>Ga0157362_1000125_pt1 | contig 22462 bp, 37 predicted proteins | sample AttlaeALBM3_FD_111480 | JGI IMG/M metagenome (GOLD analysis project Ga0157362, IMG submission 111480) | Fungus gardens microbial communities from leaf cutter ant in Ribeirão Preto, State of São Paulo, Brazil - Atta laevigata ALBM3 | ecosystem: Host-associated > Fungi > Mycelium > Unclassified ... | reverse complement strand
GGCGCCGGTTGTGCAGGTCACCGCGACGGGCCTTGGTGATCAAGCGCTCGGCGACCGGGCGCAGGCGGCGCGCCTTGGCCTCGGTCGTCGTGATCGAGCCGTGTTCGAACAGGGCGGTGGCCAGGTTCGACAGCAGGAGCCGCTCGTGGGCGGCGCCGCCGCCGAGCCGTTGCCCCTTGGCTGGTTGTGGCATTGCAGCTGGCCCTTCCGTCAGTACTGCTCGGTCTCGGCGTAGGAGACGTCATCGTCGTCGCTGCCGAACTCGTGCACGACCGTGCTCGGGTCGAAGCCCGGCGGGCTGTCCTTGAGCGCCAGCCCCATTGCGTGCAGCTTCGCCTTGACCTCGTCGATCGATTTCGCGCCGAAGTTTCGGATGTCGAGCAGGTCGGCCTCGCTCCGGGAAACCAGCTCGCCCACCGAGTGGATGCCCTCGCGCTTGAGGCAGTTGTACGAGCGGACGGTGAGCTCCAGCTCCTCGATCGGCAGGGCCAGGTCCGCGGCCAGCGCGGCGTCGGTCGGCGACGGCCCCATGTCGATGCCCTCGGCCTCGATATTCAGCTCCCGGGCCAGGCCGAACAGCTCGACCAGCGTCTTGCCGGCCGAGGCCATTGCGTCCCGGGGCAGCACGGAGTTCTTGGTCTCGACGTCGACGATCAACCGGTCGAAGTCGGTGCGCTGCTCGACCCGGGTGGCCTCGACCTTGTAGGTGACCTTGAGCACCGGGGAGTAGATCGAGTCGACCGGGATGCGGCCGATCTCCTGACCGATCTGCTTGTTCTGCACCGCCGAGACGTAGCCACGACCGCGCTCGACGGTGAGCTCGATGTCGAGCTTCCCCTTCCCGTTGAGGGTGGCCAGGTGCAGGTCGGGGTTGTGCACCTCGACACCGGCGGGCGGTTGGATGTCGCCCGCGGTGACCTCGCCGGGGCCCTGCTTGCGCAGGTACATGACCACCGGCTCGTCGTGCTCCGAGCTGACCACCAGTTCCTTGATGTTGAGGATCAGGTCGGTGACGTCCTCCTTGACACCGGGAACCGTGGTGAACTCGTGTAGGACGCCGTCGATGCGGATGCTGGTGACGGCGGCACCGGGAATCGAGGACAACAGGGTGCGGCGCAGCGAGTTGCCCAGCGTGTAGCCGAAGCCGGGCTCGAGCGGCTCGATGATGAAGCGGGACCGGTAGTCGCTGACCGGTTCCTCGGTGAGCATTGGGCGTTGCGCGATTAGCACTTTGAACCCTTCCGCGACGACCGCCATATGACGTCGCGCTGTGCTTTCGGGTGGCGTGCCGGCACCGCCGCGGGGGCGGCGCCGGTTGGATCTTTCAGTCTACGTGCCGGAAGTCAGACCCGACGTCGTTTCGGGGGTCGGCACCCGTTGTGCGGGCTGGGCGTTACGTCCTGGATCGAACCGACCTCCAGACCGGTGGCCTGGAGGGACCGGATCGCGGTCTCGCGACCCGAGCCAGGCCCCTTCACGAACACGTCGACCTTGCGCATGCCGTGTTCCTGCGCGCGTCGGGCCGCGGCCTCCGCGGCCATCTGGGCGGCGAAGGGGGTCGACTTGCGCGAGCCCTTGAACCCGACGTGCCCGGCGCTGGCCCACGAGATCACGTTGCCCATCGGGTCGGTGATCGACACGATCGTGTTGTTGAACGTGCTCTTGATGTGCGCATGACCGTGCGCGACGTTCTTCTTCTCCTTGCGGCGAACCTTCTTCGCGGCACCCTGCTGCCGGCTTTTCGGGGGCACGTGGAACTCCTACTTCTTTCCGGGCTTCTTCTTGCCGGCGATGGCCCGCCGGGGGCCCTTGCGGGTGCGGGCATTGGTGTGTGTGCGCTGACCGTGGACAGGCAGGCCACGACGGTGACGCAGGCCCTGATAGCAGCCGATCTCCACCTTGCGCCGGATGTCGGCGGCCACCTCGCGGCGCAGGTCGCCCTCGATCTTGTAGTTGGCCTCGATCCAGTCACGGAGCTTGACCAGCTCGTCGTCGCCCAGGTCCTTGGTTCGCAGGTCGGGGCTGATGCCGGTACCGACCAGGGTCTCCCGCGCGCGGGTGCGACCGATGCCAAAGATGTACGTGAGCGCGACCTCGAGGCGCTTGTCGCGCGGAAGGTCGACGCCGACCAGACGTGCCATGCGCGGTTCCTTGTCGATCCGTTCGGAGGTCTGGACCGTGCGCCGACCCCAGCCTCCGGACCGGGGGCACCGGCGGACCAGCCGCCGTGGCGCGCGATGGAACTGTCGTTTTGTCGGCCGGAAGGCCGACGGGTGCAGGTCAGCCCTGGCGCTGCTTGTGCCGCAGGTTTTCGCAGATCACCATGACCCGCCCGTGCCGGCGGATCACCTTGCACTTGTCGCACATCTTCTTGACGCTGGGGTTGACCTTCACTTCTGGAACTCCTGCGCTTACTTGTAGCGGTAGACGATCCGACCCCGGGTCAGGTCGTAGGGCGAGAGCTCGACGACGACCCGGTCGTCGGGCAAGATCCGGATGTAGTGCATCCGCATCTTGCCGCTGATGTGCGCCAAGACCTTGTGCCCGTTGTCGAGCTCGACCCGAAACATCGCGTTCGGGAGGGACTCGACCACGACGCCCTCGATCTCGATCGCGCCATCCTTCTTCGGCATGTCCTCCGCGTCTTCCTCGGTTGCGCGCAAGGGCGCAAGATCAGCTGACAGTTGCTTGGCCGCTCGCTTGGGTGGCCGCGCCCGCCGAGCGGCGCGGGCATGCCGACGACGCCGGCTGAGCGGCCGAGGGCAAAGTCTACGTCACGGACTGCACGCCGGGCCAACCGGTGCGCCCGCGGCGGTCCGCCCGCGCCCCACCACGTCGTTCAATCGGCGGGCACCTCGGTCGATGCGCCCAACTCCGCCAGCTTGGCCCGGCCGCCGTCGAGGGCGGTCAGCACCCACGGGCCGTGATCGGTGAGCGTGAAGGTGTGCTCGAAATGGGCCGAGAAGCTGCCGTCCACGGTGACCACGGTCCAACCGTCGTCCAGCGTCCGGGTGCGCCGGTCCCCGATGTTGATCATGGGCTCGACCGCGAGCACCAGACCGGGGCGGATCCGCTCGAGTCGGGCGCGCACCGAGTAGTTGGGTACCTGGGGGGGCTGGTGCATTTGGCTGCCGATTCCGTGGCCCACGTATTCCTCGACGATCCCGTATGACCCGGCCGCGGAAACATGAGCCTCAATCGCGTCTCCGATGTCGTTGATGCGCCCGCCCAGCCGGGCCGCGGCCATGCCCCGCCACAGGCCCTCCTCGCACACCCGGAGCAACTCGGATAGCTCCGCGCCGATCCCGCCCACGCCCACCGTGATGGCCGCGTCGCCGTGCCACCCGTCGACGATCGCGCCGCAGTCGATCGACACGATGTCGCCCTCACGGAGGACTCGGCTGCTTGGTATGCCGTGCACGATCTCGTCGTTGACCGAGGCGCAGATCGTCGCCGGGAAGTCGGGTACGCCCGGCCCGCCCGGCACACCCTGGAACGAGGGGATGCCGCCCGCACCCCTGATGTGGGCCTCGGCGATCGCGTCCAGGTCCAGGGTCGTGACGCCGGGCCGGACCGAACGGCGCAGCAGTTCAAGCGTCTCCCCGACCACGCGACCGGCCACCCGCATCCGCCGGATCTGCTCGGGCGTCTTGTACTCGATCACCCGCTGCCGCCTGAATAACACCCGAAACGCCTCAACCGGATTCGCGGCGCAACGCGGTGATAGCTCGCTCGGTGACGTCCTCCACCGGCCCGGTGGCGTCGACACCGACCAGGATCGAGGCCTCCGCGTAGTAGCCCACGATGGGCGCGGTCTGCTCGGCATAGACCTCCAGCCGATGGCGGATGGTCTCCTCAAGGTCGTCGTCGCGCTGGAAGAGTTCGCCGCCGCAGCGGTCGCACACGTCGGGGTCCACGGTCGGGTCGAAATCGACGTGCCAGACGTGGCCGCAGCGTCGGCAGGTGCGCCGCCCGGCCAGCCGCCGGACCACCTCCTCGTCGTCGACGACCAGCTCCATCACCAAATCGAGGCTGTGGCCAAGGTCGAGCAGCATGTCGTCCAACACCTTGGCCTGCGGGAGGTTGCGCGGGAACCCGTCGAGCAGGTACCCCCGGGCGGCGTCGGGTTCGCTGATCCTCTCCTTGACCATGGCCACGGTGATCTCGTCGGGCACCAGGTCACCGGCGTCCATGTACTTCTTGGCCTCCGCCCCCAACGGAGTGCCGGCGGTGACGTTGGCCCGAAAGATGTCGCCGGTGGAGATCTTGGGGATACCCAGATGGGCGGCCACGAACTCGGCCTGGGTCCCCTTTCCGGCGCCGGGCGGGCCGACCAGGACGATCCTCACTATCGGAGGAATCCCTCGTAGCTGCGCTGCTGCAACTGGCTCTGGATCTGCTTCACGGTGTCCAGGCCGACGCCCACCATAATCAGAATGCTCGTACCGCCGAATGGGAACCGTTGCTGGCTGACGCTGCTGCCCAGCACCGCGATCGCGATCATCGGGATCAGGGCGATCAGCCCGAGGTAGAGCGCCCCCGCGGTGGTGATCCGGTTCAGCACGTAATCGAGGTACTCCTCGGTCGGGCGACCGGCTCGGATGCCGGGGATGAACCCGCCGTACTTCTTCATGTTGTCGGCCAGTTCCCGCGGGTTGAACGTGATCGCGACATAGAAGAACGCGAAGAAGACGATCATAAGGAAGAACGCGAGCATGTAGATCGGGTGATCACCGCGGGTGAAGTACTTCTGGACCCACACCGACCAGCCCGAGTTGCGGTTGGTGATCTGTGTGGCCAGCGCGGGCAGATAGAGCAAGGACGAGGCGAAGATCACCGGGATGACGCCCGCCTGGTTCACCTTCAACGGGATGTACGTTGACGTTCCGCCGTACATGCGCCGACCGATCATTCGCTTGGCGTACTGGACCGGGATCCGTCGTTGGGCCTGTTCCACGAAGATCACCGCGGCCACCAGCACCATCCCGGAGGCCATGACGGCGAGGAACACGCCCCAGCCGTCGACGATCTTGATCTGCCAGAGCGACTGGGGGAATGTGGCCGCTATCTGGGTGAAGATCAGGACCGACATCCCGTTGCCCACACCGCGGTCGGTGATCAGCTCACCGAGCCACATGATCACCGACGTCCCCGCTGTCATCACGCAGACCATGGCGAGGATCCCGAACACATTGACGCTGTCGTGGATCAACGGCTGATCACAGCCGCGCAGCAGCCGCCCCGGCTGGCGGGCGATCGCGATCAGGGCCGTGGACTGCAGGATCGCCAGTGCGATGGTCAGGTAGCGGGTGTACTGGGTCAGCTTCTGGGTGCCTGCCTGCCCCTCCTTCTTCAGCGTCTCCAGGCGCGGGATCACGACCACCAGCAGCTGGATGATGATGCTGGAGGTGATGTAGGGCATGATTCCCAGCGCGAAGATCGACAGCTGGAGCAGCGCCCCGCCCGAGAACAGGTTGATCAGCCCGTAGATGCCGCCGCCGTCAAGGGCCGGTTGCAGGCACTGGTGGATGGCCTGGGTGTCGACTCCGGGGGTCGGCAACTGCGAGCCGAGGCGGAAGACCGCGATGATCCCCAGCGTGAACAGGAGCTTCTTCCGCAGGTCAGGGGTACGGAATGCCTGCACGAAGCCGGTTAGCACGGTTCCTCCTGCGCATGGCGGACGGTGGTGAGCCGCCGTGGCCGGCCCTTGTGTAGATCATGGTGAGGGGCGACGGAACCGCGCAGTTCCCACACCGAGGCATCGCCCGCAAAATGCGTGGCGATTCCGTCTGGACAATAACAGGCGACGGATCCGAACAGCGCCCCCCATTGGGCCGCGCGCCGGACAATCTGGCGGGGGATTGTCCGGGTGGCGAAGATTCAGCCGATCTCGGTCGCGCTGCCGCCCGCCGCCTCGAGCTTCGTCCGGGCCGAGTCCGAGAAGGCGTGCGCGCTGACCCGCAGCGGCGCGCCGACCTCTCCCGAGCCAAGGATCTTGACCGGCCGCCGCTTGCGGACCACCCCGGCGGCGACCAGGTCGTCAACGGTGACGTCGCCACCGGCGGGGTAAAGCGCCGACAACTTCTCCAGGTTGACGATCTGATACTCGACCCGGAACGGGTTGGTGAACCCGCGAAGCTTCGGCAGCCGCATGTGCAGCGGCATCTGCCCGCCCTCGAACCGGTCGGGGACCTGGTACCGGGCGCTGGTCCCCTTGGTGCCGCGGCCGGCGGTCTTGCCCTTGGAACCCTCGCCCCGACCCACCCGTTGCTTGGGCTTGTGCGCCCCGGGCGCCGGACGCAGGTGGTGCACCCTCAGCGTCATCCCTCGTCAACCTCCTCGACGGTGACCAGGTGGGCCACCGTCGCAACCATCCCGCGAACCCCCGGCGAATCCTCGCGGACGACCTGCTGGTGAAGCCGGTGCAGGCCGAGGGTGCGCAACGTGTCGCGTTGGTTCTGTTTGCCGCCGATCACGGACCGGACCTGGGTGATTCGCAACGCCGTCACGGCTCAGCCCCCGGTTCCGGCCGCACGGGCGCGAAGCATCGCGGGCGGGGCAATGTCCTCAAGCGGCAGCCCGCGGCGGGCGGCGACGGTCTCCGGGCGCTCGAGTCGACGCAGGGCAGCCACCGTGGCGTGCACGATGTTGATCGAGTTGTCCGAGCCGAGCGACTTGCTCAGCACGTCGTGGATGCCGGCGCACTCGAGCACGGCGCGTACCGCACCGCCGGCGATGACACCGGTCCCGGGGCTGGCCGGACGCAGCATCACGACCCCCGCCGCCTTCTCGCCCTGCACCGGGTGGGGAATCGTGCCCTGGATCCGGGGGACCTTGAAGAAGGTCTTCTTGGCCTCCTCGACACCCTTGGCGATCGCCGCGGGCACCTCCTTGGCCTTGCCGTATCCGACGCCGACCGTGCCGTCACCGTCCCCGACGACGACCAGAGCGGTGAAGCTGAACCGCCTGCCGCCCTTGACAACCTTGGCGACCCGGTTGATGTCGACAACACGCTCGACGAACTGGCTCTTCTCGGGTGCGCCGCCACGGCGGTCGTCGCGGCGCTCCCGGCGCTCGCCGCCGCCGGCCCCCGGCCCGCCGGTACCCCGGCGTGCTGCTCCTGGCATGGTCAGCTCCCTCGTCCTTGGCTCACTGCTCCGAACACGGTCAAAAGTCCAGGCCCTGCGCGCGTGCGCCGTCGGCCAGGGCCGCGATGCGGCCGTGGTACCGGTTGCCGCCGCGGTCGAACACGACCGCGCCGACTCCCGCCGCCCTGGCGCGTTCGGCAATCAATTCGCCGACCGAGCGGGCCTTCTCGCTCTTGTCGCCCGAGGCCGAGCGCACGGCGGCGTCCATCGTGGAGGCGGACGCCAGCGTTACCCCCGCGGTGTCGTCGACGACCTGGGCCAGGATGTGACGATTGGACCGGCTGACGACCAGCCGGGGCCGCGCGGGCGTGCCGACGACCTTCTTGCGCACCCGGATGTGGCGCCGCCTGCGGGCGACGGTCTTCGCGCCGGCGCCCTTGCCGATCATGACGCTGACCGCCATCGCTACTTACCCGCCTTTCCGACCTTGCGCCGAATGACCTCGCCGGCGTAACGCACGCCCTTGCCCTTGTACGGATCGGGTTTGCGCAGCTTTCGGATCTTCGCGGCCACCTCGCCGACCTGCTGTTTGTCGATGCCCGAGACGGAGAAGCGGGTCGGAGATTCCACCGCGAAATTGATTCCCGGAGGGGCGCTGACCAGAACCGGGTGGGAATAGCCGAGCGCGAATTCCAGGTCTGCGCCCTTGGCCGCGACCCGGTAGCCAACCCCGGCGATTTCCAGCTTCTTCTCGTAGCCGGCCGTCACGCCGACCACCATGTTGTTGACCAGCGTGCGGGTCAGCCCGTGCAGCGAGCGGGACTCGCGGCCATCGTCGGGCCGGACGACGGTGAGCACGTTCCCTGCCTGCTCCACCTTGATCGGTGCGGCGACGGTGTGCGAGAGCGTGCCCTTGGGGCCCTTCACGGTCACATCGGCTCCGGCGATCGTGACCTCAACTCCGGCCGGAACGTTGATGGGGAGCCTGCCGATTCGAGACATCGTCAACCCCTCACCAGACGTAGGCGAGGACTTCCCCGCCCACACGCTGCTTGACGGCCTGACGGTCTGTCAGCAGGCCCGAGGAGGTCGAGATGATCGCAACCCCCAGCCCGCCGAGTACCTTCGGCATCGTGCCTGCCTTCGCGTAGACCCGCAGTCCGGGCTTCGAGATCCGGCGCAGTCCCGCGATTGCGCGTTCCCGGCTGGGCCCGTACTTCAACTGCAGCGTCAGGCGCCGTCCCGGCGCGCCCTCGACATCCTCCACCGTGAAGCCGGCGATGTATCCCTGGGCGTGCAGGATCTCCGCGATGTTGGACTTGATCTTGCTGTACGGCATCGTCACGGTCTCGTGGTACGCGGTGTTGGCGTTGCGCAGCCGGGCCAGCATGTCCGCGATGGGGTCGGTCATCGTCATGGCTGTCTCCCCTCACCAGCTGCTCTTGGTCACGCCGGGCAGTTCACCGCGATGAGCCATCTCGCGCAGACATACCCGGCACAGGCCGAACTTGCGATACACGGCGTGCGGACGGCCGCACCGGCGGCACCGCGTGTACGCCCGCACGTTGAACTTCGGCTTGCGCTTCGCCTTCGCGATAAGGGATTTCTTGGCCATCTATGAAACTCCTAGCGCGCTTCGGCAAAGGGGAAACCGAGGTGTCGCAGCAGCGCGCGGCCCTCGTCGTCACTGCCGGCCGTGGTCACGACGGTGATATCCATGCCGCGGATCCGGTCGGTCTTGTCCTGGTCGATCTCGTGGAACATCGATTGCTCGGTCAGGCCGAACGTGTAATTGCCGCGGCCGTCGAACTGTCGCGGGCTCAGGCCGCGGAAGTCCCGGATGCGCGGCAGCGCAATGGACAGCAGTCGATCGAGGAACTCCCACATGCGATCGCCGCGCAGCGTCACGTGGGCGCCGATCGGCATGCCCTCCCGGAGCTTGAACTGAGCGATTGACCGGCGCGCCTTGGTCACGGTCGGCTTCTGGCCGGTGATCGCCTCCAGGTCGCGCACCGCACCGTCGATGAGCTTGGAGTCGCGGGCCGCCTCGCCGATGCCCATGTTCACCACGACCTTGACCAGTCGCGGGACCTGCATGACGTTGGCGTAGTTGAACTCCCGGAACAGGGCGGGCGAGACCTCCGCCCGGTAGCGCTCGCGCAGCCGGGGCGCGACCTTGACGGGTGCCTCGGTGACAGTCATCAGAGTTCCTTACCGGTGCGCCGCGCGATGCGGATCTTGCGACCGTCGGAGTCGCGGCGGTAGCCGACACGGGTGGGGCGGTGGTCCTCGGGGTCAACGAGCATCACGTTGCTGACGTGAATCGGCGCCTCCTGGGTGATGATGCCGCCGGTCTTCGCCCCACGAAGGCCGGTGCTGACCTTCGTGTGCTTCTTGATGCGGTTGACACCCTCGACCAGCAGTACGTTCCGCTCCGGGTATGCCTGAATCACCCGGCCGCGGACGCCGCGGTCCTTCCCCGAGATCACCTGAACGGTGTCGCCCTTCTTGATTCGCATGTGTCAGAGCACCTCCGGCGCGAGCGAGATGATCCGCATGAAGCGCTTCTCGCGCAGCTCGCGACCGACCGGGCCGAAGATGCGCGTGCCGCGCGGATCACCGCCGTCCTTGATGATCACCGCTGCGTTCTCGTCGAAGCGGATGTAGGAGCCGTCGACGCGGCGACGCTCCTTGGACGTGCGCACCACCACGGCCTTGACGACTTCGCCCTTCTTGACCCCGCCACCCGGAATCGCGTCCTTGACCGTGGCCACGATGACATCGCCGATGCCCGCGTAGCGACGGCCGGAACCACCCAGTACGCGGATGCAGAGCAGCTCCTTCGCCCCGGTGTTGTCGGCGACGCGAAGCCTTGATTCCTGCTGGATCACTTCGCCCTCTCCAGGATCTCGACCACGCGCCAACGCTTGGTCGCCGACAGCGGACGGACCTCCATCAGCAACACGCGGTCGCCCACGGCTGCGTCGTTGGCCTCATCGTGGGCCTTGAGCTTGCTGGTCCGGCGGATGACCTTGCCGTATAGCGGGTGCTTGACCCGATCCTCCACCGCCACCACCACGGTCTTGGCCATCTTGTTGCTGACCACCAGGCCCTCGCGGACCTTGCGGAAGCCACGCATCGATGTGCTCTCGGACATCCCTGGTCCCCTCACGCCACGTCGTTGCTGACGATGCCGAGCTCGCGCTCGCGCATGGTGGTGTAGACGCGGGCGATTTCCTTCTTCACCGCGTGCACCCGCCCGTGACTCTCCAACTGGCCCGTCGCGGTCTGAAAGCGGAGGTTGAACAGCTCCTCCTTGAGCTCACGCAGCTTGGCCAGCAGCTCGTCGTCGTTCAGCTCGCGCAAAGCCTGCGCGGCCTTGTTGACCTGTCCAGTCGCCATCAGCCACCCACCCCGTCCCGGGTCACGAAACGGCACTTCATCGGCAGTTTGTGGATGGCCCGCCGCATGGCCTCCCGGGCCACCGGCTCGGCCACGCCGGACAGCTCGAACAGCACCCGGCCGGGCTTGACGTTTGCGACCCACCACTCCGGCGAACCCTTGCCGGACCCCATGCGGGTCTCGGCGGGCTTCTTGGTGATCGGCCGGTCCGGGTAGATGTTGATCCAGACCTTGCCGCCACGCTTGATGTGCCGGGTCATCGCGATACGGGCCGACTCGATCTGACGGTTGGTCACGTAGGCGGGTTCGAGCGCCTGGATGCCGTAGTCCCCGAAGGACACGGAGGTCCCACCCTTGGCCGCTCCGTGACGACCCGGGTGATGCTGCTTGCGGTGCTTGAGGCGCCTGGGTATCAGCATCGCTCAGCCCTCCGCTCCGGCACCCTCGGGTGCGGACGTTGCCGCCTCGACCGGCACGGGGCCGGCCTCGGGGCCCGGCGAATCGGCGGGTCCGCGCTCGCCGCGACGCGGACGCCGGTCGGGCCGCACCCGCCCCGCGGCGGCCGCGGCCGCCGCGGCCCGCTGCTGGGCTTCCCGCTCGCTGCGCGTGCCGCTGACGTCGCCCTTGTAGATCCAAACCTTCACGCCGATGCGTCCGAAGGTCGTCCGCGCCTCGAAGAACCCGTAGTCGATATCCGCGCGCAGCGTGTGCAGCGGGACCCGACCCTCGCGATAGAACTCCGAGCGCGACATCTCCGCCCCGCCCAGGCGACCGGAGCACTGCACCCGGATGCCCTTCGCGCCGGCCTTGGTGGCGCTCTGCAGGGCTTTGCGCATCGCCCGCCGGAAGGCCACCCGGCTGGCCAGTTGCTCGGCCACGCCCTGGGCCACCAGCTGGGCGTCGATCTCGGGGTTCTTCACCTCGAGGATGTTCAGCTGCACCTGCTTGCCGGTCAGGTTCTCCAGCCGGGTGCGGATGCTGTCCGCCTCCGCACCGCGGCGACCGATCACGATCCCGGGTCGGGCGGTGTGGATGTCCACGCGCACCCGGTCGCGGGTGCGCTCGATCTCCACCTTCGAGATGCCGGCACGCTCCATGCCCTTGGTGAGCAGCCGTCGGATGGCCACGTCCTCGGCGACGTAGTCGCTGTACATCTTGTCGGCGTACCAGCGGCTGGAGAACTCGCTGGTGATCCCCAGCCGGAACCCGTGCGGGTTAACCTTCTGGCCCACTATCGGGTCCTTCCTCTAGCGCCTGCCGCCGGGGCCTGCGACTTCACCACGATCGTCACGTGCGAACTGCGTTTGCGGATGCGGTAGGCCCGGCCCTGCGCCCGCGGGCGGAACCGCTTGAAAGTCGGGCCCTCGTCCACATAGGCCTCGCTGACGATCAGGGTGCGGGGGTCGAGCGAGAAGTTGTTGCCGGCGTTGGCGATGGCGCTGGCCAGAACCTTGCCGACCGGCTCGGCCGCGGCGTGCGGGGAGAACGCGAGCACGGCCTGCGCCTCGGCGGCCGGCAGACCGCGGATCAGGTCGACGACCCGCCGCGTCTTCGGCGGCGAGATGCGCAGATACCGAACGCGCGCCGTAGCGCTGTCGGGCCTGGCGTTCATCGGGCGTTCCCCTTGCTCGAGTGTTGATCGGAGTCCGTGGTGTGACTGTTCGTCAACGCCGACGGGCCTTGCGGTCGTCCTTCTCGTGCCCCCGGAAGGTTCGGGTCGGGGCGAACTCGCCGAGCTTGTGACCGACCATGGACTCGGTCACGAACACCGGAACGTGCTTGCGCCCGTCGTGCACGGCGATCGTGTGGCCCAGCATGGCCGGGACGATCATCGAGCGACGCGACCAGGTCTTGATCACGTTCTTGCTGCCCCGCTCGTTCTGCACGTCCACCTTCTTGGCCAGGTGGTCGTCGACGAAGGGACCCTTCTTCAGGCTGCGCGGCATGGGCCTACCTCTTCTTGCCGGTCTTGCGGCGACGGACGATCATCTTGTCGCTGGGCCGGTTCGGGCGCCGGGTGCGACCCTCGGGCCGGCCCCAGGGGCTGACCGGATGGCGCCCGCCGGACGTCTTGCCCTCGCCGCCGCCGTGCGGGTGGTCGACCGGGTTCATGACCACGCCGCGGACGGTGGGACGCCTGCCCTTCCAGCGCTGCCGGCCGGCCTTGCCCCAGTTGATGTTGGACTGCTCGGCGTTACCGACTTCGCCGACGGTCGCCCGGCAGCGGACATCGACATTGCGGATCTCCCCGGAGGGCATCCGCAGCTGCGCGAAGCGGCCCTCCTTGGCCAGCACCTGTACCCCGGAGCCCGCCGAGCGGGCGATCTTCGCCCCACCACCGGGACGAAGCTCAATCGCGTGCACGATCGTGCCGAGCGGGATATTGCGCAGGGGTAGGTTGTTGCCCGGCTTGATATCCGCGCTGGGGCCGGTTTCGACGGTATCGCCCTGCTCCAGCCGGTTGGGGCAGATGATGTAGCGCTTCTCCCCGTCGGCGTAGTGCAGCAGCGCGATCCGGGCGGTGCGGTTCGGGTCGTACTCGATATGCGCGACCTTGGCGGGCACGCCGTCCTTGTCCGCGCGCCGGAAATCGATCAGCCGATACGACCTCTTGTGGCCACCACCCTGGTGCCGCGTCGTGATCCGCCCCGCGTTGTTGCGCCCGCCCTTGCTGTGCAGCGGCCGCACCAGCGACTTCTCCGGATCCGAACGGGTGATCTCAACGAAGTCCGCGACGCTCGCACCGCGGCGACCCGGAGTGGTCGGCTTGTACTTACGGATGCCCATTAGCTGACCGGCCCTCCGCTGTGTGTGATTGCTTCGTTCGGACCGCTCTCATGACCGGTCCGGCGGAAGACGCCGGTTTCTTGGACCGTCATGAGACCGGCCCTCCGCTGTGTCTGATTGCTTCGTTCGGACCGCTCTCATGACCGGTCCGGCGGAAGATGCCCGTCATTTCTTGGACCGTCATGAGACCGGCCCTCCGAAGATGTCGATGCGGTCGCCTTCCTTGACGGTGACGATCGCCCGACGCGTGCTATTGCGCGTACCGATGCCGAACCGGGTCCGCTTGCGCTTGCCCTGCCGGTTGATCGTGTTCACCCCGATGACCTTGACGCCGAACACCTTCTCGACCGAGATCTTGATTTGGGTCTTGTTGGCGTCCGGGTGCACCAGGAACGTGTACTTGTTCTCGTCGAGCAGGCCGTAGCTCTTCTCGGAGATGACCGGCGCGAGCAGGATGTCGCGGTAGTCGATGTATTTGGAGTTCACGACTCGTCCTGCCCCTCAATCGACGGCTGCTCGGTTGTGGCCGTCCCCGCCGAGACCGCAGCCCCGATCCCGCTGTGGGCGAGGAAGGCCGCCAGAGAGCCGGGAGTGAACACCACGTCGTCGTTCACCAGCACGTCGTAGGTGTTGAGCTGGTCCGGCGCGATCACGTGGACGCCGGGAACGTTGCGAACGCTCTTCCAGCCAACGGTGTCGCCGCGTTCAATCACTACCAGGGCCCGCCCGGCCTCGCCGACGGCGTTCAGCGCTCCGATCGCCGTCCGGGTCGACGGTGTGTCCCCGTCGACCAACGCGGCGATCACGTGGACCCGCCCGCCCCGCGCCCGGTCGGAAAGCGCCCCGCGCAGCGCGGCTGCCTTCATCTTCTTCGGCGTGCGCTGGGCGTAGGAACGGGGCACCGGACCGTGGACGGTACCGCCACCGGTGAACTGCGGCGCGCGCGTCGAACCCTGTCGGGCCCGGCCGGTGCCCTTCTGCCGGTAGGGCTTCTTGCCGCCACCGCTGACCTCGCCGCGGGTCTTGGTGCTGTGGGTGCCCTGGCGCGCCGCGGCCTGCTGGGCGACGACGACCTGATGAATCAGCGGGATGTTCACGGTGACGTCGAAAATCTCCGCGGGCAGTTCGATGCTTCCGGCGCTCTGCCCGGCGGCGTCGATGATGTCGACGGAGCTCACTTCAACTCACCCTTCCTCGGCGCGCCCTTGTTGGCCGAGCGGACCAGTACCAGGCCACCGGCCGGACCGGGCACCGCGCCCTTGAGCAGGATCAGATGCGCCTCGGCGTCGACCGCGTGAACCGAGAGGTTCTGCACAGTGGTGCGCACCGCCCCCATCCGGCCGGCCATGCGCAGGCCCTTGAACACGCGGGCCGGGGTGGCGCACGCACCGATCGAGCCCGGCGCACGGTGCTTGCGCTGGGTGCCGTGCGCGGCGCCCAGACCCCGGAAACCATGGCGCTTCATCACACCCGCCGTGCCCTTGCCCTTGCTGGTTCCGACGACGTCGACCAGCGAGCCGACGGCGAACATGTCGGCGGCCACCTCCTGGCCCACCTGGTAGCTCCCCGCGTCGTCGGTTCGGATCTCCACAAGGTGTCGACGGGGTGTCACGCCGGCCTTGCGGAAGTGGCCGGCCCGGGGCTTGTTCACAGTGCGGGGATCGATCTCGCCGAAGCCGATCTGCACGGCCGAGTACCCGTCGGACTCCGGGCTGCGCACGGCAGTGATCACGCACGGGCCGGCCTTGACCACCGTCACCGGGACGACCCGGCCACGAGCGTCGAACACCTGGGTCATGCCCAGCTTCTCGCCCAGGATGCCCTTCACGTCAGCCACGTTTGTCCTCCCTCCGGCCCTAGAGCTTGATCTCAATGTCGACCCCGGCCGGAAGGTCGAGACGCATCAGCGAATCGACCGTCTTCGGGGTGGGGTCGAGGATGTCGATTAGCCGCTTGTGTGTGCGCATCTCGAAGTGCTCGCGCGAGTCCTTGTACTTGTGCGGCGACCGGATCACGCAGTACACGTTTTTCTCGGTCGGCAACGGAACCGGTCCGGCCACCTGCGCCCCGGTGCGGGTCACCGTGTCGACGATCTTGCGTGCCGATGAGTCGATGACCTCGTGGTCGTAGGCCTTGAGCCGGATGCGGATCTTCTGTCCCGCCATGGCTGTCGTCGCCGTCCTTCGTTAGTGCGTCTGGGGTCGATCGAGGCTCCGGGGCGCCTGCGCGCCCCGGAGTCGGTCGATCACTTCAGGATCTTGATGACCTTGCCTGCGCCCACGGTGCGGCCGCCCTCACGGATCGCGAAGGTCAGACCCTCCTCCATGGCGATCGGCTGGATCAGGTTGACCTTCATCTCGGTGTTGTCGCCGGGCATGACCATCTCGGTGCCCTCGGGCAGGTCGACGACACCGGTGACGTCGGTGGTCCGGAAATAGAACTGGGGCCGGTAGTTCTGGAAGAACGGGGTGTGCCGCCCGCCCTCGTCCTTGCTCAGGATGTAGACCTGCGCGTCGAACTGGGTGTGCGGGGTGTTCGTGCCCGGCTTGATCACGACCTGACCCCGCTCGACCTCCTCCCGCTTGATGCCGCGCAGCAGCAGGCCGACGTTCTCCCCCGCCCGACCCTCGTCCAGCAGCTTGCGGAACATCTCGACGCCGGTGACCGTGGTGGACTGCTTTTGGTCCTTGATGCCGATGATGTCGACCTGCTCGTTCACCTTGATCACGCCGCGCTCGATGCGGCCGGTGACGACGGTCCCCCGCCCGGTGATCGTGAACACGTCCTCGATCGGCATCAGGAACGGCTTGTCCGTGTCGCGCACCGGCTGCGGGATCGACTCGTCGACGGCCTTCAGCAGGTCGAGGACGCTCTGCGTCCACTTCGGGTCGCCCTCCAGGGCCTTCAGCGCGGAGACCGGCACCACCGGGAGGTCGTCGCCGGGGAACTCGTAGGCGGAGAGCAGCTCGCGGACCTCGAGCTCGACCAGTTCCATGATCTCCGGGTCGTCGACCATGTCGGCCTTGTTCAGCGCGACCACGATCGCGGGCACGCCGACCTGACGGGCCAGCAGCACGTGCTCCTTGGTCTGGGGCATCGGACCGTCGGTGGCGGCGACGACCAGGATCGCCCCGTCCATCTGGGCCGCACCGGTGATCATGTTCTTGATGTAGTCGGCGTGGCCCGGACAGTCGACGTGGGCGTAGTGGCGCGCCTCGGTCTGGTACTCGACGTGGGCGATCGAGATCGTGATGCCGCGCGCCTTCTCCTCCGGCGCCTTGTCGATCTCGTCGAATGGCGTGTAGGGGTTCACATCCGGCATCGCGTCGTGCAGGACCTTGGTGATGGCCGCGGTCAGCGTCGTCTTGCCGTGGTCGATGTGGCCGATCGTGCCGATGTTTACGTGCGGCTTGGTCCGCTCGAACTTGGCCTTCGCCACTGGAGGTCTCCTTCTCGGACTGGAACGTAGTGCGTGCTAAGACGTCGGGGTTGTCTGTTCAGCTCTGTTGGGGTGTCACCCGGGGTGGCAACCCGTCGGTCATTCGCCGCGTGCCTTCTTCACGATCTCTTCCGCCACGGTGCGTGGTACCTCGGCATAGCTGTCGAACTGCATCGTGTAGTTCGCCCGGCCCTGGGTCTTGCTGCGCAGATCACCCACGTAGCCGAACATCTCCGAAAGCGGGACCAGCGCCTTGACGATCCGAGTCCCGAACTGCTCGTCCATGGCCTGGATGTGGCCACGCCGGGAGTTGAGGTCACCGATCACATCGCCCATATAGTCCTCGGGCGTGCGCACCTCGACCGCCATCATCGGCTCGAGCAGCACCGGGTCCGCCTTCCGCGCGGCCTCCTTGAACGCCATCGAACCGGCGATTTTGAAGGCGAGCTCGGAGGAGTCGACCTCGTGGTAGGCACCGTCGATCAGCGTCACCTTGCAGTCGACCATCGGATAACCGGCCAACACCCCGAACTCCATGGCCTCCTGGCAGCCGGCGTCCACCGAGGGGATGTACTCCTTCGGGATCCGCCCGCCGGTCACCTTGTTTTCGAACTCGTATCCGCCGTCGCCGCCGCCAGTCGGCTCAACGCCGATGATCACGCGGGCGAACTGGCCCGAGCCGCCGGTCTGCTTCTTGTGCGTGTATTCCTGCTTTACGACCGCCCTGCGGATGGTCTCGCGGTAGGCCACCTGAGGCTTGCCGACGTTGGCCTCGACCTTGAACTCCCGGCGCATCCGGTCGACGAGCACCTCCAGATGCAGCTCGCCCATCCCCGCGATGATCGTCTGGCCGGTGTCCTCGTCGGTGCGGACCTGGAAGGTCGGGTCCTCCTCGGCCAGCCGCTGGATCGCGATGCCCAGCTTTTCCTGGTCGCCCTTGGACTTCGGCTCGATGGCCACGGAGATGACTGGGGCCGGGAACGACATCGACTCCAGGATCACCGGGGCGTCCGGCCCGCAGAGCGTGTCGCCGGTGGTGGTGTTCTTCAACCCCATGACCGCGACGATGTGGCCCGCCGTGACCTTGTCGATCTCCTCACGCTTGTTGGCGTGCATCTGGTAGATCTTGCCGATCCGCTCCTTGTTCCCCTTGGTGCTGTTCAGCACCTGGGTGCCCGAGGTCAGCGTCCCCGAATAGACCCGGATGTAGGTGAGCTTGCCCAGGTGCGGGTCACTCATGATCTTGAAGGCGAGCGCCGCCGCGGGCGCGTCCTCCTTGGGATCGCGGGTGAGGATCTGGTCCTCGTTGCCGACGGCGTGACCCTCGACCGCGCCGATGTCCAACGGCGAGGGCAGGTAGCGCACCACCGCGTCCAGCATCGGCTGCACGCCCTTGTTCTTGAACGCCGACCCGCACAACACGGGGACCACCTTGTGGGCGACCGTGGCCCGCCTGATGCCGGCGACGAGCTGCTCCTCGGTGGGCTCGGTGCCCTCCAGGTAGAGCTCCATGATCTCGTCGTCGGCCTCGGCGAGTGTCTCGAACAGCCGGTCCCGGTGCTCGCGGGCGGCCTCCAGGTGGGTTTCGGGGATGTCGACGGTGTCGTACATCTCGCCCTTGGCCGCCTCGTTCGACCACAGCAGCGCCTTCATGCCGACCAAGTCGATGACGCCCCTGAAGTCCGCCTCGGCGCCCACCGGCAGCTGGACGACCAACGGGGTCGCGTTCAGCCGTGAGACCAGCATGTCCACGCAGCGGTGGAACTCGGCGCCCACCCGGTCGAGCTTGTTGATGAAGCAAATGCGCGGCACCCGGTACCGGTCGGCCTGCCGCCACACGGTCTCGGACTGCGGCTCCACGCCGGCCACGCCGTCGAAGACCGCGACCGCGCCGTCGAGCACCCGCAGCGAGCGCTCCACCTCGACGGTGAAGTCCACGTGTCCGGGCGTGTCGATGATGTTGATCGTGTGGTCGTCCCAGCGGCAGGTCGTGGCCGCGGAGGTGATCGTGATCCCCCGCTCCTGCTCCTGCTCCATCCAGTCCATGACGGCTGCGCCCTCGTGGACCTCGCCGATCTTGTACGTGATCCCCGTGTAGAAGAGAATCCGCTCGGTCGTAGTCGTCTTGCCCGCGTCGATGTGCGCCATGATCCCGATGTTGCGGACCTGGGCAAGGTCGACGTTGGCGGTGCTGACGGCCATTGCGGAAAACCCCTCCTGTTTCTGTGTCGTAGTTACCAGCGGTAGTGCGCGAAGGCCTTGTTCGACTCCGCCATCTTGTGGGTGTCCTCACGACGCTTGACGCTGGCGCCCAGGCCGTTGCTGGCGTCGAGAATTTCGTTCATCAACCGCTCGGTCATGGTCTTCTCGCGCCGGGCCCGGGAATAGCTGATCAGCCAGCGCAGCGCCAAGGTCGTGGCTCGGTTGGCCTTGACCTCCACCGGCACCTGATAAGTGGCCCCGCCGACCCGGCGGCTCTTGACCTCCAGCGCGGGCTTGATGTTGTCCAGCGCCCGCTTGAGCGTGACCACCGGATCGTTGCCGGTCTTGGTCCGGCAACCCTCCATGGCCTGGTACACGGTGCGTTCCGCGACCGACTTCTTGCCGTTCACCAGCACCTTGTTCACCAGCTGGGAGACCAGCGGCGAGGAGTACACCGGGTCGACGATGATCGGGCGCTTCGGCGCTGGGCCTTTGCGAGGCATTACGACTTCTCCTTCTTGGCGCCGTAACGGCTTCTCGCCTGCTTGCGGTTCTTCACACCCTGGGTGTCCAGCGAACCACGGATGATCTTGTACCGGACGCCCGGCAGGTCCTTCACGCGGCCGCCGCGGACGAGCACGATCGAGTGCTCCTGGAGGTTGTGCCCGACCCCCGGGATGTAGGCGGTTACCTCGATCTGGCTGGTCAACCGCACGCGGGCGACCTTGCGCAGTGCGGAGTTCGGCTTCTTCGGGGTGGTGGTGTAGACGCGCGTGCAAACGCCCCGCCGCTGGGGGCAACCCTTCAGCGCGGGCGTCTTCGTCTTCGACACCTTGGCCTCGCGGCCCTTGCGGACCAGCTGCTGGATCGTGGGCACCGGTTCCTCGCTTTGCTCGATCCCGTCCTGCTGCTCTGGGTGCGCCTGGTCATCTCACGACCCCCGCGGTCGGGCGTGTCGCCCGGATTCCGGCGAGCCGAAGGCACGCCAAAATCGGGAGACGGGGATCGCGCGATGGACACGCGCGGATGCACCGGACCTGGCCCGGGCACGAGGAAGGACACTACCACCCCCGCCGGCAAGGTCAAAAGCAGGTTGGTCGGTGTCAGTTGCGTATGGCCAGAAGAGCCACCAATCCGGTCACGATCACCGCGGTGAGCACCAGCGAGGCCCATCCGCAGGCCACGCCGATCCGGATCAGCGGCCCCCCGGCGAGCGTCCCGCCGGAGGCCGCGATCTGCCGACGGGCCCCCGGGGCGAGCAGGATCGCGCCGATCCCGGGGACCGGGAAGCACGAGACCAACGAGGCGATGCCGAGGATCAGCACGGCGATGGCCCGGCCCGAGACCTGCGGCGCCGGCCGGGCGCCGGCATCGGCCATCGGGGTCCTCTCGCCGGGGCAGATGCTACGGGTGCCCGCCCTTCTCGGCCGCGTACCGGGCGGTTACCGCGGCCACGGCCTCGAGGTTCGAGGCCGCGAGTTCGGGTCGGGCGGCGCTCGCCCGGGCGGCGGCCTCGCGCGTGCTGTAGGCCTGGCCCTGGAACTCCGGCATCACGTGCCGGGCAAATAACTCGTAGCTATTGGCCTTGCGCACGGGGTTGGCCCAGTCGTGGTTGAGCTGCAGATAGACGCCGAAGCCGCCGTTGGACTGCTTCCACAACCGCTCGATCTGTTCCCCCGCCGCATCCGGTGTCCCGATCACGCCGATACCCGAGGTGTTGATGAAGTCGATGTACTCGCCGATCGACGAACCGTCGCCGAGGTTCATCTGCGGGAAGGCGGCCACCTTCTGGAAGTAGTGAAACCACTTCATGATCCCGTGCTCGACGTCGGAGTAGGCCTGAGCCTTGGTCTCAGCCAGGTGCATGAGCCCCACCAGCCGCCAGGCGTTCCGGTCGACGCTGGTTCCGTAGTGCGCCGCCCGTTCCTCCATCACGTCCCAGTGATGGGCGAGCACGTCGAAGCCCGCGGCCATCGTCGCCCCGACGGACAGCAGTCCCAGTCCGTAGCGGCCCGCCAGCCGCGGGCCCGCCGGGGAAGCGACCGCGGCGACGGCCACGTCCATGTGCGGGGAGCTGTACGGGCGCAGATGAAGCCGCGCGTCGCGGAGGATCCAGCGGTCGTTGGAGAAGGTGATCGGCTCGTCGCTGCGCAGCAACCGGATGATGAGGTCGGTGGCGTCGTCGAGCAGTTCCCGGGTTCGGGGCATGTCCAGCCCGATCATGGCCGCGTCGGACGGAAGCGAGCCGGGGCCGAGGCCCAACATGAAGCGACCACGCAACAGGTGGTCGAGCAGCACCGCCCGTTCGGCCACCCAGAGCGGATGGTGGTAGGACGCGGAGATCACGCCGGTCCCGAGCCTGATGTGGCGGGTGCGGGCGGCCGCGGCGGCGATGAAGATCTCGGGCGAAGCGATGATCTCGCTGCCCGCCGAGTGGTGCTCGCCGATCCAGGCCTCGTCGTAGCCGAGACGGTCGAGCAACTCGAGATGCTCGAGGTCGCCCTCCAGAAGAAGGGTCGGGTTCTCCCCCGGCGGGTGGAACGGCGCCATGAAGATCCCGAATCGCATCCGCCGTTCGCCCATCTGGATCCTCCTGCCGTTCAGGGGGCGACCAGGATCTTGGCCTGCTCCTCCGCCTTGCCCAGGGTGTCGAATGCCGCGGCCACGCCGTCGAGGCCGACCGTGCTGGTGATCATTGGCGTCGGGTCGACCTTGCCCTCGGCCATCAGGTGCAGCGTGTCGCGGTACTCACCGGGATCGTAGGCGAACACGAACTGCAATCCGATCTCCTTGGTGATGGCCACCATCGGGACGATCGCGTCGCGTTCCATGCAGACGCCGACCACGATCACCCGGGAGTACAGGGGCGCCGAGGAGACGATGTGGTCGATCACGCCCGGCAGTCCGACGCACTCGAACACCACCGGACCGCGCGGGGACTTCCCGGCCGCTTCGGCGGCCCGCAGCAGCTTGTGCCACGGCAGCAGGGGCACCGCCCGCAGTTTCTCGATCGAGCCGATCGCGAAGTCGAGCAGCTTGCCGGCGTCGGTGAAGTAGTTGCTGTCCGCGAAGGAGGTCCACGGGGACTCGGCGCCGGGATCGACGACGACGTGGGCGCCGCAGCGGGTGGCCAGCGCGCGGCGCGCGGTGGAGTAGTCACTGGCGATGATGTGCCGGACCCCGCGGGCCCGCAGCATCAGGATGACGGCCAGGCCGATCGGGCCGCACCCCAGGACGACCGCGGTCTCGCCCTTGTCGATCTTGCTCCGACGGACGGCGTGGTGGGCGACGGACAACGGTTCGGTGAGGGCGGCCGTCTGGGCGGAGAACCCCTCGGGCACTGCGAAGGTGAGCGACTCCTGGACCAACACCCGCTCGGCGTAGGCACCGGGCGCCGACTCGGACAGGCCGACCAAGTTCACCTCCCCGTCCCGCCGGAGCATGGGCAGGGCCACCACCGCCGTGCCCTCCGGGATGCGCCGGCGCGTGCCGGGCCCGTACTCCCGCACCCGGCCGCTGAACTCGTGACCCATCACGACCGGTT
>Ga0157362_1000123_pt1 | contig 22541 bp, 26 predicted proteins | sample AttlaeALBM3_FD_111480 | JGI IMG/M metagenome (GOLD analysis project Ga0157362, IMG submission 111480) | Fungus gardens microbial communities from leaf cutter ant in Ribeirão Preto, State of São Paulo, Brazil - Atta laevigata ALBM3 | ecosystem: Host-associated > Fungi > Mycelium > Unclassified ... | reverse complement strand
AATATTAGTACATGTTATTGTATCGATTAAATCTATTTATATATAGAATTTATATAGAATTGCTTCATTTGCGAGGAGCCGTATGAGGTGAAAATCTCATGTACGGTTCTGTAATAGAGATGGAATTGAGAAACAACCATCAATTATAACCCCCAAAGAACCAGATTTCGTAAACAACATAGAGGAAGAATGAAAGGAATATCTTATCGAGGTAATCATATTTGTTTCGGAAGATATGCTCTTCAGGCACTTGAGCCCGCTTGGATAACATCTAGACAAATAGAAGCGGGACGGCGGGCAATGTCACGAAATGTTCGCCGAGGAGGACAAATATGGGTACGCATATTTCCAGACAAACCTGTTACAGTAAGACCTACTGAAACACGCATGGGTTCGGGAAAGGGATCTCCCGAATATTGGGTAGCTGTTGTTAAACCTAAGAAAATACTGTATGAAATGGGTGGGATACCAGAAAATATAGCAAGAAAGGCTATTTCCATAGCAGCATCCAAAATGCCTATACGAACTCAATTCATTATTTCAGGATAATAATTCAAGATAATAATTAGAATAAAAGGAAAGAGGTCTTTAAGATGAAAACAAAAAAAATGCAATTGTAGATTCCCTTTTTTGAACACAGAATATTTTAACCTCAATCTTTGGACTGAAAGAATAAAAAATGATATGATTCAACCTCAAACTCATTTGAATGTGGCTGATAACAGCGGAGCACGCGAACTGATGTGTATTCGAATCCTAGGAGCTAGTAATCGACGATATGCTTATATTGGTGACATTGTTGTTGCTGTAATAAAAGAAGCAGTACCAAATACGAACTTAGAAAGATCAGAAGTGATCAGAGCTGTAATTGTACGTACTTGTAAAGAACTCAAACGTAGCAACGGTATAATAATTCAGTATGATGATAATGCTGCAGTTGTCATTGATCAAGAAGGAAATCCAAAAGGAACTCGAATCTTTTGCGCAATCGCCCGGGAATTAAGACAGTTAAATTTCACTAAAATAGTTTCATTAGCACCTGAGGTACTATAAGACGAAACCATAATATGGATGCATTATTTTGTGAAAAAAATGGATTAATTAATCTAGTTTATCTCACATATATCCCTTTGGGAATACTTATTATAAGTATTAGAAGTAGCAATTATTATATATTTCAGATATATTTCAGATTAATACCAGATAACCTAAAATAAAGAAAATATATATAAAGAAAATATTAAATATATATAAAAGAATATATATAATAACAAAGAATAGATAGAAATAGAAAAAAAAAGAGAATAATAAATCGAAAAAGGAGCATGTTGATTATATAGAAAGTAAGGGGCAACAATCATTTTCTTTTACTATGGGTAAGGATACCATCGCTGATATAATAACCTATATACGAAATGCTGATATGAATAAAAAAGGAATGGTTCAAATACCATTTACTAACATCACAGAAAACACTGTAAAAATACTTTTACGAGAGGGTTTTGTCGAAAACGTCAGAAAACATATAGAAAACGACAAATATTTTTTAGTTTTAACTCTACGGTACAGAAGAAATAGGAAAGGATCATCTAAAAGTTTTTTAAATTTAAAAAGGATCAGTACACCCGGTTTACGAATATATTCTAATTATCAACGAATCCCTCGAATTTTAGGGGGCATGGGGATTGTAATTCTTTCAACCTCTCGAGGTATAATGACAGATCGAGAGGCTCGATTAGAAAGAATAGGCGGAGAAGTTTTATGTTATATATGGTAATCTTTCTAACATCCGAATTATATGGGAAATTTCTATCCATTTTTTGTAAAAAAGAAAGAGAGAAAACGAAAATTTAGAATGTCACTTCACACCCTCTGGTGAATACGCGAAGCGGGTTTAACTAGAATAAAATAGGAGATTCACGAAGATTTAATTACTAAATAAATAACTTCCCCTGGGTATGTTTCAGGTTTCTTTATACAATTAATGCAAATTTGATACAAATTGGATTATAGGTTATATTTCCGAAAAGATTCTACATACTTTTTTTATATGTATAGAATCGGAAAAGAAAAAAGTATTAAGTCATTCAATTTAATTAGGATGGTTTTAAACTTCAACATTATTTTTGCAGGGAGGGCTACAATTACAAGTTCAAAATGTAAGGAAACCTTATTTTCTTCCAAAATTTTTAGATTAACTTTTTAAGGAATGATAAATATGAAAATAAGGGCCTCCGTTCGTAAAATTTGTGAAAAATGTCGATTGATTCGAAGACGGGGGCGAATTATAGTAATTTGTTCCAATCCAAGACATAAACAAAGACAAGGATAATATTTTCACAAACGAAGGCTTTCTAAAAAAATAGAAAATATAAATAAATAGAATATAGAAAAATAGAATATAGAAAAATAAAATAAAATATTAATTGTAGTTATAAACTAGTTAAAAAAAAAATTAAAGGATCCGTTTTTGACATGAAATGGATATATCCATACCATATATCTTGGACTTATTTTTATGAAATAATGAAATATGGCAAAACCTATACCTAAAATGAGTTCGCGTAAAAATGGGCGTATTAGTTCGCGTAAGCATACTCGTAAAATACCAAAAGGTGTTATTCATGTGCAAGCTAGTTTCAACAATACTATTGTGACTGTTACAGATGTACGAGGTCGGGTGATTTCTTGGTCCTCCGCCGGTACTTGTGGATTCAAAGGTACACGAAGGGGGACACCCTTTGCCGCTCAAACGGCAGCAGGAAATGCTATCCGAACAGTAACGGATCAAGGCATGCAAAGAGCAGAAGTGATGATAAAAGGTCCCGGTCTGGGAAGAGATGCGGCATTAAGAGCTATTCGTAGAAGTGGTATACTATTAAATTTTATACGAGATGTAACCCCTATGCCACATAATGGGTGTAGGTCTCCTAAAAAAAGACGTGTGTAAAACTTAAAAAAAATATTGAAAAGATTTCAAGAGAAATAAACAAGTCAAGGATTTGATCAAAAAAATAGATATATATATTACTATGGTTCGAGAGAAAATAAGAGTATCTACTCGGACACTACAATGGAAGTGTGTTGAATCAAGAATAGACAGTAAACGTCTTTATTATGGACGCTTTATTCTGTCTCCACTTATGAAAGGCCAAGCCGATACAATAGGCATTGCAATGCGAAGAGTTTTACTCGGAGAAATAGAGGGAACGTGTATCACACGCGCAAAATCAGAGACAATACCACATGAATATTCTACCATAGTAGGTATTCAAGAATCAGTACATGAAATTTTAATGAATTTGAAAGAAATTGTATTGAGAAGTAATCTCTATGGAACTAGAAACGCATCCATTTTTTTCAAAGGTCCTGGATATGTAACCGCTCAAGACATCATTTTACCACCTTCCGTTGAAATCGTTGATAATACACAACATATAGCCAACGTAACAGAACCGGTTAATTTGTGTATTGAATTACAAATTGAGAGGAGTCGTGGGTATCGTATAAAAACACTAAAAAACTTTCAAGACGGAAATTATCCTATAGATGCCGTATTCATGCCTGTTCGAAATGTAAATCATAGTATTCATTCTTATGTGAATGAGAATGAAAAACAAGAGATACTCTCTCTCGAAATATGGACAAATGGAAGTTTAACTCCTAAGGAGGCTCTTTATGAAGCCTCCCGTAATTTGATTGATTTATTTATTCCCTTTTTACATGCAGAAGAAGACAACTTTTTAAATTTAGAAAACAATCAACGCAAAGTTACTTTGCCCCTTTTTACTTTTCATGATATATTGGCTAAGGCTAAACTAAGGAAAAATAAAAAACAAATAGCATTGAAATCCTTTTTTATTGACCAATTAGAATTGCCTCCCAGGATCTATAATTGTCTTAAAAGATCCAATATTCATACATTATTAGAACTTTTGAATAACAGTCAAGAAGACCTTATGAAAATTGAACATTTACGCGTAGAAGATGTAAAATATATATTGGACATTCTAGAAATAGAAAAACATTTTGCATAAATTTGAAATCCATTAATACAGAATTTTTGCATATTTCTTTTTTTTTTTTCTAAAAATAAATGTGAAAATCTGTAATTGAAATCTTTATACCAAATCCATATACTCAAAATAGATATAAAATGGAGTAGATGTATCTAGGGATTAGTCGTTTCAAAATAATTCTCCCTAGATACACAATACACACGGCATTCTATTTTATTTCAAAATTGAATCAATTTAATAAGTTTAAAAAAGACCTAAAGTTAGGGATTTCTCAATAGGTAATGTTGCTCCAATACCTAACCACAGGGCAACTACGGTACCAATCAAAAAGATGGTTGTTGCTACTGGCCGGCGAAATGGGTTTTGGAATTTATTAACATTTTCCAAAAAGGGTACTGTTAATAATCCCGCAGGTACCGAAACCATTAAAAGAACGCCCAATAACTTATTGGGCACTGTACGAAGTATTTGAAATACGGGAAAAAAATACCATTCAGGTAGTATTTCCAAAGGAGTTGCAAATGGATCCGCGGGTTCCCCAATCATGGATGGTTCTAGAACCGCTAAGCCTACGTTACAGGCAATAGTACCTAGAATTACGACTGGAAAAATATATAAAAGATCGTTGGGCCATGCGGGTTCTCCATAATAATTATGGCCCATTCCCTTCGCCAATTTAGCCCTTAATACAGGATCATTCAAATCAGGTTTTTTTGTTATTGGGATAGGTGAATTCTTATAGATCCATCCTCCGAAAGAACCGGATATGATAATTTTTCATCATCCGGCTCGAGCACTAATCAAAGATTTTTGAATGTATATCTATAGAAAAAATGTATGTTTTATCCACACACATAATTGAAGATTCTATGTAAGAAAATAAACCCGATTCTCTTTTTTCCGAAGTTACTATTATTTATTGAAAAAAAAAATGCAGTTCTTATCAAAGTAAACTTTAGTAAATGCTCAATACCCAAGTAGGCTTTTAAAGTTGATAATGCTTTCTGGGTGATCTCAAACCTTGCAATTGTTATCCTTTCAAACTCTTGGGACTTTTTACGTATAAAGGTTTTACTTGTTACTAATATAATCTAACCCGCGTTCTTCTTTAGATCTACTATTTTACTCCGATAGTATCAGAAATCCAATTAATGCATAGGAAATGAATGCATTTTCATACTATTAAGTTTAGTTAACTATTAATAAGTTTAGTTAAATCCATAAGATATAATTCACATCACTTATTTTACTGGATCTTACGGAGCCTGTTCGTGGAGAATATAATATAGTCTGATCATAGAAAAGATTCTCTTCAAGTAAAACCAGTCTACCCTCTGTAGTAGCCTTGCTTGGTGGTTGGAAAAAAGACACATTAAATTGTAAATTCGAATGTGGCAGATAAGATAAAGTCATATATCTGCGTGGCTCAATCAATAGTTCAAGTCACACACTCCCATAATCCATTTTTTCTTCGGAGAGTTCCCTTCAACTATTTGTGTATGTAAATAATAATAATTCAATTTTTGTTAAGTTGAAGGGAAATATCCAAATACATGTCTTATTCTTTTAAATAATCCATATTTGTAGCAATGAAATATATTCCTCCCCAAAATCAAAAATGATTGTGATTACAAATATCTATGATCCATATTCGCTATAAAGGACCGGAAATGCCCTGCTTACGTATCATTGAAAAGTGCATTAACATAAATACAGCAGTAAGAAGAGGTAGTACAAAAGTATGCAGACTATAAAAACGAGTTAAGGTAGATTGTCCCACACTAGAACTTCCGCGTAATAACTCTACCAAAGACGATCCTATTACAGGAATCGCTTCGGGTACGCCTGTTACAATTTTGACTGCCCAATAACCGATTTGGTCCCAAGGTAAGGAATAACCGGTTACACCAAAAGATGCAGTCAATACACCCAAAACTACACCCGTAACCCAAGTTAATTCACGAGGTTTTTTAAAACCACCTGTGAGATACACACGAAATACGTGTAGAATCATCATTAAGACCATCATACTTGCTGACCATCGATGAACTGATCGAATTAACCAACCAAAGTTAGCCTCAGTCATTATATATTGAACAGAAGCAAAAGCTTCAGTAACGGTCGGACGATAATAAAAAGTCATAGCAAATCCCGTTGCTACTTGGACTAAAAAACAAGTAAGTGTAATTCCTCCTAAACAATAAAATATATTCACATGAGGAGGAACGTATTTACTAGTTATATCATCGGCAATCGCTTGAATCTCAAGACGTTCTTCGAACCAATCATAGACTTTATTGAGATAGGTAAACCAATGGAACCCCCCCTGAGAACCGTATATGAGAATTTCATCTCGTACGGCTCAAACAAAAATACCCAAATACACTGGTTGTAACGAAAACAGATATTTGTAATAGAAAGTTTCAAAATTCTTGATTTAATCCTATGATTATAATTTTCTCTGACGATAAGCAAAAATGGAAATCCGAAAACTATTATTTTTGGTTATAATGCCAAAATCTCAAGTCGGCTCTCTTGTCTTTATCTTGATCTTGATCTTTTCAGGCCTCTTGAATATTCTATTACTTACTTCATTTTTTTATGTGTAATGTAATTTTACAGCTTTCTTCTTTATTATTATTATATTTGGATTATTGATAGGAATTCTCTTGTTGGGACCATATGAATCAATTAAAAAAAAAACATCAGATTCATACTATAACCACGATGATTCAAAAAACCTTTAATCGAAGTCCAAAAATTCCCTGAGTAAGAATTGCTGGATCATCACTTATTCAATGAATAAATATAATGAAAAAATACAAAGAAAGGTTTGTCCTTTGATCAAAATAAAGGTAAGCTCCGGAAGTTATATTTTAAAGGATGAAAATTCTTAAATTTCGTTTTCTAATTTTTTGAAAAGTTTTTTAAGTCCGATTACGCGGTCTAAATATTTAGGATGAATCATAGTTCTAATATTTTTAGAAATTTTCTATATTCCGTGCTCCAGATACTAGAATAAATATCTGACGGGATAAAACCATCTATATCAAGATGACAGATCCTTTTTATGTTCTGTACTATCAATAAGATCAATTAAAACAAGTCACACACTCATATTCCGGAAATACAGAAACTAAGAAATTCCACGATCAAACTACCAAAAATGGCATAGGCTAACAAACAATAAGAAACCTAAATGCTGCTTAAATTTCGTTTCTATTGAAAAGCTAATTACTCTATTCTCGTAAATCTAATTAATAGAAATTCCGTCCAGTAAAATGGACGAATTATAAATCTCCAAAATAATAGAAAGAAATATCGCAAATAGAGCCATTGCAACACCCATCAAAGGGGTAGTTCCCCACCCCGGAGCTACTTTACCATATTCTGAATTTAATGGTTTCAATAAATCACCTACAACAGTTCGTCTTGGACCTGGTCTAGAATTATCCTCAACGGTTTGCGTAGCCATAAATACGATTTTTTATTCATTGAGATATGTTGACTTTGTATACCATTCCGATGTAAATATAAAGATCTTATCCTATAGATCTATTCGGATCTTGAAACTTGATAATTATAATAATGGAAACAGCAACCCTAATTGCCATCTCTATATCTGGTTTACTTGTAAGTTTTACTGGGTATGCCTTATATACTGCTTTTGGGCAACCCTCTCAACAACTAAGAGATCCATTCGAAGAACATGGAGACTAGTTGAAGTAATGAGCCCCCAATATGGGGGCTCATTACTTCAACTAAGATAATCAAAATTATTTCGTCTTTTTCGTTGGAACTTTAGGAGGTTCTCTAAAAAAGATAGAGAAAAAAATAATTCCTAAAGTCGAGACTAAGAGGAATGTATAAACCAATGCTTCCATAGATTTGATCGTAGTTTACAATTATAGCTTTCATACCTGTTTATTGGGGCGCATTTCCCAGATAAAAAAGAAAGAACCAGAGTAAATGCATATGCATCCAAATTTATCTAGTTCTCTATGTGAAATTCAAACTCATAACAAAAATAAGTCGAAAAGCAACAAAAGAATGTTCTATCAGACTACCTGTCTTCTTGTAGTTGGATCTCCAAGTTTTTGGAATGCTCCAAATTCTACTTGAGTATCTAAATCTGGGTCGATACCGGCAAAAACATCTCTGAACAAAGTTCTAGCACCATGCCAAATGTGTCCGAAAAAGAATAGCAGAGCAAATGAAGCATGTCCAAAAGTAAACCAACCCCTTGGACTGCTACGAAAAACACCATCTGATTTCAAAGTAGCACGATCTAATTCAAAAATTTCACCCAATTGAGCACGTCTAGCATATTTTTTCACAGTAGCGGGATCACTATAACTGACTCCATTAAGTTCGCCACCATAGAACTCAACAGTTACACCTACTTGTTCGACACTATATTTCGATTCTGCCCTTCGAAAAGGAACATCGGCTCTAACAATTCCGTCCCCGTCCACCAAAACAACAGGAAATGTTTCAAAAAAAGTAGGCATACGACGTACAAAAAGTTCACGCCCCTCTTTATCTTTAAAGACGGGATGTCCTAACCAACCGACGGCTATTCCATCTCCATTGTCCATTGAGCCCGCTCTAAATAACCCCCCTTTTGCTGGATTATTACCAATGTAATCATAAAAAGCTAATTTTTCGGGAATTTTAGACCAAGCTTCTGATAAACTTTGATTTTCGGCTAGTCCAGCACCAACTCGTCGATATATTTCTTGCTGGAAGTATCCTTGATCCCATTGATAGCGGGTAGGACCAAATAATTCAATGGGGGTTGTTGCTGAACCATACCACATAGTTCCAGCAACGACAAAAGCTGCAAAAAACACAGCAGCAATACTACTGGAAAGGACGGTTTCAATATTTCCCATACGTAATCCTTTATATAGACGTTGGGGCGGACGCACACTAAGATGGAAAAGACCCGCTAATATGCCCAACGTTCCTGCTGCAATATGATGAGAAGCTATCCCCCCAGGAACAAAAGGATCAAAACCTTCCACACCCCACGCAGGATTTACGGATTGTATCCGTCCAGTTAGTCCATAAGGATCAGACACCCAAATTCCAGGACCATATAATCCTGTTACATGAAATGCGCCAAAACCAAAACAAGCCACTCCTGCAAGAAATAAATGAATTCCAAAAATTTTGGGCAAATCTAAGGAAGGTTTTCCAGTACGTTCATCACAAAAGATTTCTAGATCCCAATAAACCCAATGCCAAATAGCTGCTAAAAAGCACAAGCCCGAAAACACAATATGTGCTCCGGCCACACCTTCGTAACTCCAAATACCCGGATTCGTGATAGTCCCTCCTGTGATATTCCAACCGCCCCACGAATTCGTTATTCCTAAACGAGTCATGAAAGGTATAACGAACATACCCTGTCTCCACATTGGATCAAGAACAGGATCAGAGGGGTCAAAAACTGCTAATTCATATAGAGCCATCGAACCGGCCCAACCAGCAACTAGAGCTGTGTGCATTATATGAACAGAAAGCAAACGGCCCGGATCATTTAATACAACAGTATGAACACGATACCAAGGTAAACCCATGAAAATACCTCTTATATCAACAAAAAAAAATAGACACTATGTAACTTTATTGCACTAGAAAAAACTATACTATGGACTCTAGCCTTTACAGTAGATTATCTTAGAAAAAGGATTCTTGTTCTAGTTTTTTATTAATAATGGAACAATCCTATTTGTAAAAATAAAAAGAAACAGATTTATTCTATACCCGATAAGTAACAATACGCAATGGGGGAGAATACGAGAGGGGTTGACAACTTTCTCTATGAATATTTAAATAAATAAATGCAGACATACTTGTTTATCACCCCAATGGACTCATTCGTAACAACTTTATTTAGTATTTCTTTTTTTATTTTAAAAAATGTAATATAACACGAGTAAATCATTTTTAACACGATAAGCAAATTCTTACGTTTCCACACTAAAGTGAGATATATGACTTTATGATTTCTCCATTTTATGCCCATTGGTGTTCCAAAAGTACCCTTTCGAAGCCCTGGGGAAGAAGATGCATCTTGGGTTGATATATAGTGCGACTTGTCAGATATAATAGGTCATATGGAATTTCCCCGTTTTCTCCCCCGATCGAGATATCCTCTCTTTCACCCCCAAAAGAAAATTGTTGAATCATAAAAAATTTGGAGAGTGAAGTGTAATGAAGTACAATTCTATCGATTTATTGGTTTTTAGAGAGGTATCCAGATTCTTATTCAAAACTATGAATAATTTATGGTTGGCTTGGTTGGACCAATAAAATAAAGAAAGTACCCAGGCTCTGTTTAGAAAAAAACCAATTGGTAATATATCTATGATCACCACTTCTATAATATCATATATTTTACAGAAAACATTAAATAAGAAGTTCAGAAAAGAAAGAAGTTATAACAAAAAGACATAGTATTGTAATATTTGTTCTATATGTACAAATCCAAATCGGGCAGATCTTTACTCAGAGTAGAAAAGAAACCTAAAAGAATTGAAAAAGTCTATTCAGAAACAAGAAAATTACATTGTGATTGAGATTCGATCTCGATGAAAGCAATACATCAATGAGAAGTTAGTTCAATAAATTTAGTATATTATTATTTTATTTTTCTTTAAAAGTTGGAAGAAGTCCATTATAAAAAGAGAAAGAGATTAAAAATCGACACATTGATTCCTTTTTGCTTATATAGTTTTTGGTGAACTGTATGCATCAAAAGGTGCATGTACAGCTCTTAAGGAAAAAAATGGAATCCTAATCAATCGACTTTATCGAGAAAGATTACTTTTTTTAGGTCAAGAGGTTGATAGTGAAATATCTAATCAACTTATCGGTCTTATGGTATATCTCAGTATAGAGGACGATAATAAAGATTTGTATCTGTTTATAAATTCTCCGGGGGGGTGGGTAATACCCGGAATAGCTATTTATGATACTATGCAATTTGTACAACCAGATGTACAGACAGTATGTATGGGATTAGCCGCTTCAATGGGATCCTTTATTTTGGCAGGAGGGGAAATTACCAAACGTTTAGCATTCCCTCACGCTTGGCGCCAATGATTCTTTTATTTGAGAAAAAAAATATATATATAAACACTATACCTTCGCCATTAAAACATTTTTTTTATAAGTAATAAAAGCATGGTATTTCGAATTCCATATGCAAATTTTTGTTTTTTAAACCATTCGATTATATATAGAAAGAGTAGTATGAAAAAGAGGGTATTTACAATTTTATCTGATTTATCAGTAACCTAGTTTAATTTTAGTGTCACAGACTTTTTTGTTTTTTTTCATACCACAAAGTTTTTAACAATTTTTATTTTAATTTAATTAGAAGAAAACGTAAAATATGAAAAAAAAAGAAACTTTCGGATTGTTGAATAACAAAATGAAATAAAAAAAACAACGGAACCATCATAGTATTTTAAAATATCTTCAAAAATAAAAAAGAAAGGTGGTTATTGTATTGTTCATTATTTTAGGATCGGGATCCAAAAGACCCAATCGATTTTGTACTTCTTTTTTCTTCCATCCAAGAAAAAATTCATAAACGGAGAGAAAATTCATAGAAGAAAAAATACTCTATCCATAGAGGAAAAAAAAATGAATTGCATACTTGGAAAAGCCGTATGCATTAATACGCAGAAAATGCTTGTACGGTTATTGAATCTTATTTTGGCTCATTTATTTTATTATTTTATCCCTTTCTTTTACCTTTGTTTGGAGAATAAAGAAAATCTTTACCAATATAGGAGAAATCTTTATCAAGATAAGGGAAACACTTATTAAGTTATATAATCAGGGTAATGATCCACCAACCCGCTAGTTCTTTTTATGAGGCACAAACGGGAGAATTTATCCTGGAAGCAGAAGAACTACTGAAACTGCGCGAAACTATCACAAGGGTTTATGTGCAAAGAACGAGTAAACCTTTATGGGTTATATCCGAAGACATGGAAAGGGATGTTTTTATGTCAGCAGCAGAAGCCCAAGCTCATGGAATTGTGGATCTTGTAGCAGTTGAATAAAAAATTAGTAGCAAGGATTATTCTAAAAAAATACAGGATTTGGAATTTCATTTTAGAATCCTCTTACTTTAATTTTAATATAATATATCTATGAATTAACTTATTAATAGGATATAAATAATTCAGAATCATCGGGTTAGGATTGATCTAAACCCGCTCATTATATATATAGATAGATATACAACTCACCATGCCAACTATGAAACAACTTATTAGAAACACAAGACAGCCAATTCGAAACGTCACAAAATCCCCAGCTCTTCGGGGGTGCCCTCAGCGCCGAGGAACGTGTACCAGGGTGTATGTGCGACTCGTTCAGATCATATAATAAGAAAAAACCAATTTTTTTCAGTATTGGCGATCGATTAAGATAGTATGAATGTAAAAATTCCATTCACACTATCTTAACTTAATATATATATTAAAAATATAGAAATTCGTCTATCATGTATAAAATTTATGGTTTGGATTGGTGCAAACCCAATAACCTTAAATTGCAATTTAAGGTTACAAAGACTTTACATTGGTAACAAATAGTTAAGTTACCCATTAAGCGGAGAAAATACTATTTCAATTAAAGATAAATTATGTCCTTAATGAATTTTGGAAGAACGGAATAAGAGGGTCAGCTACCCAGCAAAATATCATACTTAAATACCGTTACTGTATAACTAGATTTGGTTGTGAAAACCTATTTACTAGATATTAAATGGGTAGAGCCAAACAGTGTGAACTGTACAAGTTAACAATAACATTAAGAAAATGAATAGAAAAATGAAAAAAAAAGGCTCCGGTGTATAGAGAAGACCTGTTCGTTTAAAAAAATCATAGAAACGATGGAACCCACCATTTTTTTTTATCTATGTCCTATTTCATTTACTATGACGGTGTTTTTTGATACCTAGTATCAATGCAATTTGTTATTTTGAGGTTCAATATTTCGAAAAAAATCGTGGTTGGGGAGGTTATAGTAGCAAGAGCCATTGGAATTTTTTTTTATACATTGGAAGAATCCATTTTTGTTATTAATAGACTAGGAAGTAGAAAAGAATAACTTACAAAAAATTCAAATAGTTATTCATCAAAATCTCATTTATTCAATGACCAGAATTAAACGAGGATATATAGCTCGGAAACGGAGGACAAAAATTCGTTTATTTACATCAAGTTTTCGCGGAGCTCATTCAAGACTTACTCGAACTATTACTCAACAGAAAATGAAAGCTTTGGTTTCGGCTCATCAGGATAGAGATAGGAAAAAAAGAGATTTTCGTGGTTTATGGATTAGTCGAATAAATGCAGTAATTCGCGAGAATCCAAAAATATATTATATTTACAGTAATTTAATACATAATCTATACATGAAACAATTGCTTCTTAATCGTAAAATAGTTGCACAAATAGCTATATTAAAAGAGAATTGTCTTTTTATGATTGCCAACGATATCATAAAAACAAAAAATCGCCCGAGACCGTACTCCGGGAAGGTATAGAATAAAAATTTGTTTATTTTGACAGCTTTTATCATATGATCATATGATAAAAGCTGTCAAAATAAACAACCACGCTTAAAAAGAAATTATTATTCGTCACCGATTATCTTGTTTCTTACAACAGAACAACCCAAATTTAATTACTGTTGTTTTCAAACAAAACATCAATCCATGTTTAATTTAAATCTAAATTCCAATTTTATTTGGAATTTTTAATTTCTATTTTTTTTTTTTTTTAAAGTAGTAGTTCTAGCGGTCGACTCGCTTTTTTCAAATTGTTTTTCATTATTAAGAAAAGGTAACGAAGATAAAATACGAGCTTGTTTTATAGCAATCGTAATTAATCGTTGTTGTTTTAAGGTCAATCTATTTACGCGTCTGGATAATATTTTTCCCTGTTCACTAATAAATCGACTAATTAAACCCATGTTTTTATAATCAATTCGGTCCCCCGATTGGATCGGGGGCAAACGCCTACGAAAAGATCGCTTGGATTTAAGAAAGAGTCGCTTAGATTTTTCCATGGTTTTATTCCTATTCTAAAAATAACATTTATTACAAGAAAGGATTTGTTTTTTTTTATTCTTACTTTTTTAATATATGTTTTTATATAAGGAGATATGTATAAAATTCAACTATAAATTATAGATTTATTTATAGTATTAGTATTTAGTATATATATACAAAAAATAGATCATTTTACATGTTATGTTCTTTGGTTGGAAGGGTAACACACAAGCGATCAATTTTCTCTATTTCTTTATTTCTGCGTGAATTATATGTTTGCAACAGCGGGGACAAAATTTTCTCAATTCCAATCGACTAGGCGTATTGTGTCGATTCTTTTGAGTGATATATCTAGAAATACCCGTTGATTCCTTATTAACACTCTTTTTATTACAATCGGTACACTCCAAAATAACAGTTACTCGAATATCTTTACCCTTGGCCATGAACCTCCTTTGGGTTTTTAATTCACTTAACTCTTCTATTTTCGGATTCGAATCTAAGAAAAAACGAAAAAAATAGAAATTAAAAATTAGAAATAAAATTTTGAAAGATTTCACTCCAATTAATATAGTACAAAAATAATGCAATGATTATGAACTATATTTCGTTTCAAATTACAATAAATGCTGTATTTTCATTTGTTAAAGTATTTTATATGATATTTTTACCCCACCCTAGGCATTCTGTTTCGATTTCTGGTTTCACTCTATTATTAATAGAAATGGAATTGAATTAATAATTCAATTCCATTGAAGCCTGGACGAGATTCCAAATTCTACTCCGAATTTTAATGAAGCCTAATTTACCCTTTTATTCTTTATTTAATCTTTTCTAACTTATTCTATTACAATTCGAAAAAATAAGAAATAAAGAAGAAGAGATTAATTCTATATATTTTATTGAATCTATAATCTTTTTCATCCCTTTCCGTATCAATAACTAAAATGAAAAAAAGGGGAATATCAATGCATCTGGAAAAAAACGATTGATCTCTATCAAGAGGCCCGCCAAAGCCCCGAACCATAGAGTACTTACTACCGGTGCCACGGAAAGATATGTTTTTAGATCTCGCATTTCAAATCCTCCTTTTTTAATTTAAGTATTTTTTTATTCGCTTTTTTTTCTATATATATATATTATTTCTTTTTAGAATATTATTTTCTTTTTCATATTCTATTGTATATTATAATACAGGAAACTAAAAAAATGGCATACTAATTAATATATATATATATCAACAGAAAACATCAAAATGTGGAAAACAAGACAAAGATTCTTTACAATAACACTATAAACAAATGGAAAGGGATGTAGCGCAGCTTGGTAGCGCGTTTGTTTTGGGTACAAAATGTCACGGGTTCAAATCCTGTCATCCCTATCCCTAACTATTACTTATCATATGATATTCTTTATTATATGAGAACTTTATTATATGAGAAATAAAATATGAGCAATAAAATGGGACCAATTGAAGACGAATTCTAATTGGACATATATACTGAATATCTATATGTATATATAGAATATATACATATATTTATATAGCATATGCATGCAAGATGTATTGGGATCAGATAAAATAATTTATGAAAAGAAAGCGCTCTTAGTTCAGTTCGGTAGAACGCGGGTCTCCAAAACCCGATGTCGTAGGTTCAAATCCTACAGAGCGTGATGTAGAGAACGTTATTCTAGTATTGTTCGATTGACAATTACACTGAAATAATTGAACAACAGTTTAAAGTCTGAATTTTATCCTTATGCATTAGGATTAGAACAAAAAAATAGGGAATCCATAAAAAAAAAAAAAAGATACATTAATTAATCAAAGATCCAACTGATCACCTCGTCGGTATTGTAAATATGCAGTTACAAATAATCCAGCCAAAGTAATAGGAATTAAACCTAACACGATTCCAAATAGAAAAACTTCAATCATTTTTATTTCTTCAAAAGGTAAAAAGAAAGGTAATATCTATCTTCAAATATTAATCTGTATTAATCATGAGTCTCAATGACCAAGAATTGTAAATTGACAAGCAACCTTAGAATATCTTATCCCAAAATTTCCACTTCATTAAAAAAAATTACAAATCAAATAAGTCGTATTTTACTCAGACCAATAAATAGAGCGGAGGTTATAATTAAAACCGATAGTAAAAAACCGAAATAACTAGTTATAGTGGGCATATAGAAGCTAAATGGAATATGTTCTTTTTATACATATGTTTATAAAGCACTTCCCTAAATTTCCATTTTTGAGAGAAAAAAAGAAGATAAACAAAAATACTACTTGAAAGATACAATTGAAAATTGGAGATTCATCTATAAATTATTAAAGACGAATAAAAAGAAATAGAATGACATAATTAAGAAATCAATTTCTCATCTGTGACATCTACCCATTCTATGATTCTAAATCAACAGACTTATTGAACAAATCATGAATGGAATAAACTAATCTAATGAAAATATTCATTATTATTCTATATATATTCTATAGAATTCTATTTTTATTAGAAGAATTCAATTCTATTTTTATTAGAAATAAAATAATAATATTAAAACTAAAATAAAACAAAGAATAACAACTTTGTTGTTTAAATTTATTTCACTTTGAATTAATATTAATCATAGAAGAAAATAGATTAATTTAATTAAAGTAGAGAATAGAAAAAATATCTATTTTGACCCCTTCTCTTTTTTTTATTGTGTTTAATTTTTGCTATTTTCCCTATTTTTAGAACCAAAAACAGAAGAGAATGGCCAAAAAATAGCCTTTCTTTACTTTTTGACTTTTATTTTAACTCATTAGATTTAGTAGTGGGTTCAATTCTTCTATAATATCTACAACGAGAAGAAAAAAGGTATCAGATCAATCGAAACTTGGGTTCCACAATCTTTTTCTTTCCGTATTATTAAAAAGAAAGTTTTATTTTTATAATATAATTAAATTTATAATTAAGCCGAGAAAGAATCTTTATTGGATCTAATACAAGAACAATTAATTCTATTTTGAAAAAAAAAAAGTGGGTTCAAAGAAAAAACAAAGAAAAAATATCTTCAACAACTACATAAAGGCTATTTATATATTTGGCATCCAATTGAATTATAGAAATATATAAATATACTTTATGAATTCTAAGAAAACAATTTGTCGTATTCAGATTTTAACGGACCCTCCGTTTCTAGTCCGAAACTAATAAAATAATGTGAATAACCTTCATTTTATACTATTACTATAAAAATTTTTTATACGCTCAAACTTTGAAAAATTATCTATCGGATTTTTGAATACATCGAGACAACCAATGAAGAAAGAACTTATCTAGTACTAGATTTAGCCACTGATTGTGAAATTTCATTGCTCTGTTAGAAGAAGGATAGCTATACTGATTCGGTATACTCAAAAGACACCATTGGTACAAAATGGACGATCTAACAAGGATTACATTTCAGTGAATTTCGACTTACTGATCTCGTCTTTTAGGGAATCGATCCCCCTTTTGACTGTACAAGAATATGTGGAGTTCAACATGTCTGGAAGCACAGGAGAACGTTCTTTTGCTGATATTATTACCAGTATTCGATACTGGATTATTCATAGCATTACTATACCCTCCCTATTCATTGCAGGTTGGTTATTTGTCAGCACGGGCCTAGCTTACGATGTATTTGGAAGCCCCCGTCCAAACGAGTATTTTACAGAGAGCCGACAAGGAATTCCATTAATAACTGGCCGTTTTGATCCTTTGGAACAACTCGATGAATTTAGTAGATCTTTTTAGGAGGCTCCAATGACCATAGATAGGACCTATCCAATTTTTACAGTACGATGGTTGGCTGTTCACGGACTAGCGGTACCCACTGTTTCTTTTTTGGGATCAATATCAGCAATGCAGTTCATCCAACGATAAACCTAATTTGAATTATAGAGCTACGACACAATCAAACCCAAATGAACAAAATGTTGAATTGAATCGTACCAGTCTCTACTGGGGGTTATTACTAATTTTTGTACTTGCTGTTTTATTTTCAAATTATTTCTTCAATTAATATAATAGAAGAAATGGGAATAGTAAATAATATATAAATATATATATATTAGGAATTCTTTTATCACATTCGGAAGGATATCATTTCATAATTATCTATGACTGTTTATGTCTTTAGCATGGCTGACTACTTGATTAAAAGTGGAGGAAAGTGGGATAAATGGCCGATACTACTGGAAGGATTCCTCTTTGGATAATAGGTACTGTAACTGGTATTCCTGTGATCGGTTTAATTGGTATTTTCTTTTATGGTTCATATTCCGGATTGGGCTCATCCCTGTAGTAATCGTATTAATCGGGTTTTCAAAATGAAAGCGTAAGAACTCAAAGGGATCCACTCGAATTCATCAAAGAGAGAGTGGATCTCATTGAGTTCTTAATAATTCAAAATTCTCATTTTTTTTATTTATTTTTATTCATATAAAATTCATATAAATGACTAAATGGACAACTTTTTCCGATGTTTCAAAAAACTCCATTTCTATTTTTTTTTTTTTTACAAATTAATTGAATAAATTCAATTTGTTTAACCAAATTCCTCAATTTCCTCTATTTTTTATTTGTTCACTACGTATTATATTATGTGCAATAAATTTGATATTATATGTCATAAAGGTTCTAAGTTGCAAAAAATAGAAACTATAGAATTTTTCAAGAAGGGGTTTAAAAACGATTATTTTATGAATCTTTTTTAGAACATTTTCTATTTAGACACAAACAAGAAGGAATAGGACTTGGGACTCTAGTAAAAGCCAAAAAATCTTCCCTAGAGTCCCGTTTCCCTATTGGAATTCGATTTTGTTTAATATTCTCTGTTTATATATTTTATGTTTAATATCGAATCCAATTTTTTGGCTTTTACGATAGAAAAATATTTCTATAATAGAGAGCTCTATTATAGAAAATGAAATCTGAAAAAAAGTGACATAATCATAATATTCGAATTTATTGTGGGGTTGATAAAAACAAAGTTAAATAGTTTTCGTGACAATTATATATACTCGAACTTATTTGTATTACGTTACTTATTTGTATTACTTTACAAGGAACTATGGTATAAAAAGACTAGACAGAAGCAAAGATCTTTTCATAATTTATTTATTCTATTATATAGGCTAAATAAATTATCAACAAAAACTTAGTTATTTTTACGAGTTTAATATGTTGATAAATACGTGGGCCTAGAAATTCATTTCGGACAATTGAACCTTCTCAAATTGTTTCTTCTTAAGAACTAAAAAGATTTGTGCTAAAATAATAGATGCGAAGAAGAACAAGAGACCTTGGACACGTAACGGATCTTGAAGTACTATTTCCGCATCCCCCTGACCAAATCCACCCACATTAGGATTACTTGTTAATGGCTGATCAAGTTTGATAGATTCACCTTCGGAAACAAGAAGTTCTGGTCCTCGAGGTATAATATCAACCACTTCACGTCCATCCAATGCATCCACTATAGTTATTTCGTACCCCCCTTTTTCTTTTCGTATGATTTTTTTTACCATACCTGTTGCTGTAGCATTATACACATTATTATTACTCTTGCTTCCGTCGAGATAAATCTGACCCCTTCCCCTGTTCCCACCTACGTATATAGGATATTTTAAGAAATGAACATCTCTATTAATAGTGGGATCCGGAGAAAGAATAGGAAAGGTGATTTCATTATATTTCTGACCAGGAACAGGGCCTACCACAAGAATATTTTTTTTTGTAGGACGATAGTTTTGAAAAGAGAGATTACCTATTTTTTCTTTAATCTCAGGCGAAATACGATCGGGGGGTGCCAATTCAAAACCTTCTGGTAAAATAAGAACAGCCCCCACATTTAAAGCCCCTTTTTTACCATTAGCAAGAACTTGTTTAACTTGCATATCATAAGGAATTCGAACAACTGCTTCAAATACAGTATCTGGAAGTACCGCTTGTGGAACCTCTATATCCACGGGCTTATTAGCTAAATGGCAATTGGCACAGACAATACGACCGGTTGCTTCTCGCGGATTTTCATAACCCTGCTGCGCAAAAATGGGATATGCATTTGAAATGGGTGCTCGAATTATTATATATATCATGATCGATATGGAAATGGATCGAGTAATCTCTTCCTTTATCCAAGAAAAAGCATTTCTAGTTTGCATGGTCTAATCCTTGATCCTGAAAATTTCTACAATAAGATTGAGTAGGTCACTCACATAGTTCCCTATCCAAGATGAAGAATCCCCTTTTTGATTTAAAGGGGAGTTAAAAAGAAGGGAAAAAGTCATCTTTTTTTTAGTTAAAATTAGCTAAAAAAAATTTAAATTAAAATTGGATAAGTGGATCGTTTTTTGAGTCAGTCATTCATTGAATGATAAATCACTACAAGTGATGGAGATACGCGATTTAAATAACGGAAAATCCAATATTTTAAAATTGTATCTAAAATAACTGGAAAAGTGGAAACAAGACCAGATATAATTTGATCATTTTGAGCAAATCCAAAATCTTTATAGACGAAACCAATCATTAGTTCCCAACCATGGGTTGAATGGAATCCTATACATAAATCAGTTAATAGAAGAATAGAAAAAGCTTTTATTGTGTCACTTAAATTATAGATAAATTCTCGAACCCAAGAGTTAATAAGAACAAGTTCTTGATTACCAAAAATAGAATAACCGCTCAGAATAAAGAAACAGATTATATTGGTAGAGAAGTGCAAAATCGTATTCATATGATCTTCGTTATGCGTTTTGATTAACTGGATTGTTTCTTTATAGATTCCAGTACGAAGATTTTTTAGATGTGTTTCCGGACATTCCTTTAACATTTCATCTAACAAAAACAGTTCCTCAAATTCAATAAATTTTTTTAGAATACTCTTTTCTTGACTATCATTCAAGAAAATTTCGGATTGCCTAATATTCCACCAATCGATAAACCAAGATTCCAGACTTTTCTTAAATGTAAAAGAGATACACCAGGGCAAAAAGACTATAGATGTAAGATATAGAAGGGGAATAAATGTTTTCTTTTTTGTCATTTTTCCTCTTTAATGAACTCAATTTCATCTCATTCCTCAACTCTATATGATAATAATCTTTCTATCAAGAATAAGTCTATTAAAAGTCATAGAGCTTATATATATAAATATATAGTCTATTCTCTCATTTTTTTTAGTTGCAATTCGAAAGTTAGTCCTTGCCTTGTTTAATTTAGAAAGAATACATAAATCGAATAAGAAATCAAAAGAATTCACTGTCAATTCCAATTTCGAAACCAAATAATGCTCCATCTATAAAAATTGAAATATTTTGAAAAAAAAAATTTCAAAATATTTCAATCGGTAAATAAATAGGACAATTCTGAAACTTTTTGTAAATTTCTAGTTCATTCCAATTCTTACAAGTACAAGGGTAAAACGGGTACGTCCAAAAACCTAGATATTTCGAAAGCTTTATATGCAATGTCTATTGGAAACAAATCATCTTCAAGCCGAGTCAAAGGAATAATTCCATCTTTTTTGGTTTCCAGATAAAGGATCTCATACCTAAGGGTACGATTAAAAAAATTAGTTTTCTTTTGAGTTGCTATTCTGACGGATAGGATCTCTTCCATAGGTATTTCGAGAGTAATATCATTGGGAAATCCCCAACGAACAAACGATACTTTTTTCTCTTTTTTATCGAACATATCATAACCACCACCTACATCCACAAAAATAATGGACCACAAATAAAAACTAAAAAAGAGACCCCCGATTCCATATAAACCCATCGTGGCCCCTTGTGGAATAAATGGAAAATAAATATAGTCCGGAATAAATGGAAAATCATGAATTTCCTCGGACAAAAATAACAAATCCATACCAAGATAACTGAAAACAGCAACCGATAACAATCCTAATGAGCCTAATAAAACGATAAAGGCCCAAAAGTAATAGCTTAGGTTTCGAGAAGGTCCTGCTATATAAAAAACGAGTAGCTCTTTCAACCGGAGAACTGGGTTTTTCATAAGCTTCTATCTCCTTTGATTAAACATTAAAAAACCTCCCTTTTTTTTTTAAGTCGATTTTACATTATTTTGACTTTGTTACAAAAATAATTTGGCACTATTTTAATGTAAATTTTTTAGATGAATTTATCGAATTGCTTCCAGATCAAAAAAATATATGAGATTAGTTCCTACTAACCGTATCTAAAAAATCTTCTTTTTTTGAACATGAAGAAATAAAGAAGCCATTGCAATTGCCGGAAATACTAAACCCACTAAAGGAATAAAAATGGAAGGAAAGTTTATCATAAAATGTGTACCTCTATTTACAATTTGTACCTTATATATAGATTATTGTTATTATATATATAGATTTTTTTTGTTTTTTATTTTGTATTCTTATTT
>Ga0157362_1000122_pt1 | contig 22586 bp, 22 predicted proteins | sample AttlaeALBM3_FD_111480 | JGI IMG/M metagenome (GOLD analysis project Ga0157362, IMG submission 111480) | Fungus gardens microbial communities from leaf cutter ant in Ribeirão Preto, State of São Paulo, Brazil - Atta laevigata ALBM3 | ecosystem: Host-associated > Fungi > Mycelium > Unclassified ... | reverse complement strand
GGCTTCGATCCGGCGAAAATCAACGAGGCGTTTTTCGCCGGCAGCAGCTGGCAGGTCAATCTGTTGATTAACCTCGGCTACGGCGATGCGGAAAAACTGCATCAGCGCCTGCCGCGCCTGCGTTTTGAACAGGCCTGTCAGTTTGCCTGACGCGCCATCCGCTGCGCCAGCGCGCAGCGGCTCTTCTCTTCCCGCCGCTTTTATCAGTCAATTCTGAATATTGCCCGATTCTGTTTCATGCCGGATGCAATGTGCTCAGAAAATTCTTACAATGCGCCCCTGATGATTAAGTGACCATTTTCACGGAGCGACAGATGGCGGGTCATTTTGTACGTTGGATGGGCGATGCTGGCATCGTTGCCGACGCCATGCGCATGCCGCAGGAGGTGATCGATCAGGCGCGCCTGCTTCCTGATAAGCGACGTGGACGTTTTCTTATTGCCCGCCTGATGCTGGCGCAGTTGATGCTGCGCGTTTACGGCATCCACACCCTTCCCACGCTCGTTACCCACAGCAATGGCCGTCCCGCCTTTGCCGATCGCGATCTGCCTGATTTCAGCATCGCCTATGCTGGCAATATCGTCGGCGTACTGCTGGCGGAGGAAGGCGGCCGCGCCGGGCTGGATATGGAGATCGTTCGCGCCCACAGTCGTCAGACGCAGGAGCAGTTGATGCAGGCGCTGACCTCGGGCGAACGCGCCTGGATCAATGCGCAGCAGGATTTTATGGAGGCGGTGACGCAGATCTGGACGCTGCGTCAGAGCATTCTCAAGCTGACCGGCGAAGGCGACGACCATATGGCGTCGCTGCGGCTGCAGCCTGCGGCCGGGCGTCTGCGCTCGACGAGCTACCCCGATATTCAGGCGGTGTGCGACGCGGAGCCGACGCTGGTCTGGTCATGCGCCCTGTCGCCCGCCACGCAGCGTCTGCACCTGTGGGAAGTCGATGCGTCCCAGCAGTGGCATGCGCTGCGCGACGTAGAGATGAGCAAGCCGAATATCGGGCCGCGCACGCTGCGGCTGACCAGCTCGCCGCTGGAGCGCAGCGCCCGGCCAGAGATGTAAAAAAGGCCGCATAGCGGCCTTCTCTTTAATGCGCGTCGATAAACGCGATTTTCAGCACGAACATCAGCGCCACTACCACCACGCAGGGGCTAATTTCGCGCCAGCGGCCGGTGCCCAGTTTCATCACGCAGTAGGCGATAAAGCCCAGCGCGATGCCTTCGGTAATCGAGAAGCTGAACGGCATCATCGCCGCGGTGACGAAAGCCGGCACCGCTTCAGTAAGATCGTCCCAGCGCACGCGTGACAGGCTGGCGGTCATCAGCACGCCAACGTAAATCAGCGCGCCTGCGGCCGCATAGCCTGGCACCATCGCCGCCAGCGGCGACAGGAACATCACCAGCAGAAAAAGCACGCCGGTCACCACCGCCATCAATCCGGTGCGGCCGCCGATGGCCACGCCGGACGAACTTTCGATGTAAGCGGTCACTGACGAGGTGCCCGCCAGCGCGCCGGTTACCGAGCTGAAGCTGTCGACGAACAGTGCCTGCTTCATGCGCGGAAAGGTGCCTTTCTCATCGGTCAGGCCCGCTTTATCGGTCACGCCGATCAGGGTGCCGGAAGAGTCAAACAGGTTAACCAGCATAAAAGAGAAGATCACGCCCGCCATGCCGATATTGAACGCGCCTTTAATGTCCACCTGGCCAACCACGCTGTTAATCGCCGGCGGCGCGGAGAAAACGCCGACAAACTTCACGTCGCCGAGCGCCCAGCCGAGAGCCGTGGTGATCACCATTGAGATCAGCACCGCCGCATGAATATTGCGCGACGCCAGAATGGCGATAATAAAGAAGCCGAGCGCGCCGAGCAGCACGCTGTGCGAGGTCAGATTGCCGACCGCGGCGATGGTGTCGGGATTGGCAACGATAATGCCGGCGTTTTTCAGGCCCATCATGGCGATAAACAAGCCGATGCCGGCGGTAATGCCAACGCGCAGGCTCAGCGGGATATTGGCGATCATCCAGTAGCGCACGCGCAGCAGCGTCAGGATCAGCAGGCCCAGCGCGCCCCAGAAAATGGCGCCCATGCCCACCTGCCACGAATAGCCCATCGCGCCGACCACCACGAAGGCGAAAAAGGCGTTTAGCCCCATCGCCGGCGCCAGCGCCACCGGCAGGTTGGCGAACAGCCCCATCAGAATACTGCCGAAGGCGGCAATCAGGCAGGTGGTGACGAACACCGCCTGGGTGTCCATGCCGGCCACGCCGAGGATCTGCGGGTTAACGAAGACGATGTAGACCATCGTCAGGAAAGTGGTGACACCGGCGATAACCTCGGTGCGCACCGTGGTGCCGTGTTCCTGCAGCTTAAAAACGCACTGCAAAAGGCCTTGTTTACTCATGCCAACGATCCTGATGAAAAGAACTCGGCGCGTATCCTGACCGCTTTGCCGCGCCAATACAATGATTTTTCGCAACCGTTTCCGGGATCGCAATCTGCCGCGATTAGGTTAAAGTGTGGGCTCTCCCGAAAACAAGAGGATGGCGACAGATGTCAGTAGAGTGTGTGTTTTTTGACTGCGACGGGACCCTGGTGGACAGCGAGCGACTCTGCACCGAGGCCTACGTCAACACCTTTGCCCGCTACGGGATCGACTGCTCCCTGCAGGAGATGTTTGAGAGGTATAAAGGGGTTCAGCTCTACGACATTATTCGCGACGTGGCCGACAGGCATCACACCACGCTGCCGCAGGCGACGTTTGAAACCGACTATCGCGCCGAGGTGGCGCGCCTGTTCGACGCGTCGCTGACGGAAATTCCCGGCGCGAAGGCGCTGGTGGAGAAAATTACCGTGCCGATGTGCGTCGTCTCCAACGGCACGGTTAAAAAGATGCAGCACTCGCTGGGGCTGACCGGCATGCTGCCCTGGTTTCGCGACCGACTCTACAGCGGCTACGATATCGGGCGCTGGAAGCCCGATCCGGCGCTGATGCACCACGCCGCCGGGCAGATGCAGCTGCCGGTAGAGCGCTGCATTCTGGTGGATGATTCGGAAGCGGGCGCGCGTTCCGGCATTGCGGCGGGCATCCCGGTCTTCTACTACTGCGCGGACGCGCACAATCCCGACATCGATCACCCGCTGGTGACGCGCTTTACCGATATGGCGGAGCTGCCCGCCCTGTGGCGCGCACGCGGCTGGCAGCTGGTCGCCGACTAATCCTCTGCGACTTACCCAATCGCGCCCAGCGAATCGTCGTTGCCCTGCTTTTTCGGCAGCAGAAAGAGTGTGGCAACGATATCCAGCAGGTAGATCAGCGCCAGCAGGGTAATCGCCGCGACAAAAGAGATCTTCGCTGCCAGCAGGCCAATCACCAGCGGGCCGAAGCCGCCGACGCCGCGCCCGAGATTGAACAACACGTTCTGCGCCGTGGCGCGCGCCTGCGGCGGAAAGGTGTCGGAGATCAGCGCGCCGTAGCCGCCGATCATGCCGTTGACGAACATCCCCATCAGCGCGCCGGTAAACAACATCACGGTAGGATCGCGCAGCTGGGCGTAAATCACCACCATCGCCACGGCGCCGAACTGATAGAGCAGGAAAATCTTCCAGCGCGCAAAGCGATCCGCCAGCACGCCGAACAGCCAGATGCCGAAGGTCATGCCGACCACCGTGACCGCGGTCCACAGGCCCGATTTGGTCAGGCTGAAGCCGAAGTTAGCCGAGAGATAGCTTGGCATCCAAATCATCAGCCCGTAATAGCCGAAATTCTGCACCGAGGTCAGGATAAAGATGCCGAGGCTCGCTTTCGCCGTGGCGCGATCCTGTACCAGCATTTTCAGACGCGCGGCGAACGACAGCGACGGCGCGCTCTGCGCCTGACGGGTAAAGGCCTCCGGCTCGCCCATGCTGCGCCGCAGCATAAAGGAAAAGAGCGCTGGCAGCAGGCCGACCAGAAACATGCCGCGCCAGCCGATCACGCCCAGCAGCGGCGGGGTGATAAAGGCCGCCAGCAGCACGCCGAGCTGCCAGCCGATGCCAACCCACGCCGAGGCGCGGTTGCGCTTTTCCGCCGGCCAGGCCTCGGCGATCAGCGCCATACCGATGCCAAACTCGCCGCCCAGCCCCATGCCCGCCAGCGTGCGATACGCCAGCAGATCCCAGTAGCCCTGCGCCACTGCGCACAGCCCGGTGAAAACCGAGAACATCAGAATGGTGACGGTGAGAATGCGAATGCGGCCAAAGCGATCGCTGAGATGGCCGAACAGAATGCCGCCGATCACCGCGCCAATCAGCGTCCAGGTGACCAGCGACCCCGCCTGCGACGGATCCAGCGCCAGCGACAGGCTAATCGCCGGCAGCATAAACCCCAGGATCAGCAGATCGAATCCATCCATGGCGTAACCGCTGACCGCGGCCAGCATCGCCTTCGCCGGCGTTACGCTCTGCTTACTGCGGGAAAGAGACATGAATCAGCACCTTAATCGGGAAAAAGTGCGCCAAGTATATAAAGGAAACGGTTGCGTGTGACAGAAAAAGCGGCGAGCCGTGCACCAGGCGGCGCACGGCGGAGGATAATCAGGAGGGTTTGTTGGAGCCGTCGTCGCCGGAGAGCAGCTCGTCCAGCTTATCGCCGCCGACGTGGCGGAAGTCCTGACCTTTGACGAAATAGAAGATAATTTCGCAGATGTTCTGACAGCGGTCGCCGATACGCTCGATGGCGCGAGCGCAGAACAGCGCGGTCAGCACGCTCGGAATGGTGCGCGGATCTTCCATCATGTAGGTCATCAGCTGGCGCACAATGCCTTCATACTCTTTATCAACCTTTTTATCTTCGCGGTAGATCTGAATCGCTTCGTTGAGATCCATGCGCGCGAAGGCGTCCAGCACGTCATGCAGCATCTCGACGGTATGACGTCCCAGCGACTCCAGGCTCACCAGCAGCGGCATATGCTGCTGGCCGAACTTCTCCAGCGCGGTGCGGCTGATTTTTTCCGCCACGTCGCCGATGCGTTCCAGTTCGGAGATGGTCTTGATGATCGCCATCACCAGACGCAGGTCGCTGGCGGTGGGCTGGCGCTTGGCGATGATGCGCACGCAGGCCTCATCGATCTCCACTTCCATCATATTGACCTTCTGGTCGCCGTCGATCACGCGCTGCGCCAGTTCGCCGTCAAGGTTGTGCATCGCGGTGATGGCGTCGGTCAGCTGCTGCTCCACCATGCCGCCCATGATCATCACCTGGGTGCGAATATGCTCCAGCTCCGCATTGAACTGACCGGAGATATGTTTGTTCAGATTGAGGTTATCCATGGCTATCTCCTGAGAATCAGCCGTAGCGGCCGGTAATGTAATCTTCGGTCTGCTTCTGCGCCGGTTTGGTGAACAGGCGGTCGGTGTCGCTGAATTCAATCAGCTCGCCCAGATACATAAAGGCGGTATGATCGGAGCAGCGCGCCGCCTGCTGCATATTATGCGTCACGATCACCACGGTGTAGTCCTGCTTCAGCTCGGTGATCAGCTCTTCAATGCGGCCGGTCGAGATCGGGTCGAGCGCGGAGCAGGGCTCGTCCAGCAGCAGCACTTCCGGGCGAATGGCGATGCCGCGCGCGATGCACAGGCGCTGCTGCTGACCGCCGGAGAGACTGTAACCGCTCTGATGCAGCTTGTCTTTGGTTTCATTCCACAGCGCCGCCTTGCTCAGCGCCCACTGTACGCGCTCGTCCATATCGGCGCGCGACAGCTTTTCAAACAGACGCACGCCAAAGGCGATATTGTCGTAGATCGACATCGGGAACGGAGTCGGTTTCTGAAACACCATGCCGACGCGGGCGCGCAGCAGGGCGATATCCTGGCTGGAGGCGAGAATATTGTCGCCATCCAGCAGAATGTCGCCTTCGGCGCGCTGATCGGGATAGAGCGAATACATTTTGTTAAAGGTGCGCAGCAGGGTCGATTTGCCGCAGCCTGACGGACCGATAAACGCGGTGACCTGGTTCCTGGCGATATCCAGGTTGATGTTCTTCAGCGCGTGAAATTTACCGTAATAGAAGTTCAGGTTGCGCACCTGAATTTTACCGCTGTTGGAAGTCGCGATGCTCATTGCTCGTCTCTCTTAAACGGCGCCGCCTGAGCAGCGCCGAAGGTTAGCTGTTTTTGCTCTTGGTGAAGATCACGCGCGCCAGGATATTCAGCAGCAGCACGCAAAGCGTGATAATCAGCACGCCCGCCCAGGCCAGGCTCTGCCACTCGGCAAAGGGGCTCATCGCGAATTTAAAGATGGTGACCGGCAGGTTCGCCAGCGGCTGCATCATATCGGTGGACCAGAACTGATTCGACAACGCGGTAAACAGCAGCGGCGCGGTTTCCCCCGCGATACGGGCGATCGCCAGCAGCACGCCGGTCAGGATGCCCGACACCGACGCCTTCAGCGTAATGGCGGAGATCATCTTCCACTTCGGCGTGCCGAGCGCGTAGGCCGCTTCACGCATGCTGTCCGGCACCAGCCGCAGCATGTTTTCTGTGGTGCGGATTACGATAGGGATCTGCAGCAGCGCCAGCGCAATCACGCCCGCCCAGCCGGAGAAGTGCTGCATCTGCGCCACTACGATGGTGTAGACAAACAGGCCGACCACGATCGACGGCGCCGAGAGCAGGATGTCGTTAATAAAGCGGATCACTTCCGCCAGCGCCGACTTGCGGCCATATTCCGCCAGATAGACGCCCGCCAGAATGCCCAGCGGCGTGCCAATCACCGTCGACCATAAAATCAGCAGGCCGCTGCCCGCCAGGGCGTTGGCCAGCCCGCCGCCGGCGGTGTTGGGCGGCGGCGTTGATTCGGTGAACAGCGACCAGCTCAGCCCGTCTACGCCGCGCGTAACGGTGGTGAAGAGGATCCACACCAGCCAGAACAGGCCGAAGGCCATGGTCAGCAGCGACAGCGCCAGCGCGATCTTGTTCTTGGTGCTGCGCCACGCCTGCATTTTGCGGCGTGACGCGTCCAGTTCGGCGCGAGCCTGCAGTTCAATCGTCGTCATGAGCGCGCTCCTTCACGCTTCGCGAGGCGCAGGATCATTAATTTGGAAATCGCCAGCACGATAAAGGTGATAACAAACAGGATCAGCCCCAGCTCCATCAGCGCGGCGACATGCACGCCCGATTCAGCTTCGGCGAACTCGTTCGCCAGCGCGGAGGTGATGCTGTTGCCCGGCATAAACAGCGAAGGGCTGTCGAGCTGGTAGGTGTTGCCAATAATAAAGGTCACCGCCATGGTTTCGCCGAGGGCGCGCCCGAGGCCGAGCATCACGCCGCCAATCACGCCGTTTTTGGTGAACGGCAGCACGATGCGCCAGATCACTTCCCAGGTGGTGCAGCCGATGCCGTAGGCGGACTCTTTCATCATCACCGGCGTCTGCTCGAACACATCGCGCATCACCGAGGCGATGTAAGGAATGATCATGATCGCCAGAATCACGCCCGCCGCCAGAATGCCGATGCCGAAGGCCGGGCCGGAAAAGAGCGCGCCGACGAACGGAATGGTCGACATCACCTCGCCGACCGGCGTCTGGAAATACTCAGCAAACAGCGGCGCGAAGATAAACAGGCCCCACATGCCGTAAACGATGCTGGGGATCGCCGCCAGCAGCTCAATGGCGGTGCCGAGCGGACGGCGCAGCCAGCCGGGCGAGAGTTCGGTGAGGAACAGCGCGATGCCGAAGCTCACCGGCACGGCGATGATTAACGCAATCAGCGAGGTCACGAGGGTGCCGTAAATCGGCACCAGCGCGCCAAATTCTTCGTTCGGCGCATCCCAGGTTTTGTTCCACAAGAAGGAAAACCCAAATTTCTGGATGCTTGGCCAGGAGGAGAAAATCAGGGAGACGATAATGCCGCCCAACAGCAACAGCACAATCAGCGCAGCCAGTTTAACCAGCGCGCCGAAAATCATGTCACCTTGCTTACCGGGGGCTTTGAATGCCGGCTTCGTTGCAGCCATAGAAGTCTCATTCTTCAGAAGTTGTCAGGGCGGCGCGCGGCCGCCCGTCGATCTGGCCGGACGCGCGTCCGGCCGGAGTTGTTCGCTTACTGGTACAGCGCCTTGCCTGAACTGTCTTTGATATTGGCTTTCCAGGCGTCGCGGATCTGCTGCGTTACGCTCTCCGGCAGGGTAGCGTAATCCAGGCTGGTCGCGGTTTTGTCGCCGTTTTTGTAGGCCCAGTCGAAGAATTTCAGCACTTCGCTGCCTTTCTCGGCGTTCGCCTGATCTTTGTAGACCAGAATGAAGGTGGTGGAGGTGATCGGCCACGCATCATTGCCTTTCTGGAAGGTCAGGTCCTGCGCGAAGGATTTGCTCCAGTCCGCGCCTTTCGCCGCGTTAGAGAAGCTGGTTTCGCTCGGCGCGACCGGCTTGCCGTCAGCGTCGACCAGTTTGGTGTAGGTCAGGTTGTTCTGCTTGGCATAGGCGTATTCCACGTAGCCGATAGAGCCCGGCAGACGCTGAACGAACGCCGCAACGCCGTCGTTGCCTTTGCCGCCCAGACCGGTCGGCCAGTTAACGGTGTTGCCTTTGCCGATTTTGCTGTTCCACTCTTCGTTCACCTTCGCCAGGTAGCTGGTGAAAACGAAGGAGGTGCCGGAACCATCCGCGCGGCGCACCACGTTGATATTGGTCTCTGGCAGTTTTACGCCCGGGTTCAGCTTAGCGATCGCCGGATCGTTCCACTTTTTGATGTTGCCCAGGTAGATGTCGCCAACGGTTTTGCCGTCGAGCGTCAGGCCGCCTGATTTCACGCCCGGAATGTTCACGGCCAGCACAACGCCGCCAATCACGGTCGGGAACTGAAACAGGCCGTTTTTCTGCAGGTCTTCCTCTTTCATCGGCGCATCTGACGCACCGAAATCCACGGTTTTTGCGATGATCTGCTTAACGCCGCCGGATGAACCAATGCCCTGGTAGTTAACTTTGCTACCGGTGGCTTGCTGATATTCTGCTGCCCACTTGGCATAAACCGGCGCCGGGAAAGTACCGCCCGCGCCCGTCAAATCGGTGGCTGCGAAGGCAGAGACCGCGCTGACGGCGAGAGTGGCGGTAAGGATTCGGGCTACGGTGCTACGCATCAGTGTCATGTTCCCTCCAGGGGAGTTTATCTCAGGCTTGAAGCCGTTGTAGTTGGAGTCAGTGATTGCTGCAGGAGGGAAAATAGGACAGTTTGATGACAGTGAAATGTAGGAAATATGACAGATTTATGACAAAGATCGGACTACAAAAGCAGTCTAGCGGGCGGTTCAGCGATCAACTACTGTCGCGCCCATAATCTGTACGGCTATTCTGCAGTCATCGCCATACGAATAATACTTGCGGCTTCGTTTTGCGGCAGCGCCAGTACATTGCGCCACAGATCTTTATAGAGATTGCAGGTTATCTTTTCTTTCTCCGCTCCTTTGCGCGGATCGTTTAAGATTTCCAGGTTCTGACCATATGTCGGCACCATCATTTGTATCACTTTGCGCGCGCTGAGTTGCGCATGCTGCCGCTCTTCGCTAGTGACAATATGTTTGTCAGGCCCCCAGGCGGCGCGCATCATCGCCACATCTGCTTTTATTCGCTGTGACATTACAGTCTGAGGAATGAGTTTGGTGGGGTTTATCCCGCCTTTAACCTCGGGGAAAAGGAATCGGTAGCAGGCATCATCGCTGACCTGCTGCACGGCTTCAATTTGAGCAACATTAACCTGCATCACCGCCACAACCTGTTCGTCCGGCGCATACGCCAGCCGATTTTTCTGGATGGCCAGGATTTGCGGCTGTATAGAGTCAATAACCTGCTGCTCGCGCTTGCCCGCCTTTATCATCAATGCAGCCTGAGCACGTATTTGCTCCACCTTTTCCGGCTCCTGCTCTTTTAGCACCTGCCAGGTTGGCATGCTTGCCATGGCAGCATCCAGCTGCTGATCTATATTCTGGTTAGTCTGATTTTTTAAATAATATGCATCCATAACATTCCAGAGCGCAATCGCCGCTAACGTCAGTACGATAGCGCTAATTCGCCCAATCCAGCCTTTTTTACGCATCAGCGCGACAACCGCAGAAATCACGGCTCCTGCGTAGCCAGCCAACAGTACATGCGTCCAGTTCATAATGCTTTTCCTTATGTTTGCGATAGATTATCCAGCTTCTGCAGCGGCACCCAGCCTGGTCATAAAGCGCGACGCGTGTAAGGGTGATACACGGTGGGAGCGGCGGGCACGTAGCCAGACGGTCACTGAGAGCATGACGCACCTTCTGCTGATGCTGTAACAGCTTAAGCCTGTAGCAGCCAGCGCGGCTGCAGAAAAAGCGCTACACGCCAGCATACGAATTAAATTTTCCCGGTATTCATTGCGTCCATGCATAAAAATCCCTCAATAAAATAAATATCACTATTAGTAATTTTATTACGCTTTTCTCTTATTATCTTTGCGCTGAAAAAAAACTCAAGAGACTCTTGCGGTTTAAAAAATCACCTTAAATTTAAAATTAACAAATCCCATAACATGATCGTTCAAAATAGGAAAAAACACATATAACGACAGCGTATTTGCTTGATGTAATACGGAGTACGTATCGCATCTTACCTGGTTTACTAGCGCTTTCTCATTTGAAAAGAAACAACCGGGGTAATGTCCGTAAAGACATCGCAAAAAGAACATTCTTTTAACATGAATAATTAAGCGAACATAAAATATGTGTGGGTTTAATAGCAACTTAAGGATAGTAAAAGCTTTCTTCAAAAGAAACAGGGAATTTCAATAGGGGAAACAAAAAAATCCGGTAATAACTGTCATTTATTACCGGATACATAATGAATTAAATAATTACTCTACCGTGACGGACTTCGCCAGGTTTCTCGGCTGGTCCACGTCGGTGCCTTTAATCAGCGCGACGTGATAGGAGAGCAGCTGCAGCGGCACGGTGTAGAAGATCGGCGCGATCACCTCTTCCACGTGCGGCAAGGAGATAATCTTCATGCCGTCGCTGTCGCTAAAGCCGGCGTCCTGATCGGCGAACACGTACAGCAGGCCGCCGCGCGCGCGCACCTCTTCAATATTCGACTTCAGTTTTTCCAGCAGCTCGTTGTTGGGCGCCACCACGATCACCGGCATATCGGCGTCGATCAGCGCCAGCGGGCCGTGCTTCAGCTCGCCAGCGGCGTAGGCTTCCGCGTGGATATAGGAGATCTCTTTCAGCTTGAGCGCCCCTTCCATGGCGATTGGGTACTGATCGCCGCGACCGAGGAACAGCGCGTGATGCTTGTCGGAGAAATCTTCCGCCAGCAGCTCGATACGCTTGTCCTGCGCCAGCATCTGCTCGATGCGGCTCGGCAGCGCCTGCAGGCCGTGCACGATATCATGTTCGATCTCTGCCGACATGCCGCGCAGGCGGCCCAGCTTCGCCACCAGCATCAGCAGCACGGTCAGCTGGGTGGTAAAGGCTTTGGTCGAGGCGACGCCGATTTCGGTGCCCGCTTTGGTCATCAGCGCCAGATCGGACTCGCGCACCAGCGACGAGCCGGCCACGTTGCAGATCGCCAGCGAACCGAGGTAGCCCAGCTCTTTTGAAAGGCGCAGCGCCGCCAGCGTATCGGCGGTTTCGCCAGACTGCGACAGGGTGATCAGCAGGCTGTTTTTACGCACTGCGGATTTGCGATAGCGAAATTCAGAGGCAATCTCGACGTCACACGGGATGTTCGCCAGCGACTCAAACCAGTAGCGCGCCACCATGCCGGAGTTATAGGAGGTGCCGCAGGCGATGATCTGAATATGCTCGACCTGGCTCAGCAGCGCTTCAGCGCGCGGACCCAGCTCGCTGAGATCGACTTCGCCGTGGCTGAAACGACCGGTTAAGGTGTTTTTAATCGCCATCGGCTGTTCGTAGATCTCTTTCTGCATATAGTGGCGGTAAAGGCCTTTATCGCCGGCGTCATACTGCACGCTCGATTCGATCTCGGCACGCTGCACCGCATTGCCCGCGCGATCGACGATAGTGACGTCGCGACGGCTGACTTCGGCGATGTCGCCCTCTTCCAGATAGATAAAGCGGCGCGTTACCGGCAGCAGCGCCAGCTGATCGGAGGCGATAAAGTTCTCACCGACGCCGCGGCCAATCACCAGCGGACTGCCTGAGCGCGCGGCCACCAGCAGCGACGGATCGCGGCTGTCCATGATCACCATGCCATAGGCGCCGCGCAGCTGGGGAATAACGCGCAGCACCACTTCGCGCAGCGTGCCGCCCTGTTTCTGCTCCCAGTGCACCAGATGCGCCACCACTTCGGTGTCGGTTTCGGAGACGAAGCGATAGCCGCGCGCCGTCAGCGCTTCGCGCAGCGGCTCATGGTTTTCGATAATCCCGTTGTGCACCACGATAATCGGCCCGGAGACGTGCGGATGCGCGTTGGCTTCCGACGGTTCGCCGTGCGTTGCCCAGCGCGTATGGGCGATGCCGGTGCCGCCGATTAGCGGCTGCTGCTCGGCGGCCTCCGCCAGCATCTGCACCTTGCCGACGCGACGCAGGCGCGTCACGTGCCCCTGACGATCGACCACGGCCAGACCGGCCGAATCATACCCGCGATACTCCAGGCGACGCAGACCTTCCAGCAGGATCTCTGCGATATCGCGCTGCGCTACTGCACCTACAATTCCACACATAAATGTTATTCCTGACCTGATGGCTTTCGGCCATCTTTCGTTGTCATACGACCTGATAACCGGCTTTGCCGGGCTCCCCGAGCCTTGTAGAGAGTGGGGATTATTATTGTGTTACTGCGGCGGCCAGCACGCGGCTGGCCGCTAAAAATCACTTTTTCTTCGCCGGACGCTGCCAGCTCGCTTTGCTGTTCTGCTCTTTACGGTTGTAGACCAGCGCGGCCTCGGTCACGTCTTTCATCACCGTGGTGCCCGCCGCGATAGTGGCGCCCGCCGCTACGTTGACCGGCGCCACCAGCTGGGTGTCGGAGCCGACGAAGACGTTGTCGCCAATGACCGTTTTCGATTTGTTGGCGCCGTCGTAGTTGCAGGTGATGGTGCCCGCGCCGATATTGACGTTGGCGCCGATCTCCGCGTCGCCGAGATAGCTCAGATGTCCTGCCTTCGAACCTTTGCCCAGCGTCGCCTTTTTCATCTCGACGAAGTTGCCGACGTGCGCGGCCTGCGCCAGCTCGCTGCCGGGACGCAGACGGGCAAAAGGCCCGACGGTGCAGTCGGCGGCGAGGCTGGCATCCTCGATTACCGAATAGGGGCTGATTTCACAGTCGTCGCCAATCACGCTGTTTTTAATGATGCAGCCCGCGCCGATTTTCACCCGATCGCCCAGTTTTACCTGGCCTTCAATAATCACATTGACGTCAATCTCAACGTCGCGGCCGTGACGCAGCACGCCGCGCAGATCGAAGCGCGCCGGATCGCGCAGCATTACGCCCGCCAGCAGCAGTTTTTCCGCCTGTTCGTGCTGATAAACCCGCTCCAGCGTCGCCAGCTGCAGGCGGTTGTTGACGCCGTCGGTCTCGCTGGCGCGCGCCGGATGCACCGCGTTGATGCGGCGGCCTTCCTGATGCGCCAGCGCAATAATATCGGTGATGTAGTATTCGCCCTGCGCGTTGTTGTTGGTGAGCTGCGCCAGCCAGCGCTTCAGGTCACCGCCGTTGGCGATCAGGATGCCGGTGTTGATTTCAGTGATTTTCAGCTGGTCGGGCGAGGCGTCTTTCTGCTCGACGATGCCGACAATGGCCTCTTTTTCGCGCACGATGCGCCCGTAGCCGCTCGGGTCGTCCAGCACCACCGTCAGCAGGCCGATGCCGCCTTCGGGTTTAGCGTCGCGCAGGCGCTGCAGCGTCTCCTGAGAGATCAGCGGCACATCGCCGTAGAGCATCAGAATATCTTCGTCGTCGGCGAAGGCGGGCGCCGCCTGCTGCATCGCGTGACCGGTGCCCAGCTGCTCCGCCTGCAGCACCCAGTTAAGCGACGGCTCGGTCAGCGTCGCCTTCAGGCGGTCGCCGCCGTGGCCGTAGACCAGATGAATATGCTGCGCGCCGAGGCCGGTGGCGGCGTCGATCACGTGCTGAACCATGGGCTTGCCTGCAAGGGTGTGCAGAACTTTGGGCAGATCGGAATACATACGGGTGCCCTTGCCGGCAGCAAGGATCACCACGCTCATTGCGCTGTTAGACATAACCATCCTGACAGAGTTTTTGACATGCGAAAGTTAAACGGTTTACCCCTGAGATTACTACATTTTTCTCAGGTCGAAATTAGGCGCGTGCCGCCAGCAACGCGCGGACAAAAAAAATGCCAGCCCGAAGGGCTGGCATTTCGTGACGCATAAAGCCTGATCACATCGCTTTTTTGGTCAGCTCGATCACGCGCAGTTTAGCAATGGCTTTCGCCAGCTCCGCAGAGGCCTGAGCGTAGTCCACGTCACCGTGGCTGCTGTTCATATGCTCTTCTGCTTTGCGTTTCGCTTCCAGCGCACGCGCTTCATCCAGGTCAGTACCGCGGATAGCGGTATCGGCCAGAACGGTGGTGCTGCCCGGCTGCACTTCCAGCACGCCGCCAGAGAGGTAAATAAACTCCTCTTCGCCGTGCTGCTTCACGATACGGATCATTCCAGGCTTGATGGCAGTCAGCAGCGGCGCGTGGCCAGGGAAGATCCCCAGTTCGCCTTCGCTACCTGACACCTGAATTTTCTGCACCAGGCCGGAGAAAAGCTGTTTCTCCGCGCTGACGACGTCCAGGTGATAAGTCATAGCCATATCTGTCCTCCCGGGAAACCGTTATTACAGTTTCTTCGCTTTTTCCACGGCTTCTTCGATAGCGCCGACCATGTAGAAAGCCTGCTCTGGCAGATGGTCGAACTCGCCGTCCATAATGCCTTTAAAGCCACGGATAGTGTCTTTCAGCGTAACGTACTTACCTGGTGAACCGGTGAAGACTTCGGCTACGAAGAACGGCTGAGACAGGAAGCGCTGGATCTTACGCGCGCGTGCCACCAGCAGTTTGTCGTCTTCAGACAGCTCGTCCATACCGAGGATGGCGATGATGTCTTTCAGTTCCTGGTAGCGCTGCAGCAGAGACTGCACGCCGCGCGCAACGTCGTAGTGCTCCTGGCCAACCACCAGCGGATCCAGCTGACGGCTGGTGGAGTCCAGCGGGTCAACGGCCGGGTAGATACCCAGAGAGGCGATCTGACGGCTCAGGGTAACGGTTGAGTCCAGGTGGGCGAAGGTGGTCGCCGGCGACGGGTCAGTCAAGTCATCCGCAGGAACGTAAACGGCCTGTACGGAGGTGATTGAACCGGTGCGGGTGGAGGTAATACGCTCCTGCAGCACGCCCATCTCTTCGGCCAGCGTCGGCTGGTAGCCTACTGCTGACGGCATACGACCCAGCAGTGCGGAAACTTCCGTACCGGCCAGGGTATAACGATAGATGTTGTCGATGAACAGCAGAACGTCGCGGCCTTCATCACGGAATTTTTCCGCCATGGTCAGACCGGTCAGTGCGACGCGCAGACGGTTACCCGGCGGCTCGTTCATCTGGCCATACACCAGCGCAACTTTGTCGATTACGTTAGAATCGGTCATCTCGTGGTAGAAGTCGTTACCCTCACGAGTACGCTCGCCCACGCCGGCAAATACCGAGTAACCTGAGTGCTCAGCCGCGATGTTACGGATCAGCTCCATCATGTTTACGGTTTTACCTACGCCCGCGCCGCCGAACAGGCCGACTTTACCGCCTTTGGCGAACGGACACATCAGGTCGATAACCTTGATGCCGGTTTCCAGCAGTTCCTGCGAGTTAGACTGATCTTCATAAGAAGGCGCCGCGCGGTGAATAGAGGAGATCTCTACTGCGCTGCCGTCTTCTTCTTTGATGTCGCCTTTCATGTCGATCGGCTCGCCCAGCACGTTCATGATACGGCCGAGGGTGGCTTTACCCACCGGAACCTGGATCGGTTTTTTCAGGTCAACAACTTCCAGACCGCGCTTCAGGCCATCAGAAGAGCCCATGGCGATGGTACGCACCACGCCGCCGCCCAGCTGCTGCTGAACTTCCAGCACCAGACGAGCATCACCATTCTTAACCTCAAGGGCGTTGTACACTTGCGGTACCGCGTCCTGAGGGAATTCGACGTCAACTACGGCGCCGATAATCTGGACAATCTTTCCAGCTGCCATCTTGAATCCTCTACCTAATTCTTACCTGGTTAAACCGCGGAGGCTCCCGAGACGATCTCGGTGAGTTCCTGGGTGATGCTGGCCTGACGAGCTTTGTTGTACACCAACTGCAGCTCTTTGATCAGATTTCCGCCGTTGTCGGTTGCGGCTTTCATCGCCACCATACGTGCGGCCTGCTCACTGGCCAGGTTTTCCACCACACCCTGATAAACCTGCGATTCGACATAACGACGCAGCAGGGTATCCAGCAGCGCTTTCGGATCGGGTTCGTACAGGTAATCCCAGGTCTTCGCCTTCATCTCTTCTTCACCTTCCGCTGGCGGTAACGGCAGCAGTTGGGTAATGGTCGGAGTCTGAGACATGGTGTTATTGAACTTGTTGCTGACGACATAGAGCTTGTCGATACGCCCTTCGTCGTAAGCCTGCAACATCACTTTTACCGGGCCAATCAGATCGGACAGGGCAGGTTTGTCGCCCATGCCGGTGACCTGAGCCACGATGTTGCCGCCTACGGAGCCGAAGAACGCCAGACCTTTGGAGCCGATGATCGACAGATCGCTCTGTACGCCTTTATCGGACCAGGCCTTCATATCTGCCAGCAATTTTTTGAACAGGTTAATGTTCAAACCACCACAAAGCCCGCGGTCAGTGGAAACGACCAGGTAGCCGACGCGCTTAACGTCGCGCTCTTGCAGGTAAGGGTGCTTGTATTCCAGATTACCTAACGCAAGGTGACCGATCACTTTGCGCATGGTATCTGCATACGGACGGCTGGCCGCCATGCGTTCCTGCGTTTTACGCATTTTGGAGGCGGCGACCATTTCCATCGCTTTGGTGATTTTCTGCGTGTTTTTCACGCTTCCAATCTTGTTACGTATCTCTTTTGCGCCGGCCATAAGCTTCTCCTCAAAGCCTTGCGGCCTGCCTTTTCAGACAGGCCGCCAGACATTACCAGGACTGGGTTGCTTTAAACGTATCGAGCAGGCCTTTCAGCTTGGCTTCGATGTCGTTGTTGTAGTTACCAGTTTGGTTGATTTCCTGCATCAGCTCGGCGTGGTCGCGGTCTGCGAACGCCAGCAGCGCAGCTTCGAAGCTCAGGATCTTCGCCAGTTCAACGTCGTTCAGGTAGCCGCGCTCAGCAGCAAACAGCACCAGACCCTGCTGCGCGACAGACATCGGCGCATACTGTTTCTGTTTCAGCAGCTCGGTCACTTTCTGACCGTGGCTCAGCTGTTTGCGGGTCGCGTCATCCAGATCGGAAGCGAACTGCGAGAACGCCGCCAGCTCACGATACTGCGCCAGCGCGGTACGGATGCCGCCAGACAGTTTCTTGATGATCTTGGTCTGAGCAGCACCACCAACGCGCGATACGGAGATACCTGGGTTAACCGCCGGACGAATACCGGAGTTGAACAGGTTCGATTCCAGGAAGATCTGACCGTCGGTAATCGAGATTACGTTGGTCGGAACGAACGCAGAAACGTCGCCCGCCTGGGTTTCGATGATCGGCAGCGCGGTCAGTGAACCGGTTTTACCTTTTACTTCGCCGTTGGTGAAACGCTCAACGTAGTCAGCGCTTACGCGTGACGCACGCTCCAGCAGACGAGAGTGGAGATAGAACACGTCGCCCGGGAACGCTTCACGGCCCGGCGGACGGCGCAGCAGCAGAGAGATCTGACGGTAAGCGACAGCCTGCTTAGAGAGGTCATCGTATACGATCAGCGCATCTTCGCCGCGGTCGCGGAAGTATTCGCCCATGGCGCAGCCGGAGTAGGGCGCCAGGTACTGCAGTGCAGCGGATTCAGACGCGGACGCGACCACCACGATGGTGTTCGACAGCGCGTTGTGTTCTTCCAGCTTACGCACCACGTTGGCGATGGTAGAGGCTTTCTGGCCAATTGCGACGTAGACGCACTTGATGCCGGAATCGCGCTGGTTGATGATGGCGTCGATCGCCAGCGCGGTTTTACCGGTCTGACGGTCGCCGATGATCAGCTCACGCTGGCCACGACCGATTGGAATCATCGCATCGACAGATTTGTAACCGGTCTGAACCGGCTCGTCGACTGACTGACGGTCGATAACGCCCGGTGCGATCACTTCAACCGGCGAGAAGCCGTCGTTGTCGATCGCGCCTTTGCCGTCGATGGGTGCACCCAGGGTGTTCACCACGCGGCCCAGCAGGCCACGACCGACCGGCACTTCCAGAATACGGCCAGTACACTTGACCTTCATGCCTTCGGCGAGGTCAGCGTACGGACCCATTACCACGGCGCCGACAGAGTCGCGCTCGAGGTTCAGGGCGATAGCGTAACGGTTGCCCGGCAGGGCGATCATCTCACCCTGCATCACATCGGCCAGGCCGTGTACGCGGATGATACCGTCGCTTACAGAGACGATAGTACCTTCGTTGTGAGCTTCGCTCACGACATTGAACTGAGCAATGCGCTGCTTGATCAGTTCGCTGATTTCGGTGGAATTCAGTTGCATATGCTCCAGTCCCCTTAAGACTGCAAGGCGTCTGCCAGACGCTCAAGACGGCCGCGCACGCTGCCATCAATCACCAGATCACCCGCACGGATGATCACGCCTGCCATGACAGACTTATCAATTTTGCAATTCAGCTTAACTTTGCGTGACAGACGTTTTTCCATCGCGGCGCTGATTTTGGTCAGCTGGCTGTCACTCAGCGTACTGGCGGAAATCACGTCAACTTCCGCCGTCGCCTCATAGGCGTCGCGCAGTTGAATGAACTGCTCCAGTACAGCCGGAAGCGCGGTCAAACGTCCGTTCTCAGCCATCACCTTAATCAGGTTCTGGCCCTGCTCATCTAATTGATCGCCGCAGACGGCAATGAAAGAAGCCGACAACGCTTCCGGCGCCAGCGCGCCAGAGAGAAGATCGGCCATTTGCTCATTGCGTGCTACGGTCGCGGCAAACGCCAGCATAGATTGCCAGCGTTCGATACTTTGATGCTCAACAGCAAAGTCAAAAGCTGCTTTGGCGTAGGGGCGAGCTACAGTAATCAGTTCAGACATCAGCCCCTCCCTCCTTACAGTTCAGCGACCAGTTTATCAACGATGTCGCTGTTAGCAGCTTCATCCACGGAACGTTCGATGATCTTCTCGGCGCCAGCCATTGCCAGCAACGCGACTTGCTTACGCAGCTCTTCGCGGGCACGTTTACGCTCGGCGTCGATCTCTGCCTGCGCTTGCGCCACGATGCGGTTACGTTCGTTCTCAGCTTCAGTTTTCGCTTCGTCCAGAATCTGAGTGCGGCGTTTGTTCGCCTGCTCGATAATGACCTGAGCTTCTTCCTTCGCTTTTTTCAGCTGGTCGGTCGCATTAGCCTGCGCGAGATCCAAATCTTTCTTCGCGCGTTCAGCAGAAGCAAGGCCTTCAGCAATTTCTTTCTGGCGCTTTTCGATGGCTGCCATGATCGGCGGCCATACGTACTTCATGCAGAACGCGACAAACAGGATGAACGCGATGGCCTGGCCGAGGATTGTTGCGTTAATGTTCACTGCACAATGCCTCTAATTAAGTGAGTAACTTATCTGCCGTTATCTCAGCGATAAGCGGCAGAACCGTTCATTCGTAGCACGTCGTGCGCCGAATGAACTAACAGCGACAGGCTTTAGGCGACAGCAAACATCACATAGAGACCCAGACCAACAGCGATCATCGGGATTGCATCCACCAGACCCATTACAACAAAGAACTGCGTACGCAGCAGAGGGATCAGATCCGGCTGGCGCGCGGCGCCTTCCAGGAATTTACCTCCGAGGATGCCGATACCGATCGCAGCACCGATTGCCGCCAGGCCCATCATCACAGCGGCAGCCATGTACAGCAGATCCATATTCAGGTTTTCCATGACAGTCTCCAGTTTGTTTCAGTTAAACGCTTAGTGTTGAGAAAAAAATCAATGTTCTTCAGATGCCATCGACAGATAGACAATCGTGAGGACCATGAAAATGAAAGCCTGCAACGAGATGATCAGGATGTGGAAAATGGCCCACGGCACATTCAGCACCCACTGCGACCACCACGGCAACAGACCGGCAATAAGGATAAAGATCAGCTCACCCGCATACATGTTGCCGAACAGTCGCAGACCGAGTGAAACCGGTTTGGACAGCAGGCTAACGCCTTCAAGGATCAGGTTGATGGGGATGAAGATCGGGTGATTAAAAGGCTGCAGCGTCAGCTCTTTCGCGAAGCCGCCTACACCTTTCATTTTGATGCTGTAGAACAGAATCAAAATAAATACGCCCAACGCCATAGACAGCGTGATGTTCACGTCCGCGGACGGCACGACGCGCAGCGCCGGCAGGCCCAGCCAATGCTCGCCGATATACGGCAGCAGGTCGATAGGCAGCAGATCCATGAAGTTCATCAGGAAGACCCAGACGAAAATCGTCAGAGCCAGCGGGGCGATAAGTTTGCTTTTACCGTGGTACATGTCGCGCACGTTGCCATCAACGAAGCCGACGACCAGTTCGATAGCAGCCTGCATTTTCCCTGGCACGCCGCTGGTGACGCTTTTCGCCACTTTGCGGAACAACACCAGGAAGATGAATCCCAGCACCAGAGAGAAAAACATTGAATCGATATTTAATGCCCAGAACGTCGCGGGAGCGTCGTGAGCATTCACTAACTCGAAGGTACGCAGGTCCAACTGAAGGTGCGTCAGATGGTGACCGATGTACTCTTGCGGAGTTTGAGTTTCTCCTGCAGCCATGATGCCTTTTACCCTTTGTTGTTAATTACCGCCGGTGCCAACATCTGAACCACCAGCACCGATAACCAGGTTATCCCGAGCGGCCAGAAAACCGCTCTGAAAACACCCAACGCCACAATGAGCAACACGATGGTTGCGATGACTTTGCCGATTTCGCCGAGAGCGAAACTCCACGCAACCCGTCCGGAAGCCGGGGATTGCCCTTGCAGGCGCCAGGCTAAAAACATGAACAACACGTTCGGCAGCCAGGCTGCCGCTCCGCCAGCCAGCGCAGAGACGCCCCATGTGACATCTTTCAGGGCAAAGAGAGCGCCGATGATGACCAGAGTCACCAGCTGGATAGCCAGCACGGTTCGGGCGAATTTCACACTGTAAAGAGACACTGACATGGCGCTGTTACTCTCCTGCCCCATAAGGGGTATGTCGCGTGTCGTATAAGACTGCCTTTACTCACTCGAGTCAAGCAGCAAAAGCCGTGCAAATTATACGGGCCGCACCTGCGATTTCAATCCGTAAGTAGCCAAAAGGTGAACAATTATTTAAATTTCTTTCCGAACGGCTATTTTTCTAAACATCGTCAGGTGGAATCAGCGACCGATTCAGGTGAAATTCCGCATTAGACTTGCGTTTAAAGCGTGCTTTAGATCACATTCTAAACACCCTGCCCCACTTCAAAATTGGTGACAAACAATATTGAAGGCTATTATATCACGCTTGAAAGCAATTAAATCAGTGAGTTGCAATTATCAGCGGGCTAAATCCGCGCTATTTTCGATAAAAACGGCGCATTGACAACCCAGAGTGCATTAAGAACGTTAAATTGATATTACGCACGCGGAGTTATTACCCTGATATATTTTCCCACGTGATTATCTGCTCCCGCTTCGTTGACCGCAGAAGTGATCTTCCTGATAAATAAATGTGAATTAAACGTTAAATGTAACAGAGCTTTTCGGATAATTTCCGCCTCTGTTGTTAACCTTATTCCGCGGCCGCCACGATTAAAACTGGACGGCGCGGCCGCATCGAATGCCTGATTTTTAAACAGCGTCTGCAGTAAGCCAAACGCCGTCGCCAGGCTTAATCCCTGCTCCCTTTAGGGCTATTCGCGGGCGATCACCACCAGATGGCGCTCGCCGTCCAGTTCCGGTACGTTCAGCGCGTTCACCGAGACCAGGCGAAAACCGGCCGGCAGGCTGGCAATCTCCTCATCCGGACGCACCCCTTTCAGCGCATAAAAGCAGCCCTGAGCAGAAGGCAGATGGTGGCACCAGCTCACCATATCCTGCAGCGAGGCGAAGGCGCGGCTGATCACGCCGTCAAACGGCGGTTCAGACGGGAACGCTTCTACCCTGCTCTGCACCGGCGTAACGTTGGTTAATCCCAGCTCATGCTGCACCTGGCGCAAAAAGCGCACGCGCTTGCCCAGGCTGTCGAGCAGCGTGAAGTGCGCCTGCGGCAGAACGATGGCGAGCGGAATACCGGGCAGACCCGGCCCGGTGCCAACATCGATAAAGCGTTCGCCCTTGAGATGCGGCGCCACCACGATGCTGTCGAGTATATGGCGCACCAGCATCTGCTGCGGATCGCGTACCGAGGTCAGGTTGTAGGCCTTGTTCCACTTGTCCAGCAGGCCGACGTAG
>Ga0157362_1000121_pt1 | contig 22622 bp, 18 predicted proteins | sample AttlaeALBM3_FD_111480 | JGI IMG/M metagenome (GOLD analysis project Ga0157362, IMG submission 111480) | Fungus gardens microbial communities from leaf cutter ant in Ribeirão Preto, State of São Paulo, Brazil - Atta laevigata ALBM3 | ecosystem: Host-associated > Fungi > Mycelium > Unclassified ... | reverse complement strand
TATGACCGCTTAATCTCGCCCGTTTCGCCGCCGATCAGGGATGCCAGGCCGATCGTTGCCACGCGCCGCCTTTAAAGGGAAGCCGCTGAAGTGAAATGAAATTTTCAAGTTTCGCCCCGCTTCTCGTCTGCTGTTTCACTTCGCGCGGGCGGAGGTCCCCGCTGACACCCGTTTCACGGCTAAATTTGATCTCACTCGCAAAATGAAATGTTTCTTCTGTAATCGTATTTTATGAAAAATATATTTGTTTATAATCGCTTCACGTTTCAGTTACCTGCGGTCGCCTTGCGCGACACGCCACGTCGCTAACCTGCTATCAGGTTGCAGCATGTAAAGGAAAAGCCTATGACCACCATCAGAATGACCACCGCGCAGGCGCTGGTTAAGTTCCTTGATAATCAATATCTTGACGTTGACGGCGTGGAAACGAAGTTCGTAAAAGGCCTCTTCGCCATCTTTGGTCACGGCAACGTGCTGGGGCTGGGACAGGCGCTGGAGCAGGATAGCGGCGATCTGATTGTTTATCAGGGCCGCAATGAACAGGGCATGGCGCACGCCGCGATGGGCTTCGCCAAACAGTCGCTGCGTCGTCAGATCATCGCCTGCAGCTCGTCGGTCGGGCCGGGCGCCGCCAATATGATCACCGCCGCGGCCACTGCCACCGCCAACCGCATTCCTTTATTGCTGCTGCCGGGCGACGTCTTCGCGACGCGTCAGCCCGATCCGGTGCTGCAGCAGATTGAGCAGAGCCACGATCTCAGCATCAGCACCAACGACGCCTTTCGCGCCGTCAGCAAATACTGGGATCGCGTCAGCCGTCCCGAACAGCTGATGACCGCCTGCATCAACGCCATGCGCGTGCTGACCGATCCCGCCGAAACCGGCGCGGTGACGATTGCGCTGCCGCAGGACGTGCAGGGCGAGGCCTGGGACTTCCCGGACTACTTCTTTCAGAAACGCGTGCACCGCCTCGATCGCCGTCTGCCGACCGCCGCGCAGCTTCACGACGCGCTGGCGCTAATCGGCCGCAAGCGCAAGCCGATGATCGTGCTGGGCGGCGGCGTGAAATATTCCGAGGCGGGCGAAGCGCTGCGCCAGTTCGCCGAGCGCTACCAGATCCCCTTCGCCGAAACCCAGGCGGGCAAAGGCACCATCGTCTCCGATCATCCGCTTAACGTCGGCGGCGTGGGCGAGACCGGCTGTCTGGCCGCCAACCTGCTGGCGAAAGAGGCGGATCTGGTGATTGGCATCGGCACGCGCTACACCGACTTCACCACCGCGTCGAAATGGATTTTCCAGCATCCTGACGTCAGCTTCCTTAACGTCAACGTCAGCAATTTCGACAGCTACAAGCTCGACGGCGTGCAGCTGCTGGCCGACGCGCGTGAAGCGCTCGTGGCGCTGGAAGCTGGTCTGGCGGACAAACACTACAGCAACGACTGGGGCAGCCAGATTGAGCAGGCGCAGAGCAAGCTGCTGAAAGAGACGCAGCGCGTCTATCAGGTGGAATACAGCGGCGACGGTTTTATTCCGGAAATCGCCGACCATATCGACCGCGACGCGGTGTTCGCCGAATTCAATCGTCTGACGCAGTCGGTGCTCACCCAGAGCCGCGTGCTTGGCACGCTAAACGAACAGCTCCCAAAGGATGCGGTGATTGTGGCGGCGGCGGGCAGTCTGCCGGGCGATCTGCAGCGCGTCTGGCGCACCCGCGACTACAACGCGTACCACGTTGAGTACGGCTACTCCTGCATGGGCTACGAGGTGAACGCCGCGCTGGGCGCGAAGCTGGCGCAGCCGCATCGCGAGGTCTACACGCTGGTGGGCGACGGCTCATTTATGATGCTGCACTCCGAGCTGGTCACCTCGATTCAGGAGCGCGCCAAGATCAACGTGGTGCTGTTCGACAATATGACCAACGGCTGCATCAACAACCTGCAGATGGAGCACGGCATGGACAGCTTCAGCACCGAGTTCCGCTTCCGCAACCCGGAAGGCGGCAAGCTCGACGGCGGCTTCGTGCCGGTGGATTTCGCCGCCATCGCGGCGGGATACGGCTGCAAAACCTGGCGCGTGACAACGCTGGAGCAGTTGCAGACTGCGCTGGAAGAGGCGCGTCAATCGCCGGTCTCTACGCTTATCGACATCAAAGTGCTGCCGAAAACCATGGTGCACAAATATTTCAGCTGGTGGCACGTCGGCGTCGCGCAGGCTTCAGAGTCAGAACGCACCCAGGCGGTTGCGGAGAAGCTGAACGCCCATCTCGACCAGGCGCGCAAATACTGATTTCCGGCCGGGTGAGCCCGGCCCTTTTTTCCTCGATACGAACCCTACAGGTGTAATTATGACTTTGAAACTTGGCGTTATCGGTGCCGGCGCGATCGGCCAGGAACATATTCGTCGCTGCAACAATGTCCTGCAGGGGGCAAAAGTGGTGGCGGTGTCAGATATCAACGTGGATGGCGCGCGCGCCGCGCTGCAGCGTCTGAACATCGAGGCGGAGGTTTACGCCGACGGCTATCAGGTGATCCAGTCGCCGGAGGTGGACGCGATTCTGGTGACCTCCTGGGATCCGACCCACGAAGAGTTTACGCTGGCGGCCATCGCCGCGGGCAAGCCGGTGTTCTGCGAAAAGCCGCTGGCGATGAGCGCGGAAGGCTGCCGTCGCGTGGTGGACGCCGAGGTTAAACACGGCAAGCGTCTGGTGCAGGTCGGCTTTATGCGTCCTTACGACGCGGGCTATCGCGCCCTGAAGAAAGTGATTACCGAGGGCGGCATCGGCGAGCCGCTGATGCTGCACTGCGCGCACCGCAACCCCAGCGTGCCGGAGAGCTACACCACCGATATGGCGATCACCAACACGCTGATCCATGAGCTGGACGTGCTGCGCTGGCTGACCAACGACGACTATAAAAGCGTGCAGGTGGTGTTCCCGCGCGTCACCTCGAAATCGCACGCGCGCCTGAAAGATCCGCAAATCGTGCTGTTCGAAACGCAAAAAGGGGTGCGCATCGACGTCGAGATCTTCGTTAACTGCGCCTACGGCTACGACATCCAGTGCGAAGTGGTTGGTGAAACCGGCATCGCTAAGCTGCCGGAACCCGCCTCGGTGCAGCTGCGCCGCGACGCCAAACTCTCCACCACCATTCTGACCGACTGGAAAGATCGTTTTATCGAAGCGTATGACGTTGAGCTGCAGGCCTTTATCAACGACGTGAAGGCGGGTGAACTCACCGGCCCGTCCGCCTGGGACGGCTTCGCCGCCTCGGTGGCCGCCGACGCCTGCCTGAAAGCGCAGCAGAGCGGCGCTATCGAGCCGGTTGAAATGCCGCCGCGCCCCGCCTTCTACGACAAGCACTAAGCCTTTCCCTTTCCTTGCGGGCGGCCGCCGCCGCCCCGATCCCTCGGGACGACACAGATGAACAAAGAGAACGTAAAACTGGCCATCGCGCCAATTGGCTGGACCAATGACGACATGCCGGAGCTGGGCAAAGAGAATACCTTTCAGCAGACAGTGAGCGAGATGGCGCTGGCGGGCTTTACCGGCAGCGAAGTCGGCAGCAAATACCCGCGCGATCCGGCGATCCTCAAGCCGATGCTCGATATTCGCGGCATTGAGATCTGCAACGCCTGGTTCAGCACCTTCTTCGCCAACGGCGAGAAGGCGAAAACCATCGACGAGTTCGTCAACCATATGAATTTCCTGCATGCGATGGGCGCGCGTGTCATCGGCTGCTCTGAGCAGAGCAAAAGCATTCAGGGCACGACGCTGCCGGTGCTGGAGCAAAAGCCGATCTTCAGCGACGAAGAGTGGCGGCTGACCGCCGAAGGCTATAACGAGCTGGCGGAGATCGCCGCCGCCAAAGGGATGCGCGTCACGCTGCATCATCATATGGGCACCGGCGTTCAGACCGTGGAGGAGATCGACCGCTTTATGGCGCTGACCCACGACAACGTCGGCCTGCTCTATGACACCGGCCATATCTACTACTCCGAAGGCTCGCAGCAGGCGATGCTCGACGTGCTGCAAAAATACCTGCCGCGCATTTTCCACGTTCATTTGAAAGATGTGCGCGACGAGATTGTCGCAGAGGTGCGCGATAATCACCTGTGCTTCCTCGACGGCGTGAAAAAAGGCACCTTCACCGTGCCGGGCGACGGCGTCATTGATTTTAGGCCGGTGTTTAAGATTCTGGATGACTACGGCTATAAAGGCTGGATGGTGGTGGAAGCGGAACAGGATCCGGCGCTGGCCAACCCGTTCGAATATGCGGTGAAGGCGCGTAAATACATTCGCGAACACGCCGGGCTGTAAAGGCGCCTGCTGCGCAACCCTGTTTATCCTGCTTGGGCGCAGGATAAGCAGATCCACTTTATCTTCTACTTTTCTCCTCTTTTTCGCCCCCATTCCCTGCATTATGTGAGGCAATTCATAAACCGATGAAATAAACCCCGCTGTGAGCGCAAACAAATGAAATTTTCCATCCATCTGGTACTATAGCGCTCATTATCCAGCCATATTTCTTTTTTAACGGGCCGAAGTAATGACCAATAACCCTACCCAACTCTCCCTGTTACAGGATGATATTCGTCGCCGCTACGAAACGCTGAGCAAGCGCCTGAAGCAGGTGGCTCGTTATATTCTTGATAACAGTAACAGCATTGCCTTTGATACCGTGGCCTCTATCGCCGCGCAGGCGGACGTGCCACCCTCAACCCTCATTCGCTTCGCTAACGCCTTCGGCTTTAGCGGTTTCAACGAAATGAAACAGGTTTTCCGTCAGCACCTGATGGAAGAGACGGTTAACTACACCGAGCGCGCGCGTCTGTTTCGCCAGACCGCCACCGACGATGCCGCCACCTCGCCGGAAAGCCCGATGGAGATCCTTAACGTCTTCACCATGGTCAACAGCCAGGCGCTGCAGCAGCTGGCGATGCAGGTCAATCCCGACCAGCTGAATAAAGCCGTGCAGCTGCTGAACGACGCCGAAAATATCTATGTTATCGGCCTGCGCCGCTCATTCAGCGTCGCCTCCTATCTGGTTTACGCGCTGCGCCACCTGGAGCGCCGCGCGTTCCTGATCGACGGGCTGGGTGGCATGTTTACCGAGCAGCTCAGCCTGGTGAATCCGAAGGATGTGGTGATCGCCATCAGCTACTCGCCCTACGCGCGCGAAGCGGTGGAGCTGGTGGAGATGGGAGCGAAGCGCGGCGCGCATCAGATCGCCATTACCGACAGCCAGGTGAGCCCGCTAGCCGCCTTTAGCGACGTCTGCTTTGTGGTGCGTGAAGCACAGGTGGATGGATTCCGCTCGCAGGTCGCCTCGCTCTGTCTGGCGCAGACGCTGGCGGTGTCGCTGGCGTTGAATAACGCCAGCGCTTAAACCCAGCCTGTCGTTGTGAAAAGGGCAACCCAGAGGTTGCCCTTTTTATTGCTGAATTCGGTCTCGCTTAGCCGCGCGGATAGTTATCGCTGTTAACCCAGGCGTGATCTTTCTCCCAGGTGAATTTCCACAGCCGTACCGGGCCAGCCATGACGTTCAGGTAGTAGTTGTTGTAACCGGCAAGGGTGGCCACCGGATGGTAGCCGCGCGGCACGGTCACCACGTCGCGGTTGTAGGGCGCCATACATTCGTCGAGCGAGCGGTCATCGGTGTAGACGCGCTGCATGGCGAAGCCCTGCTCTGGATCGAAACGGTGATAGTAGGTCTCTTCCAGATAGGTTTCGTTTTCGCTGTTTTCCTGGTCGTGCTTATGGCTCGGGTAGGAGCTGGTGTCGCCCTCGTTGGTGTAGACCTCGACCACCAGCAGGCTGTCGGCCGGTTTATCGTCCGGCAGAATGTTATGCACCAGTCGCTGGTTGCGCCCTTTGCCGCGATGCTCGACGCCGACGTCCGCGGGTGCGATCAGGCGCGCCGGCAGATTGCCCTGGCCTGGCGCGTTGCACACCGCCAGCTCCAGATCGCTGTCGGCGACGATCTCAACCTCGTCATCGTGCGGCACATAGACGGAGTAAGGCGGCACGCGCTCAAACGGCGACATGCGCTTACCGATACCGGGAAATTCCGCGTGGCGCGTTTTCACCGAGGCCAGTCCCGCGACCAACACCAGGCATAGCTCTTTATTGCCGCTGCTCAGCCGCAGGGTGTCACCCTTTTTCAGCAGATAGGCGTCAAAGCCGACATAGCGCCAGCCCGCGCTTTCTGGCGTAACGTGCTGGATACGGCCGCTGGCGTCCGGCTGCTGCGCTTTTGCAAGAAAAGACATCCCCACTCTCCTTTTAGCCTGAAAATAAAAGGCTACAGGCGCGTCGCCGCTGGCCTGTAGCTGTTATCACTCGCGCGCGCCCTTAGCTCAGGGTCGGCATGCTGAATTCTGATACCGTCTGCTGGCCGCTCGGCCAGCGCGCCGTGGCGGTTTTCATGCGGGTATAGAAGCGAACGCCGTCCGGGCCGTGCACGTTGAGCGCGCCGAACACCGAGCGCTTCCAGCCGCCGAAGCTGTGAAACGCCATCGGCACCGGCACCGGCACGTTGACGCCGACCATGCCCGCTTCCACATCCTGCACGAACTCGCGCGCGGTATTGCCGTTGCTGGTGAAAATAGCGCTGCCGTTGCCGAACTCATGGCTATTCACCAGCTGGAGCGCGCTGGCGTAGTCCGGGGCGCGCATAATGCTCAGCACCGGTCCGAAGATCTCTTCACGCCAGATGGTCATCTCCGGGGTCACGTTGTCGAACAGCGTGCCGCCGACGTAGTAACCTTCTGCATGACCCGGCACCTGGAAGTTGCGGCCGTCGACCACCAGCTTCGCGCCCTCCTGCTCGCCCTTGTCGATATAGCCCAGCACCTTTTTCTGGTGCGCGGCGGAGACCACCGGGCCCATCTCATTCTCTTCCGCGCCTTTATTGATACCGGGGCCAACGCGCAGCGCGTTGATTAACGGTGTCAGACGGGCAATCAGCTTATCGGCGGTATCGTCGCCGACCGCCACCACCACCGGCAGCGCCATGCAGCGCTCGCCAGCGGAGCCGAAGGCGCCGCCCATAATGGCGTTGACCGTGGCGTCGAGATCGGCGTCCGGCATCACGATGGCGTGGTTTTTCGCTGCGCCAAACGCCTGCACCCGTTTGCCATGGGCGCTGGCGGTTTTGTAGATATGTTCGGCGACGCCGGAAGAGCCGACGAAGCTCACCGCGGCGATGCGCGGATCTTTATAGAGCTGCTCGGCGTCTTCGTTAGAGGAGTGCACCACGTTAAACACGCCGTCCGGCAGGCCCGCCTCTTTCAGCAGCTCCGCCATACGCACCGCCGCCGAAGGATCGAGCGCGGGCGGCTTCAGCACGAAGGTGTTGCCGCAGGCGAGCGCGATAGGGAACATCCACAGCGGCACCATCGCCGGAAAGTTAAACGGCGTAATGCCCGCCACCACGCCCACCGGCTGCATCAGCGAGTAGCTGTCGACGCCGGTGCCGACGTTGGCCGAGTATTCGCCTTTGATCAGGTGCGGAATGCCGCAGGCGAACTCCACTACTTCCAGCCCGCGCGTCAGCTCGCCCTGCGCGTCCGACCACACCTTGCCGTGCTCGGACACAATCAGCTCGGCCAGCTCGTCGCGATGCTGCTCCATCAGCGCCTTGAAGTTAAACAGGACGCGGGCGCGGCGCAGCGGCGAAGTTTTCGACCAGGCAGGAAATGCCTCATGCGCCACCTTGATCGCTTCCGCCACTTCCGCGCCGGTGCTCTGCGTCAGCTCGCGCACCACTTTGCCGGTTGCCGGGTCATAAACAGGGATGGTTTCGTTGCTGGCGCTGTGAGTGATCTGACCGCCAATGAAGTTTCCTGTGATGTTCATTTTATAGCCTCTTAAAATGTGTGAGTTCCCTGCAGAGCCTAAGCGTGACGCCACGCCGTCTGACCAGGCAAAACCAAAAGCGTGCTATGAAGCTATTACAGTGAAATAAATTTTTCAAATAAAAGTTTTTGAAAAATTCCCTTTTAGCGGCGTGGATCGCATTTTTCTCGCTCAGGCGAAAAACCGCGCGCTGACTGGCGGCAGCACCCCTCTTTCACAGCCTGTTGCAGCTGCTTTCTCGCCACAGAAACGCGCTGAGCGAGGCGCTGTCAGTGTGAAAAATGAAATTATTGAGAGACAGATCTCAACCTTTAAATTCCATATTTCACTATTTATGAAATAAATGTTTTCTTTAGCTCCAGCTTACTCTCTCTTCCTCTTGCACGTTACAGGAGCCGCAGCATGGCCATCGATCCAACCCGCTTTTGTATTAACCGTAAAATCGCGCCGACGCTCTCTTTAGAGGCGTTTTTCCAGCTGGTTCACCGGCTGGGCCTGCGCAAAGTCGAGCTGCGCAACGACATGCCGAGCGGCAAGGTGTGCGATGATCTGACCTATGAAGAGACGCGCGCCCTGATCGCGAAATATGAGATCGAGGTGGTCACCATCAACGCGCTCTATCCGTTTAATCGCGTGGACGAAGCGCTGCTGGCGAAAACCGACGCCCTGCTGCAGGACGCGCAGGCCATCGGCGCGCAGGCGCTGGTGATGTGTCCGCTAAACGAAGGGGTCGATATCGCGCCGGAAAAAACGCTGGCGGCACTCGCCGCGCTGGCGCCGCGCTTTGCGCAGTATGGCGTGCAGGGGCTGGTGGAGCCGCTGGGCTTCCCGGTCAGCTCGCTGCGTTCAGCGGTGCAGGCGCAGCAGCTAATCCGCGACGCGCAGGCGCCCTTTAAGCTGGTAATCGACACCTTCCATCACCATCTGTATGAAAATGCTGAGCAGGAGTTTCCGGCGGAGATTGACGTTGAGATGATTGGCCTGGTGCATCTTTCCGGCGTGGAAGACCGCCGCGCCACCGCCGAACTCACCGATGAAGAGCGCATTATGCTGAGCGACCGGGACGTGCTAAACAGCGTGGCGCAGGTAAAGCGGCTGGAGATGCTCGGCTACAAAGGCGTCTACGCTTTCGAGCCTTTCTCTTCGCAAATGCACAGCTGGAGCGCTGCCGATATCGAAAAACAAATACGCAATAGCATCAGTCTGTTGCAGGCTTGATGTAGCGCAGCTCTGGCCTTTTCGTTCAGAGCTGCGCCTTTTTTCTGGTTGTTTCTCTTTTCCCGGCAGCATTCAGGACAGCATGATTAATAGTTAACCGCAACGGTCAAATAAGATACAAAGGCCATAAAACAAATTAAATAAACAACTAAAACTCGAATAGAAATAAACAGAGCGAATTACGTTGTAGCCTAATCACCTTATATATTTCACTAATAATATTATCCTCCTTTTAGTTTACTCACCTTCCTGAAAAAGAAAAAACGCTCTACCGCCTTCTGTCACCACGAAAAAAACATCCGATACCATTATTTTTACAACAATAGCAAAATGACTATAGTTTATTTTACTATGCTACTTGAATCATTGCTTAGTTTATAAGCTAATAGCATCCTCGCAATTATTAGCGCATCAGTCAAAAAAACTAATTACAGCCATTTGCGTCCTGTTAAATAATTGTTGAGATCAGGATGAATTTTATACTAATCACAAGAGGATGTTGACATGAACTATAAAGCTATTTTTATAGCCCTTTCTTGCATCAGCTTTTATGCTGCCGCAGCATCAGATAATACCGTTCAGTTTCAAGGTGAAGTAAATGAAGAAACCTGTTCGGTAACGATTAACGGTAATGATGCCACGCCAGTTATCCTGTTGCCCAGTGCGACCGCAGGTGAGCTGAAAACAGCTGGCAGTACGTCGTCTGACACCACCTTTACCGTCGGCGTAACAGGCTGTTCAACAAATGCAGCCACGCTGAAAACCCGGTTTGCCGGTAATAATGTGACCGCTGCAGGCAACCTCGGCAACACCGGCACCGCAACCAACGTTTCCATTCAGCTGCTGGATGCGGATGGCTCAACCCCGCTGAGCTTTACTGACGGCGAAACCGTATCGACATCCAGCTTTACTAAGGCCGAAGGAAGCAGCTCCGCAACCCAGACGCTCACGGCACGCTACTATGCGGAAGCCGCTGATGTGACGCCAGGTAGCGTGGTCGCTTCCGCGCAGTATGCAATTAGCTACCAGTAAACCACGAGGGCGCAGCCCTGACTGCGTCCTCTTTTCATCATGCTTTGGCCAGAGGATGTGATGGTTAAATTGAACAAATTAGTCGGCTGCTTAGTCGCCAGCCTTGCGCTAACCTGTACCGGTTCCTCAATGGCCAGTGTGGTTATGCTGGGTAATCGTGTTATTTATCCATCCGCTGACCGTGCCAAAGCGCTAAAGTTTACTAACAATGACGCATGGCCCTATTTGATGCAAATATGGGCGGACAATCAGCAAGGGGTACAGTCGCCTGAACATGCAAAGGCACCCTTTATTTTGTCACCTTCTATTTTCAAAATATCCCCACACGAGAGCCATGTCGCCAACCTGATATTCACCGGCGACACAAAAAACGTAAAGCGCGAACAGCTCTATTATCTGCATTTCACTCAGCTTCCAGCCGTTAAGGCGAGTGACAACGCGCATAATAAATTACTGCTGATGGTCACTAATACCCTGAAAATTTTCCTGCGGCCGGACAATCTTGCCATGTCGCCACAGCAGGCACTTGAGCAGTTGACCTATAAAATCAGCAAAAATGGCGGACAATGTTATGTCGCCCTTAATAACAGCACGCCTTATTACTTTAATAGCGTGGCCGCGTCGCTCTCTACAGAAACAAAAACCATCGAGCTTAAGGATGTTTCGATGGTGCCGCCTGATTCAACCTCCCGCTGGACGTTCTCCTGTTCACCCGCGACTGAGATAAAAACGTTAACGGTAGATTACGTAAATGACTATGGCGCCGTCCTGAAACAGGCCATTAAAGGTCGCTAATCTCATCAGGGAAATTGAGCAAGAAAAAATGGCAGATAAAAAAAGCATAATGCTCATGTGCGTGGCAGGCATGCTCTCTTTTAAAGCCACGGCAGGGGATGAAATCAGTTCCCACGCTCTTAATGATAATAATAAATTTATTTTTGATCCTGCGTTATTAAAAGGCAGTGGATTTCCCGTTGATGACGTGGCGGCTTATATTGCTCGTAACCAGGTAAAACCTGGCATTTATCATATGGATGTCGAGGTTAATGGAGCCTCTGTTTTTCAGGGAGACGTCGAGCATGTCACTCGCGGAGAGCACGTCACGGCCTGCTTCACGCCCGAGCAAACAGAAAAGCTTGGTTTAAAAAAAACGATACTCGACCGCGCCTTATTAAAAAAACAGAATTGTCTGGCGCCTGAGGATATAGTTGAAAACGCAACGGTTGAAACCCGTTTAAACAGTATGAAGGTCAGGCTAACTATTCCTGATGCCTTTTTAGCCAAACATCCGCGCGGCTATGTAGCGCCAGAAGAGCTCACTTCTGGCGAGACCATGGGCTTCGTTAATTACAATGTTAACCAATATTACGCCCGCTACAGACATGCGTCGCAGGACCACTACCGCTCGACGTGGGTTGGGCTGAACAACGGCGTCAATCTGGGCTTGTGGCGCTTACGCCAGCAGGCTTCCTGGGTTAACAGCAATCCAGGCCAGTCCTCATGGTCAACGAACCGCTTCTACGTACAGCGTGCGATTTTACCGCTGCGTAGCGACCTGTTGATTGGCGACAGCTATACCGGCGGCAACTTTTTTTCCGGCATGGCCTATCGCGGCGTTTCGCTGGCGTCAGACAACCGCATGCTGCCTGATTCACAGCGCGGTTACGCGCCCGTGGTGCGCGGCGTGGCGAACAGCAACGCCAAAGTCACTATTCGCCAAGGCAGGTCAATTCTCTATGAAGCGACCGTGCCGCCAGGCAAATTCGAAATTACCGATCTCTATGCCACCGCCTATTCCGGCGATCTGGACGTGACCGTTACGGAAGCTAACGGCAGCGCCAACCGTTTTACCGTACCGTTTTCAGCCGTTCCCGATTCGATGCGTCCTGGCATGTTTAAATACAGCGCTATCCTTGCCCGTTCGCGTTACGTTGGCGATAACAATCTGTTTAACGAAAACACATGGCAGTATGGGCTGAGCAACAGCACGACCGTGAATGCGGCGACGCGGCTGGCGGATGGCTATCAGGCAGGCATGCTAGGCGCGGTGTATTCCAGCGCCTGGGGCGCATTAGGCATCGATTCTACCTTTTCCCATGCGCGTATGCCGAATGAGACCTCGGCAGGCTGGATGCTGCGCTTAACGTACAGTAAACGCTTCGCCCCAACCAACACCACCGTCTCGATTGCAGGCTATCGTTACTCCACGGCAGGCTATCGCGATCTTACCGATGTGCTGGGCGTGCGTGCGGCGGCGAAGCGAAACAATGACGGCTATATCTCATCAACGCTAAACCAGTCCTCCCGTTTCGAAGTCTCATTAAATCAGTCCCTCGGGAAAGCTGGCAATATCTGGCTTTCCGGCTCCAGCCAGCAATACCGCGACGACCGCAAGCGGGATATGCAGTATCAGTTAGGCTACAGCACCCAGTTCGCCAACGGCGTTAGCCTTAATTTCTCGCTGGCGCGCACGCGCTATACGCAGCAAAGCTGGAGTAACAGCGGCTACGACAACTATCTCAACGACATTTATGCCTCGCGGCGGCAAACGCTAAGCGCGGTGTCCATTAGTATCCCCTTTGGCGCAAGCCGCAGGAATACCCTGAATACCGCCATCAATAATCAGCGTGGCGCAGGCACCACCTATCAGACTGGCTGGACCGGCGTCACCGACGGCACGCAGCCGGTTAGCTATGGCGTCAGTTACGCCAAACAAGAAGGCTACCGCTCAACCCTGGGCGCTACCGCTCAAACCTCTACGGGGTTCGGCAGCATTCAGGGCAGCGCCTCGCACTCCAGCGCTTATACCCAGGCCTCCGGCGGCATACAGGGCGCCATAGTGGCCCATAAATCGGGGATTACCGCTGGGCCTTATGTCAGCGACACCTTTGCGCTGGTCGATGCCAGAGGCGCCAGCGGCGCTGCTGTTATTGGCGGTCAGGGCGCGGTGGTCGACCGTTTCGGTTTTGCGCTGAGTCCTTCAGTCACGCCCTATCGCTATAACAACGTGGCGCTCGACCCGGCAAATATTCCTCACAACGTTGAACTGGTAGAGGGGGGAAAACGCATCGCGCCCTATGCCGGCGCGATGGTACGTGTCACTTTCAGGGTAAATAAAGGTTATCCCATGCTTATCACCTTATCTCCATCGGCAACGCTCCCTATGGGCGCGGATGTTTACAACAGCAATGAAATACAAGTGGGAATGGTTGGTCAGGGTAATCAGGCCTGGGTTCGTAATGACAAGCTCGCGGATACCCTCACCGTTAAATGGGGTAACGGACATTCATGCCGTATTCATTACAAAATTAAAAAGATCGATATCGAGAAAAATATTATTACTCTAGCGGAGCCCTGTCAGTGAAACGTTTGACGATCTTGTGCGCCTTACTGCTGGTCTTTTTGACGACCAGCGTCGCTAATGCTAACTGTACGCGTCGTTCCTATATTGACGCAGGCTGCGACAGCTGCGGCGTCGGCATCGGCCTGGGAAACGTTAACCTGACCAGCGCTTATTTGCAGCCGGTCGGCTCGCCATTAGGCAGCACCGTATTTCGCATTACGTCCGCGGCACGTTATACCAGCGAAGATTTAGTGTTATATGAATGCGATGCCGCAGACGCTGGCAGCATTTACGAGGTGTTCGCCACCAACGGAGACGATCGCGTCGGCGGCTTTTATGATCTGGGGGCAACTGACGGTAACGATAACTATTTCGCCACCTATTTTCCCTATGTGGGAATAAAACTCACGCACCTGAATTCAGGAACGGTCTTTACGCGCTACTGGCAGGCCTATCCCATCACCAGTTATGCCACTTCTGGTGACAAGATCCAGATTCGCGTCAAAGATTTTAGCCCGATCCGTGCCGATCTTATCCGCTTAAGCACGCTGCCAGCCGGCGGCGTCAGTAACTACTGTGGCTACCGATCCAGCGATCTGACCTATGGTATGGCGTCAACCAGCAGCACCGCTAGCTACAGCTGTATTCAGCCGAATGGCTACGTCACCTTTAAAGGACCCGGCATCGCAAGCGATCCCATCGGCAGCGACTCTGCTTATAATTACGCCACCTGGGGCACGGGACGCTGGATCGCCATGGGCATGGGCACCGCGCCCGTCTCCACCCTCTCCTATAACGTCACCTGCGTGGCCCGCAATGTGACGCCGCTGGTGTTGTTTCCCATGATCAGCCAGCAGGCGCTGACTAACGGCGCGACGGCGCAAAGTCAGTTCACCATCACTCTTGAATGCGATAACGCAGCGGTTTCAGGCGTCTCATCAGGCGCAACCGCGCTGGGTTTGCAGGTCCCCTATGAGAGCTATGTGCTGGCGAAAAACAGGGGCCTGGTCAACGCCAGCGATGGCGTCAGCTACCTGCTCTCTGAAGGTTACGGCACCGACGCGAACGTGGCGACCGGCGTAGGGATTTCGCTCAGCAACGCCGCTACTGGCACCAGTATGAACTTTTTAGGCTGGTCAGCCTGTACTCGCTCAGGCTGCCCGACCGGAAATGACGCCGGATGGTACAGCGTGCTGAATGGCGCCTCGTCTGCCGGTAGCGCAGCGGAAGGCTACACCACTTATCACACCGTATTAACGGCGACGCTAAGCCGGCTCCCGGGCGAAACGGTGACATCCGGCAAGGTAAACGCAAAGGCTTACGTCTGGGTCAGGGTGCAATAATGCGGCGTTTAATGATTCTGTTTTTCATTCTGCTCTTTCCCTCGCTCTCTTATGCCGGCGTGCTCGCCAGCAAAACCCGTATCATTTTCCCGCAGGGTCAGGACGCCCAGAGTCTGACGCTGATTAACGTGAATGCCTATCCGGTTATGGTGCAGCTGTGGCTCGATAATGGCGATCCCGAAGGGTTAAAGCAGGCGGAGGATGCGCCCTACCTGGCGATGCCGCCCGTTTTTAAACTGGCGCCGCGTGAGATGCGGTCGGTACGCATTATCTACAACGGCAAACCGCTGCCGGCCGATCGGGAGTCCATTCACTGGTTCAATATTTATGAAGTGCCCGCCACGCCGCCTGCTGGCATGACCGCCAGGCAGAGTCTGTTAATGGCGATGAAGACCCAGATGAAGCTGATTTCACGCCCTCACGCCTTAATAGCCGATGCGGAGAAAAGCGTTGATCGCGTTCAGTGCCAGCGGGCGAACAGCGCTCCCAGCCAGCTTATTTGCAGTAATCCCACCGCTTATTACATGAGTTTCAACGAGATAAGCGTGAATATTAATGATCACTATTTTAACGCCGCCGCCAGTCTGGATTTCATGATTGCTCCCTTCTCCAGCACGGCATTCGCACTGCGGCCTGCCGCTAAACAGCGTCCGCTGGCGCGCAACAGTATGGAGATGGCCTTCATTAACGATGAGGGTAAAATTGTACGCCGCATGGTGAAGTGGTAATGCTTACCCCGCTTGACGACTGCGATAGTCTTGCCGTAAAGCCAGCAACAGCGCCAGACAGACCAGCAGCGCCGTCAGCAGATAGACCAGCGGCACGTCGGCGAAGCTCATGATAAATCCCGCAACCGGGCCGGTGATCCCCAGCGCGAGATCCATAAAGGCGGTATAGGTCGCCAGCGCGCTGCCCTGATTCGCCTGCGGCACCGCTTTTACCGCCACCACGCCCAGCGCCGGGAAAACCAGCGAGAAGCCCGCGCCGGTCAGCAGCGCGCCGGTTTTCGCCATCCAGGGTTCGAACGCGCCCGCCACCAGAAACAGGCCGATCGCCTCTACCGCCAGACAGGCGCTGGCGACGCGCAGCCCGCCAAAACGGTTAATGGCGTTGGGAAACAGCAGGCGCGTGCCGACGAAGGCGACGCTAAACAGCGTCAGCGCGAAGGCGGCACCGTCCCAGCCTTTCGCCTGATAAAACAGGGTAATAAAGGTGGCGATGACGCCGAACCCCGCCGATCCCATTGCCAGAATCAGGCCAAAGCCGTAGATCTTGCCGAGCACGTCGCGAAACGGCAGCGGCCGCGCGCGGCTGCCCTTTACCGCCGGCCGCGGCAGCGCCAGCGCCATCGCCAGCGCGCAGATGGCGATAATCACCAGCGAGAGCAACAGCAGGCCGCCCTGGCGGTAAACAATTACCCCGAGCGGCGCGCCCAGCGCCATCGCGCCGTAGGTGCAGATGCCATTCCACGAGATGACGCGGCCAATATGCAGCGATCCGACACGCGCCACGCCCCACAGCGAGGTACCGGTGCCGGTAAAACTCTGGCCGATGCCGAGAATAACGCGCCCGACGCAGAGCAGCGCCAGGCTGGCAAGCGGCGAGTCCGCCAGCCAGGCCGCCAGCAGATAGCAGAGCCCGCTCAGCAGCACCCCCGCCAGCCCGAGCACCACCACGCGCTTCGGCCCCCAGATATCGGCGTAGCGTCCGGCGTGCGGTCGGCTCAGCAGCGTTGCCAGATACTGCAGGCTGATCACCACGCCCGCCCAGAAGGCGCTGTAGCCCAGCTGGTCATGCACCATACCGGGCAGCACCGCCAGCTGCAGGCCGATGGTGAGGTAGCTGGCGAAGTTGTAGATCACGATAGAGATAATCAGAAGCGTTAATCCGACGCCCTTAGGAACAGGTGGCGCTGCGGGTTGATCTGCCATGACAAATTGCGCTCGTGGTTGACTGAGTTTTTATATGCAGGAGGCCTCACTATACGCTTTTTCGCTGCGGGCGCATCTGTCGGATCGGCCGGGGTTAACTTTTCTGAATATCGTTACGCTTTTACAGGCATATCAGACGTTTAATTCCCCATCAGCTACACTACTCTCTGCGGTCTGGCTTTTCTGGAGAGGGAATGAGCGAACTACAGCAGGAAAAAATAGGACAAAGCATTCTGATAAAGCTGGCGATGCTGGTGATTATTCTCGCCGGCATCCGCGCCGCGTCCGATATTATGGTGCCCTTCTTACTGGCGGCCTTTTTCGCCATCGTGCTTAACCCGATCGTCACCTTTCTGATGCGGCGCGGCTGGCGGCGCGGGCTGGCGATCACCGTGGTGATTACGGTGATATTTATCGTGATTTTGCTGCTGGTGGCGGTGCTGGCCAGTTCGGTAAGCGAATTCTCCGATCTCTACCCGCAGCTGCGCGCCACAATGGAACGCAAGATGGCCGTGGTGCAGCACCTGGCGTCGGGCATCGGCATTCACGTTTCCACGACGACGCTGGTGCAGCGCTTCGATCCCAATATGCTGATGTCGTTTGCCACCGTGGCGCTGACGCAGTTCTCCGGCATGATGAGCAATTTCGTGCTGCTGATCCTGACGGTGGTGTTTATGCTGTTTGAAGTGCACCACCTGCCCTACAAAATGCGCAACGCCCTGACCAACCCGCAGATCCGCATCGCCGGGCTGCACCGGGCGCTGAAAGGGGTGACGCACTATCTGGCGTTGAAAACCCTGATTAGCCTGATCACCGGCGTGGCGGTCTGGGGCTCGCTGTTTCTGCTCGACATTAAGTTCGCGCTGCTGTGGGGCGTGGTGGCGTTTATGCTCAACTACATTCCCAATATCGGCCCCATTATCGCTGGCATTCCGCCGGTGCTGCAGGCGCTGCTGCTTAACACCCCCTATGACGCGATGCTGGTGGCGGCGCTGTTTATCGCCATTCATATGGTGTTCGGCAATATGCTGGAGCCGCGCGTGATGGGGCGCGGCTTAGGGCTGTCGACGCTGGTGGTGTTTCTGTCGCTGATCTTCTGGGGCTGGCTGCTGGGGCCAGTGGGCATGCTGCTCTCGGTGCCGCTGACCAGCATCACCAAAATCCTGATGGAAACCACGCCGGGCGGCAGCCGCCTGGCGATTATGCTCGGCGCAGGCCGGCCCAGACGCCAGAAAATCTAGCCCAGCAGCCGCTGCTGCACCTGCGTCAGATGGGCCTCCATCGCGGCGCGCGCGGCGGCGGCGTCTCCTGCGCAGATGGCGGCGGCAATCTGCTGATGGTCGCGGTTCATCTCGCCGGTAAAGGTGTTATCGGCGAAGTGGCGCTCCAGCCGCCGGAAGTGGGCGCTGTCGCGCTTGTTCCACAGATACTCCATCATGTCGCGCAGCACCTCGTTGCCGCTCATCTCGCTGATCAGCAGGTGAAAGCGTTTATCCTGATCGAGAAAGGCCGCGTCGTTGGCGTCGTAGCGCAGCAGCCGGTCGGTCAGCGCGCGCAGCTGGTCGCGCTGCGCCGCCGTGCCGTGCTGCGCGGCGCGCTCTGCCAGCATGCCTTCAAACGCCAGACGCGCCTGCAACAGATCCTCCAGCCCAAAATCCGCCTCCGCCACGGGCGCGGCGCTCTGCGGCAGCGGCTGCATCACAAAGACGCCGTTGCCGGTGCGGATATCGACCCAGCCGGTCATCTCCAGCGCGATCAGCGCCTCGCGCACCGAGGAGCGGCTGACGCCCAGCAGCTTCGCCAGCTCGCGCTCCGGCGGCAGCGCCGCGCCTGGGGCGAACTCGCCGCGTTGAATACTTTCCATAATCGCGTTGGCGATCTGGCGATAAAGACGTTCCGTTTTCAGCACGGGCAGCGCCATATGTTTTCTCCTGTCAGCAGCGGTGCAGCGTAGCACAGGCCGCGTCGCCTTTCCGTCCCGCGTAATTCGCTATGCTGCGATCGCGATCACGGCCTTTCGCGTCAGGCTAGCATACTCTTGGCCCAGCGGCCTGACCACTGGGCCAAATTTTGCGGCTAAGGAGTAAAAATGGAACATACATGGCGCTGGTATGGCCCCAACGATCCGGTTTCGTTAGACGATGCGCGCCAGGCGGGCGCCACCGGCATCGTGACCGCGTTGCATCATATTCCCAACGGCGAGGTCTGGCCGGTGGAAGAGATTAAGGCGCGTCAGGCGCTGCTGGCGGAAAAAGATCTGGTCTGGTCGGTGGTGGAGAGCATTCCGGTGCATGAGGCGATCAAGACGCAGCGCGGCGACTATCAGCGCTATATCGCCAGTTATCAGCAGTCGATACGCAATCTGGCGGCCTGCGGCGTAGAGACCGTGTGCTACAACTTTATGCCGGTGCTCGACTGGACGCGCACCGATCTCGCCTGGACGCTGCCGGACGGCGCCAAAGCGCTGCGCTTCGACGCCGACGCTTTTGCCGCCTTCGAACTGCATATTTTGCAGCGTCCCGGCGCGCAGCAGGATTATTCCGCGGCGGAGCAAGAGGCGGCCGCGCGCTGCTTTGCCGCGATGAGTGACGATGACAAAGCGTTGTTAACGCGTAATATTATTGCCGGCCTGCCGGGCGCAGAAGAGGGGTACACGCTGGATCAGTTCCGCGCCCAGCTGGCGCAGTATGACGGCATCGACAAGGCGACGCTGCGCGAACATATGGCGACCTTTCTGCGCGCCATCGTGCCGGTCGCCGAAGAGGTGGGCATCAGGCTGGCGGTGCACCCGGACGATCCGCCGCGCCCGATCCTCGGCCTGCCGCGCATTATCTCCACCGAAGAGGATATGCAGTGGCTGAAAGAGACGGTGGATAGCCTGCACAACGGCTTCTGTTTCTGCACCGGATCCTACGGCGTGCGCGTCGACAATAACCTGACGCAGATGGCGGCGCGCTTCGCGGACCGCATCAACTTTATTCACCTGCGCGCTACGCAGCGCGAAGCCAACCCCAACAGCTTCCATGAGGCGGCGCATCTGGCGGGCGATGTCGATATGGTCGGCGTGATCCGGGTGATTCTGGCGGAGGAGCAGCGCCGGCGGCGCGCCGGCGAGAAAGCGGCGATCCCGATGCGTCCCGATCACGGCCACCAGATGCTCGACGACCTGCACAAGCGCACCAACCCAGGCTATTCGGCGATTGGCCGTTTGAAAGGGCTGGCGGAGCTGCGCGGCGTCGAGCTGGCGCTGCGCCAGACGCTGTTCAGCGAGTAACCCGGCAAACCGGGCACAGGTCAAGCGCTGTGCCCGGCTACTGCGGAAACAGACTCTGGTCGGTAATCGCCGCCACATCCACCTTATTCGGCAGAATTTTCAGCTCGCTGAAGAGATCCGACACCTTCTGCACCTTTGCGATATCCTCAGCCGTCACGGCGCGGATGCCGTGCGAAATGCGCGCGGTAATCTTCTGCGCATCGGCGGGCGGCAGACGCGTCAGCTGCGCATACACCTGGTTATATTCCGCCTGATGAGTCAGCGCCCAGGCGCGCGCTTGCGCCAGCCGCTGGGCGAAATCGGCGATCGCCGCGCGCTTGCCGGGATCGGCCAGCGACTGCTGGGTCGCGGTGACGAACGACAGCGCGGTAGTTAAGCCTTTGCCGTCGCGCAGCAGCCGCGCGCCGTGCTGTTCGGCGATGCCGAGATAGGGGTCGAAGGTCGCCCAGGCGCCAATCTGCCCCGAGTTAAAGGCGGCGCTGGCGTCGGTCGGCAGCACAAAGCGCACCGGCACGCTGTCGCGCGGCACGTTCGCCTCCTCCAGCGCTTCATAGAGCAGATGCTGCGAGATGCTGCCGCGCGCCGACGATACCACCACTTCTTTGCCCGCCAGATCCTTCACGCTGCGCACCGGCGAATCCGCTGGCACCACCAGCCCGTTGGATCCGGCGTCGCCGACGTTGGTGGCGATGATTTTCAGCGGCACGCCGCCGGAGGCCGCCATCAGCACTGGCAGATCGCCCGCGTAAGAGGTATCGACCGCACCGGCGCGCTGCGCTTCAAACAGCGGCGCGGCGCCCTGAAAATTGGCCCAGCGATAGTGATAAGGCGCATCCTTCAGCACGCCGGACGCCTCCACCAGCGAGCGCAGGTTGCGCGCCTGGTCGCCCAGCACCAGCGTGACCTCGCTGAGATCGGGCGCGGCCTGCGCCATCGCGCTGGCGCTCAGCAGCAGCGCCGCGGCAAAAACCTTAAGCTTCTTCATCCCGCCTCCTTACAGCGCGTTACGGTTGAGCTGACGAATATAGGCGTCCCAGTGCAGCTGATACTTCCTGGTGCGGATGCTGTTGTCGAACGCCTGCGCCGCCTTTTCCGCCACCGCGTCCGGCAGAATAATCAGCTCGGCGCCGCCCGACTGCGCGGCCAGCTGCGCCTGACAGGCGCGCTCAAGGTAGTAAAGGTTATAAAACGCCTCTTCAATGCTGCCGCCCGCGGTCAGCAGGCCGTGATTGCGCAGGATCAGCGCGTTAAGCGTGCCGAGATCGGCCACGATGCGCTGCTGTTCGTCGAGATCGAGCGCGATGCCCTCATAGTCGTGATAGGCGAGGCGGTTATGAAAGCGCGTGCTGTGCTGTGAAATCATCAGCAGCCCCTTTTTTTGCGCCGACACGCCGATGCCTGCCGCCGTGTGGGTATGCATCACCGCGTGCGCGTCCGGGCGCGCGCGATGAATAGCGCTGTGAATGACGAAGCCCGCCGGGTTGATCCCCAATCCGGTGGGATCGTCAATGATATTGCCGTCGATGTCGATTTTGACCAGCGTTTCCGGCTGGATCTCATCGAAGGTCTGGCCGTAGGCGTTAATCAGGAAGTGTGGCGCATCGCCCGGCACGCGCAGCGAAAAGTGGGTGTAGATATGATCGGTCCAGCGCAGCTTCGCCGCCAGATGGTAGGCCTGCGCCAGCCTGACGCGCGCCTGCCACTCCGCGTCGGAGATGCGCTGCTGCAGGGAGGAGGATGCCAGGGTTGCGGTACTCATATACGCCTCTTTTTTATGCTATTCAGTGTGGCGTCACTGTTACACAGCGTTTTCGTCGCAGGGAAATGCCAAAAGCGGAAAAACAAAGTCAATAATTGCAAAGCGCGGTCGATACTTGATCTGCATCACCTGCTCGCCTCAGCAAAACGCTACCCTGCACGGCCTGAGGGCGTGCTATGCTGCGCTGACTGAATTTGCACCTCCTCACAGACGCATTCACATTCAGAGGAATTCGCGGTGCCGCCGTTAAAACGAAAACGCGACTACGCCAGAATAATCATTATTTTGTCCGGGGTGCTGCCCCTGCTGCTCGGCATCCTGTTTACCGCTATTGACGCGCGCCACACCGTCGAGCAACAGCAAATCAGCGCCGCGAATACGCTGCTTTCGCAGGCGGAAAAAATGAGCGACAGCGCCTGGGATATGATCACCTGGCTGCGCCGCTTTCACTATCGGCCCTGCAACCAGTTTGAAGATGAGCTGCAGCGCGCGGGCAACCTCAACGCCTATTTTCGCGCCATCGGCAAGCTGGAAGGGGAGAAAGTCACCTGCTCCTCGGCCTACGGCACCAATCCCGGCACCTTAACCGATATGATGCGGCGCGCGCCGCCGGTAACCGGCAAAGCCTGGTGGAGCCTGTCTCTGGCAGGCACGGCCGGCGTGCCGGATCGTCCCGCGGTGATTTTCGTGCGGCAGCTGGCGGATGATGAGGGGTTCTGGGCCATTATCGACGGCCAGTACCTGATGGATTTTATGGGCGCTATCGGCGAGTCACACGACTACCGGCTCAGCATGCGCTTTAACAACGGCGCACCCATCACGGTGGGGAAAGCGATCGCGCCGCGCGCTGGCTTTTTCAACACCAAG
>Ga0157362_1000120_pt1 | contig 22632 bp, 22 predicted proteins | sample AttlaeALBM3_FD_111480 | JGI IMG/M metagenome (GOLD analysis project Ga0157362, IMG submission 111480) | Fungus gardens microbial communities from leaf cutter ant in Ribeirão Preto, State of São Paulo, Brazil - Atta laevigata ALBM3 | ecosystem: Host-associated > Fungi > Mycelium > Unclassified ... | reverse complement strand
GCCGATGCAACCGGGCGGGGCACCACCGCATATCTGTGCGCCCCGGGCATTGCGTTCTCGCCGGCATTCGGCGCCGACTCGTTGAATGCGCATCTTCGTACCGGGGCGCGGGAATTCGACGGCGCGGAAGTGCCCTCGGTGCGGCGGGACGTCGACACGGTCGAGGATCTCCGCGCGGCCCTGGCTCTCGGCGTCGGCAGGCACACTTCGGCCGTGTTGGGCGGTTTGACGGATCGACCGCTCCGGGACGTATGACCGAACAGACCGTGCCGCCCAAAACAAAGTGCCGTGGCGGTCGACGACCGCCACGGCACTTCCGTGTGGCAAACGTGCGTCTCCGCTAGGCCTTCTTGGCCGGGGCCTTGCGGGCCGGGGCCTTCCGGGCCGGGGCCTTCTTGGCCGGCGCGGCCTTACGGACGACGGCCTTCTTGACCGCGGCCTTCTTGACCGCGGCCTTCTTGACCGCGACCTTCTTGACCGCGACCTTCCGGGCCGGGGCCTTCTTGACCGCGGCCTTCTTGGCCGGCGCGGCCTTACGGACGACCGCCTTCTTGGCGGGCGCGGCCTTCCTGACCACGGCCTTCTTGGCGGGCGCCTTCTTCGCGGCAGCCTTCTTTGCAGGCGCGGCCTTCTTTGCGGGCGCGGCCTTCTTCACGGCAGCCTTCTTGGCCGGTGCCTTGGTGGCCGCGGTCACCTTCCGAGCGGTCCCGGTGGCGGCGGCAGCGGTCGCGGTCGCGGCCGTCGCGGTGATGCGAGGCAGCTTCTTGACACCGCTCACGATGTCCTTGAACCCGGTGCCGGCCTTGAATCGCGGCACCGAGGTCTTGCCCACCCGCACCCGCTCGCCGGTGGCTGGGTTACGAGCCATCCGGGCCGGACGGTCGTGCTTCTCGAACACGCCGAAGCCGGTGATGCCAACCTTCTCGCCCCGCGCCACCGTGCGCGTGATGGCGTCGACCACTGCGTCGAGAGCCTGCGCGGCGGCCTTCTTGTTCCCCTCGTATCTACTGGCCAGCTCATCGATCAGCTGAGTCTTGTTCATCGCGTCCCTCCGACGCTGACTACGGGCACAGGAAAGCCCGGCTCGGAGGAGAAGTTAGGGCCACTGGTAGGTCAAAAACAATCACCCGGGGCAAGCAACTTTCTTTGTGTCGCAAGGCAAATGCCCGGCGACTTCATCCCGAGGGGGGTGATTCCGGTCTCCGAGTATGCATCGAGCCGTCCCGATCGCGGCCTCGGCACCCCGACGAATTCGCTCAATTCTCCTTACTGCGTAAGGGAAATCCGCGGCGCCGGAGTCGGATATCCGGTCAGCTCGACAACCTGATCGGCAGCGTCGTGGGCAGGTGCGGGGGACGATGTTCCTCGAATGCCTCGATCTCAGCCATGTGGCGCAATGTCAGCCCGATGTCGTCCAGACCTTCCAGCAACCGCCAGCGCGAGTAGTCGTCGATGACGAAATCATGGGCTGTCTCGCCGCAACGAACCTGTCGGGCCACCAAGTCGACACTCAGGATCGTTGCCGGGTCCTCCTCGGCACGGTCCCACAGCTCCTCGACCGCCTCCTGCGGCAGTTCCACGGTCAATAGCCCGCCTTTGAGCGAGTTGCCGCGAAAGATGTCGGCGAACCGAGAGGAGATCACCACCCGGAATCCATAGTCCTGCAGCGCCCATACCGCGTGCTCCCGCGACGATCCGGTACCAAAGTCGGGGCCGGCCACCAGCACGGTGGCGCCGTCGTACCGCGCCGAGTTCAGGACGAAGTCGGGATCGGCCCGCCATGCCGCGAACAGGCCATCAGCGAACCCGTGGCGCGTGATCCGCTTCAGATACACCGCCGGGATGATCTGGTCGGTGTCGACGTTGCTGCGTCGCAGCGGGACCATTCGCCCGCTGTGCGTGCTGAACGCTTCCATCACTGGCTCCTGTGGCTCGCTCGGGACGCCGGACCACCCGCGCCGGCCGCGGTCAAATCGGCGGGGGCAGCGAGGTGGCCCGCCACCGCCGTCGCCGCCGCGACCAGCGGCGAGACCAGGTGCGTTCGTCCTCCCCGGCCCTGCCTGCCCTCGAAGTTCCGGTTGGACGTGGACGCGCTGCGCTCGCCGGGCGCGAGCTGATCCGGGTTCATGCCCAGACACATCGAGCAGCCTGCGAAACGCCATTCGGCTCCGGCGGCGGAGAAGACCTGGTCCAGGCCCTCGGCCTCAGCCTGCAACCTGACCCGCGCTGAACCCGGCACGACCAACATCCGCACGCCGGGTGCCACCCGGTGGCCCTTGAGGACGTCGGCGGCGGCCCGCAGGTCCTCTATCCGACCGTTCGTGCATGACCCGAGGAAGACCGTGTCCACCGCGATCTCGCGCAACGGCTGGCCGGGCCGAAGTCCCATGTACTCCAACGCCCGCTCGGCCGCGGCGCGCGCCACGGGGTCGGCGAAGTCGTGTGGATCGGGAACGCGCTCGCCCAGTGGCGCACCCTGACCGGGGTTGGTACCCCAGGTGACGAACGGGGTCAGTTCCGCGGCATCCAGTTCCACCTCGCGGTCGAACCGGGCTTCGGGATCGGTGTACAGCTCCCGCCAGGCGGCCTCGGCGAGGTCCCAGTCCGCGCCGGTTGGTGCGTGCGGTCGACCGCGCAGGTAGTCGAAGGTGACCTGGTCCGGGGCGACCAGTCCGGCCCGCGCCCCGGCCTCAATCGACATGTTGCAGACGGTCAGCCGACCCTCCATCGACAGACTTCGGATCGCCTCGCCGCGATACTCGATCACGTGTCCCTGGCCGCCGCCGGTGCCGATTTGCGCGATCACCGCGAGGATGATGTCCTTCGCGGTCACCCCAGTTGGCAATTGGCCGTTGACCGTTACCGCCATCGTGCGGAACGGCCGCAGGGGCAGCGTCTGAGTAGCCAGCACGTGCTCGACCTCGCTGGTTCCGATTCCGAACGCCAACGCGCCGAACGCACCATGCGTCGAGGTGTGACTGTCGCCGCACACGATCGTCATGCCCGGCTGGGTGATGCCCAGCTGCGGCCCGACAACGTGAACGATGCCCTGCTCGGAGTCGCCCAACGGGTGCAGCCGGACACCGAACTGGGCGCAGTTCGCCCGGAGCGCCTCGACCTGTGCCCGCGAGACGGGATCCGCAATCGGCTTGTCGATATCCAGCGTGGGGACGTTGTGATCCTCCGTGGCCAACGTCAAGTCGGGGCGGTGCACGCCCCGGCCGGCCTCCCGAAGGCCGTCGAATGCCTGCGGGCTGGTGACCTCATGGATCAGATGCAGGTCGATGTAGAGCAAGTCCGGTTCGTTCTCCGCCCGCCGTACCACATGGGCGTCCCAGATCTTCTCGGCGAGCGTGCGGCCCATCGCGCCTCCCGGGAACCACTTGCGTCTCAAATAACGAGACGGCAGTATCACGACATGGACAAGCGTAGCTCATCCAGCGGGGTCGGGGTACTGGACAAGGCCGCCGTTGTGCTGGCCGCGCTGGAGTCGGGTCCGGCCACGCTCGCGTCGTTGGTCGCCACCACCGGGCTGGCGCGACCCACGGCGCACCGATTGGCCGTGGCGCTGGAGCATCACCGCCTGGTTGCCCGCGATCTGCAGGGCCGGTTCGTGCTCGGCCCGAGAATGGCCGAGCTGGCCGCGGCCGCCGGCGAGGATCGGCTCCTGGCCGCCGCGGGTCCCATCCTCGTGCACCTGCGCGACGTGACCGGGGAGAGTGCACAGCTGTATCGGAGGGCCGGCGATCAGCGGGTTTGCGTCGCTGCCGCCGAGCGGCTCTCGGGATTGCGGGACACGGTCCCGGTGGGCAGCTCGCTGCCCATGACGGCCGGCTCGGCGGCCCAGGTGCTGCTGGCGTGGGAGGAACCCGAACGCCTCCATCGAGGACTTCAGGGAGCCCGCTTCCAGGCGACGACGCTGGCCGCGGTGCGCCGCCGCGGGTGGGCGCAAAGCGTCGGTGAACGGGAGGTGGGAGTGGCTTCGGTTTCGGCACCCGTGCGCGGGCCCGGCAACCGGGTCGTGGCCGCGGTTTCGGTTTCCGGCCCGCTCGACCGGCTGGGCCGCCAACCCGGCCGACTGCACGCGGCCGCGGTGACCGCGGCCGCCGACAAGCTGTCCGAGTCACTGCGGCGACCCGGAGCGAGGCGATGAGCCCGCTGGACCGGCTGACGCCGGAGACGATCGCGGTGGTCGCCGGCCGTCCCGAACATCAACCGGATGCACCGCTCAACCACCCACTGGTGATGGCCTCGACCTACGTTGCCGGCGGCGAGTTGGAGTACGGGCGTTACGGCAACCCGACCTGGCGGGCCTTCGAGGAGGCACTGGGCGCGCTGGAGGGTGGGCGTGGCCTGGCCTACCCGTCCGGTCTGGCCGCACTCGGCGCCGTGCTGGAACTCGTCCCACCCGACGCCGTGGTGGTTGCCCCGCGGCACGCCTACCTGGGATCGCTGGGGCGGCTGGCCGCCGATGGAGGAAGACATGACCTGACGACCCGTCTGGTCGACGTCGCCGACAGCGCGGCGACCGTCGACGCCTGCCGGGGTGCCGACCTCGTGCTCTTGGAGTCCCCGACCAACCCGGCATTGGAGATAGCGGACCTGGCGATGCTGTGTCGCGCCGCGGGCGAGCTCGGCGCGCTGGTCGTGGTCGACAACACCTTCGCCACACCGTTCGGCCAACGACCGCTCGAGCTCGGCGCGCATGTCGTCCTGCACTCGGCGACGAAGTTCATCGCCGGCCACAGTGACGCGATGCTCGGGGCCCTGGTTTGCGCGCGGGCCGGGCACTGGGAGCAACTGGAACAACGGCGCCGCCTGACCGGGGTCATTCCCGGCCCCTTCGAGTGCTGGCTCGCGTTGCGCGGGCTGCGGACGCTGCACCTGCGTGCGGAACGCGCCGCCCACAACGCCGGCGTGCTGGCGGCGCGCCTGGCCGCACATCCGGCGTGCCGCAACGTGCGCTACCCGGGGCTGCCGGACGACCCCGGGCACGCCCGCGCCAAGGCCGCGATGAGGACCTTCGGTTCGATGATCGCGGTGGAGTTCGCGGACGCGGAGATGGCCGAGGCATTCTGCGCCGCCACCGGCATTTGGGTTACGGCCACCAGTCTGGGTGGAGTCGAGTCGACGATGGAGCGCCGCAGACGGTGGCCGGGCGAGTCCCCCACGATCGCCGAGGGGCTGGTGCGCATGTCGGTGGGGATCGAGGACGTCGAGGACCTGTGGGCCGACCTGGCGAGGGCCCTGGACACGATTAGCTGAGTTCGGCGTTCGCCCTCCGGGCCGCCTCCGGAAGGTACCGGGCGCCGGGCCCGGCGAGGGCCGCCACGTCGGCTGGATTGGCGAGGGCGCAGCGCTGCAGTGACAGGCAACCGCAACCGATGCACGCGGTCAGCCCGTCGCGCAAGGCGCTCAGTGCCGCGATCTGCCCGTCCAGGCGCGCCCGCCACGAGCGGGAGAGGTTCGCCCAGTCCGCCCTGGTCGGGTTCCGCGAGCCCGGCAGGCCCGCGAGTGCCTGGCCAATCTGCTCCAGCGGCACGCCGACATTGCGAGCGGCCCGAATGAACGCCAACCGGCGCAGCATGTCGCGCCGGTACCGCCGTTGCCCGCCGGCCGTACGCGTCGCGAAGATGAGGCCGCACGATTCGTAGTAGCGCACCGCCGAGGTCGCGAACCCGGCCCGCCGGGCAAGCTCCCCGATCGGCAGCAGGTCGTCCGCCGACGCCATGCCCCCTCCGCAGGACTTGACTTCAAGCTCACTTCAACTTGCAGTCTAGGTGACGGAAGGGAGTCCGGAGATGAACGACGGAAGAACCACCGCGCTGGTCACGGGCGGAAGCGCCGGATTGGGTCGCGCGCTGGTGGTCGAGCTTGACCGACGCGGCTGGCGGGTGGTCACCGACGCGCGGGACGCCGACCGGTTGGCGGTTTCGACCGGCGGGCTGCCCGGTGTCGTGGCGATCCCGGGTGACGTGCGAGACCCGGCACATCGCCGCCAGTTGGCCGCCGCCGTCCGCGGCGGGCTCGACCTGCTGGTGAACAACGCGAGCATCCTCGGCCCGACCCCCCAGCCGCGTCTGCAGGCCTGGCCGGCTGACGCGCTCGAGGAGGTGTATCGGGTGAACACCTTCGCGCCGCTGGCCCTGATCCAGGAGGTGTTGCCCGCGTTGCGACGCCGCGGCGGCCGGGTCGTGAATGTGTCATCGGATGCCGCCGTGGAGGCCTACCCGGGTTGGGGCGGATACGGATCCGCCAAGGCGGCGCTCGATCAGTTGAGCGCGGTTCTTGCGGTCGAGGAGCCGGGGCTTCGGGTGTATGCCTTCGACCCCGGGGACATGGCCACCGACCTGGCTCGGCAGGCGCTCGGTGACGAGGACCTGACCGGTCGACCCAGCCCCGAATCGGTGGTCCCCGCGTTGTTGCGGCTGTTCGACGACGGCCGGGCGAGCGGCCGGTACCGGGCGGTGGACCTGGCGGTCCCGGCGTGACGGCCACCCTGCCCTCGACCAGGTTCACGCTGCCCGTCGGCTCCGAGGCGGGCGAGCCGCCCGAGCGTCGCGGCCTGACCCGCGATGGCGTGCGCCTGCTCGTGGCCGGGCCGAGCGGGGTGACCCACCATCACTTCCACGAGCTGCCCGACTTGCTGCGACCGGGCGACCTGCTGGTGATAAACACCTCGGCGACGCGGCCGGCCGCACTGGTCGCGGTTGGCGAGGACGGCGGGCCCGCCCTGCTGCACCTGTCGACTGTCCTCGACGACGGCAGTTGGGTGATTGAGATCCGCCGCCCGGACGGGTCCGGACCCGACACCGGTCGCCAGTCGGGCGCCGCGCTCGACCTTCCCGACGGCCTGAGGATGCATCTGCTCGAGCCATATCCCCGACCGGGCCCCGGCCCGTCCCGCCTCTGGCGAGCTGTCGTCGACAGGCCGGTTCCCATCGAGGAGTACTTGGCCGCGTACGGGGGCCCGATCGAGTACGGCTATCTGCGCGACCACTATCCGCTGACGGATCGTCAAACGGTCTACGCCACCTGGCCCGGCAGCGCCGAGATGCCCAGTGCCGGGCGTCCGTTCACCGCTTCGCTGATCGTGCGGCTGACCGCCCGGGGCATCGCGATCGCACCGGTGGTTCTCCACGCGGGGGTCTCCAGCCCGGAGGCCCACGAGCCGCCGACACCCGAGCGATACACGGTTCCGCCGGCGACGGCACATCTCGTGCGGTCGACCCGGCAGAGCGGCGGGCGGGTGATCGCGGTGGGGACGACGGCGGTTCGGGCGCTGGAGACCGCGACCGACCCCGCCGGCGAGGTCGGCCCGGGATCGGGCTGGACCGATCTGGTTGTCGGTCCCGACCGACCGGTCCGGGCGGTCAGCGGGCTGATCACCGGACTGCACGCCCCCGAGGCGAGCCATCTGCTGATGCTCGAGGCCGTCGTCGGCTTGGCGGTCGTGAGTGCGGCATACGAGGCGGCCATCGCGAACGGCTACCTGTGGCACGAGTTCGGCGACTCCTGCCTGCTCCTCCCCAACTGATTTAGTGCTTGCGGACGACCCGCTCCGCGCCGTCGGGCGTCCAGATCGTGATGTCCAGGTGGCCTTCGATGACCTCGACCGCGCCGGCGCCACTGATGTCCGCCGCATAAAAGTGCTCGAACTGCTGACCGCGCAGGTCGAATCCCGTCTCCTCGAACAACGCCGCGGCGAAGCGTTGGTGCAGGCCCGGATCCGGGTGGTCCACGACGCGACCCCAAAGCTTCGCGTCCCCGTCGGTCACCCGGGTGTCGACGGTCGCAGTGTGCAGACTGAAGCGCGGATCGCGGGCGAGATCGGCGAACTTCCGGGTGCCCGGCATGCCCCCCAGCCACAGTTCGCCCTCGAAGATCCTCGGCTCCATCGGAGAAATCCGGGGAAAGCCGTCCGATCGCAGCGTGCCCAACAGGCACAGGTTGCCGGTCGCGGCATGTCGGCGGAGGAAGACCGCGGCAATCCGGGGGGCGGCCGCTGCGAACTCAGTCCAGGACGGCACGGCGCTCGACGCTACTCCGCCGCCCCGTGCCCGGCATGCCCGCCGTCATTCGTCCGGGTAGAACATCTAGGATCGCGCCGATGGATGCCGGCCGACCCCGGTCCGTGATCGAGGCCTTCGAGGCGTTCTTCGCCGCCGAGCGCCCGTGCCTGGACGTGGTTGCCCTCTTCCACCGGGTGGTCGCGACAGTGCCGGCCTATCGTGCCTTCCTCGCCGAGCACGGTGTGGACCCGACCGTGGTGCGCACCGCCGAGGACTTCTCGACACTCCCGTTCACCGACAAGCCCGGCTACATCAATCGGCATCGGCTGCCGGAGTTGTGTCGGGATGGCGATCTGACCGGCTGCGACATGATCGCGGTCTCGTCCGGCTCGTCCGGCTCACCGACGATCTGGCCGCGAACGGCCGCCGACGAGTTGCAGATCGCCCGACGTTTCGAGCAGGTGTTCGCCGATGGATTCAATGCCGCCGGGCGCTCGACGCTGGCCGTGGTGTGCTTCCCGCTGGGCACCTGGGTCGGCGGCCTGTTCACCACGGCATGCCTGCGACACCTGTCGGCGAAGGGTTACCCACTCACAGTCGTCGCTCCCGGCAACAACAAGGCGGAGATCCTCCGCGTCCTGCCGGAGCTGGGTCAGCACTTCGACCAGATCGTGTTGCTGGGCTATCCCCCGTTCCTCAAGGACGTCGTCGACAGCGGCACCGACTGGCCGCGTTATCGGATCAAGCTCGTGTTTGCGGGCGAGGTGTTCAGCGAGCAGTGGCGGGAGTTGATCGCCGCCCGGGCGGGGGTTGCCGACCCCGTGCGCGACTGCGCCTCCCTGTACGGCACGGCCGATGCCGGCGTGCTGGGCAACGAGACACCGCAGTCGGTGTCCATCCGTCGATTCCTGGCGGACCGACCCGAGCTCGCCCGGGAACTGTTCGGCGACTGGCGGCTGCCGACGCTCGTGCAGTACGACCCCGGCAGCCGGTTCTTCGAGGTGCACGACGGGCAGCTGGCCTTCACCGGGGACAACGGAGTGCCGCTGATCCGGTACCGGATTGGGGACGAGGGCGGGATCGTCGGGCACGGCGAGATGCTCGACTTCTGCCGACGCCATGGCTTCACGCCGCCGGCCGGGACCGCGCTGCCGTTTGTGTTCGTGTTCGGCCGGTCGCTGTTCACGGTGTCCTTCTACGGCGCGAACGTGTATCCGGAGAACGTGACTGTCGGCCTCGAACAGCCGGGCATCAGCGATTGGGTCACCGGAAAGTTCGTGCTGGAGACATACGAGGACGCGCTGGGCGATCGCCGCTTGCGGGTCACCGTGGAGTTGGCCCCGGACGCGGCCGGCGATGCCGACTCCCTCGCGCGCTCGATCCGTGACCAGCTGGTCCGGCTCAACAGCGAGTTCGCGCACTACGTCCCACCCGAGCGGCAGCTCCCCGAGATCCAACTGCGCGCCACCGGTGACCCGGAGTACTTCCCGGTCGGCGTGAAGCACCGATACACCCGGTCGAGCCCGCGCTAATCGCCTTCGGCGGACAGCTGCGCGCGAGCCTGAGCCAGGTGTTGCCTGGCGTCGTCTCCGAGCGACGGGAAATGCGGGTCGATCTCGGCCAGGGCATCGACAATCACCGCGGCGACGGCGAGACGGGCGAACCACTTGTGATCGGCCGGCACCGCGAACCAGGGGGCCTCGTGCGTGCTGGTGTGGGTGAGCACCTCTGCGTAGGCGTGCTGGTAGGCATCCCAGAATGGCCGCTCGGCGATGTCAGCGGGCGAGAACTTCCAGTTCCGGTCGGGATCGTCGATGCGGGCCAGCAGTCGGCGGCGTTGTTCGGCCCTGGAGATGTTGAGGAAGATCTTCACGACGCGAACGCCGTTGTCGACCAGGTAGCGTTCCCAGGCGTTGATGTCGCGGAAGCGCCGCTTCCAAAGGTCGGGACCGCTCGTGTTGTCGGCCAGTTGCCCTTGGGCAAGATGTTCCGGGTGCACGCGGACGACCAGGACGTCCTCGTAGTGGGAGCGGTTGAAGATCCCGATCTGGCCCCGGGCGGGCACTTGCTTGGCGTATCGCCAGAGGAAGTCGTGCGCGCACTCCTCCACTGAGGGCTGCTTGAAACTGTGCACCGAGACGCCCTGCGGGTTGACACCGGCCATCACGTGCTTAATGGCGCCGTCCTTTCCGGCGGCATCCAGTCCTTGGAGGATGACCAGGAGCGCATCGGTGTTCTGTGCGGCCAGGCGGGCCTGGTAGTGGGCGAGCAGTCGGACCCCGTCGGCCAGCGCCGAGCCGGCGGCGTCCTCGTGGACGAAATCCGCCGTGTGCCCGGGGTCCAATGAGGCGGGCGTCGCGATGCGCGTGTCGGGGTGGATGCGGAGCTGGTGCGCGACACGGCGCAGTAGCGCAGGGTGGTCGTCGGTCACCCGCCCACGATCAAGGGCAGGCCGCCGCATCGCAAGGGTCGGGACAGACTCAGTCCACCGGGCCTAATCACCGTGCCCGCCCCGAACAGAGCCGGACAATCCAACGCCCATCCAAAGGGTGAACAAACCGGGTCCGACCCTCGCGAGACCTCCTCACGGCTCCTTCATCGGTCGAGCCGGTCGCAGTTCGGCGAGTCGTTTGAGATTCAGCAGCTGGCGGCGCGCCATGACGAGATCGCCAACGCACAGCATCGGCGCCGCCCAGCGACCGCGAGCCGCCACGATCTTCAGCAGCAGCCGGGTCGACCCATCGGTTGGCACAAGGACGTAGGACATGACCGCGCCCATGATCCGACCGGTGAGCTGCACGTTCGGTTCGACGACCAGAATTCGCCCGAGCGGGCGCGTCCCGGCGGTCGTGAAGTGCTGGCCGGGAGCGGGCTGCCCAATCGGGCGCAAGTCCTGCGGTGAACGGCGGCCGAGGTTGTCGATCCAGTCGTACGAGTACGGGGCGAGCCTGATCTGCCCGATCCACGCCCAGACCTCGGGGGGTGTGGCATCAACCGTGACACCGCGCCAGGCCGCAAGGACCGGAGCGGGCACGATCTCGTCGCACGGGTAGCCTCTGGCGACCTCCTGATCGGTCACGCCCCACCGATCGCCGATCACCTGTCCTCCTCGGTCCGGCACGCCGCAACGCCCGCAATCGCCAACGCGACCCAATCATGACGCCGGAAGAACTTGCCGACCTCACAGCGGGCAGGAATACCTGAAGTCGGGGATGCCGCGACGGTCAGGCCGGAGAAGAGTCCTCTGAGCCACCGCGCACCCGGCGGTGGCGCGGCGGAGGAGGAACCATGACTGTCGACGAGATCGTGGACCGGTTCGAGCAGACCTGGGCGGGGCAGGACCCACGCGGCATGGTGGCGTGTTACGCCCCGGGTGCTACGTACAACGCTCCCGGAGCCGACCACATCAGCGGCGAGGCGATCGGTGAGTTCGCCGGGGCGTTCTTCACGGCGTTTCCCGACGCGAGTTACCGGTGGTCCGTCGCGGCCCGCGAGGGGGACGTCGTCGCCGTGGAATGGGTGTTCTCGGGAACGATGACCGACTCGCTCAACGGCATCCCGCCCACGGGGGGAGTGACGTCGGTGCGTGGGGCGCACATCATCCGCCTGTCCGGGGACAAGCTCGCCTCCGTCGAGGCCTTCTGGGACAACCAGGGCTTCTTCGAGGAACTGGGGATCAAGCTCTGAGCGCCGTGCCTTTCGCCCGGCGCGCGGCCTCGGCGGCGACCTCGGCGCGCGTGGACGCCCCGAGCTTCGCGAAGACGTGCTTGAGGTGCGTCTCGACCGTGTAGCGCGAAATGGACAGCTGCTCGGCGATCCGGGCGTTGGTCAGACCCCGGGTCAGCAGTTCGACCACGTTGCGCTCGGCCCGAGACAGGGTCGCCCACGGGTCGGCCGGTCTGCTGGTGGGGGCCGCCGGCGGTCTCGGCGGCGGCCGCTGCCCGGTGAGGAACAGCTCGATCTCGTCGGCGATCAGGTCGGCGATCTCGAGGTAGGGCCAGTGATTCTCCCCCGGGAGTTCTACGAATCGCGCACCCGCGATGTGCTCCGTCAGATAGCGGCTGTGCTCCGGCACGACGAACCGGTCACCGGACCGGTGCAGCACCAAGGTGGGAACCCTCACCGCGGGCAGCACATGGCGGACGTCCCCTTCGAAGGCCATCCGCAGCAACGCCCCGGCGGTTCCCGGCGAGGCCGAGAATCGCTCCAGTCGAGCGATCCCCTCGCGCACGCCCGGGACATCGGCCAAGGTGGGGACGATCAACTCGGCGGCGATGCCCTGGCCCCACTCCACCTCGGCGCGACGGACCAGCGCGTCGAAGACCTCCGGGTCCCAGCCGTACGGGTAGTCCGGGCCTCGGATCCCGCGCGCCCAGCACCCCTGCAGTACCAGCGCGTGAGTCCGCTCGGGGTAGGCGGCGGCGAACAGCAGGCTGGTCGGTCCGCCGTCCGACAGCGTGACCATGACCGTGCGCTCCGATCCGACCGCGTCGAGCACCGCGCGGAGGTCGCTCGTGCGTTGCTCGATGCTCGGGACGTCGTTGGAGGGCAACCGGTCCGACAGTCCGGTGCCGCGCTTGTCGAAGAGGATGAGTCGGCTGAAGGCGCACAGCCGCGTATAGAACGCCACCCAGCCGGGGTTCTCCCAGCCGAGCTCGACGTGCGAGGACCACGGCGGGATCAGGGTGAGGTCGAACGGGGCGGCGCGGTCCCCGACCACCTGGTAGGCGAGGTGGACGCCGTCGTCGGCCCTGGCGTACTGCGTCTTCGGCATCGTGACCATGGCACGCCCCGAGCTGTCGGCAGACTCCTGGCGGCGACCTAGTCCGCGTTGCCGCTCACCGAGAACCTGGTTGTAGCCCCGACGGGATTCGAACCCGCGCTACCGCCTTGAGAGGGCGGCGTGCTAGGCCGCTACACAACGGGGCCAGGGAACTGCTGATGGAGCGCTGGGGTACCAGGACTCGAACCTAGACTAACGGAGCCAGAATCCGTCGGGCTGCCAATTACCCCATACCCCAGGGTTGCCGGAACGGCCGTGGGACCGCTACGGCGGTCGATGGTACCCAACCGGACGGGGCCGGCCCAACTCGGCCGCGTCGGACTCAGCCCGCCCCCGCGGCGCCGGCTCGCAGCCGCGCCAGGGTCCGATCCCGCCCGAGCAGCTCGACCGACTCGAACAGCGGCAGGGATACCCGGCGCCCAGTGAGCGCGACCCGGACCGCGCCGAAGGCGGTCTTGGGTTTCAGCCCCAGGCCGTCGACCAGCGCGGCCCGCAGCGCGGACTCGATCTGCTGGGCAGTGAACTCGTCCACCGCCTCCAACGCCTTGATCGAGGCCTCCAGCACCATGCGCCCATCCCCGGACAGCAGGCCGACGGCGTCCGGTTCGATGGCCAGTTCGTCATCGGGACGGAACAGGAAGCCGAGCATGTCGGTGGCCTCGGTCAGTCGCACCATGCGCTCCTGCACCAGCGGCGCACCGCCGGCCAACAGCCTGGCCTGCTCGACGTCGGGCGGCTCGGAAATCAGGGCCGCGCGGGCAAGAAACGGCACCAGGCGGGACGCGAGGTCCGCGGGCTCCAGTCGGCGTATCCAGGCGCCGTTGAGCGAGTCGAGCTTCTTCACGTCGAACCGGGCCGGGTTCTTGTTGACCCGGTCGAGTGTGAATCTGGCGGCCAACTCGGCCAGGTCGAACTCCTCCCGGTCGCCGTCGCCGAGCGACCAACCCAGCAGCGCCAGGTAGTTGCACATCGCCTCCGGCAGATAGCCGTCCGTGCGGAACTGACCCACGGTGACCGCGCCGTGCCGCTTGGACAGCTTGGAGTTGTCCGCGCCCATCACGAAAGGCAGGTGGGCGAAGGCCGGCAACTGTTCATCGGTGAGTCCCATCGCCCGGTACACCGCGAGCTGGCGCGGCGTCGAGGACAACAGGTCCTCCCCGCGGACGATGTGGGTGATCCGCATCAGAACATCGTCGACCGCGACCGCGAGCGTGTACAGCGGGGAGCCGTCGGCACGCATCAGCACGAAGTCGGGGATCAGCGCGTTGTCGAAGCTGACCTCACCGCGGATCAAGTCGGTGAACCGCGTGATGCCCTCCGGCATGCGAAACCGCACGACCGGCTTTCGACCCGCGGCCTCGTAGGCGGCGCGCTGCTCGGGCGTCAGATCGCGGCTGTGACCGTCGTAGCCCAGTGGCAGGCCGGCGGCCCGCTGCCGGGCCGTGCGCTCCTCGGCCTCCGCGGGGCTCTCGTAGCACAGGTAGGCGTGTCCGGAGTCGAGGAACCGTTGGGCCCATTCCCGGTAGATCCCCAGCCGTTCGCTTTGGCGGTAGGGCGCATGCGGGCCGCCGACCTCCGGGCCCTCGTCCCAATCCAGGCCCAGCCAGCGCATCGAGGAGATGGCAGCGGCGATGTACTGATCGGTGACCCGCGCCGCGTCGGTGTCCTCGATGCGGAACACAAATTGACCGCCGGTGTGACGCGCATAGGCCCAGTCGTAGAGGGCGGTGCGGACGTTGCCGATGTGCAGGTCCCCGCTCGGTGAGGGCGCGAACCGCACCCGCACCCCCGATGGATCCACCACATCGTCTCCTAGCGCGCCACGACCGGGTTGGTCAGCGAACCGATGCCCTCGATGGTCACCGTCACCTCGTCGCCGGGCTTCATCGGCCCGACGCCGGAGGGCGTGCCGGTCAGGATCACGTCGCCCGGCAGCAGCGTCATCACCGAGGATATGTAGGCGATCAGCTCCGGCACCTTGTGCACCATCGACGAGGTGCGGGCGGCCTGCTTCAGCTCCCCGTTGAGTTCGGTGGTCAGCGCGAGGTCGTCGATCTCCAGGCCGCCGGCGATCCAGGGGCCGAGCGGGCAGAAGGAGTCAAAGCCCTTCGCGCGCGTCCACTGGCCATCGCTTCGCTGCAGGTCCCGGGCGGTGACATCGTTGGCCACGGTGTAGCCGAACACCACCTCCCCGACGCGTTCGACCGGCACGTCCCGGCACAGTCGGCCGATGACCACCGCGAGCTCGCCCTCGAAATGCACCTCCGCGGACTGCGGTGGGTACTTGATGTCGTCGCCCGGCGAGATCACCGCGGTGTTCGGCTTGAGAAACAACAGGGGCTCGACGGGGACATCGTTGCCGAGCTCGGCGGCGTGCTCGGCGTAGTTGCGGCCCACGCCGATCACCTTGCTGCGCGGGATGACCGGAGCCAACAACTTGACGTCGGCCAACCGCACGCGCTCGCCGGTGGCGTTGATCGGCGTGTACAGCGGGTCGCCCTCGATCACGCCCAGCATCTCGGCGCCGACATCGCCCTCCACGAGGCCGAAGGCCTGCCTGCCCTGGCGGCTGAACCTTGCGATGCGCACCCGCCGAGGGTAGGACATACGCTCACCCGGTGACCTCGGTGCTGGACGAGCCCACCTGGACAGCCCGGCAGGCCGCCCACCACGAGCGTGTCGACTCCTGGATCTCACCGCACCTCGATCGCGCCCGGCGCGGGCATGGCCACCCGGTGCACGACTTCCTGTTCACCTACTACTCCCATCGGCCGGGACAGTTGCGCCGCTGGCATCCCGGCTTCGGGGTCAGGTTGGCCGGGGATGCCCCGCACGCGGCCTGGCCGGGCTACCGATCCAGCGCTGTCGGCACCGAGGTGGATCCCGGGCTGCCGGCTCGCCGGGCGGACACCATCGGAGTACTGATCGCCCTGCTGCGCGCCACGGCCGGCCGCCGGCCGGAGTTCGGCTGCTTCGGGATGCACGAGTGGGCGATGGTCTATCGGACCGAGGAGATCCGGCACGGTGTCTGGCCTTTGCGGCTGGCGCCCGACGAGCTGGCCGAGGTGGTCGAGGCGGCACCGTTGCGCTGCACGCACTACGACGCGTTCCGCTTCTTCAGCCCGACCGCCCGACCGCGCAACGCCTTCGAGCTCAGCCGCGCGACGATGCCCGAACGCGAACAGGGCGGGTGTCTGCACACGAACATGGATCTGTACCGGGTGGCCTACAAGCTCACCCCGCTGATCCCGTCGGAGTTGGTCGCCGACTGCTTCGCGCTCGCGCGCGAGATCCGCGAGCTCGACATGCGCGCCAGCCCGTACGACCTCACCGCGTTGGGGTACCGGCCGGTCCGCGTCGAAACCGTGGCCGGACGGGCGGAGTACGTCACCGCGCAGCGCGAGTTCGCCGAACGCGCGAGCGTCTTGCGGGCCCGACTGCTGTCGCTCTGCGAGCCACTCTGCGCAACCATGGAGACCCCATCGTCGGCTCCGGGAGTCGCGCCATGGAACTCACGCATCTGACAGCCCTCCAGTTGGCCGCCTCTGTCGCGAAGCGCGAGGTCTCCGCGGTCGAGGTGATCGAGGCGCACCTCGCACGGATCGAAGCGGTGAATCCGTCGCTCAATGCCGTGGTGATGGTGCTCGCCGACTCGGCACGCGCCGAGGCCAAAGCGCTCGACGCCCGCCTCGCCGCGGGCCAGACGGTCGGCCCGCTCGCCGGAGTTCCCTTGTCCGTCAAGGAGAACATCGACATGGCGGGGCTTCCGACCACCTGGGGCGTGCCCGCGTTGGCCGATGCCGTGGTGCCGGTCGACGCCCCGATCGTCGAGCGGATGCGAGCCGCGGGCGCGATTCCGATCGGGCGGACCAATCTGCCGGACATGGCGCTGCGCATCTCCACCGACAGCAGCCTGCACGGGCTGACCCGCAATCCGTGGCACCCCGGCCGCGCGGCCGGTGGGTCCAGCGGAGGCGAGGGTGCCGCGCTCGCCACCGGCATGTCCGCGATCGGCCTGGGCAACGACATCGGCGGCTCGCTGCGCTCCCCGGCGAACTGCTGCGGCATCGTGTCGATCCGTCCGTCGAGAGGACGGGTCCCGGACGCGGGCCTGGTCCCCACCGAGGACTCCCTGCTCGCCGGGCAGGAGATGAACGTGCAGGGCCCGATGGCCCGCACCGTCGGTGATGTGCGGCTCGGGTTGTCCGTCCTCAACGGTCACCACCCGCGCGACCCGTGGTCGGTCGACGTCCCCCTGGAGATCTCGCGGCCGCTCGCGAAGCGGGTCGCCGTCGTCCCCGAGCCGCCGGGTGGTTCGACGGACCCCGAGGTGGCGGCCGCGGTGCGCAGCGCGGCCGACTACCTGGCCGACGCCGGCTACGAGGTCAAGGAGATCGTGCCGCCGGATTACGAGGAGGCGTTTGCGACCTGGCTCCAGCTGATCCTCGGCGACTTCGCGGTGATCCGGGACCAGCTCGGCGAGCTCATGGGCGAGGACGGCTTCACGATCATGCAGCGGCTCTTCGACGCCACCCCGCCGCTCGACGGTCCCGGCTGGTCCAACATCTTCATGGCCCGGCACCGCATCGCCCGCGGATGGTCGGCCTTCTTCGCCGAGTACCCGCTCGTGCTCTCCCCCACGTGGGCCCGCTTGCCGTTCGAGCACGGCTTCGACGCGGCGACGCCGGAGGGCACCGCGGCGTTCATCGAACTGATGCGCCCGGTCACGCCGGCCAACCTGTTGGGCCTGCCCTCGGCGTGTGTGCCGGCCACTCGCGACGAGGCCACCGGACTGCCGATCGGTGTGCTGCTCACCGGAGCCCGGTTCACCGACTCGTTCTGCCTGGACGCCGCGGAGGCGATCGAGGCACGGTCACCGATCCGCACTCCCATCGACCCGGTGACCGACTGAACGCAGGAAGCGCCGCAGGTGCGCTTCTCGACGCGCTGCCCTCACCGGCCTGCGTCGGCATCGCTCAGGAGGTACCGCGAGCCCGGCTCTGAGGCAGTGCGACCGGACGCCTGGGTGCGGCCGCGGAGGGCGGCGGGACCATCGGTCCGATGTCCCCGTTCGGCGCGTGGTCGAGGTCGACGATGACCGGCGCGTGATCCGACGGTCCGGTGCCCTTGCGGGCATGCCTATCCACCCACGCGGCCCGCACCCGCGCGGCGACCGGCGGCGTGGCGAGCACCAGGTCGATGCGCATGCCCAGGTTCTTGTGGAACATGCCCGCGCGGTAGTCCCAGTAGGTGAAGACCCGCTCGTCGGGCCACCGCTCGCGGACCACGTCGCGCAGGCCGAGCCGCGCCAGCGCGGCCCGCTCCGGCTCGGTGACGTGCGTCTGGCCCACGTAGGCGGCGGGGTCGAAGACGTCGGCGTCGGTGGGCGCGATGTTCATGTCGCCGCAGACCACGGTCTGGGCGGGTTCGGCGGCAACAATCGCGCGCAGCGCGGCCAGCCAGGCCAGCTTGTAGTGGTAGTGGTCGCAGTCGGGCTCGCGGCCGTTGGGCACGTACACCGAGTGGACGCGCACCCCACCGCAGGTCGCCGCGACCGCCCGGGCCTCCTGGTGCGGGAAGCCGGGGCCACCGGGCAGCCCGGTGACCACGTCCTCCAGTCCGACCCGGGACAACAGCGCCACCCCGTTCCACTGGGCCTCGCCGTGCACGGCCACCTGGTAGCCGCGCTTGTCCAGCTCCACGGCCAACAACTCGGTGAAGGCCTCGTCCTGGAGTTTTGTCTCCTGGAGGCAGACAATGTCGGGCGCCCGATCGTCGAGCCAGGGCAGCAGTCGGGGCAGCCGTTGCTTCACGGAGTTCACATTCCAGGTTGCTATCCGCACTAGCTCACGTTAGCCGGGCGGCCCGGGTCTCGCTTTCCCGGCGTGGGCGACACCCGCTCAGGCGCTGAGCAAACCGCTGATCACCCGCGGGGCCTCGGCCAGCCCGGCGAAGGCGACCACCCGGCCGCCGCCCGCGGCCGCGATGGCCCGGCAGGCGTCGTTGACCTCGCCGGGCACGATCACGTGCACCAGATCCAGCCGGGCCGCCACCGCGGCCGGGTCCAGTCCACGGTTGGCCTGACCGTCCGTCAGCAGCACGGTCATCTTCCGGCCGGCCGAGGATCGGGCCAGCTGGGCGCGGGCGGCGGTCAGGCCGAGGGCCAGGTTGGTCCAGCCGTAGCTGCGCAGTCCGAACAGGTCGTCCACGATCGCCTCCACCGGCCGGGTCGACCCCTGCGCCTTGAGCACCAGCGCCCGATCGGACACCGCGATCACGCTGAAGTCCGACGGGACGCGCATCGCCAGCGCCGCGGTTGCCACCGCCGCGGCGGACAATCGGCTGGCACCCATCGAGCCACTGTTGTCGACCACGAGGCTGACCGCGGTCGGTCGACGTTGCCACGACCGCGCCCGGAGGTGATCGATGTCCACCGGCTCACCCATCTCGCGGGCCAGCAGGATTTCCTCGAGCATCGCCTCGATGTCAACCTCGGCGCCCGGCGTGTACCGAGCCGCGCGCCACTTGCCGTCCCCACTGGCGGCTCCCCCTGCGGCCTCCGCGAACCGGACCACCAGCCGCCCCGCCACCTCCCGGGCGACGCGGCGCAACACCCCGTCGGAGGCCTTGGCCAGGTGCGGCATCAGGTCCAGGACCAGTTCCGGGTCCTCCTCGATCACCTCGGCGAAGGCCGAGCGATCCACCTGTCCCGGATCGGAGGACAGCCGCTGCAGCACCGGGTACTGGCCGAGCTCCTCCCGGGTCCAGACCTCCCGGCGCTCGAATCGCACCACCTCGGCGACCTCCGCGCCGGTGAGGATGTTGCTCGACGCGGTGATCTCCTGCTCGGCGGCCCCTACGGGGCGGTCGCTTTTCCCGGTGGTCGTTGTCCTTCGCGCACCGAGGCGTTGGGACGCGGCGGCGCGGCCAGCCCGACCGAGTCACCGCCGCCGAGCTCACCGCCCAGATGCAACATCCACAGCTCGGCGAGAATCTCCTCCGGCGTGCGGTCGGTTGCCTCGTCGACCCGGATCCGCCCGGACAGCGCGGTCATCGTCGCGCGTTTGGTGACCTCCGGATGTCCGATCGGTCGTTCGGTCAAACCCGCGAGGCTGCGCGCGACCAGCACCAGGTCGATCCCGCCCCGCACCGAGGAACCGATGCGGACCTGGGGGTGCTTGCGCGTGGCCCGCACCAGGTTGACCACCGCGGTCAGCAGCGGCGGGTTGTCGACACCGGCGCGGCGGGCGACGATCTCGACCTCCTCCTCGGCGCTCTGGTAGTCCATGTAGACCCGGCACACCCGGTCGGAGATTGCCGAGGAGATCCGCGAGGTGCCCACCGCGTCGTAGGGGTTCATCGCCGCGATGAGCCGGAAGCTCTCGGCGGCCCCGATCCGCCCCAGCCGCGGCACGTGCAGCTCGCCCTCGCTCATGACGGTGATCAGCGTGTTGAGCGTCTCCTCGGGGACCCGATTGATCTCCTCGACATAGAACAGCGCGCCGTCCTGCAACGCCCGCACCAGCGGCCCGGGAACGAAGGCGTCCGGGGTGTACCCCTCGGCGAGCACTCGGCTGGGATCGTGGTGGCCGACGATCCGGGCCGGGGTCAGTTCCGCGTTGCCCTCCACGAAAACGAACGGCAGGCCCGAGTGCGTGGCCAGGCTGCGCAGCAGCGTGGACTTGCCGGTGCCGGGCGGTCCCTCCATGACCAGGTGGCGGCCGGCGTCGAGGGTGGCGGCCACGGTGGCGATCTCGTCCTGACGTCCAGTCACATCGTCGGCCACCGCGGCCAACAGGGCCGGGCCGTATCGACTGCGGGTCACGCCGGACCGCTCACGACAGGTGCTTCGCGAAGGAGGCACGATCGCCGGGGTCGAGCCAAAGTTCCTGAATGCGGCCCTCGCCCAGGCCGAAGATCACCCGGAGGTGCTCGAGGAACTCCTCGCCGTCGCGCACCCCGGTCGCGTGCACCAGCGACACCGCGCCGCGCTCGCGCAACTCGAACGACTGCGGCCGAAACGTCAACGAGCCATCGGCTGCCCCGCGCAACCCGGCGAAGTAGGCGCTGAAACCCGCCACGCCCACATGTTCGGCGTCGGCCCCGTCGGCAGCGGGCGCGTGCAGCACGCTGGCGTCGGTCAGCAGCGGCGCGAAATCGCCCTCCTCGAACCGCCCGCCCTCAAGCTTCCTGAGGAAGGCGCGGACCAACGCGTTGTACGGCGAGGGCATGTACACATCCGGCTCCAAACTCCTGGACAAACGAGCGTCCTGGCGGCGCACCTACCAGACTACGGCGCGCCGCCAGGACGGGTTTCGTTCAGCCGACCGTCAACCGATGCGACGGACGACCAGCGTGTGCGTTCCGACCTTGGCCTTGACCGGGATCTCGCCCGCGACACTGGCCGTGGTCTCGGTCCCCGGTGCACCGGACAGAAGCACCTGGTACTTCGCTCCCGGCACCAGCTTGGTGATCTTGTAGCTGGTCGGCTCCCCGACCTTGTCGCGGTCCACCGCGGTGAACGCGCCGTAGAAGGCGTTCTCGTCCGAGGTGGCCTGACGCACGCGCAGGGTCGGGAAGTCCACGCCCTCCAGGGTCGGCAGGCGGAACTTGTCGGTGTTCGGGTTGGAGAAGATGTTCCCGAACTGGCCGGCCTGAGTGTTGGTGTAGGCCGTGATCAGCCAGTCGTTGAGCTGGCCGCGCGGCCAATCCTCGCCCAGACCCAGGTGGAAGAAGAACTCGCCGCGAGGGGCGTCCCAGGTGGGCTCGTAGTTGTTCTGGATGTGCAGGTTGAGCGCCTCGAACAGCTCGTCGTCGCCGTATTCCTTCGCGGCGGCGACGGCGCAGATCGTGGCGTACTGGTAGTCCCCGGCGAGACCCGGCAGCCCGATCGAGAACCCCGACCCGTCGGCCTGGAAGTCCACGAAGCGCTTCTTGGCGCCCAGGAACACCCGGTGGCCGAGCTCACGGTCCAGTCCGGCGAGGTGGTAGGCGTTGGCCCACCAGTTGTAGGCGAACTGGTGCTCCTCGCCCTTCATGTTGTACTCGATGGTCGGGTCCCAGTAGAGCGTGTGCCACTCCACCGGCTCGGTCCCGTAGGACGGGGCGAGGAAGTTCTCGCGGTAATAGCGCTTCCAGCCCTCGTACGACGAGGTCAGGTTCGTGCCGTGCATGACGTCGTAGAGCCTTTGCGCCATGCCCGTGAGGTTGTTGCACCACGGGTAGACCTTCATGACTTCGCAACCCAGGCCGGAGATGTTGGCCCGCAGCTGGTTGGCAATGAGCTCGTTGAGCGAGCGGTGGTCGTAGGTGTAGATCGTGTCCTTGTCGTACCGGACCTTGAACGGCTCGTCGTAGCGCGCGTCACCGGTGATGTAGTTGAAGAAGCTGACCACGAGGTTCAGGTAGCCCTTGTACATCAGGTTGCAGGCGCCGTTGCCGCGGACCGGGTCCGGGTCGTACTGGTAGGGCTCGATGCCGTTGCCGGCCCAACCGGGGATGTCGTACTTGCCCATGTAGCCCGGCGGGAACAGCACCGCGGCCTCGGCCGGGTAGTTCGCGCGGTTCGGGTCGGGACCGGAGTTCTCGATCCAGTCCCACATCGCCCAGTACTCGAGGAACCGGTCGGCCATGTAGGAGAGGATCTTGCCGTACTCCTCGCGCCAGGCCGGGGTGTTCTCCGCCATCAGGCCGAGAGCGTAGGTCGCGTAGCTCAGGTCGTAGCGGTGGTACACGCCGATCGGGGCGCCCGTGTAGTTGTCCCACGACGGGTGGACGTTGTCCTCCTTGAACCACGTGTCGTTGAAGGTGGTCTTCCGGTCCAGGAAGGCCAACCAT
>Ga0157362_1000119_pt1 | contig 22674 bp, 18 predicted proteins | sample AttlaeALBM3_FD_111480 | JGI IMG/M metagenome (GOLD analysis project Ga0157362, IMG submission 111480) | Fungus gardens microbial communities from leaf cutter ant in Ribeirão Preto, State of São Paulo, Brazil - Atta laevigata ALBM3 | ecosystem: Host-associated > Fungi > Mycelium > Unclassified ... | reverse complement strand
CTCCGCGCTGGCTAGTGCCTTCTCGGGGCGAGCGACTTCGCTGCCCTTGTCCGACGGAACCGCCCCGCCCTTACGGGACTGGTCCGCAGCCTTGGCCGACTTCGCCACTGCCGCGCTCACCGCCTTCGCCCGCGCCTCGTTGCGCTGGGTCAGGGCGTTCTTCTTCTCGTACTGCGCCCACAACTTGCGACCGGCCACGTTCACCGAGCCGTCGGCGTTGTTCAGGCTGACCGACTGCAGCGTCTTCTGACCCGCCTTGCTGATCGGCTGGACCGAGAAGTAGAGCAGGATGTTGCTGCCGCCCTCGGGCCGTGCCTGACCCTTGGCCTGCGCCTCGCGCAGCGCCTTGATCGAGGTCAAGCAGTGCTCCCGACCCGCGGGGCAGTTGCCGGACGCGTCGGGCCAGATGGACCGGTCGAGCACCTGGACCGACCGCGGGTGCCACCAGGTCGGACCGAGCCGGGTGGGGCTCTCCTTGTTGGAGGCCCGACCCCACGGGCCGCCGCTGGTGTCGGAGCTGACGTAGTCACCGAGGATGTGGCTGTGCGCGGGCAGCGGCACCTGGTTGGGCACGTGGTACTGCGGGTCGTTCTGGTTGTTGTCGTTCGGGAAGTGCAGCACGTTCATGTGCATCAAGCACGAGCCGACCGGGTCGGTGAGGCCGGTGACCGGCAGCCCCTGACGCGGGCAGTTGGACTGGATCCCGCTGATCGGGGTGTTGGCGCCGTACAGGTCGTTGAGCTGGCCCTCCACACCGGGAACGCCCTCGAACCACGGCGCCAGGCCGTAGAGCTCACGCACGTTGTGGAACGCGGCGTTGATCTCGCCGACCGGCAGCGGCGCCTCGGAGGGGTTGGCCTGCGGCACGCCGAAGTAGCAGGGCGCCGACTGGTACTGGGTGAAGTCCTTGGTCTCGTCCACCCCGGGCAGGCCGACGTTGTCCGGCAGGCCCAACTTGTTGGTCGGCTCGGTCGGGCAGATGTAGGAGAACTTGTAGTGCGAGGCCACCGGTTGGCCGTTCGCGTAGTTCAGGATGACGTCATCCGGCAGCGGCACGCTCGCCTCGCCGGTCGGGGCAGCGGTGTACTCGTCGTACTGTGAGGCATTGGCCGCGCCACCGCCCGGAATGGCGATGAACGACACGGACAGCGCGGTTGCGGCGATCAAGGCCGAATATCGGCCGCGACGCACGCGCTGGGTCAACGGGAACACGACGAACTCACTCCTCTGACAGGCATGGGGAAAGCGCCCGCGCACACGGGCCACGGTTCTGACGCAAGGTCAGGTGGGAAGAATTGGCGACGCAGCACCCACGGGACGAACGCCCTCGTCGGCCCCGGGGAGGATCAGTGCGCCGTCAGCGCCGACCCGGACAACAGCACTGCCCGGCCACACGGGCAAAGTCGAGATGCCGGCGGCGCGTCAGACACAACGCGGCAGGCAGCGCCCGTGGCGCATTCTCGACAAAGTCGACCGAATTAGTCGGCATAGCCACAATGTAGCCATCCCCGGCAATCCCGTCCACTCGCAATAGGTGAGCGCGTGACAGAAGATCCCTTCCACCGCCATCCTCACCGCACCGGTCGATCCGAACGACATCCCGCCACGGACCCCGTGAGGCTCCGTCGATGACGCGTCGGCAGTGCTATGTGGCGAGCCGCAGCGTGCTCGCCCACTGCGCTGGACCCAGACGTGCAGCGCGTGCGCGGCTCACGGCGCCCAGAGCGTGGCCAGGGGCAGCGCGTAGAGGCCGGGTTCGGCGGCCGTTGCACGTTCACCCAGGTGCAGCACAACGCCGGCAACGAAGTTCGATCCCACCCGGTCTCGCAGTAGTCGCAGTCCGTTGAACTCTTCGCCGCTGACCCGGCCGGAGGCCTTGATCTGGATTCCCGCGACTCGACCGTCGGCGGTCTCGGCGACGAGGTCGACCTCGACTCCTTCCTTGGTGCGAAGGTGGCCGAAGGAGGCCGTGACCGGTGACCACTCGGCCTGCTTGAGGATCTCGTTCACCGCGAAGGTCTCGAGGAGGTGCCCGAACTCGGTGAGGGCGCTCGGCCCGCGCGCGGCCAGTTTCGACTCCGTAACCCCCAGCATTGCCGCGCCCAGCCCCGTGTCGACCAGGTGGATCTTCGGCTTGGCGGCCAGCCGGGCGGACAGCGCCCGGCCGAATGCCGGCACCCGGTGGACCAGGTGAACCGCCTCCAGCAGCTCGACGAAGTCACCGGTCGTCTTGGCGTCCAGGGACAGCGCGCCGGCAACGGCGGCGACGTTGAGCAGACCTGCGGTCTGCGCAGCGAGTTTGCGCAGGATGGGCGGGAGAACCTGGCGCCGGCGGACCCGGCGGATCTCCAGCACATCCCGTTCGATCACGGTGGTGACGAAGTCGGAGTACCAGCGGGCCCGCGAGGCCGCCGTCGCGCGTTGCATCGGGATTGGGAATCCACCGGCGAGAACCCGGCGCTCGTAGTCCGTCCGGGTGTCGGGTCTGCTCACGCGCCCGGCTGCCTCGACCAATGACGGCCCGTCATCAAAGAGTCGCTCGAGGAAGCGTTCCCGGCGCCCGGCCAGCTCGCCCTGCGAGAGTGGCCACATCGTCACCACATGAACGCGGCCGGCAAGGGATTGACTTGCCTGCGGCAGGGCCGAGTAGCGGGTGGAACCGGTGAGCAGAAATCGCCCGGGGCGCAGGTCGGTGTTCAGCTCTGCCTTGATCGCCGCGAGCAGATCCGGCTCATGTTGAAACTCATCGAGGCACACCAGCCCAGTGACTCCACGGACGAACGCGGCCGGATCCAGCCGCACCTGCGCGCGTGTCTCCAGGTCATCGAGGTCGTGCACCCCAACGCCGGCTCGTCGCGCACATTCCCGCAGCAGCGTGCTCTTCCCGACGGTCCGGGCGCCGGTCAGGACCACCACCGGCTCCTCCTCGAGCCGCTCCGCGATGACTGATGCCAGATGCCGGCTGATCGGTTCCCTGGCCAGATCCATGGGTACGATTATGCCAGAACAGTCGCTCACTTATGCCAGAACAGTCGCGCCACAATGCCTGAATGGTCGTCTGTCCACAACTCTCGTGGAGCTGCCTGCACCATGGGCCTGAGCACCGACGCCACATGCACAACGAACCTGACGGACGGACACACGACGGGCGATGGCAGACCTGGCCAAGAGGAATGCCAGCTCGATCGAGGACCGCCTGTGTGCGGCCTCCCGATTTCCGGTCCAGCGGGGCCGGGCGGTGCGTGAAGCCTTCTGCTCAGCAGCAGTGCCTTGGCGGTCGACGGCTGCAGCCCGCACTCCCCCCGGCCGGGTGGCGATCGTTTTGGCGAGCGACGAGCTTGAACCGAAAAGCACGACAACCGCCCCCGCCAAGCGGACCGCGCCCGGCGAGTGATGCGAGCGTGTGGAGCGGATCGCCGATCCGTCGACAGACATGCAGCCGGCTCCAGCCGGTCGCAACCAACGCCGGGAACCGGCGAAAATCCGCGTCCTATTCGTGCCCAAGTTTGCGGACGGTCGACACAACGATCCAGGAAGCGAAGATGCCCCCGACCCAAAACTGCAGGTCAGGAGCATCTTGATCTTGCTGTGGCAGGTCCAGGATTCGAACCTGGGTAGCTCTCGCGACGGATTTACAGTCCGCTCCCATTGGCCGCTCGGGCAACCTGCCGGGGGGCCTGGGGGGATCGCCCCCACAGCGCTGCGAGGATAGCGCAGCGGTCGCCGTCGCCGCCAAACCGGTTTCCGTCGGGCACCCGAGGAGCACCTGCCGTGGCCGATTCGTCATTCGACGTCGTGAGCAAGGTCGACCACCAGGAGGTGGACAACGCACTCAACCAGGCCGGCCGAGAGCTGGCGCAACGATTCGACTTCAAGAACACCGGCGCGCACATCGGCTGGTCGGGGGAGCGGATCGAGATGCGCGCGGAGTCCGAGGATCGGGTCAAGGCGGTGCTCGACGTCTTCAAGGAGAAACTGATCAAGCGTCAGGTTTCTTTGAAGGCGCTCGACGCCGGCGCGCCGCAGTTGTCCGGCAAGGAGTACAAGATCTTCGCGAGCATCCAGCAGGGCATCTCCGCGGACAACGCGAAGAAGGTCGCCAAGCTGATCCGCGACGAGGGCCCGAAGGGCGTGCAGGCCCAGATTCAGGGCGACCAGCTGCGGGTGAGTTCGAAGAAGAAGGACGACCTCCAGGCGGTGATCGCACTGCTCAAGGAGGCCGACCTGGACTTCGCGGTGCAGTTCGTCAACTATCGGTGACGAGCGGGCCGAAGGCCCGCGAGGAACACCGCTGAATCCCCGCGACTACCAGCGCATCATGGGCAGCGGGCGGCGCGGGTGCGTGCGGGCGTAACGAAGGATGCCCGGGATGGCAACTCCCTTGTAGGCCTCGTTCATCGGGAACGTGGCCCGGACCTCGACCACGGTCGAGCGCGGGATCCCGAAGCGCAGCTTGGTGAACGAGACGTCGATCCAGTCCGCCTTCCGACAGGCCTCGACCAGCGGCGCGTACGGACCGGTGTAGGCGGTGACCTTGTGGTGGTTGTTGATCATCGCGTGGAGTTCGTCGACCCACTCCTCGCGACCGATCGAGCTCAGGTGGGCCGTCGTCAGCTCGCGGGCGCGCCCCAGGTAGTCCAGGTCGCCGGTCAGCATGAACGGCAGGTCGTGAAACACCGTCATGATCGCCAGCTTGTCCTCGCGGAACGGCTCGGGCTCGGTGAGGAACCTGGCCCAGTTCACCATCCGGTAGCAGTGCGCCCGGTACCCCCAGTACGCCGGGCCCAGCCCCGAGCGGTGCGGGGCGAGCAGATCGTCGATCATCGGCATGTCGGTGACGACGCCGGAGGCCGTCACGCTGACTGGGGTGGGGGCCGCTGGCACCGTGGCCCCTAGCGGACGGATGGGCGCAGCAGGATCCCGGGAATGTCCGCGTGCGGGCGTGGGATCACGTGCGCGGACTTGACCTTGCCGACCCGGGAAGCGGCCGCGGCCCCGGCGTCGACGGCGGCCTTGACCGCGCCCACGTCGCCCGCGACCAGGATGGTGATCAGCCCGCCGCCGACTTGTTGCTTGCTGATCAGCTCGACGTTGGCGGCCTTGACCATCGCGTCGGCGGCCTCGGTCCCGGCGACCAGCCCCATGGTCTCGATCAGCCCAAGGGCCCGGCCCTTCAAATCGGGCACGTCGGGGAAGAACTGGGCCATGCTATGCCTCCTGACGCCCCGTCACTGCTCGCCCCCGGAACCGCATGCGGCCTGACCGAGCAGCAACCGCAGCTCCTCGGCCGCACCGCCGGCACTGGTGAAGGTCCGGACACCCAGCCGGTACAGGTCCCCGGCGATCCCGGCCGCCGAGGCACCCGACAGATCCAGCCCGATGCGGTCGGTGCCGTGCTCGCCCCGGAACAACTCAGCGAGCAGGTGCCGCACCAACGGGTTGAGCGCGGTACCGGGCACGGCGTCGCCGATGGCACCCGATGCGGTCAACTCCGAGATCGTGAAAAGTAGCTCCTCCGGGTAGCCGTGCGCCGCGCGAGTCAGCTCGTGCAGATCGACCCACAGCACGCGGTTCTGACGGACCAACAGTTCCGGCTGGAACAGCACGGTGGGGTTGCCCAGCACGGCACCGGCACCCAGACCGGTATGGGCGCTCACGAGTTCGGCGAAGGCATCGACCTCGGCCGGGTTGGTCACCCCGCCGAGCAGGACCGTGGTGGCCCGATGCCCGGTGGCGGCCACCGCATCGGCGATCGCGGCCAACCAGGCCACCAACAACCGGTGCGGGCCCAGCGGCAGCAACAGGTGCGGCGCCAGGCTGGCCCACTCCGCGATCAGCCGGCGCGCCCGCGGCGAGGTCAACACCGGCAGCCGCAGGTCCACGGGCAGTCCCCCGCAGCCCTCGAGCAGGGTGCACACCACCCCCCGGATGTCCTCGGTGATGGCGTCCTCGATCTTCTCCCGCGGCGCGCCGACGTCATGACTGAGCACCTCGATGGCCGTGACCATGCGCGTCACCGCGCCGGGCACGGTGCTCAGCAGGTCGGTCAGCCCGACCACACCGATCCCGAACGCGCCGCGCTCCGCGGCGCCGGCCGATGCGGCGGCCGAGGTGACCGGCACCCAGACCCGGGCCGCGGATCCGGCGTCGGCAATCGACAGCAACGCGTTCAGATCCGACGCCGCCCGGTCCGGCACACTGCGCGGCAGGATGCCCGCGAACACGTCACCGGTGCCGCCGTCCACGGAAAGCTCGGTGCCCTCCGGGTAGGTGGTGCCGTCGATCACGAACACCTTTTCCTCGGGCCGCACGTTGATCGATTTCGCGCCGACCACGCAGGGCTTGTCCAGCGCCCGGGAGACCACGGCGGCATGGCTGGTGGCACCCCCACGCGCGGTGACCACGGCGGTGGCGGCGAGCATGCCGCGCAGGTCCTGCGGGCTGGTTGTCGGGCGGACGAGGACGACGTCCACCCCGTCGTTGGTCAACGTGGCGGCGCGGTCCGCGTCGAGGACCGCCGCCCCGCTGCCGTGGCCGGGCGAGGCGGCGATCCCGGTGGTGAGCAGCCGGCCGTTCTTGGTCGCCGCGGTAACCGCAGCGGGATCGAACTGCGGCGAGACCAACCGACGCACCTGTTCGGCACTCACTCGGTGCAGCGCGATGTCGGGCCCGATCGCGCCCTCTCGAATCAGATCTGAAGCGATCCGCATCGCCGCGGTCGCGGTCCGCTTGGCCGGGCGGACTTGCAGCAGATACAGCTTCCCGGATTCCACCGTGAACTCGATGTCCAGGGCATCGTGGTACTCGGCCTCGAGCGTGCGCCCGTACCCGGTCAACTCCGATCGCAACTCGGTCCACTGGCCGTCGTCGGCGGCCAGATCGACCGGGGTCCGTGTCCCGGCCACCACCTCTTCGCCCTGACCCCGGGGCAGGTACTCCCCGTAGAGCTCGGACACACCGCTCTTTGGATCACGGGTGAACGCCACACCGCTGCCGGACTCCGCGTCGAGGTTGCCGAACACCATCGCCTGCACGGTCACCGCGGTGCCCAGATCGTGCGGGATGCCATGGTGCTCGCGATAAGTCTTCGCCCGTCGGGAGTCCCAGGAGCGAAACACCGCTCGGATCGCCTCATCCAGGTGGGCGCGCGGTTCGGTCGGTGCGTCGACACCCTCGTCCACGAGGTAGGTGACAATCGCCTCCTCCAGGGCCGCCGCGGTGTCGGTGTCCAGGCCGGCCGCGGCGGCGAAACGCTGCGGTTCCACGGTCTCGCGAAACAACTCCGGGTCGACGTCGAGCACGATGTCGGCGTACATCGCCCAGAACCGCAACCAGCAATCGACGGCAAAATCGTCGGAGGCACAGGACTTGGCCAATCTCAGTACGCTGTGCCGATCCAGGCCGAGGTTGAGGATGGTGTCCATCATGCCGGGCATGCTGACCTTGGCCCCGGAACGCACCGAGAGCAGCAACGGCATGCCGTCCCCACCCGCGAAGTGACGTCCGACGACCTGCTCGAGCTCGGCCAGGGCGGCCGAAACCTGGTCCGCGAGTTCGTCCGGCAACACCCCGCCGCGCTCGCCGGTGAGCCGACACGCCTCGGTGTCGATCACGAAGGCCGGCGGCACCGGCAGCCCGAGTCGGTTCATCCGGGCCAGGCCGCACGCCTTCCCGCCGAAGCGGGCGGTGTCCTGCGGATCTATCCGACGGACGTCGTGGACAAGGGGATTCATGCTCGTGCTCCGCTCAGGGGTTCGAGCTCGACGCTCGAACCCCTCGGAAGGTCCTCATGATCAGTTGTCTGATTCGGCGTCCAGCCTTGGGCGACCGAGCAGCGTGAGGATGTCCTCGTGGAACTCGAACCAGATGTTGTGCAGCGAATCGGTGGTGGGCGAGGAGATGTACTCCTTCTTGCCGGCCTCGACCAGGTCCAGCGAGCGGGCGAACCTGGCCTCGTAGATGCGGTAGCGCGGCACGGTCGCGGTGATCGAGCCCAACGCCCGGATCTGACGTGAAATCAGTTTCAACAGTTTGTCGAGGAGACCCTCGTCCTCGCCCGAGGTCTGCCAGGCGCTGATCGTCTGCAGGAACTGGGTGTTGAGCGTCTCGAACCGCTGGTACCAGCCCTCGACATCGGAGTCCTTGCGCAGATCCGCGTAGCGCTCCTCGTAGCCCTCGAGCACCTCCCGGGTGCCCTCCTCGGAAAGCATGAACTGCCCGCCGAGGTCCTCCACGGTCCCCGCCTCGGACTCGGCGGCGAGTACCGAGCGAACCAGGGCCGGGTCGCGTTCGGTGCATTCCGCCACCGCGTCGGCGGTGCCGATCTTGCGGAGGTAGACGGCGTTGAGGATCTCGAACGTCTCGTCGTTCACCCAACTCTCCCTCGTCGGACGATCGGCGCGCCGCCCTCCTGGCGGGACGGCGCGCCGGTGATCGCGGGTGGATCGGGGGCCGCGGTCCCCGATCGATCAGATCCAGGCGTACTTGCTGAAGCGGATATCGGCCTCGTCCGAGAAGGGCAGGTAACCCTCGCCGGAGAAGATCTTCTGAGGCACAGTCACTTGGACGAAGTTCCGTTTGGTGATCTCGTAGTAGTAGTTCGCCACGCGCTGGTCGACCTCCCAGAAGTCGTACTTCGGGGAGCAAACCTCCTCCCACATGCCCGCGTGCCGCAGGTAGGGCAGGATCATGTCGACGTAGTACGACCACAGGCCGTTGGTGCACAACTCGCGCCGGGCCATGCGAATCGTCTTGTCGTACATGCGAACGGTGGCGGTCCGGACCTTCTCCAGATGCGGTTCGAGCTCGGTGAGCTTGAGCGGGTACACCTCGCCCATCGGGGTGTTCCACTCCTGGCGCACGAAGATCGCCCCACCGGTGATGCCCGGAATGTAGTTCTTGGGGATGGTGAACGTGGTCGAGATGTCGTTGACCCGGATCTCGCGCAGTCCCAGCTTGTCCGGGTCGAGGACGACGGCGAGCGAGTAGGCGTGCGGCAGGTCATCGCAGACGTCGGACCAGTGGTAGACCGGCTCGTTGACGAACAGGTCGCGGATGATCAGCAGGCGTCCATCGGGCAGCGGGTAGGGCCCGGTGTCGCCCAGGCCGAGCCGACAGTCGTAGTGATCGAAGAACGCCAGCAGCTCCGCGGTCGCGTTGAAGCCGGTGAACCGGGTGTAGTCCTCGCTGCCCTCCTCGAAGTCGACGACCTGGCTCATGATCTGGTCGATGATCGACTGCTCGTGGATCTGGCAGCGGTAGCGGTCCTGCGAGTTGAGGATGTAGCCGTCCTGCCGCTTGCCCCACAGGATCCGCTGCATGAACTTCAGGATGATGTTGGATTCCTCGACGTAATCGTCGGGCCCCATTACCTCCAGGGCCAGCAGGCCACAGCGGCCCATCCCGAAGCCGACCGCACCGAGGCACCAGTCGTGCACGCAGTTGACCTTGGTGCCGATCTCCCTGCGGGCGGTGGCGCCGATGTCCATGATGCCCTGGGCACCGAGTCGGTCGGTCATCATCCGCATGAACTGCGGGTAGCGGTAGAACTCCTGCATGAACGCCAGAATTTCGTATTCCTGACGGGGAATCATGCCGGAGACGCCCTCGGTGGCGCGCATGACCAGCACGTCCCAGATGTTCCAGGCCAGATAGTTGTTCAGGTCGTTGAGCTCATCGATCGTGAACTCGTCCTTGAGGACCTCTTCCTTGGGAACCCTCTCGAGCACCTTGCTCTTGGCCCGCGAGCGGAGCATGCGGTCGCCGAGGACGCCGTCGGGAACGCCGGGCATGCCCTTGAAGTTGCCGATGTACTCCAGGTTCTGGAACCGCAAACCCTCGTCGTCCGCGTTGTTCCAGCGCTTCAGGTATTCCGCGTTGCCGGTCGCGCTCATGGCACCTCGTTTCAAATTCGAATCTGATGATTAGTCACTCGCGCATCCGGTCAGGAGTTGAGGATTACCTTGCCGGTGTCGTGGTCGGAACAATCGAGGGTGACGTTCTTGCCCTCCAGGGCGGCGACGATCTCGGCGAAGTGGTCCTCGCCGGGGTGGCCGACCTCGTAACGGGAGGAACTGCTGGTCAGGTACGCGGTCATCACGCAGGGGATCTGGAACTCCCGGGACAGAATTCCAAGGTGCGATTCCGGTGCGCCCGACATGGTGATCACCCCGATCGCGCCCATGGTCAGGGCGGGGGCGAGGAAGGTGGTGGTGCCGCCGCGAACCAGCAGGATGTGCTCGGGCAATTTGCCGCTCTTGATCAGACCCATAACCGAGGCCGGGTCCTTCAGATATTTCACGGTGCCGGTTGCGGTCTTGGGGGTTTCGAAGGCGTTGTAGCCCTCAGCGATCACGGTCATGAACTTCTGCCTCCCGCGGCGATGATTGACAGGGCATTCGAAAGAGCAGGGTCCGCCCTTCGACGGATTTCGGACTTGCACGATGGGCCGTCGCAGCCGCAGTCGCGCCCGACCGGCCGGGCCGGGGCGGCACGACGATTGCGTCGCACCCGACCCGCCGCCATGGCCTCCGATCGGACGTCGCGCCGGGCAGCCTGCCCGGGGATTTCCGTGACGCATGTCAGGCACTGGCAGCCGCCGGGCTCACAGCTGCCGCCGGGCAGCAGCCGGGCGACCAATTCCTGTGGCCACAGCGCCACAAACTCCGCGCCCGCCGCCAACAGATCGTCCGCGCTGTGCATGCCCCACGCGACCCCAATGACCCGGATGCCACACTCCAGGCCCTCGGCGACGTCGCCGACGGTGTCTGTTACCAGCACAATTTCCGCACCGGTCGGCCGCTCCCCGAGCGTCGCCTCCTCGACGTAGTCGGGGGCGCACCGACGGATCGTGGCGTATGACGGGTCGGCGAGGATGCGCCTGATCGCGAGCGACTTGTTCGACTCCACGTCACCGGAGAAAACGTGGGCGAAGCAGGTCGCGACGCCCGCGTGATCCAGGGTCCGCCGAATGGCGTCCATCGCGTTGGTGGAGATCACGGCCAGCGAGAAGTGCCCCGCGAACGCTTGAATGATGTCGGTCATGCCGGGGATGAGCTCCGGCCGGTAGCGCTCGCGGAGCGCGAGGTAAAAGTGCTGGGTCACTTCCTCGGCGCGGACCGGGTCGCCAACGGCCTCCCGCAGCCCGTCGAAGAAATTCACCCGGAACAGGTCGAAGAACTGCTCCCGATTGTCGATGGCCAGATCGAACTCGGCGATCGTGTCCTGGAACACTTCCCACGCGGCACCGCGCGACTGGACGAGCGTGCCGTCCATGTCGAAGATCACGGTGCGTGGTCGCATCGTCGATGAGTCCCTCAGCCCGCCCGCCGACTTGCGTTGACCGCGGTCAGCTGCGGAATCTCGTAGAAGTCCATGACCTCGCCCCAGCCGGTCGCCCCGACCGCCCGGTCACTGCTCCACTTGGCCAGCGGGTTGTAACCCATCATGTTCGGCCAGCATTGCCAGGAGAACCGGCTGGTCGGCACGCCGTGCAGGCTGTGCGTGCGGTCCCGGATGTCGGTTACCTCGAGGGAGATGTCGACCGGGAACAGATCGTCGTCGCGCTTGGTGGTCCCGTGGCCGGCCTTCAACCCGTGCAGGCCGCCGGAGTCGAGGACGTAGCCGTGGGTGAGGGTCAGTTCGGTGCCACCGCCGGGCGCGGTCTGGTCGAAGGAAAAGATCGCGTGGATGGCGTAGTCGCGCGAGAAGTGCGCGTGCAGCCAGCTCATGTTCGGTGCGCCGCGCTCGGCGCGCGGCCCCCAGCTGTGGTCCATCGTCGAGACGCAGTCGATCTCGTAGCGCCTGCCCCGGATGACCACCTCGCCGAGGGCGTGGCCGGTCAGGTCGAAGTGCCCGTTGTAGGCGGTGCCCCAGGCGAAGTCCGCCGCGGCCAGCTGCGCGGCCTTCATCGGGTCCATCTCGGGGTCCTGGATGTCGAACGGCTCGTGCAACCCGGTCCAGGTCAGCTCCAGGGTCACCCCCCGGCCGTCGTCGTAGGAGATCTGCCAGTCACGGTTGGGACGAAGCGTGCGGACGGCCAACCCGCTGGCCAGTGAGTAGTTGGCGAGCGAACGCGGCTCCGGGATCGGACAGTGGCCCCGATAGTCGGCGTAGTCCGCGCGCCACGGCTGCAGGGCGTCGTCGCGGGTGTTGAGGCAGACCGTCGTCTGCACCACCCCGAGGTTGGGCCGGAACAGCGCGTAGACACCGCAGTTGAGTTGGTGCTCCGCGTTGTAGAAGCCGAAGTAGTTGGTCTCGGCCCAGGTCGGGTCGGCCGCATCAGTGGCGTGGAACTCGGCGTCCTCGTCACGAATCATGTGCTTCCTCCGGTCAAGCTCTATCGGGTCGGCCGGGGTCCTCACGTCAATCGCTTGTGGCCCACCCAACACCGGGTGCGGCCCGGAGCCGATGGCAGCACCGGTAATCGCAACGCCGCATCGTTATCGGTTGGCGACAACGCGGTGCGCGCTGGACATGCGTAGCGTCGGGGTCCGTCGCGAGCGAGGACGCGGCGGCCGCCGGACGCGGTCGTCGAGACCGAACGAACCGGCTCAGCGACCAGGAGGTGCCGTGGAGCTCGGGCGAGTCAACGGCCAGATCGTTTCGACGGTCAAGCAGGGCGGCCTGCACGGGTACAAGCTGCTGCTGATCGAACCAATCGATCCCGGGTCCGGCGGACCGACGGGCCAGGGCGCCTACGTGGCCGTCGACCTCACCGGCGCCGGGCCGGGTGAGGTGGTGGTGGTGAGCCGCGGCAGCGCCGCCCGGATCAGCGCCGGGGCGGAAACCGTGCCGACCGACGCCGCCGTGGTCGCAATCGTCGACTCGGTGGTGGTGGGCGGCGCGATGACGTTTAGCAAGTCCGCATAGCGACTCCCGCGAGCGAACTGGAGTACCCGATGCCGGTGAACAATTCAATCCCCACCACCGCGCTTGGCCTGGTGGAGACCAGGGGTCTGGTCGGGGCGATCGAGGCGGCCGACGCGATGGTCAAGGCCGCCAACGTGGTGTTGATCGGACGCGAGCAGATCGGTGGCGGCCTGGTCACCGTTATGGTCCGCGGCGATGTCGGTGCGGTGAAGGCCGCGACCGACGCCGGCGCGGTGGCCGCAGGCAAGGTCGGCGAGGTGGTCTCGGTGCACGTGATCCCGCGGCCGCATGATGAGGTCGAGGGGATCCTGGCCAAGCCGCCGGCGGCGGCTCCGGCGGCGAAGTAGTCGAGCCTCATGACTTGGCGTCGGGCGGCCGGGTCCGGCAGAAGCCCATCGGTTTGTGATGGGAGGTCGCCTTGACCATCGAGACGCTCGATGCTGACCTCGCCGCGCTGGCCGAGGCCAGGGACATGGCGCGGCGGGCGAGGGCCGCCGCGGACGCGTTCGCCGACGCCACCCAGGAGGAGCTGGACGCGATTGTCGCGGCGATGGCCGCCGCGGCGGCGGAGGCCTCCCCCGAGCTGGCCCGGATCGCCGTCGACGAGACCGGGTACGGCGTGTACGAGGACAAGATCCTCAAGAACCGCTACAACGCGGAGTTCGTCGCCGAGTCGATGAAGGGGATGCGCACCAAGGGGGTGCTCTGGATCGACGAGCCGGGACGGATGACGGCGATCGGCAGCCCGGTCGGCGTCATCGCCGCGATCATCCCGGTGACCAACCCGACCTCCACGGTGATCTTCAAGAGCCTGGCCGCGGTCAAGTCCGGCAACTCGGTGGTGCACGCACCGCACCCGCGGGCGGTGCGGTGTTGCGTGCGCACCGCGGAGGTAATGGCGGCCGCCGCGGTGAAGGCGGGCGCCCCGCCCGACATCGTCCAGTGCCTGGAGCGGGCGAGCATCGCGGCGACCACCGAGCTGATGCGGCACCCCGACACCGCCCTGATCATGGCGACCGGCGGGGCGGGCATGGTGCGTGCGGCTTATCAGGCGGGCAAGCCGTGCTTGGCAGTGGGCGCGGGCAACGTGCCCGTATACATCCACCGCAGCGTGCCGAACGTCGATGAGGCCGCACTGATGGTGGTCACCTCCAAGGCCTTCGACAACGGGACGGCGTGCGTGGCCGAGCAGACCGTTGTCCTGGACGCCCCGATCGCCGAAGCCGCATTGGAGGCATTCCGGCGCTGTGGCACCGTGATGCTGGACGCCGGACAGCAGGCCCAACTCGCGGCCCTGGTGTTCGACGAGCGGGGTGGGCTGCGTCCGGAAAGCGTCGGTCAGTCGGCGGTGGAGTTGGCGCGACGGTGCGGCTTCGGTGTGCCCGAGGGAACGCGGGTGCTGGGCGCGGAGCTGACCGGTGTTGGACCGAAGTACCCGCTCTCGGCCGAGATCCTGGGTCCGGTCCTCTCGTTCTACCGGGCCGCGGATGTGGAGGCTGCCGCGGCCCGGTGCCTTGAAATACTGCGGTTCGGCGGGGAGGGACACACGCTGGGGCTGCACGCCGGCGACCCCGCGGTGGTTGCTCGGATGAGCGAGCTGCCCGCCTCCCGGATCCCGGTCAACACCCCGAGCCTGTTCGGCGGGATGGGTTATTCCTGCGACATCGGCCCGTCGTTCATGCTCGGCACGGGGACGTGGAGCGGCTCGATCGTCTCGGACAACGTCAGTCCGCTGCACCTGATCAACATCAAGCGGGTCGCCTACGAGGCGCGGCCGTGGCGCGGGCTGTACGGCTCGGCGGTTCCGGCACACCTGGGAACCACGCCATGATGGGAACGGCCCTGGACACCGACCGGTTTCTGCTTGATGCGGCGGCCCGGTGGCGGGATCCGCTGCCCGACCCGATGGGCGAACTTCGGGTCGGCGTCGACCTGGGGACCGCGACAATCGTGATCGCGGTGGTCGACGCCGCCGATCGCCCCGTGTACCTGGACTTCCGCGAGGAAGCGGCGGTACGGGACGGGGTGGTGGTCGACTTCCACGGCGCCGCGGCGGCGACCGCGGCGCTGAAGGCCTCGGCGGAGAAGGCACTGGGGACTTCGCTGCCGAGCGCCGCGACTGCCCACCCGCCGGGCGTGCCGGTCGCCGAGACCCGGGCGTGCCGTTACGTTCTGGAGCGCGCCGGTTTCGACTGTGTCGCGCTGCTCGACGAGGTCACCGCCGCAAGGGCCCTGCTGCAACTTCGCGACGGCGCCATCGCCGATGTCGGGGGCGGTTCGACGGGGGTGGGTGTCTACGTCGACGGTGAGCTGGTCGCGCTGGGCGACCTGCCCGGCGGCGGGCACCACCTCAACCTGATCCTCGCCGGTGCCCGCGGCATCGGCGTCGAGGAGGCCGAGCGGATCAAACGCGAACGGCCGGAGGATCAGTTCGCGGTGCTGCGCCCGGGCATCGAAAGGGTCGCGCACAACATCGACCGGCTGATGCCGATCCGGCCGAGCGGGCCGGTGCATCTGGTTGGGGGTGCGCTCATGGTTCCCGGTGCCGCCGCGGTGGTGTCCGGCTACCTGGGGCACGAGGTCGTCGAGCACCCGCACGCGTTGCTGGTCACACCGTTCGGGATTGCACTGTCCGCCGATGGCACGTCAGGAGCGTTTTAGATGGCCGAGTTCTCCCTTCGGACGTGGGCGTTCATCGACCGAATGCAGCGCCAGGCGGCCGCCCATGTCGCTGCCACCTGTCAGGGCGACGTCCCGGTGGCCGGCATGTCCGAGCTGTTCGTCGAGGTGGCGCCCGGCAACGAGGTCTTCCGCGTGGCCGACATAGCGCTCAAGGCCGCCGACGTCCGTCCCGCGCTGCAAATCGTCGAGCGGGAATTCGGCCTGCTCGAAATCCACTCGGCGCAACAGGCCGAGGTGATCGCCGCGGGCGACGCGATCCTCAGCTTCCTGGGCCTGACGGAGAAAGACCGGGTCAAACCCAAGATCGCCTCAATCCAGTTCATCACCAACGTCAGCCCCTACCAGGCGCAGCTGCTCAACAAGTGGCGCAAGGGCAGCCTGATGTTGCCCGGCGACAGCCTGTTCATTCTCGAGGTGGCACCGGCCGCGTACGTGTCGTTGGCGGCCAACGAGGCCGAGAAGGCGGCGACGATCACCCTGGTGGAGAACCGTGCCGTGGGCCGCTTCGGCCGGATGTTCATCTCCGGCACCGAGAGCGAGGTCAAGGCGGCCCGCGACGCCGCGGTGGAGGCTCTGGAGCAACTCACCGGCCGCGACGGATGAACGGGAGCCGGTCGTCATGGCAGTGATCGGGGCCGAACAGGTCGACGAGGCCCGGCGCAACGGGGGCGTGCTGCGCCTTGCCCGCCGCGACGTGGTGACCCCGTTGGCCCGGGAGCGCGCCCGCGAGCTCGGGGTGACCATCTCCTCCCGCGGTGCCGCGGCACCCGCGCCGGCCGGGGTGCTGACGGGTCCGAAGGCACCCGATGCAGCGACGGTCAACAACCTGTATCGGCGTGGGGCGCCCGCGCCGGCGCTGCCCGCGCAGGTTCGCTTCAGCACCGGCCGCCCGCGGGCCGCCGTGATCGGGGCCGGACACGTCGGCGCGGTCACCGCGATGCGCCTGGCCGAATCGGACCTGTTCGACGAGGTCGTGCTCACCGACATCGTGGAGGGATTGGCGGCCGGCATCGCCCTGGACCTCTGGCACGGTGCCGGGTTGTGCCGCTCGTCCACCCGGATCACCGGCGCCGACTCCGTCGACGCCGTGGCCGGCTGCGAATACGTGGTGATCACCGCGGGCAGACCGCGCAAGCCCGGCATGAGCCGGACCGACCTGACCAACGTCAACGCCGAAATCGTCGGCGGCGTGAGCGAGCGAATTCGCCTCGTCGCCCCGAACGCGGTCGTCGTGGTGGTGTCCAACCCGCTGGAGGAGATGACGCACGTCGCGCAACTGCGCACCGGCTTCCCGCCCGAGCGGGTGCTCGGCATGGCCGGCGTGCTGGACACCGCCCGGTTCGCCGCGCTGGTCGGCCTGGTCGGCAAGGTGCGTCCCGACGAGGTCATCGCCTACGCCCTGGGCAGCCACGGCCCGGAGATGGTGATCCCGCTGAGCCAGGCCACTGCGGGCGGACGTCGGCTCTCCGAGCTGATCGAGGCGCCGACGCTCGCCGCGATCGTCGAACGCACCAGGGATTCCGGTGCGGAGGTGGTGGCGCTGCTGAAGACCGGCTCGGCGTACTTCTCCCCGGGCCAATCCGCGGCGCTGATGGTCATCACCATGGCCCGCGACGACCGCAGCCAGGTACTCGCGTGCGCGGTGGCGCCCACCGGGCAATACGGATTGCGCGACACTCGGGTCGGGCTGCCGGTGCGGTTGGGTCGCGGCGGGCTGGCCGAGATCGTCGAGTTGCCCCTGGAGGCGGCCGAACGAACGGCGCTGACCGAGGCCGCCGCCCGCCTGTCCGAGCGCATCCGCGCGGTGAACTGACGCCCCGTCATGCGCGCGGTGGTGTGGGACGGCCCGGATGCGGTCTCGGTGGCGACCGTGCCCGACCCGGTGCCGATGGCCGACGGCGACGCGGTAGTGGCGATTCGGCTGGCCGGGGTGTGCGGCACCGATCTGCATGTGAGCAGCGGCCACGCCCCCGGCATGCGCGCCGGAACCGTGCTCGGGCACGAGTTCGTGGGCACGGTGGTCGCGACGGGGGCGGCGGTGCGGCGGACCGTTGCCGGGACGGAGGTGTTCGGTTCGGACTTCACTGCCTGCGGGGTCTGCTGGTGGTGCGAACGTGGTGAGCACTGGCACTGTGCACATCGTCAGTTCTTCGGCACCGGCGCGGTTTTCGGGCCGGAGCTGACCGGTGCCCAGGCCGAGTTCGTCCGGGTGCCGTTTGCCGACACCGTGCTCGCGCCGCTGCCGCCGGAGGTGTCGGACACGGCCGCCCTTTTGGTCGGCGACAACCTCGCCACCGGCTGGATCGCCTGCGAGCGCGGCGGCATGCGGCCGGGGGACGTGGTCGCGGTCATCGGCGGCGGTCCGGTCGGGCAGCTGACCTCGCTGTGCGCGCAGACGATCGGGGCGGCGGCGGTCGTGGTCTGCGATCCGGTGGCCGAACGGGGTGCGCTCGCCAAGCTGCACGGCGCGCTGCCGGCCAGGCCGGAGGAGCTGCGACCGGTGCTCGACGACCTGACCGACGGTCGCGGTGCCGACGTCGTGATTGAGGCCGTGGGCGTACCGGCCGGACTGGAGCTCGCCCTGGGCGCCGCACGCAAGCGGGGCTGCGTGGTTTCGGTCGGAGCGCACACCGAGCCGAGTTGGGCGCTGCCGCTGGCCCGCAGTTTCGCGGACGAGCTGACGCTCACCTTCGCGATCGGGGACCCGATGCGCGCGCGCCGCGCGCTGCTGCCGCTGCTCGCCGCCGGCGTGATCGATCCGACCTTCATTGTCTCGGGCACACTCCCCCTGGAGCGGGCCGCCGACGCGTACACCCGGATGCGCGAGCGCCGGGCCATGAAGCTCACCCTCACCACGGCGTGACCGGTACGGCCCGGGCGGAACCGCGCCGATGCGCGTACCGTGAGGCTGACCCTGCCAATCGGGAGTGCGCCGGTGCCGTTCGAGTCCTTCGAGGCCGCAGCCGTTCGAAGCGCTGTTGAGGCCATCCCCGCGTCCGGGCCCGAAAACCCCGCCCACGGCTCGGAGATCGTTGCGATACGCAACGTCGCGGCTCGGGTGCTGGCCGCCCGGGAGCTGGATGAGGGACTGTTCGCCGTCACCCACGAGACACTGAATCTGTTGCGCGCGGACATGGCCGGGGTATTCCTGGTCGATGACGACCAACTGGTGATGCGGGCCTGCGTCGGCAACCGGGTGCTCACCACGGCGCGGCTTCGGATGCGCCGCGGCCAGGGTCTGGCCGGCCACATCTTCGCGACCGGTCTGGCCGCGAAGGTGGACGAGTACCTGACCGACAAGGTCATCTCCGGCGACTTCCGCTCGCTCGCGGTCGCCGAGAGCACCCGCTCGGCGGCCTGCGCTCCGCTGACGCTGGACGGGGAGATCATCGGGACGTTGGAGGTGTGGCGTCGCCGCGACACCCCGTTCACCGACCGCGACATCGACAGCCTCGTCGGCCTGGCTGAGCTGGCCGCGATCGCGCTGCACCACGCTCGGCTCTACGACGAGCGGGCGGTCAACCTGCGCGAGGTCGAGGTGGCCCACCAGCTGCTGGAGAGCCAGTTCGCGAAGGTCACCCACGCGTTGTCGCTGCAGCAGGAGCTTCTGGAGGCGCTGCTCGACGGCGAACGAATGTCCGGCGTGCTGCGCATTGTGGCCGCGCGGACCGGGGCCGCCGTCGTGCTGTTCGACGCCGAGTTCGACCTCGTCGCCGGTTGTCCGATCAACCTGGACACCGCGGCGCTCGCCGCCGGGGTCCAGGCATTGCTGAAAACTGACGCCTCGTCACCCGGTGGAACCCGCTGGGGCTCGTTCGATCATCAATCCCTGGCCGTTCGCCCGGTGTACGTCGATGGCGACCTGCTCGGTTGGCTGTGCATGCTGGCCGGCAGCGCGGCGGGCGACGAGAGCACCGAGCTTTCGCTGACCCAGGCCACCCTGGCGACCGCCCTGCACCACCTCGAGGAGCAGGCCGCGGCCCGAGCCCGTTCGGCCCTGCGCGATGAGGTGATGCTCTCGTTGCTGAGCGGTTCGGTGGAGGAGCGTCGCGCCGCGGTCGCCCGAGCCAAGCATGTCAACGTGGATCTGCGCGGCGATCTGCGCCTGGCCGTCTGCCGGCTCGATCGACTCGCGGAGCTGGCCGAGATCGAGGGTTGGACCGGCTCGCACGGCGAGCGGGTTCGTCGCCGGCTGTTCACCGCGTGCGAGGCGGCGCTGGCGACCGCCGGATGGCTGCGCCTGGCGGCACGGCACGGCGACGCCGTGGTGATGCTGGTCCGCGCGGTCGAAGTCGAGGACCTCCGCGCGGTGTTGCACCGCGCCGCCGAGGAGTTGGACAAGGAGCTGCCCGGCGTGAATGCCGGCTGGGCGGTGAGCGCCCCGCGCGGCAACCCACTGGCGTTGGCCGAGGCCTATACCGAGGCGTGCACCGCGCTGCGCGCGCTGGGGCACTCGGGCGATCGCCGGGTGGCCTTCCACGAGGAGCTCGGCATACTCGGCTTGCTGCTGGCCGGGCCGGGCAGCGTCGACCTGCCTCGCTTCGTGCTGGACACGATCGGCCCGGCACTTGCCTACGACCGGGCTCACGGCACCGCGCTGGTCGAAACGCTGCGCACCTATCTCGACGCCGATTGCTCCCAACAGGAGACGGCGACCCGTCTGTTCGTCCACCAAAAGACCGTGAAATACCGACTGGGCCAACTGCAGAAGCTGACCGGCCTCGATCTGCGCCACCACAACGACCGGCTGCGCGCCGACATCGCGGTGCGGGCCGCCGAGCTGACCTGACGGAGCGTCGAGTGACGTACCGTCAGACGCCGATGATCAGCCGAGCGGCTCCCAGCCGACGACACCGGCCGTCAGGTCGCGGATCGCGGCAAGCAGACCCAGGCGGTTGGCCCGCACCGCCGGATCCTCGGCCATGACCAGCACAGCGTCGAAGAAGGCGTTGATCGGGGCGACCAGGCCCGCGCCGACGACGGCGAACTGCCCGAGATCCGATGGGGTATCGCCGAGTTCGGCCCGCACCTTGGCCAGCGCGTCGGCCAACGCGCCCTCGGCCGGGTCGGTGAACAGCTTCGGGTTCCAGCCGGCGGCGGTACCCGCCGGAATGATCCGGTGCACCCGCAGCACCGCCTCGACCAGGGACGCGAATGCGGCGTCAGAAACCAGGCCGGGCAGGGATTGCAGCGTCGACGTGGCCAGCTTCGGGCGGTCCGCCAACAGCAGCACAGCCTGCACCAGGCGGTAGTCGAACCCGGCGTCGAGCAGGGATTGTTCGAAGCGCCGCACGATGAACTCGACCGCCTCGGTCAGCCGCGCCCCGTCGGCCGCGACCGGCTGCCGGCCGGCGGCGATCTGGATCGCCTGCGACAGCGTGATCCCGGACAGCCGGGGGTGGGTGCGCAGGATGCTCACCAGCCCGAGGGCGGCGCGGCGCATGGCGAACGGATCGGACGAACCGGTGGGTGCCGCGCCGACCCCGAACAGCCCGGCCAGCAGGTCGGCCCGGTCGGCAACCGCGAGCAGCGCGCCGGGCACCGTGGCCGGCAGTGCCGCGCCGGCCGAACGCGGCATCTCCATTTCGTGCAGCGCTGTGGCAACCTCCGCCGGCTCGCCGGCCCGCAACGCGTACTCGCGCGCCATAATCCCGGCCAATGCCGACAGCTCGACCACCATCTGCGTGGCCAGGTCGAATTTCGCCAGCTCCGCGGCCCGGCGCAGGGTGACGAGCTCCGGGCCGGACAGCCCGATGCGGTCGGCCAGCTCCAGCGCGATCTCGGCGATCCGGTCGGCCCGGTCGGCCATCGAGCCGAGCCGGTCGGCGAACGTCAACGAACCCAGCCGTCCGCGGAACACCTGCGGGGCGACCTTGAGGTCGGCCTCGAAGAAGAACGCCGCGTCCGCGTAGCGGGCCCGCAGCACCGCCTCGTTGCCGCCGCGGACCACCGCGGGATCGCAGTCCCCATTGGCCACGGCGACGAAGTGGGGCCGCAGGGCGCCGTCGGCGCCGCGCAGCGGCAGATAGCGCTGGTGCTTGCGCATCACCGTGACCAGGATCTCGGGCGGCAGCTCCAGGTAGGACTCCGCGAACGACCCGAGCAGCGGGTTGGGGGTCTCGACGAGGTTGGTGACCTCATCGATCACGGCGGCCTCGGCGTCGACGTCCAACACCGCGCCCACCGAGGCCGCCAGCTCCCGGGCGCCCGCCACGATTGCCCCCCGCCGCAGCTCGGCGTCCAGCACGATGCCCGCGGCCGCCATGGTCGTGGGAAACTGCGGCGCGGAGGGCACCTCGACGACCGGTTCGGCCGCGGTCCGGTGAACGTGCGTTTGCCGGCCGCTGGTCAGATTGGACACCGTGAACGGCACCACCGCCTCGCCGAGCAGCGCCAGCACCCACCGGATGGGCCGGGTGAACGAGAGCCCCGGCGCGTTCCAGCGCATGTTCTTCTCGGCACGCAGCCCGGACACCACGCCCGGCAGCAGCTCGGCCAGCACGGCGATCGCCGAACGGCCGGGCACCTCGACGGTGACGCCGACGTGTTCGACCCCGTCGATCCTCACCCGCTCAAGGGCACCGGGGTCGATCCCCTGCCCGCGGGCGAATCCCTCGGCCGCCCTGGTCGGGTTGCCGTCCGCGTCGAAGGCGGCGGCCAGCTTCGGGCCCTTGACCACGCGGCGGGAATCCTCCTCGCGCGCGGCCACATCGGCCACGGTCGCGACCACCCGTCGTGGCGTGGCGGCGACGGATATTTCCCCGTGCCCCAGGCGCGTCGCGGCCAACGAGGTCGTCAACGCCGCCCGGACGGCCTCCGCGGTGCGCCCGACCTCCCCCGGCGGCATCTCCTCCACGCCGATCTCGAACACCAGCGGCGCCGGTCCGGTCGGCACCGGCCCGGTCTCCGCCGGCGGGGGGGCGCTCGATGGGGCCGTCAGCCCCAGCGGATGCCCCAGGTCGGCGCGCGCGGCAATCCACAGCTGCGCCACCTCGGCGGCCAGCCGACGCATGGTGCCGAATGCCACCTGACGCTCCGCGGTCGAGATTGCCCAGCGGGCGTCGAGCACGTTGAACGCGTGCGAGCACTTGAGCACATAGCTGTGCGCGGGCACCGGCAGCT
>Ga0157362_1000117_pt1 | contig 22702 bp, 18 predicted proteins | sample AttlaeALBM3_FD_111480 | JGI IMG/M metagenome (GOLD analysis project Ga0157362, IMG submission 111480) | Fungus gardens microbial communities from leaf cutter ant in Ribeirão Preto, State of São Paulo, Brazil - Atta laevigata ALBM3 | ecosystem: Host-associated > Fungi > Mycelium > Unclassified ... | reverse complement strand
CGGTGATGAAGGAGATAAGCTGACCGAAGGCGATGGCAAACTGGAATGCAACCACGAGCGAACCGCGACGCTCGGGCGGCGCGATCTCGGCAATATAGATCGGCACGATCTGCGAGGATGCGCCAATGGCCAGACCAAGGATAAGACGGGCAAAGGTCAGAACAGCGACCGTGTGCGCAAAGGTGACGATCACGGTGCCGATAAGGAACAACGTTGCCGCAGCAATGATCGTACGACGACGACCCAGACGATCCGAAAGCGGCGCTGCCGAGATACAGCCAATCAGCGCACCAAGAATGACGGCCGAGGTAACGATCTCGGCGCTCTCCGTGGTGAGCTGGAATTGCGGGGTGAGCTGAAGCAGGGCGGCCGAGATGATACCTGTATCATACCCGAAAAGGAGGCCGCCCGTCGCCGCGATTACGGCGATGAAGTTCGTTAGTGCATGCCCTCGTGGGCGCGATGTGGAAGCCATTGGTCAGCTTTCGTCTTGGTCCGGATGAACGTGCTTGAGATTACAAACTCGTTACTTCCACAATAAGACGCCACAAGGTCAACACATAATGTGGGATCTCAACCAAAAACCTTGTCATATATGCGGTCTACGGCAACAAGATGTCGTGTGCTGTCCATGGCCTCGTCAAGCACCGTTGAATCGACCCGACCGGCGACCTCGGGATCCGCATCCAGATTCTCGCGGAAGCTGCGACCTTCGGGTGTTCCGAGTTTCGTCCAGGTCTCCATCGCATTGCGCTGAACAATACGATAGGCGTCCTCTCGCGAAATGCCCGAGCGGGCAAGAGCCAGCAGGACCTCGCCCGAATGGACGACACCGCCCAGCGATTCGAGGTTCGCCATCATGCGCTCGGGATAGACCACCAGCTTGTCCATCATGCCTGCCAGACGCATCAGCGCGAAATCGAGGCCGATCGTGGCATCGGGGCCGATGTTGCGCTCGACAGAGGAGTGGCTGATATCGCGCTCATGCCAGAGCGCCACGTTTTCAAGCGCCGGGATAACGTGCGAGCGGATCAGACGCGCCAGGCCGGTAAGGTTCTCTGAAAGCACCGGGTTACGCTTGTGGGGCATGGCCGAGCTGCCCTTCTGCCCAGGATGGAAGAACTCTTCCGCCTCGCGCACTTCCGAACGCTGGAGGTGACGCACCTCGACAGCCAGACGCTCGATACCGCTCGAAATCACGCCAAGCGCACAGAAGAATGCGGCATGACGGTCGCGCGGAATGACCTGCGTCGAGACATCTTCAGCGGCAAGGCCGAGGCGCGCTGCCACGAATTCTTCCACACGGGGGTCGATATGGGCGTAGGTGCCTACAGCGCCTGAAATCGCGCAGATGGCAATTTCCTTGCGGGCTGCCAGCAGGCGCTCACGGTTACGCGCGAATTCGGCGTAATGGCCAGCGAGCTTGAGCCCGAAGCTGGTCGGCTCGGCATGGATGGCATGCGAGCGGCCGATCGTGACGGTGTTCTTGTGGGCGAAAGCCTGCTTCTTCAGTGCGGCCAGTACAGCATCAAGATCTTCGAGCAGCAGGTCGGTTGCCTGAACGAGCTGGACCGAAAAGCACGTATCCAGAACGTCGGAGGACGTCATGCCAAGATGCACGAAGCGGCTCTCCGGGCCGATCTTTTCAGCCAGCCATGTCAGGAACGCGATCACATCATGACGCGTCACGGCCTCGATCTCGTCGATACGGGCCAGATCCTCGTCCGAGAACGCGGCCATGGCGGCGTCACCACGCTCGCGAATGACCTGCGCCGCTTCCTTCGGCATGTCGCCCAGCTCTGCCATCGCCTCGCAGGCCAGCGCCTCGATCTCGAACCAGATACGATAGCGGTTGGCAGGCGACCAGATGGCGGTCATTTCAGGGCGGCTATAGCGTGGCACCATGACGGTAAGGCTCCTTCGGGAAGAAAACGCTGCGAGAGCGGAGAGTCCGGATCGGGCCCTCTTACCGCAATACGCACGCCACGAACACCTTCCAGGCGAACACCCTGCGTTGGGGTGCGTATAATTGCGCGCACCCCGTCTGGCCGCTAGGCTTCGGGCCCTGAAGATATGTGGAGGATAATGTGGCGCCTGATCTCACCTGGCACGCCCTGATCGCGCTTGCCCAGGTTGTCATGATCGACATCACCCTGGCGGGCGATAATGCCGTCGTTATTGGCATGGTGGTGCGCGGCCTGCCCGCAGCCCAGCGACGCAAGGCCATCATCGTGGGGGTCGCAAGCGCGGCGCTCATGCGTATCGTTCTTGCCCTTGTGGCGTCGCAGCTGCTGGCCGTCATTGGGCTCACCCTTGCAGGCGGGCTGTTGCTGCTCTGGGTTTGCTGGAAAATGTACCAGGAGATGCGCCACCCCGAACCCGCTGAGGGGGAGACGCGCAGCGGCACGCTGGGTCAGGCGATCTTCCGGATCATCCTCGCCGATCTGTCCATGAGCCTCGACAATGTGCTGGCGGTTGCAGGCGCCTCGCTGGGTCATCCCTACGTGCTTGTGACTGGTCTCGCCTTCTCTGTCGTGCTCATGGGTGTGGCGGCGACGCTCGTGGCAAAGCTGCTCGAACGCTATCGTTGGATAGCCTGGCTGGGGCTCGCCATCGTGGCCTTTGTCGCCTGTGAGCTGATCTATAAGGGGAGTATCGAGGTGGTGCATCATGTCACGGGTTAAATCCCTCCTTCTGACCGGCACCTTTCTTCTGCTTGGCGGTTGCAGCACTCACGCGCAGGAGCCCGTACCACCGGTTGCCGAGGCCGCAGCCCCGGATGAGACCGGGGACGGCTCAGCAACATCCTCGATAGTGCCCCCCGTTACCAGCGCACCGGGGGATGTCGCCTCACGGCTCGACTCCTGGCTTGCCCTGATCCAGCCTGATCCCGCGATTTCGGCACGCGCCTATGCAGATTTTCTGGATATCACCCCCGCGTGGCCCGAACGCTCCGTCATGTTGTCGCGCTATCAACAGGCACTGGCAACGCGCACGAGCGACAGCGAACTGGCGTCACTCTGCCCACGTGAGCCGCTTACCGGCGTACAGGCCTTCATGCGTTGCGCGACCCTTCTGCCCGACGCTGCCAGCCAGGCGCGGCGTATCTGGCGTAACGGCGCGGATCGGGAGACCGATTCCAGCCTCATCCTTGCGGAATACGCAACGAGCCTGACCCCTGACGATCACTGGGCGCGTTTCCAGCGGCAACTGCGCACACGCCAGTTCACAGCAGCAGGGCGACAGATCTCGCTGCTGGCTCCTTCCCGGCAGGGAACAGCGCGTGTGCTGATCGCGCTGCTTTCCAACGCCCCGGATTCAGCCGCGCAATTCGCATCCCTTACCGACGCACAACGCGCTGAGCCACAGATCATGCTGGCGCGCCTGCGGCAGCTTCGTCGCTATGAGACGCCGGATGTCGCTTTCGCCTTCTGGCAAAGCAACGGCTTTGCCGTTCAGAAACATGCGCCATCAACCGACTGGACCAATGAGCGCCTCGGTCTGGCGCGCGCTTTCCTCATGCAGGGCAACGTACCGCAAGCGCGTATCCTGGCCGACGATACGACATTACCCCTTAGTGCTGCCCCCGCGCTGGAGGCCCGCTTCCTGCGCGGCTGGATCGACCTGCGTTTTGTCAAAAACCCAGCCCAGGCACGGGAGGCGTTTTCTCCCCTCACCCGTCAGACGAGCCTGATCACCAGAAGCCGCGGCTATTACTGGCTTGGACGCTCCTACGCCGCGGAGGGCGCACAGAGCGAAGCCAATGCCGCATGGCGACAGGCGGCCACAATGCCCACGACATTTTATGGGCAATTGGCACAGGCCGCGTTGTCAGGGAAAAGCGATACACTGCTCCCCGATGGCGGCGACGTGCCCGGTCTGGCTCAGGCCCTCGCGCGCGTACCGTCGCTCTCCAGCGGCCCGGTCTCGCGCGGTGACCTTATCGAAGCTGCCCGCCTGCTTCATGAGCGCGGTGACGATGACCACGCCCGTGAGTTCCTGATGATGGGGTATTCTCAGGTTCAGGATGCCGCCGGTCAGGCGGCACTTGCTCGGTTCAGCCTGTCCATCGATGTACTTGAGCCTGCTGTGTTCGCCGCGCGTCGCACAGGTCGTCTGGGCGCCGCGCTGTATCCCGAAGGCTGGCCCGTTCTCGATGGCGTGCAGGCCGAGGGGGACGGCCTGCCACATGGGCTCGCCCTTGCTGTAGCGCGCCAGGAAAGCAGTTTTGACGCGCATGTTTCGAGCCCGGCCAAGGCCATCGGCCTGATGCAGCTTCAGACAGGCACAGCACGGGATGTCGCCCGCCGTGCAGGTCTTGCCGGGGTCGATACGAGCGCCAGTGGCCTGCGGGACCCTTCAACGAACCTCACGCTGGGGCGCGCCTATCTGGCGCAGCTTCTACAGCGCTTCGGCAATGTCGTGCCTGTTGTTCTCTCCGCCTATAATGCGGGGCCGCATCGTACCGATCAATGGCTGGCCAGCCTCCCCCTGCCGCAGCCCCTTACTCAGGAGGGCATGGTCGACTGGATCGAAAGCCTGCCTTACGAGGAGACACGCTCCTATATCCAGCGCGTCGAGGAAAACATGGCGCTCTATCGTGTTCTGGAGGTTAATCACCGTGGCTGAATCAGCTCTCGTTCCAACGAGCCTGACAGAAAAGGCGCAAGCCGTTCTTGATTTCCTGCGTCAGCGTGGGGCACGCCTTGTGACAGCGGAAAGCTGCACCGGGGGACTGATTGCGGTAACACATACATCGCTTGCAGGATCGTCAGACGTGATCGAGGGCGGGATCGTCAGCTATTCCAACACCATGAAAATGGATGCTTTGGATGTTGCCGAACGTACCCTCGAACGTCACGGTGCCGTCAGTGAGGCTGTTGCAACAGAGATGGCCATGGGAGCCCTTGACCGCGCCGAAAACGCGACCATCGCTGTTGCCGTCACCGGTATAGCTGGTCCGGCGGGCGGCACGGCGGACAAGCCCGTCGGCACGGTCTGCCTGTGTGTCATGGAGGGGACCAGAAATCCCGTTCTGGAAACGGCTCATTTCTCCGGTGACCGCAATGACGTGCGCGCGGCTACGGTCGAGCGTGCCTTTGACCTGATCCTGACCCGCCTCGGTACATAAGCACACGTCGTGCAGATGCCTGATCTCTCGCGTGGCACACGCGAGATCAGGTATCGCAACGCGCCTCGCGATAGTCCCTGCATCGGTTCGCGCAGCTTACCGCAGGCGAGATATCCTGGACCGGCATCAAACAATCATGCCGGTCAGGATTTTTGCCCGGAGGCATCAGTTTTAGTTGTCGATATGCTGGACGACCTCGAAACCCTCGAACACCGGCGGCCCCAGCGTCAGGGGCTTGTTGCCACCCGCACCGGCATGCGCCTTGCGGAACTGCTCGGACTGCGTCCAGTCACGAAATGCCTGCTCGGATGACCAGATGGTGTGGGATGACCAGAGAATATGGTCATCCTTGACCGGCCCGCGCAGCAGCGAGAACGAGACAAATCCCGGCACAGTTGTCAGCAGGACCTCACGATCGAGCCAGCGCTGGCGAAAGGCCTCCTCGCTCTCGGGCAGGACCTGAAACCTGTTCATGGCGATATACATCGACGATACTTTCACAATCTTATTGATATTACTCATGAGGAACGGGGCGAAACGAGATCATGCGGCAGCAGAAATGGCCGCCCTGTCTCACGATGGCACCCCGGAACGACATCGGTCAGACCGAATACGTCCCGGAGCATGGAAGGTGTTATGACGTCCTCAGGAGGGCCGGCGTCGTAAATCCGCCCCCGTGCAAGCACCACAACCCTATCGGCAAAAGCGGCGGCCCAGTTCAGATCGTGCAAGATGGCGAGACAGCCATTGCCTGCAGCCTTTCCGTCATTGCACACGCCGTTCTTGCCCGTATACGCCCGCGCGAGAGACAGAACCTGCCTCTGACGAGCGATATCCTGTGCTGAAACGGGCTCGTCCAGCAACAGGTATCCTTCGTGACCATGCCAGCGCAGCTGCACCAGAATACGGGCAAGATGCGCGCGTTGACGCTCTCCACCCGAAAGACTGGTGATGTCACGCTCACTGAACTCAGCCAGACCGACCTCCTCTAGGGTCCGGGCAACGAGCGCGCCGAGGCTCACGCGAAACGGGCCCCGGGCTTGGACACCGAACCTCACCAGTTCATCCACCGAAAAGCGGGCATCGAGTCTCTGGTCCTGCGTCAGCATGGCGCGTCGGGCGGCGAGGCTGGCGGGAGAGAAACGATGGAGTGGCGTGCCATCGAGCGTGACATGGCCCGAACTCGGCGTGAGCAATCCGGCAGCAACACGCATGAGGGTCGTCTTGCCTGCTCCGTTAGGCCCGATCACCGCAATCATCTCACCCGGCGAGAGCGTGAGGGACACGCCATCGAGCAACGAACGCCCGTCATGAACGACAGAGACATTATCGAGCATCAGGCTCACGCCGGAATCTCCCGATCACTGCTGCGCATCAGAAGCCAGATGAAAACGGGCGCACCCAGCGCCGCCGTGATAATGCCAACCGGCACATCGGAAGGGGGCGCAATGATTCGGGCCAAGGTGTCGGACAGAACCAGCAGAATGGCGCCAAGCATGGCGCTGGCCGGGATAAGGATCCGATGGTCAGGCCCGCTCGCAAGACGGACAAGATGAGGCACGATCACCCCGACAAACCCGATCACGCCTGAAAACGATACGGCCGGCCCCACTGCAAGCGTGACGGCGAACAGACAGAGATATTTCACCCGCCGCACATGGCACCCCATGAGCGCAGCATTCTCCTCGCCGGCCAGCAGCAGGTTGAGCGGTCGTGAGAGCGCCCAGAGCAACAGCAGAGAGACAATGGTGAGCGGCGCCAGAATCTCGATCTCGGGCCAGCGTACGCCAGAGAGACTGCCCATGGTCCAGAAAGTCAGATCCCGCAACGCCGTATCATTGGCCCGGTAAAGCAGGATGCCGGTCGCGGACGAGGCGAGAGCACCGAGTGCCACACCCGCAAGAACGAGACGACTGGTCGAAAGACGCCCCTGGCGCGTTGCGAACGCCTGGAGCCCGGCAGTCATAACGCAGGCGCCCATCATGCCGCCCGCCGGAATACCCCAATGGGCGAGAACAGTGTCACCAAACCATAGTGTGCCTTGAACGATCATCAGCGTCGCTCCCAGCGCCGCGCCTGATGACACCCCAATCAGCCCCGGATCGGCCAGCGGGTTGCGGAACATGCCCTGCATGACCGCCCCCGCCGCCCCGAGCCCCGCCCCGACAAGGATGGCCAGGACTATACGCGGCAGACGGATGCCCATGACGACAAGCCGCATGACCTGCGGATCGCTCACGCCGTGGGGGGAAAAGCCGAAACCGGTCGCGCCAGAGGCCAGAGCAAGAAGGAAGCTCGACACAAGCCCGAGCCCCAGCAGGACGAAGGCCGACAACGGATTGAGGCGTCGCACATTCATGCAGGCAGCGTGTGGCGGGCAATTTCCTGCGCCAGCTCAAGCGCGACTTCGGCAGTACGCGGCCCGAAGCCAAGAAGCTTCTCCCCCTCCATGTCGATAATCGCCCCTTTTTGCCCGGCGGGTGTGAGTTTGACGGCTTCATCCGCAAGGAGGGCATCCCGCATGGACTGTCCGCCCTGACTCATCATGAGAATGACGTCCGGTTGCAGCCCGATCAGAGCTTCACGCTCCAGCGCCTTGTAGCCCTGCATGCCGCTTCCGGCGTTGATACCGCCCGCCTGCGTTATGATGGCATCGGCCGCCGTCCCGGTTCCAGCGGACATAGGTCGTCCATTCACCACACGCATGACAAACAGCACGCGGGCCTTTTTGGGGTGCAGTTCTTTCCATGCCTTGAGCGTGCGCAGCTGGTTATCGAAACGCACCACCATCGACGCCCCCTGCTCCTCGGCACCCACGATGCGCGAGAGCGTCAGGATACGGTTTTTCACACCTTCAAGAGATGGCGTTGCATCGATCATAACGATCGGGACAGGTGATTCCATAAGCTGGTCGAGCGCGTTGGGCGGCCCGGAATCATTCATCGCGAGCACCAGATCGGGCCGTAGGGACAAAACCCCTTCCGATGAGAGCTGCCGCATATAACCGACCGATTTCTTTTCGCGCAGGGCTGCCACCGGGTAGGTCGAGGTAATATCGACCCCGATGATCCGCTCTCCGACACCCAACGCATAAAGCGTCTCGGTAATCGTGCCACCGATCGAAACCATGCGCTGCATGGTGCCCAGCGTGACATGACGACCGCGGCAATCCTCCACGCGTATGGGGCGGGTCTCACCGGCCCGCGCAGCGCGCGAGGTGGCTCCGGAAACGCCGGTTGCCAATGCCGAGAGCCCGAACTGACGCCGTCCAAACAACCTGATGCTCATGGTTCCTGACCCTTTTCTGCGGGGACATGGGGGCTGTGTGGCCGGTTTCCCTCACCCGATGGAGCGGTGATTTAAAGGATGTTTTTACATCTTGCAAGTGCGAGTCATTCTCAATAACCGTTCGCAACATCATTCACCGACTCGCAGGGCCACACCATGATCACTACCCGCCGGTTACTTTCTCTTTCGACGTCACTCGCCCTGATCACCCTCGCTCCGGTTCAGGCACGCGCGCAGACAGGCAATGCCCCGTCTACCGGTCAGGATCTGGGACCTCACGCGCTTCAAAAGGTGCAAAACCAGCACACGCCGACTGGCAGCGCACACGCCTCTCCCCCATCAGCGCGTGCGGCAGCGAGCACAACGACCGCGACCGGAGCCACGCAACTGGCGCGCGCAGAAGCACGGTCCGGCACCGTAACCCGCAGCAACGGCAACGAAATCACCCTGCCGAGCGTGAAGGTTCACGGAACGAACGAAATCGCCGTGCCGCAGGCGAGCTCAACACTGACCCGTAATGACATGCTCCGTGTCGCTCCTACCGAGCCCTACATGATCCTCACCGGGCTGCCGGGCGTCTATTTCCAGAATGATGGCTCCCCCTCCCTCGCGATTTCCATACGCGGCATGCAGGATTTCGGGCGTGTAAATGTCATGGTTGATGGCGCTAGGCAGGACTTCCAGACCAGCAGCCACGGCGCGAATGGCAGTGTCTATGTCGACCCGGCCTTGCTCGCGGGGCTAGATGTCTCTCGTGGCACGGTCTCGACCGCTGATGGTGCAGGTGCCATCGCCGGTGTCGTGAACATGCACACGCTGGGTGTTGATGATCTGGTCGATTCGAGCAAACGCTACGGTGTGATGGCGCGCGCACTGGGCGGCACCAATAATTATGATGGTTCGGGCGTGGTCGGCGCAGGTGTCCGAGTGCGCCCCTGGCTGGGTCTGGCTGCAGCCTTCAGCATGCGCAGCTCGGGCGATTACGAGGATGGCGCCGGCACGCGTATTCCCGATACCTACCAGCGTATGCAGTCCGGCCTGTTCAAGATCGACATCAAGCCCGGCATGGACCAGAGCCTGACCCTGGGGACAGTCATCTATCACAATGAATTCGGACAGGGCACCGAAGGCATCTACGCGGGCAACAAGATACAGAACAACCAGGGAAATCTGGAGTATCGCTTCACACCGCACGACAACAAACTCATCTCGCTGCACGTCAAGGGCTATGTGGTCTCCACCGGGCTGGACAATGCCATGCCAGCCTACCGCGCCATCACCCTCGCCGCGGCCAATCTGACGAAATACAACCTGACCACGCTGGGCTTCGAGGCGGACAACACCTCGCAATTCCCACTTGGCCCCGTGCTCGCCTCGCTCAATTATGGCGGCGAGTACTATCATGACTCCGTCAAGACGAAGGACCAGACGGGCTATGAGGGGTCCACCCCCTCCGGCGGGCGCGGGGTTGGCAGTGCCTTCACCCAGCTCGCCCTGAACTGGAAGATCGTGCAGCTGACGGGTGCCCTTCGTTACGACACCTATCATGCCTCTGGCAGCGGGGTTAATCAGGCCTCAGGCTTCACGTCCGTCAATGCGGGTGCCTTCAGCGCCTCCCGAGGCGCCGATGCCGTCAATCCCAAGGTAACACTGGCCGTCACGCCGGTGCATGGCCTGCAGCTTTATGGCAGCTACGGTCTCGGTTTTCGCCCGCCCGCCGTCACCGAGATGTTCATGGCCAGCTCCCATCCGGGCCTCGGCTTCCTCAAATTCATTCCCAACCCCAATCTCGCGCCTGAGCAGACCTATGGCTGGGAAATTGGTGCCAAGCTACATTATCGTGACGTGCTGACGGATGGCGACAAGGTGACGTTCGACGGCGATTATTTCGACACGCGCATCAAGAACTATATCGCCCAGACGCGTGTGATCGGGCGTCCGGCGGCTGGCTCCTATACCCCGACCTACGGGTATTTCTACCAGAACATGGCGGGTAACACCTTCACGCACGGCTTCGAGGGGCAGGCGCGCTACGATAACCGCCTGGTCTTTGCAACGCTGTCCTACACCAATACGACCACAAAGCTGCCGCGCGCCGATTACACCGGCTTCGGCGCCATGCTCACCACGCCGCCACGTTCGGTTCTGGCAGGGACGGTCGGGCTGCATCTTTTCGACAACAAGCTCTCGCTCGGTGCCCGTATCCGGGCCGCCACCCAAACGCTGGGCAGGCCCTCAAGCAGCACGGCGCTCTACCCCAAGCAAGGCGGTTATGTGGTGTTCGACATGTTCGGCTCTTACCAGATCACCCATCAGATTCAGGCATTCATCAATGCCGATAACATCACCAATCGTCGCTATTACACGAGCCAGATCTCGACCATTCCCAATCAAGGCCTGACCGTTATGGGGGGGCTCAATTTCGCTCTCTCCCGCTGAGCGCAGCTTCCTGCCGCGCTAGGTATTGAGAGCGGAGGATGCGCCTCTTGCCTTTGAGTTCGGGGTGCGGCAATGGCGCGGCAAACGACAAGGAGCCGCGCCATGAACGCCCCGTCCCAACCCGATGCCAGCGCAACAGCCAATCTCGAGCACGAACTCGGGCGTGTGGTCAGAAAATATCTTCACGGCTTCTCAGGTCTGTTTGTTCTCTTCGTCATCAAGCAGGGCTGGGCCTGCCTGTTTGGCGGGCTGATGCTGGCGGCCATTCTGGTCTCACACTGGGTCTGGTCACCCCAATGGGCGATTGCCCGTTACGACGCGCTTTTCCTGTTCGCCATCGCAACCCAGATCCTGTTTCTTCTCTTCAGGCTCGAAACCGGAAGAGAAGCCCTGATCATTCTGGCTTTCCATATCACGGGCACGGCCATGGAGTGGTTCAAGGTGTCCGCCGGATCATGGGCCTACCCCGAGCCCGGTTTCTTCAAGATCCTTCATGTGCCGCTTTTTTCGGGCTTCATGTATGCCTCGGTGGGCAGTTACATGGCGCGGGTTATACGCCTGTTCGATATGCGCTTCGAGCCTTATCCGGATTTCAGGCTTTCACTGCTCCTGGCGCTCGCCATCTATGCCAATTTCTTCACGCACCATTATCTTCCGGACCTGCGCTGGCTGCTCGTTCTCGCAACCGTTCTTGTTTATCGGCACTGCGTGATCCATTATCAGATCGTCGATGTCTTCTGGCGCATGCCCTTGCCTCTGGCCGCCTTCTTCTCAAGCGTTGCCCTGTGGATTGCGGAAAATATCGGCACCTTCACCGGAACATGGCTCTACGCGAAGCGTGATTTCACATGGGTCGTCCATCCCCAGAAACTCGTTTCCTGGTATCTGCTGCTATACGTCGCCTTCATCACGGTCACACTGCTCCTGCGGCCGGATCGTCCGCGACATCTCGCAAACGCCGTGGAGGCAGGGCGGCGATGAGACCGACGGAGAAAAATTTTCTCCCTCCTCGACATGAGATTCTGGGGCGTCTGCACTCAATGGGGCTGTGTCTGCTTGTCGTGACGCTAGGTCTGTTTTGCCGCCTTGCCCCTCTTGGCTTGTCTCTGGTTGTAAGGAAATGGAGCGGATCCATCCTCTGGGGGGCCATGTTCTGGTTCCTTGCCCTGCTGCTGACAGGTGGAAAATCCTTGAGGCGCACGCTTTTTCTCGCCGCCCTTGGAGCCGGCGCCAGCGAATATATCAAGCTGGCTCATTGTGAAGCTCTGGAAACGTTGCGGCGCAATACTGTCGGACATTTTCTGCTGGGCCAGCAACTCTCGTGGCTCAATCTGATCGCCTATATCGCGGGAATTGCGCTCGCGCTGGCCGTAACGCTCGCGCTGAAATCGAAATCGGACAACCCTTCTCAGAGTTTTACTATATGACAAAGTGATGAATGTTTTGTTTACGATCTGATTTTAATAAAACCATAATACTTTGACACGTCCTGTCACGATAATGACCAGCCGCATCGTGACCCTCTCGGACGAAACGGCTCCTTTCAATGAAACTCAGACATCGTCTCATTATCTCGGCCAGCCTTCCGGCCCTGCTTATCGCAGCGCATTCTGCGGCGATGGCCCAGAATGTTACGGTTGCACAGCGTGACGCGGCACAGCCTGAGCCGAAAATAACGCGAAAGCTTCAATCCGCCCGCAAGCGTACAGCCACGCCTACCGTCACGCCAAAAACCTCAATCGAGGCAAAATCACCTGAGTCGATCATCGTGCTTGGCGCTGGTCAGGCCCGCGAAACACAGACGATCTCCCGCACGGCCATTCAGGAATACACACCGGGTACGAGCCCGTTCAAGGCACTGTCGAAACTGCCGGGTGTCATGTTTACCTCGTCCGATCCGCTCGGCTCCTATGAATGGTCACAGCAGATCATCATCCGTGGCTTTGACCAGAGCCGGCTTGGCTTCACCTTTGATGGCGTCCCGCTGGGCAATCTGGCCTATGGCAATGATAACGGGCTTTCCATCGGTCGCGCCTTGCAAACCGAGAATAACGGCCCCGCCACGCTGACGCAGGGCGCAGGGGCTGTGGGTGTCGCAGCATCCAATGACCTCGGTGGTGCGCTTCAATTCACCTCCATCGATCCGTCAGACAAATTCGGCGCCGATGTCAGCGGTACGATTGGCTCTGCCTCGACCTGGCGGACCTTTGCCCGCATCAATAGCGGTCTGCTCAAAGGCGGCGGCAAGTTCTATGTGTCCTATGACCATCAGGATGCGAATAAATGGAAGGGTGACGGCGTGCAGCGCCAGGACCAGGCCAATGCGAAATACGTGCAGCCATTGGGTGATAACCTGAAACTGACTGTTTTTGGTGACTGGTCCAAGCGCGCCGAGAACGACTATCAGGATCTCTCCCTCGCCCAGATCAAGACCTATGGCTATAATCTCGACAATATCACAGGCAACTACGCCCTCGCGAAGCAGATTGCCTACGCCTATCAGAATGGCACCGCCTTTCCCAAGGGCATCGAAAATCAGGATACCGTCTATTATAACGCAGGCGGCCTGCGCGAGGACGCCATGGGCTATGGCAAGCTCGATTTCCGGGTCAATAATCGCCTTTCCGGCTATGTCATGGGTTATGGCCACACCAACACAGGTGAAGGCGTGTGGGTTACGCCCTATACGGCAACACCCGCACAGCTTGGCGGCTCCCCTCTCTCCACCCGCACGACCGAATACGATATCCATCGCGCCGGTTTCATTGGCAGCCTGACATACAAGATTGCGAACCATGCCATCGAGGGCGGCTTCTGGTTCGAAAACAACAATTTTAATCAGGCACGCCGGTTCTACCCGCTGGCACTGGATGGTTCGCCCTCCTCGACGCACTGGTATCGTGACAACGCCTTCGCTACGCAGTGGCAGAGTGCCTTCAACACCAAAACCTATCAGGTCCATCTGGGTGATACCTGGAAGATTACACCGAAGCTGAAGGTCAATTACGGCTTCAAGTCGCTGATCGTGGACAACACGGCTCGCGCCATGAACGGCAGCTATCTGGGCACCCCCATGCCCACGGCTTATCCCTCGGGCTCGCTCAACGCCACCAATGGCTTCCTGCCTCAGGTCGGTGCGAATTATCGGTTCAACCATAACCACGAAATCTTCGTGGATTATGCGCGCAACATGGCTGCCTTCGATAGCGCCCAGACCTCGGGGCCTTTCTCGACCACAGTTGCCGGTTTCCAGGCGCTTCAGGGCAAGCTGAAGCCCGAAATGTCCAACACGGAAGAACTCGGCTACCGCTACCACACCAGGACATTCCAGGCGACCGCGACCGGCTACTATGTCGAATTCGGCAATCGCCTGCTGGCTGTGACGCAGGGTGTCGGTATTCAGGGTAACGCCTCTGTTCTGTCGAATGTCGGCGGGGTGATCTCACGCGGTATCGATACTGCCGTAAACTGGCAGTTCGCGCCCAACTGGTCGATTTTCGCTTCCTATGCCTTCAACAACTCCTTCTATGAGGATGATGTTATGGCTAATGGCAAGGTCTCGGCCGCCATCAAGGGCAAGAACGTGGTCGGCATGCCGCGCAATCTGGCCAATGTGCAGCTTGGCTATGATGACGGGCAGATCTGGGGCAATGTGCTCATGCAGATCCAGGATCGACGTTACTACACCTATACGAACGATGCCTATGTGCCGGCCAATGACGTGTTCAACCTGAATCTCGGCTATCGCTTCAAGAGCCACAATTTCTGGCTCCGCGGTCTGGACACGCAGATCAACGTCTCCAACCTGTTCAACAAGCGCTATGTGGCAACAGTAGGCAGCAACGGCTTTATCAATTCCGATCCGTCCGGCACATTCCAGACGCTTCAGGCCGCAGCCCCGCGCATGGTTTTCTTCACGATCCGCAAGCACTTCAACTGAGTTCCGGAGCAGTCAGCATGAAACCCAGCCGTCGGCATTTCCTTCATCTCGGTGCTGCCGCGCTGGCAGGGACCATGTTGCCAGAAAACCTGCGTCAGGCCCTCGCCATCCCTGCCAATCGTGAAACCGGCACGATCAGGGATGTCCAGCATGTCGTTATCCTGATGCAGGAAAACCGTGCCTTTGATCACTACTTCGGCACCTTGCGTGGCGTACGTGGTTTTAGCGACCCGCGCGCCGAAAAGCAGGCGGATGGGAGCCCGGTCTTTGCTCAGAAGGACGCAACGGGACGTGCCATATGGCCTTTCCTGTTCGATACGATCCATACCTCGGCGGCCTGCCTCAAAAGCCTTGACCATAGCTGGAAGGGCACCCAGGCCGCATGGAACGAGTGGGATGGCTGGGTCCCCCATAAAAGCCCGATGACGATGGGGTATTTTACCCGCGCAGAAATTCCCTATTACCACGCACTGGCCGACGCCTTCACCATTTGCGACGCCTATCACGCTTCCATTTTCGGCCCGACCAATCCCAACCGCCTCTATTTCTTTACGGGGACAAACGGCCTTGCTGTCGGCGCTGATGGCAAACAGGCGGTCGAGAATGTCGATGACGGCAACTGGTCGGCCGATATGGCGCACGACAATCCTGCCTTCACACCTTTTGACTGGACGACCTATCCCGAGCGCCTTCAGGAGGCCGGGGTGACCTGGAAATTCTACCAGGAATACGACAATTTTGGAGACAATCCCCTCGCCTCCTTCAGGCAGTTCCGTAATCTCGACAAGCAGGACTGGCGATATCGTCAGGCGCGCGCTGTCGTTCCGGGCTCAAACAAGGAGAACATGCACGAACTGGAGGGGCGCTACCTGCTGGAGGCCTTCGAGAAGGACATTGCCGATGGAACGTTGCCTCAGGTGTCGTGGATCGTCCCACCGGCGGCCCTTTCGGAGCATCCCGAAGCGCCGCCCGGCTTTGGCGAGCATCTGATTTCCAAGCTGATCGACATTTTCGTTCGACATCCCGACACATGGGCCAAGACCGTTTTCATTTTGAGTTACGATGAAAATGACGGGTTTTTCGACCATGTACCGCCGCCTGTGCCCTCAACGCAGACAATAACTGGCCAGCTTCCGGACGGTGAGGCCTTCCACGGCGAGCCAGTCGGCCTCGGGCCCCGCGTACCCGCCCTGATCATCTCGCCCTGGACGAAAGGCGGGTGGGTTAATTCACAGGTGTTCGACCATACGTCGGTCATCCGGTTTCTGGAGCAGCGATTCAATGTTCCCTGCCCGACCATTACACCCTGGCGCCGTGCGGTTTGCGGCGATCTGACCTCTGCCTTCGACTTCAGCAAGCCTGATGCGAAGTGGTCCGTGGCTCTTCCTGACACGAGCGCGTATTTGCCCCAGACACGAATTTCCTGTGCACACCCTCCCCCGCTCGTACCGGAGCATGGCAGCCTGCCCCTGCAGGAGGCCGGTCAGCGCCCGAGCCGGGCTCTGCCTTATCGCTTCGCTGTCACAAGCCATGCCGATGCGCCGACGAAACTGGTCTTTGCCAACACGGCCGAGCAGGGTGTGGTTTTTCGTATCCGTCAGACGGGTCAAGCAAGCCAACATCTGACCGTTGCAGGCAAGACAACCGCTGTGTTCCACTGTGCGGCCTCAGGCACGGTCGAGATCTACGGGCCGAACGGGTTCTACCGTCTCCATGATCCCGAGAGCCGCATCGGCCTGACTTCACAGGCGAACGGGAGCAGCCTGAACCTTTCCTTGAGCTGCGCGGTACAGGGGACCGGTGCAAACAAACCCGACGTGCTCTCGCTCATCGATCACTACACCGGGCAGCGACAGGACCTTTCCTTACAACCGGGGCAGATTTTGCACCTTACCATACCGGTTGCCGCGAGTGACGACTGGTACCATGTCGATTGCGTCACCCGTTCGGGCAAGCTTGTTCTTTCTCTCGCGGGTCATGTCGAAAACGGATTGCCCAGCCGGTCGGACCCGCATTTCGGGCGTGGGAACCCGGCCTGAAACCCTGTCTTATCAGGAAAACGACGTGCGTAATGCGTGGCGGGAGCGACACACCCATAGTTGCGAGAACAGGGACAGGGCCTCATTAAGGCGTGACCCTTTCTCCCGAGCGCGTGGGGAACGGTTGTTCTGTCGCACGCCTGCGCACCCAAGGCCCTCAGCGCTGTCGCAAAATAGACGCAAGGAAAAGCCAAACTATAGACCATGACCCGCGCAGCATTGACAGCGCAAATCGCAAAGCTAGGGTCCGACCCGATGGTGTCCCGGAGACGGGATGAAAAGGGAACATGGTCGAACGCCATGACTGCCCCCGCAACTGTAGGTGAAGAGTGCGCGAACGTGGACCCGCCAAGGGTTCAGCCACTGGGACTATCCCCCCGGGAAGGCCAGTTCGCACATCATGACGCACAAGTCAGGAGACCTGCCATCACACGGGGTCACGGACGAAAACCGGCGGGCGGGGTGTCCTGCAGGTGGCAGGGGAAACGCTGCCCATCGTAGTGACGTGAACACGGGATAGAACACATATCATGCGCCCCATGCGCTCACTCAGGGCTTGTCTTCTGACCGGCATCTCGCTCGCGCCTGCACTTGGTCTTCTGCCGCTTTCACCTGCTGCCCTCGCTCAGGAGCAAGGCAGCAACGACGAGTACATTACGGCTCATGGTGAGAGTACCGGCCTCAAGGCACGCCCAGCCATAGGCGGCCGGCTCGGACTCAGTCTCCAGCATAATCCGGCCTCGATCTCGATTATCGATCAGAAGATCATCTCGCAGCGCGGCTATGTGCATGCCGAAGATGCTGCCGATTTCGCACCGGGTGTGACCTCCGGTGGCTCGCCCGGCAACCCGGCCCAGCTCATGATGCGCGGTTTCAGCGGCAACCAAGTGCTGATCCTGCGCGACGGTTTCTATTTCGGGCCCACAACCATGGTGAACCGGCCACTCAACGCCTTCAACCTCGAGGCGGTCGAGATCCTGAAAGGCCCCTCCTCCGTTCTTTATGGCCAGGGTGCCGTCGGCGGTACCGTGGATATGCGCACGCGTACGCCGGACATGGATCATGTGCGTGCCAACGCCCTGCTCTCCTACGGGAGCTTCAATAGCTGGAATGCAGGCATTGGCGGGTCAGTGCCCCTCACCCGTACCCTGGCGATACGAAGCGATTTCAGCCGGACCTCGTCTGATGGCTATGTCAAAGGCGCCAACCCGCGCAGCAATGACTGGACCACCACGCTCCTGTGGCATCCAGACGCGAAGTTCACGGCACGTTTTACCGTCGATTACCTGACCGATAATCTCTCGACCTATTACGGTGCGCCGCTCGTACCGGGCTCTGCTGTAAAAGACGCAGCTGGTGGGTTGCTCCATTCCACTCAGGGACTTGTCATCAGCCGAGCCTCGCTGTGGCGCAACTATAACGTGGCCAACCCACGGGCGAGCTCCGTGAATGCGACGCCGACGCTGCATCTGGACTGGGCTGCCAGCGACCATGTCTCACTGCATGACAAGGCCTATTTCCTTTATGCCAAACGTCGCTGGGACAATGCCGAGACCTACAGTTATGTCGCGTCACCCGGCGCCACTAATGCGAGCGGACAGGCAATCATGCCCGGCCGGGTCGGCCGCGATCGCTTCTATGTCTATCAAAACCAGCATCAGCTTGGAGACAGCGTCGATGCCCGTTTCGATTATCCCCTGTTCGGGTTACGCAATCGCCTCGTGATTGGCGGAGATGCCTACTACATTCGCTTCATCCGCAATCGCGGCTTTCCCGATGCGGATTATGCCGACAGCGTCTCATTGATAAGCCCTGAAGGCGGCGCACTCGGGTCATTTGCCGGGGAGTATCCCTACCGTAAATCTCCTACGACCATGATCGACGCAGGCCTCTTTCTTGAGGATACCCTCTCGATCACCGACAGGCTGCGGCTAGTGGGAGGGTTCAGATATGACTGGCTTTCACTCGACAGGCAGAACTTCAACCAGAATGGCCAGTTCAATGCGTCCACCAGCTTCAAGGGGCATTACAATCCGGCCAATTTCCGCATAGGTCCGGTCTTCGACCTGCTGCCCAATCTGAGCCTGTATGGGGTTTATACCACGGCTGAAGACCCACCGGGCTCCAATCTTTTCCTTGCCAATCGAGGGCAATTCTCCCGCTTGAGTCACTCGCGTCAGGGAGAGATCGGACTCAAGGCAAGCGCTCTCTCGGGACGGCTTGTCACAACCCTGTCCTTCTTCGATATCCGTAGGACGAGAGTGCTCGTCCAGACCGGACAGGACAGTGTCTCGACAGCCGGCAGCCAGAAATCACGCGGTCTGGAGTGGCAGGCCGATTGGCGTATTAACCGGCACTGGAGCGTCTCGGGGAACGTGGCCTATACCTATGCCCGTTACGGCACGTTCTTCCCGAATGCCTCGACCGATGCGAGCGGCAATCAGGTTCCGGACGTCCCGGCGGTAACGGCCAATCTATGGGGCGTATGGTCGAACGTTTTCGACCTGCCGCTCGATCTGGGTGCGGGCATGCGTTACGTCTCTGCACGCAAGGGTGATTATGCCAACACCCTTACGCTCAAGAACTATGCACTCGTAAACGTGTTTGCCGGCTGGCACGTCTATAAGGGGATCACCCTGTATGGCCGGATCGATAATCTTGCCAACAAGCATTACGTGCAATGGGCGGATACCAGCTATCCAAGCGAGGTCCTGATCGGCGCGCCGCGCTCCTTCACGGTCAGCATGCAAGCCTCCTTCTGAAAGTATGGGAGGCGTAATGCCTCCCTCGTCATCCAGACGGGGACCACCTCCCCTTGCTGAACTCCCCGTGTGTCATCCAACCCAATAACGCCTGTCTAAAGAACGCGACGGGTCAGGCAGCGCCGTGTTTCTGTTCGGGTGTCGCGAAAAGCGCGATGAGACGTGAAACGCGTCGCGTGAGGCGCGGATGGGTAGACATGATCTCCACCACAAAGCCAGCCATGCCAGGCACCTGTGCCTCCTGCTCGGCAAAAGCCTCAGCATTCATCGACGTATTAAGGCGCCGTGCTCCGCAAGCGAGCATCTGCAACGCCCCTACACCGTCACGATAATCCGGCAGGATCGAAGCGCCTACGGCATCGCAGCTATATTCGCGTCCGCGCGAATAGGCACGGTAAAGGAGCGGTACCAGATAGGCCGGCGCACGAAGGAAAGTCTTGAAGCCATCAAGATGCCCCAGCACATGATGGGCAATCTCATGACCCATGATGAAGCGAAGCTGCGCATCTGTGTCTGTCTCGATGATAGCCGAGGTCAGGAACACATAGCGCCCACGAAGCAGGCGTATGGCAAAGGCGTTTGTGATACCATGCGAGTTGTAGATGAAGGCACGTGGCACTTCTTGCAGGCCGAGCCTTTGGCTGACTTCGGCAAAGGTCACATGGAGTTCAGGGAACTGCCTGGAGGAAAGTGCGACCATGTTGCCAAGCGCATAGGCCCGATAAAGCGCTGCTGCGACAATACTGATCGCGCCGAGCACGCCGAGATAGAGAGCGATCACCACGAGTTGGGCCAGACCGTTCGGGCGCACAAGCGCTACCATGACGAAAGCAGCTAACAGAATGAGCCAGACAACGGTCCCGAGAACTGTCAGGGTCCCACCGTAAAGTCTCTCCTTGGCATGGCGATATTGTTTTATATCAGATGTCATGGCTGTGTGACGCCCTTCTTCTCGTTATAGTTCTATGAGCAAGACAAGCAGTATCAATAGGCGGAATAATCTGCATGTGATTTACCGTTTCATCCAGGTTTGCGAGACATAATGCGTCTGGGGGGACCATCGACCCTTGTGATCATTTCCCTTGGTTCAGGTATTAAGCTATCTTTTCGTGCGAAACGGAAAGGACAGGTATGAACGATTTTACGGCGCTCATTGCGGATCTGGGTTTATTCGTCTGTGTTCCCTGGATCCTGTGGCGTCTGCTCGGTCGCGCCATACCCATTGCCGTGATCCCGATCCTCATCGGCATTCTCGCCGCCGTATGGCATCTGCCTCTCAAATCCGTCGGCGTCCCGTCATTCTACGGTGATACGATAGGCTGGGTCGCAGTTCTCGTCCTCGCTTTTACCGCGGGGATGGAAATGTGGCAGCATCCTGAGGGCGACAACCGGAAAAGTCAGATACCGGCACCCAGCCTGCCTCGCCTCCTGGGAGGCGCAGCTTCGGCGCTGGGCGGTCCCTTTCTCATCGGCACGGTACTCGTTTATTACTTCTTTCTGCCACTCCCTGGCTGGCATGCACCAGCCGTTTCCCCGCTCATTGGCGCGGCTTCCATCGGATTGTGTATCGCCGTCAGTGCGCTTCCGGTCCTCATAGGCATCGTTCGCGAGTTGCCCGCTCGAGACAAGCCAATCGGGCAGCTCGCTCTGAAATTGGCCGTAATCGATGACGCAACGCTATGGATCGGTCTGGCACTGCTGCAATTCGCTGCGGAACGACAATCAGCGATGCACAGCTGGGGTCTCAGGCAATGCGTTGCCTTGCTCCTTCTGATTGGCCTCGGCCTCGTCGGCTCACTCGCGTCACGTCACGTCCGCAATCCGCCAAAAGCCCTGATCTGGGCAGTCGTACCGATTTATCTCAGCCTTGGTTCCTGGGCCAGCATGACGCTCGGTTTACACGAATTGATCGGGGCGTATTTCGCGGGAGCCTTCATGCCCCCCTCATGGGTAAGGCGTCTGCCGTTCGAAGCGATCTCGACCTTCTGCCTTATCTGGATTGCACCGCTGTTCTTTGGACATAGTGGTCTGCGTATCGATGGCGACGCCCTTACCTGGCCGTCGGTTCTTGCCTCTCTCTCGCTTGTGGCCATATCAATCGTCGCCAAGATTGGCTCGATCTACGCCTTCCCCCCCTCGTCCAGCCTTTCTAGGCGTCAGACACTTGGTCTTGGCGCACTTCTCCAGTGCAAGGGTCTCATGGAAATCGTCGCGGCAACCATACTCCACGAGCAAGGTATGCTCTCCGAATTTGCTTTTGCCTCGCTCATGGTTCTGGCCGTTATCTCCACGTTGCTGACTGGCCCGATGTTCCATCTTTTCAAACCAGAATCCGTCTGATCAAGCGAAGGCGTCGCCGGCGTTTCAAACTTGAGCGCCACGACCTTCGGCGGTGAGCTAGTCGTCACAGCTGGTGGCGCTTCATTGCCTGAGACGGGCCAAGCGCACTCGTGCAGGTGATAGTTCGGCCGCACGGATACCGCGTCAATATTCCGGTTTTTGCCGTCTATTAATGGTGTCGAGATTCCTGCGGCGCAGACGTCGTGCGCCATCTGCGAACCTCCCTCGCCCGGACGGAAAGAGAAATCGCGAACGTGACGACCGCCATCAAGCCAGGGATCTGCAACCGAACCACAGAAGCCGAATGGGTCGCTTGGGAAGCACGGCGTAAACGGCGATGCGATGCTCAGACATAGGTCCAGACTTCCACACCAACCCCGTCGCCCAATCTAGCCAAGCTCTACCGTGCGACGATTACCAAACTTGACGAGGGCCCAAGCCACCCTCTCGTTGTCCTGCACTCTTTGGGAACCATGCGGAGGATCTCATCGGCCACATTTCCATTACCTGGGAGACTGAGCGTGTAGAGCACCAGAGCACCAGAGCACCAGAGCACCAGAGCACCAGAGCACCAGAGCACCAGAGCATCAGAGCATCAGAGCACCAGAGCACCAGAGCACCAGAGCACCAGAGCACCAGAGCACCAGAGCACGATGGGGGGCAGATTGATTGCGCTGTCAAACGCGGGCTTTGGGTGTGGAGCCTGGAACGCGAAAAGCGCCATGCGCTGTTAAGCTGGGGCGTCGTGTCTGTATGTGGGTAT
>Ga0157362_1000116_pt1 | contig 22729 bp, 15 predicted proteins | sample AttlaeALBM3_FD_111480 | JGI IMG/M metagenome (GOLD analysis project Ga0157362, IMG submission 111480) | Fungus gardens microbial communities from leaf cutter ant in Ribeirão Preto, State of São Paulo, Brazil - Atta laevigata ALBM3 | ecosystem: Host-associated > Fungi > Mycelium > Unclassified ... | reverse complement strand
TAGTGCTCCAGCGCGCTGTCGAGATGATGACGGTCGCTTTTTTGCGCCAGCCGCGGCAGCAGCGCCTGCAGCGTCGGCTTCACCGCGCCGACGTACGCCTGATCGACATGACAGTGCGCACCCAGGCTGCCGGGATTGATATCGAGCTGAATGATTTTCGCTTTTTCGGGATAGAAGGCGCGATAGGGGAATTTAGTGCCGAGCAGCAGCAGCGTATCGGCATTCATCATGGCGTGATAGCCGGAAGAGAAGCCGATCAGGCCGGTCATGCCGACGTCATAGGGATTGTCATACTCGATATGCTCTTTGCCGCGCAGCGCGTGGACGATAGGCGCCTTCAGCGTCTCCGCCAGCCGCACCACCTCGTCATGGGCGCCGGCGCAGCCGCTGCCGCACAGCAGCGTGATATTGCCCGCCTCGTTGAGGGTTTGTGCCAGCTGCGCCAGTTCCGCTTCCTGCGGCAGCACCTGCGGCAGCAGCGGCGGATACCACTCGGCGGTGGCGCTCTCTGGCGCCGGCTTCAGCGCCACGTCGCCCGGCAGCACGATCACGGAAACGCCGCGATTCAGGATCGCCTTGCGCATCGCAATGCCCAGCACCTGCGGCAGCTGCTCGGGACTGGAGACCAGCTCGCAGTAGTGGCTGCACTCGCGAAACAGCTCCTGCGGATGGGTTTCCTGAAAATAGCCGCTGCCGATTTCGCTGGAGGGAATATGGGCGGCGATCGCCAGCACCGGCACGCGGTTGCGGTGGCAGTCGAACAGGCCGTTGATCAGATGCAGGTTGCCCGGCCCGCACGAGCCGGCGCACACCGCCAGCTCGCCGCTGACGTGAGCCTCGGCGCCTGCGGCGAAGGCGGCAACCTCTTCATGGCGCGTCGGCATCCACTCGATGGTGCCCATGCGGTTCAGGCTGTCGCTCAGCCCGTTCAGGGAGTCGCCGGTGACTCCCCAGATGCGTTTCACGCCCGCGTTTTCCAGCGTTTTGGCGATCAGCGCCGCAACGGTCTGCTTCATTCTCTTCTCCTCTGGCTGCAAGCCATCGTCCCGATGGCGGACAAAAAGAGAAGCGTAGTCGAGGTTGCGCGCGCGCAGCCGTGAAAAAGTGCGCTGCGCCTCAGGCGGAGAAAAAGGCGATCAGCAGCGGCGCCAGCAGGCTCATCACAAAGCCGTGCACGATGGCCGCTGGCACGATCTCGTTGCCGCCCGCGCGCTGCAGCACCGGCAGGGTGAAATCCATCGCCGTCGCGCCGCACAGGCCCAGCGCGCTGGAGCGGTGCCGGGCGATCAGCGCCGGGACCAGCATAATAGCGATCAGCTCGCGCAGCAGATCGTTGAAAAAGGCGGCGCTGCCGATCACCGGTCCGAACGCCTCGGTCATCAGGATGCCGGAAAGAGAGTACCAGCCGAAGCCGCTGGCCAGCGCCAAACCGGTTTTCAGCGGCAGACCCAGCAGCGCGGCGGCAATCGCGCCGCCCAGCAGCGCGCTCAGCAGCACCACCAGCGACACCAGCATGCCGCGTCGGTTAAGCAGGATCTGGCGCAGCGTCATGCCGCTGCCGCGCAGCTGCACGCCCACCAGAAACAGCAAAAAGAGCAGCGCGTACTCGCTGGCCGTCGAGGCGTGGCGCAAAAAGGGAAACTGCGTCAGCCCCGCGAGGAAGCCCAGTACCACCACGCCGCACAGGGTCAGGGAGTCGAGCGCCATGCGCAGCCGCGACGGCAGCGCTTCCTGCTTATGCTGATGCTGCCAGGGGCGTTTTTTTTCCAGCAGGCGCAGCGCCAGCAGATTACACAGCAGGATCGCCAGCGCGCTCACCAGCGCGATATGAAACACGCTAAGCAGATTGCGGCTAAGGTTATCGAGAAAGGCGAGGCTGATGCCCATAAAAAACAGGATGATGTAGACCATCCAGCCCAGCAGGCGATTAACGAGGCGTAACACGGCGGGCTGACGCAGCGGCAGCAGCCAGCCGAGCACCAGCGGCAGCAGAATGATAAGAAGTCCAGAGTACATAACGGATGCGTTTCCTTACAGAGAGTGGCGACACGCTAGCGAAAAAGCCTGAAGGAGTAAACACTTGTATCACCGCGGCCTGGCCGAACCTGAGGAGGGATGCCCATGATTCTGGAACATATTGAGATTACCGGCTTTCGCGGCATTAGCCATCTATCGCTGCCGCTCACCCAGACCAACCTGCTGATTGGCGAAAACGCCTGGGGCAAGTCGAGTTTGCTGGACGCCCTGAGCCTGCTGCTGGCACCGCAGGAGACGCGCTACGTCTTTACCCGCCACGACTTTCACTTCACGCCCGGCAACGGCGCGGCCCCGATGCAGCGGCTGCAGATCGTGCTTCATTTCCGCGACGACGGCAGCGAGCAGGCAGACGCCTTTTCGCCGTTCTGGCAGCGCGACGCGCAGGGCGCGCGGCGGCTCTACTTCAGCACGCGCGCACGGCTGCGTGACGACGGTGTCAGCGACTCGCGCCGCTTTTTGCGCGCGGACGGCGAGCTGTTGCCGCTGGCGGGCAGCGAAGCGGCGATCGGCGAGCTGGTGCGGCGGCATCCGGTGCTGCGGCTGCGCGACGCGCGCTTTAGTCGGCGGTTGCGCCATGATGAGGGCGAGGCGCAGCGCGCGCTGGCGACGGATATCGCCAGCCTGACGCGCCAGCTGGCGTCGCAGCCGCATCAGCTTAGCGATGAGACGCTGCGCCAGGGCGTCGCGACGATGCAGCAGCTGATGGAGCACTACTTTCTCGTGCTACAGCCTGCTGACGGCCAGGCGCGGCGCAGCGATCCGCAGAGGCGCGACGGCGCGCACGGCTGGCGCGCGCTGGATCGGCTTAATCAGCTGATGGGCGAAACCGACTCGCGCAGTCAGCAGATCGTGCTGCTGCGCATGTTTGTGCTGCTGGCGCAGGCGCGCGGCGCGGCGGCACTCTCGCCCGAAGCGCGGCCGCTGCTGCTGATCGAAGATCCCGAAACCCGGCTGCACCCGATTATGCTGTCGGTCACCTGGAATCTGCTGGAGCTGATGCCGCTGCAGAAAATCGCCACCACCAACTCCGGCGAGCTGCTGTCGCTGACGCCGGTGGAGAACGTCTGTCGGCTGGTGCGCGAACCCGCACGCGTCGCCGCCTGGCGCATCGGCCCTCAGGGGCTGAGCGCCGAAGAGAGCCGCCGTATCGGCTTTCATATTCGCGTCAATCGTCCCTCGGCGCTGTTCGCCCGCTGCTGGCTGCTGGTAGAGGGCGAAACCGAGGTGTGGATCATCAACGAGCTGGCGCGCCAGTGCGGCTACCACTTCGCGGCGGAAGGGGTGAAGGTGATCGAGTTCGCGCAGTCCGGCCTGAAGCCGCTGCTGAAGTTCGCCGCGCGCATGGGCATCGCCTGGCATGTACTGACCGACGGCGACGATGCTGGTAACAAATATGTCGCCACGGCGCGCAGTCAGCTTCAGCCGCATGAGGAGAGCGACCACCATCTGACGCAGCTGCCGGCGCGCGATATGGAACATTTCCTGTTCAGCGCCGGCTTCAGAGAGGTCTATTTGCAGATGGCGCACCTGCCGTTAAATGCGGCGATGAGCCCGAGGCGTATTATTACCCATGCCCTTCAGCACGCCTCCAAGCCGGAACTGGCGATCGCCGTGGCGATGGCCGCCGCCGAGCGCGGCGAGCAGGCGATGCCGCCATTGATGCGTCAGATGTTTTCACGCGTGATGTGGCTGGCGCGCGGCAAGGCGGATTAACCGCACGTGCGCAATAAAATAAAATGCCAGCGACACGGCTGGCATTTTTTGGGGGAGCGTTCAGAATGGGGGAGTGCCGTTCAGGCGTGCTGCACAGCCTCCACCGGCACGATCAGACTGGCGTGATTGCCCTTGGGGCCTTGATGAACGTCAAACTGAACTTGTTGGCCGGCTTTTAATGTTCTGTAACCATCCATCTGAATCGTAGAGTAGTGCGCGAAGATATCTTCTCCGCCACCAATCGGACAGATAAAGCCGAAGCCCTTGGCGTTATTGAACCATTTAACAGTACCCGTCTCCATGCTTTTACTTCCCTCGCAAGACATTTTGATAATCAGGTGAGTAAATTAAAGCTGGGGTCGAGTTTGTTTAAAACTCAATCAGCTTGTGTCTGTAGAATGTAGAGAAAGGGCCCCTGGCGTCAAGCAAACCGCCGGAGAGCGCCGGGATAAAATCGTCAAAATTTGAGGCAGTTAACGCTATTGCAAATTTTGTGATGCAGGTCGCGTGCGGTTTTTTTCGCTAAAAAGCGCGGCGGCGGCGGGGCCCTTGACAGGCGTGTTAAACTCTACGTATGGACAGCTAATCGTCCGTATCGATGTGCAGAATTTCAACGGAACATTATGGCAAACACTAACGACTGGCTTAATTTTGAACACCTGGCCGAAGACAAAGCGAAAGAGGGGCTCCAGCCGCCCTCTATGTATAAAGTCATCCTGAACAATGACGATTATACGCCTATGGAATTTGTTATTGACGTTCTGCAAAAGTTCTTTTCTTATGATGTTGAACGTGCAACGCAACTGATGCTGAAAGTTCACTACCATGGAAAAGCGATCTGCGGTGTGTTTACCGCCGAAGTGGCGGAGACCAAAGTCGCCATGGTGAACAAGTATGCGCGGGAGAATCAGCATCCACTGCTGTGTACGCTAGAAAAAGCCTGAACTCGCCCTCATATCCTGGAGGTGAGGTTATCAGAGCGATAATTGGGGGAGGTGCCAAATGCTCAATCAAGAACTGGAACTCAGTTTAAACATGGCTTTCGCCAGAGCGCGTGAGCACCGTCATGAGTTTATGACCGTCGAGCATCTGTTGCTGGCATTGCTGAGCAACCCGTCGGCCAGAGAGGCACTGGAAGCCTGTACCGTCGATATTGCCGCGCTGCGGCAAGAACTCGAAGCTTTCATCGAACAAACCACACCGGTGCTGCCTGCCAGCGAAGGCGAGCGCGATACGCAACCGACGCTCTCTTTCCAGCGCGTGCTGCAGCGCGCGGTGTTCCATGTCCAGTCATCGGGCCGCAGCGAAGTTGCCGGCGCCAATGTGCTGGTCGCCATCTTCAGCGAGCAGGAGTCGCAGGCGGCTTATCTGCTGCGTAAACACGAAGTCAGCCGACTCGACGTGGTGAACTTCATCTCTCACGGCACGCGCAAAGACGAACCTGGTCAGGCGCCGCACAATGAGAATCCGGTCAACGAAGAGCAAGCAGGCGGGGAGGAACGTATGGAAAACTTCACCACCAATCTCAATCAGCTTGCTCGCGTCGGCGGAATCGATCCGCTGATTGGTCGCGACAAAGAGCTGGAGCGCACCATTCAGGTGCTGTGCCGTCGCCGTAAAAACAACCCGCTGCTGGTGGGCGAGTCGGGCGTCGGTAAAACCGCCATTGCGGAAGGGCTGGCCTGGCGCATCGTGCAGGGCGACGTGCCGGAAGTGATGAAGGATTGCACCATCTATTCGCTCGATATCGGCTCGCTGCTGGCGGGCACCAAATATCGCGGCGACTTTGAGAAGCGCTTCAAAGCGCTGCTGAAACAGCTGGAGCAGGACAACAGCAGCATCCTGTTTATCGATGAGATCCACACCATCATCGGCGCAGGCGCGGCGTCTGGCGGCCAGGTGGATGCGGCTAACCTGATCAAGCCGCTGCTCTCCAGCGGGAAAATCCGCGTGATGGGCTCAACCACCTATCAGGAGTTCAGCAATATCTTTGAGAAAGACCGCGCGCTGGCGCGTCGCTTCCAGAAGATCGACATTACTGAACCGACGCTGGATGAAACCGTGCAGATCCTGAACGGTCTCAAGCCGAAATATGAGGCGCACCACGACGTGCGTTACACCGCGAAAGCGGTGCGCGCCGCGGTGGAGCTGGCGGTGAAATATATCAACGACCGTCATCTGCCGGACAAGGCGATTGACGTCATCGACGAGGCGGGCGCGCGCGCGCGTCTGATGCCGGCCAGCAAGCGCAAGAAAACCATCAACGTGTCGGATATCGAGACGGTGGTGGCGCGCATCGCGCGTATCCCCGAGAAGAGCGTATCGGCCACCGATCGCGACACGCTGAAAAATCTCGGCGACCGCCTGAAAATGCTGGTGTTCGGCCAGGATAACGCCATTGAAGCGCTGACCGAGGCGATCAAAATGAGCCGCGCCGGACTGGGCCAGGATCGCAAGCCGGTTGGTTCCTTCCTGTTCGCCGGCCCGACCGGCGTGGGGAAAACCGAGGTCACGGTGCAGCTGGCGAAAGCGCTGGGCATCGAGCTGCTGCGTTTCGATATGTCCGAGTATATGGAGCGTCATACGGTCAGCCGTTTGATCGGCGCGCCTCCGGGCTACGTCGGATTCGATCAGGGCGGCCTGCTGACCGATGCGGTGATCAAACATCCGCATGCGGTGGTACTGCTCGACGAGATCGAAAAGGCGCACCCGGACGTCTTTAACCTGCTGCTGCAGGTGATGGACAACGGCATGCTGACGGACAACAACGGCCGTAAAGCGGATTTCCGCAACGTGGTGCTGGTGATGACCACCAACGCCGGCGTACGTGAAACCGAGCGTAAGTCCATCGGCCTGATCCATCAGGACAACAGCACCGATGCGATGGAAGAGATCAAAAAGATCTTCACGCCGGAGTTCCGCAACCGTCTCGACAACATTATCTGGTTCCGCCACCTGTCGCCGGAGGTGATCCATCAGGTCGTGGACAAGTTTATTGTCGAACTGCAGGCGCAGCTGGACGCCAAAGGCGTTTCGCTGGAAGTCAGCGACGAAGCGCGCGACTGGCTGGCGGAGAAGGGCTACGACAAGGCGATGGGCGCGCGTCCAATGGCGCGTACGGTGCAGGAAAACCTCAAAAAACCGCTGGCCAACGAACTGCTGTTTGGCTCGCTGGTGGATGGCGGATCGGTTTCGGTGGCGCTCGACAAAGAGAAGAATCAGCTGACCTACCACTTCCTCAGCGCGGAAAAACGCAAAACGGAAGGCACGGTTCACTGATTGCCGTAGAGTAGAAATAGAAAAGGCCAGATGCGAATCTGGCCTTTTTTTTCACCGCCGTTCAGGCGGTGAATACGAAGTGGAGCCGCTTAGCGACTACGGAAGACAATGCGGCCTTTGCTCAGGTCGTACGGGGTCAGCTCAACAGTCACTTTGTCGCCCGTCAGGATGCGGATATAGTTTTTACGCATTTTACCGGAGATATGAGCGGTAACCACGTGACCGTTTTCAAGTTCTACACGGAACATGGTGTTAGGTAACGTATCAAGTACGGTACCTTGCATTTCAATATTGTCTTCTTTGGCCATCGAATCCTCTGGGTGGACTAGCTTTCAGTGAACCGGCAAAATAATGCCGAATTCCACGATTTATGTAAAGAAACGTTGGCGATAAGGCCAACGCTTCGCCGTGCTTCGCGCGCGGAGCGCGAGCATCTCGGTTAAATTCGGGTGTTTATGTGACGTCTGCGGGGGATTAGCGGGCTAAGAATCTGCATCAGTCGGCGGTAACACGCGCTCATCTGAAACAGTTCCGGGAGTGCGTAGTGATTCCCAGCCTGGCAATTCCGGCTCGCCGTTGCGAAGCGCGGACGACATACCAAACGCGACTATTATACCACTTTTGCGCCTGATTGTGTGCAAAACATCTGCGCGGGCTTAAAAAAGGGTCTGGGTGCGCCAGCATCCGGCGCTGACGGGCTGCCAGGCAAGGGTTTGAACGTACTGCAAATAGTCGACGCGCGGAATTTCGCGCGCGCCCAGCGAGGCCGTATGCGGGTTTAAAACCTGGCAATCCACCAGCCTGCCCTGGTGTTTGATAAAATGCTGGCAAAAGACCCACAGTGCGGTTTTCGACGCGTTCTCCATGCGGCTGAACATCGACTCGCCGCAGAAAATCTGGCCCAGCGCCAGCCCATACATGCCGCCGACCAGCTGGCGTTCCTGCCACACTTCAATCGAATGCGCATGTCCCAGCTCATACAGGCGCTGCCAGGCGCGCTTCACCTCGAAAGTGATCCAGGTGCCTTCCTGGCGACCGGCGGCGCAGCCTTCGACCACGTCGAAAAAGGCCTGATTCATGGTAACGCGAAACGGCGAACGCCGATGGAAGCGCGCCATACTGCGGCTGAGGTGAAACGTCTCCGGCAGCAGCACCGCGCGCGGATCGGGCGACCACCACAAAATGGGATCGCCCGGCGAGAACCAGGGAAAAATGCCGTGCTGGTAGGCGCTGAGCAGGCGGGCAGGAGAGAGATCGCCGCCCATCGCCAGCAGGCCGTTCGGCTCGCGCAGCGCCATCTCCGGCGGAGGAAAATGAAGGGATTCCCGTGACAGTTGCACCAGTCTCATCGCATCTCTACTCGCTGTTTTTTCGCTAAGACTATAGCGCAAAGCGCTGCTGGAAATGCCAGTAGCGACCCGCTTTTGAGATTAATTCCTGATGAGTGCCTTGTTCAACGATTTGGCCATTTTCCATTACGCAGATGCGATCCAGCGCGTCCAGCCCGCTCAGTCGATGCGTCACCATAATCAGGGTCTTGCCAGCTGTGACCTGCAGCAGCAGCGCCAGGATATGGCGCTCGGTGGTGGCGTCGAGCCCTTCGGTTGGCTCATCCAGCAGCCAGAGATCGCCGTCGTGCAGCAGCGCGCGCGCGATCGCCAGGCGGCGCAGCTCGCCGCCCGACAGCGGACGGCCGCCGTCGCCGAGCCAGGCGTTCAGCCCTTCGTCACCCTCCAGCAGGCGCGCCAGGCCGGTCTGACGCAGCACGTCGCTAAGCTGCGCGTCACTGGCGTCGGGCCGCGCGATGCGCAGGTTGTCGCGCAGCGTCTGGTTAAACAGATGCACGCGCTGAGTGACAACGCTGATGCGCTGCCGCAGCGCGCGCGCATCCCAGTCGCGCAGCGCGAGGTTTTGCAGCCTGATCGACCCGCTCTCGACCTCCCATGCGCGGGTCAGCAGCGCCAGCAAGGTCGATTTGCCGCAGCCGGTCGGGCCGAGCAGCGCCACGCGTTCGCCCGCGCGCACCGTCAGCGACAGCTGGTCCAGCACCGCATCCGGGCGCTGCGGATAGTGAAAGCTGACCTGGTCGATCGCCACCGCCAGACTGCCTGCGTCAGAGGTCGAGGCGGCGGGAAACGCCAGGGCGGGCGTCTGGTTGATAAGGGCGTTGACGCGCTCGGCGGCGGCGATCACCTGCGCCAGCGGCAGAAAGGCGCCGGCGACCGGCGCCAGCGCTTCAAACGCGGCCAGCGCGCAGAAGACCACCAGCGCGATGAGCGCGCCGGGCGACGCGTCATGCGCCAGGCCACCCGCGCTCATCCACAGCAGCAGCGTCACGGTTGCGCCGCTCAGCAGCAGCAGCAGGCTTTGCGACAGCGCCTGTAAACGCTGCTGCTGGCGCTGCGCCGCCTGCCAGCGACGCTCGTCAATGTCGAGCTGCTGACGCCAGCTGGCGGCAAGGCCGTAAAGCGTCAGCTCCGCCTGGCCGCTCAGCCACTGCATCAGCCGCAGGCGCCAGGCGGCGCCCTGCAGCGCAATGGCGCGTCCGGCCGGCGCGCCCAGGCGGTAAAACAGCGGCGGCATCGCCACCAGCGCCGCCAGCATCACGCCGCCCAGCACCAGCGCCAGCCGCACATCCACCAGGCCGATGCCCAGCGTCACCACGACAATCACCACGAACGCGCCCGCCAGCGGCGCGATCACCCGCAGATAGAGATGATCAAGCGTATCGACGTCGCTAACGAAGCGGTTAAGCAGATCGCCCTGACGAAACGCCGCCAGCTGGCCCGGCGCCAGCGCAATCAGGCGGCTGAAGGTAAAGACGCGCAGATGCTGCAGCACGCGGAAAGTGGCGTCATGGCTCACCAGCCGCTCGAAATAGCGCGCGGCGGTACGCGCGATGGCCGCGCCGCGCACGCCGGCGGCCGGCAGCATGTAGTTAAAGCTGTAGAGCCCGGCGAGCCCCGCCAGCGACGAAGCGGCCAGGAACCAGCCCGACAGCGCCAGCAGGCCGATACTGGCGAGCAGCGTAACGATGGCGAGCAGCACGCCGAGCAGCAGCCGCCAGGGATGGCGCCGGAACAGGCGCAGGAAAGGACGCAGTGCGGACATCAGCCGATCTCCCGTTGACGATGCGAAACCATCTGACGAAACGGGCCGGGCTCGGCGATCAGCGCCTGCCAGCGGCCTTGCTGCGTCAGTTTGCCATCCTGCATCACCCAGATGGCGTCCCACTGCTGAAGGTGATCGAGCTGATGCGTGATCATCAGCGTGGTTTTCTGGCGCGACGCGGTGTCGAGCGCCTGCATCACATGCTGCTCGCTGCGGCTGTCGAGACTGGCGGCGGGCTCGTCCAGCAGCAGCAGGCGCGCCGGTTTATAGAGCGCGCGCGCCAGCGCGATGCGCTGCGCCTGGCCTACCGAGAGGCCAGCGCCGTCATCGCCGACCCGCGAATCAATGCCGTCGGCCAGGCGCGGCAAAAACTCGCTCACGCCGCACGCCGCCAGCAGATCCTCGAGATCGGCGTGGTGCGATGCGCCGCCCATCACAATGTTGTCGCGCAGCGTCTCGGCGGGCAACTGCGGATTCTGACCGAGCCAGGCGATGTGCTGATGCCAGGCTTCGCGGTGCATCTCGCGCAGCTCAACGCCGTTGACGCGCAGCGATCCCTGGTAGGGCAAAAAGCCGAGCAGCACGTTCATCAGTACGGTTTTGCCTGCGCCGCTCTCGCCCACCAGCGCGACGCGCTCGCCGGCCGCAAGAGTAAAGCTCAGCGGACCGCACAGGCTTTTTTTATCCACGCTGAGCGCAACAACATCCTGCGCGACGATAGCGATTGCCGCGTCGTCGGCCAGTACGGCCGAACCGGCTGGCTGCTCGGGTTCCGGACTTTCGCGCATAAAGCGCTCCAGAGCGTCCGCGCCGCCGATCGCCTGCGCTTTGGCGTGATAGAAGGTGCCGAGATCGCGCAGCGGCTGAAAAAACTCCGGCGCCAGCAGCAGGGCGACGAAGCCGGCAAACAGCGTCACGCCCTGACCATAGGCGCCGAAATGGAGTTCGCCGAGGTAGGAGAAGCCGAAGTAGACCGCGACCACCGCAATCGCCAGCGAGGCGAAAAACTCCAGCACGGCGGAGGAGAGAAAGGCGAGACGCAGCACCTCCATGGTGCGCTGGCGGAAGTCGGCGGTAGAGGCGGCGATGGCGGCGGTTTCCGCCTCGGCGCGGTGAAACAGACGCAGGGTTTCACGTCCGCGCAGGCGATCGAGAAAGTCGCCGCTCAGGCGCGCCAGCGCCACGAAGTTGCGGCGGCTGGCGTCGGCCGCGCCCATGCCGACCAGCGCCATAAACAGCGGGATCAGCGGCGCGGTCGCCAGCAAAATCAGGCCAGCCGCCCAGTTCAGCGGAAACAGGGTCAGGAGAATGCACAAGGGGATCAGCGCCGCCAGCGTCATCTGCGGCAGATAGCGCGCGTAGTAGTCCTGCATCTCCTCGATTTGCTCCAGCAGCAGCGTCGCCCAGCTGCCCGCCGGTTTGCCGCGGATCCAGGCCGGACCCAGCGCGGAAAGGCGATCCAGCACCTGCTGACGCAGCGCCCGGCGAATCGCCTGACCGGCGTGAAAGCCCGCGATCTCGCGCGCATAGTTAAGCAGCGCGCGCAGCGCAAACAGCAGCAGCAGCAGCGAGAAGGGGAGAAGAAGCTCGCCGCGCGGCCGCTGATCCACAATCAGCGCCTGCAGCAGAAACGCCAGCAGCCAGGCCTGGGCGATAATCGCCAGCGCGCTGCCCAGCCCGCAGAGCGTCGTCAGCCGCAGCCAGCGGCCGCCAGACGCGCGTTGCTGGCGCAGCCAGCGGGTAAGTTCATGTTGCCGGGTTTTGTTCATGCGAGACCGTAAGCGTTGTCAGCGACCAACGAAAGGATAAAAGGCTTTCTCTTCAGGCGCACGAATCTAGCACGGCGGCATAAAAAAAGGCGACTGAAAAACAGTCGCCCTCAATAACTAAGATCAACAGATTAACAACTTACCGATCGTTTTTAACCAGCCCATCCAGATAACGCTCGGCGTCCAGCGCGGCCATGCAGCCGGTGCCGGCGGAGGTGATCGCCTGACGATAGATATGGTCCATTACGTCGCCCGCGGCGAAGACGCCAGGGATGCTGGTCTGGGTGGCGTTGCCATGCAGGCCGGACTGCACCTTAATGTAGCCGTTTTCCAGCGCCAGCTGGCCGTCGAAAATCGCCGTATTCGGGCTGTGGCCGATAGCGACGAACAGGCCCGCCACCTCCAGCGACTCGGTTTCCGCGTCGTTAAGCGTCGAGCGCAGCGTCAGGCCGGTAACGCCCATCTGGTCGCCGACCACCTCTTCCAGCGTGCGATGGGTGTGCAGCACGATATTGCCGCTGCGCACTTTTTCCATCAGGCGGTCGATCAGGATCTTCTCTGCGCGGAAGCTGTCGCGACGGTGGATCAGATGCACCTCCGCCGCGATATTCGCCAGATAGAGCGCCTCTTCCACCGCGGTGTTGCCGCCGCCGATCACCGCCACTTTCTGGTTGCGGTAAAAGAAGCCGTCGCAGGTGGCGCAGGCGGAAACGCCTTTGCCCTTAAACGCCTCTTCAGAAGGCAGCCCCAGATAGCGCGCAGAGGCGCCGGTGGCAATAATCAGCGCGTCGGCGGTGTATTCGCCGCTGTCGCCGGTCAGGCGAAACGGGCGGTTCTGCAGATCGACGCTATGGATATGGTCGAAGATAATTTCAGTGTTGAATTTTTCGGCATGCTCATGCATGCGCTCCATCAGCGAGGGACCAGTGAGATCGTGCGGGTCGCCGGGCCAGTTCTCTACCTCAGTTGTGGTGGTCAGCTGACCGCCTTTTTCGAGGCCGGTAATGAGTACCGGATTCAGGTTAGCGCGGGCAGCATAGACCGCTGCGGTATAACCCGCCGGGCCGGAGCCCAGAATGAGCAATTTACTGTGTTTGGCCGTACTCATATGATCCTCAGTTTCATCGGCTGACAACATGACCTGGGATTGTAGGGAATTTACCGGGGCAAAAAAAGGGCTGGGAAATTTTGTTTCCGATAGCTGCAAACGGCGTAGACGATAATACCGGTTTCTGCACGCCGTCTGCGCCAAAAGGGGGCAATAATCGGTTTTTACTGGTGCAGGAGTAGAAAAATACTCATTTAAAAACAGTAACCCAGCGGTCTGTCTGGCATCTTGTCCTGAATTTGGTCTTTTTACTTTGACAATCGCCTGCGCTTTTGCGAAAACAATGGCAGAAGCGAAGAAGAAGGAGGGAGTCAAAACAGGGTTTCGTCTCTTGTTTTGCCTTTTACACCGGATAAATTACAGCCTGACATGGGTAATGACGCATGATGTGGACAGACAACATGCGTCATGCGGATGGATGCGCGAGGGCGCACAGGCTCAGATTCTTCACTTCAATAATGCCTTGAACAGTGACCGTTTTCAGGGTGTGGCAGGTAAAGGGAAGGAATTAAGAGAGACAATAATAATGGTAGACAATAAGAAACGCCCCGGAAAAGATCTCGACAGAATCGACAGAAACATCCTGAATGAACTTCAGAAAGATGGTCGTATTTCCAACGTAGAGCTTTCCAAACGCGTAGGATTATCGCCTACGCCATGTCTTGAGCGTGTGCGTCGTCTGGAGCGTCAGGGTTTTATTCTTGGCTATACCGCGCAACTTAACCCGCACTATCTTGATGCGTCGCTGCTGGTTTTCGTTGAGATTACTCTGAATCGTGGCGCGCCGGACGTGTTTGAACAGTTTAACGCCGCTGTGCAAAAACTTGAGGAAACTCAAGAGTGTCACCTCGTTTCCGGTGACTTCGACTACCTGTTGAAAACGCGCGTGCCGGATATGTCCGCCTATCGTAAGCTGCTCGGCGAAACCCTGCTGCGCCTGCCGGGGGTCAACGACACCCGTACTTACGTGGTGATGGAAGAGGTCAAACAGAGTAATCGGCTGGTGATCAAAACCCGATAACGCAGCGCAGGTGCAAAACCTGTGATATTTCGATACACTCCTGTGAATTCATACAGGACCAGCGTCGGGCTTGCCCGACGCTGTTGCCTTCATAATTTACAGGCACCTGGAGAGTTCTCTTGAGCCAGGAATACACAGAAGACAAAGAAGTTTCGTTAAAACCGCTAAGCAGTGGACGCCGTCTGCTGGAAGCGTTGCTTATTCTCGTCTCACTTTTCGCCATCTACCTGATGGTTTCTCTCGTCAGCTTCAATCCTTCCGATCCAAGCTGGTCGCAGACCGCCTGGCACGAGCCGATCCATAATCTCGGCGGCGGCGTGGGCGCTTGGCTGGCGGATACGCTGCTGTTTATTTTCGGTGTGATGGCCTACGCCATTCCGCTGGTGATCATCGGCCTCTGCTGGATCGCCTTTCGCCAGCGCGATCGCCAGGATTACATCGACTATTTCGCTATCGGCCTGCGCCTGATCGGCGTGCTGGCGCTGGTGGTCACCACCTGCGGCCTGGCCGCGCTTAACGCCGACGATATCTGGTACTTCGCCTCCGGCGGCGTGATCGGCAGCCTGGTCAGCAGCGCGATTGCGCCCTGGTTCAGCCCGGCCACCGGCACGCTGGCGCTGCTGTTTGTCTGGGCGGCGGGCATTACGCTCTACACCGGCTGGTCATGGCTGACCATCGCCGAACGCATCGGCGGCGTGGTCATGGGCGTGCTGACCTTCGCCAGCAACCGCTCGCGTCGCGATGAGCCCTGGCACGAAGAGGATGAGGTCGAGTATGAGGACGCGCCGCGCGCCGTAACGGCCGCGCAGGACGAGCACGACGTGCTGCTCTCTTCGCCACGCGCCCATGCGCAGGCTGCTGCGCCGGTAGCCGACGATCCGCTGCTGGCGAAAGCGGCGGCGGCGACCGACGCCGCGCTGACCTCCGCCGTTGAAGCTGCGGGCGTCTCTGCGTCCGTCGCGCCGGCACCGGTTGTCGAGGCCGGGTCAGCGCCGGTAGCCACGCCGGTTTCAGCGCCGGCCGCTTCTGCGCCGTCAGCGCCGTTCCAGCCCGCAGCGGCTATGCCCCAGCAGGCTGCCAGTACCGTTACTCCAGCGCAGCAGCAGGCTAGCAGCGTGGCCACCCCAGCACCGCAGCAGGTCACCAGCGCCTTTACGCCAGCGGTCGCTCAGCCAGAGCCGCCGGCTGCGCCTGCGCCGGTCGAACCGCCGCGTTATCACTTTGAAATGCCTCAGCAGACGCCTGAGCCCGCCTTCTCGCAGTGGGAAGAGGACGACGGCCCGCAGATGGGCAACTGGCGCGACGCCGATATGGGCGCTGCGGCCACCGCGGGCGCGGCGACAGCCGCCGCCGCCGCGCAGGCCGCGACCACGCCGCTGTTCGACATCGCCCCGGAAGGGGATTTCAATCCGCAGGTGAAGCAGGGTATCGGTCCGGCGCTGCCGCGTCCTAACCCGGTCAAACTGCCGACGCGCCGCGAACTCGCCTCATACGGCATTAAGCTGCCTTCACAGCGCATGGCGGAAGAGAAAGCCAAAGCGGAAGAGCAGCAGCGCGCCGACGCCGTCGCGCAGCCCGTTGACGCTGAGCCAGCATGGCAGGAAGAGGATGCTCAGGAGCAGGCGCAGCTGCGCGCCGCGTTCGCCAGCCAGCAGCAGCAGCGCTACGGCGAAAGCTGGCAGCCGCAGCAAGAAGAGCACGAAGAGGCGGCGGAGCAGGCCGCGCTGGCGCAGCAGTTCGCCGCGCAGCAGCAGCAGCGCTACGGCGAAGAAGAGCCGGAAGCGCAGGCGCCTGCCTTTAGTCTCGACACCTCTGCCGCATTCGACTTCTCGCCGATGAAAGATCTGGTGGATGACGGCCCTAACGAGCCGCTGTTTACCATCGCCAGCGCGCCGGAGCCGGAAGCCCCGGCGGCGACGCATACGCCGTGGCAGCAGCCTGCGGAAGCGCCGGTGGCGCAGCCCGCTATGCCTGTGGCTGCGCCGTCGACGACCGCCGCTTACGACTCCGCTGCGTCTGAACCCGCGGCTTACTCGCCCGCCGCGCCGACGCAGACTGCTGCGCCAGCGGCGTACGAGCGCGCCGCACCGACGCAAACGCCTGCGGCTTATCAACCCGCTGCGTCAGTACAGACGCCTGCGCCCGTGGCTTATGAACCCGCTGCGCCAGCACAGACGCAAACGCCTGCGGCTTACGAACCTGCTGCGGCAGTTCAGACCCCAGCCGCAGCCCAGCCGCAGTCCGGCTCGCTGGATAACAGCCTGATCCATCCGTTCCTGATGCGCCATAACCAGCCGCTGGAGAAACCCTCTACGCCGCTGCCGACGCTGGATCTGCTCACCTCGCCGCCTGCGGAAGAGGAGCCGGTCGATATGTTCGCGCTGGAGCAAACGGCGCGTCTGGTTGAAGCGCGCCTGGGCGACTATCGCGTCAAGGCGGAAGTGGTCGGCATCTCGCCTGGCCCGGTGATTACCCGCTTCGAGCTGGATCTGGCGCCTGGCGTCAAGGCTGCGCGCATCTCCAACCTGTCGCGCGATCTGGCGCGTTCGCTCTCCGCAGTGGCGGTGCGCGTGGTGGAGGTGATCCCCGGCAAGCCTTATGTTGGCCTGGAACTGCCGAACAAGCATCGCCAGACGGTCTATCTGCGCGAGGTGCTGGACTGCGCCAAATTCCGCGATAACCCGTCGCCGCTCGCCGTGGTGCTGGGGAAAGATATCGCCGGTCAGCCGGTGGTCGCCGATCTAGCGAAGATGCCGCACCTGCTGGTGGCCGGTACCACCGGCTCCGGTAAGTCGGTCGGCGTCAACACCATGATTATCAGCATGCTCTATAAGGCGACGCCGGAAGAGGTGCGCTTTATTATGATCGACCCGAAAATGCTCGAGCTGTCGGTCTACGAAGGCATTCCGCATCTGCTGACCGAAGTGGTCACCGATATGAAAGACGCGGCCAACGCGCTGCGCTGGAGCGTCGGCGAGATGGAGCGTCGCTATAAGCTGATGTCGGCGCTGGGCGTGCGTAACCTGGCGGGCTACAACGAAAAAGTCGAGCAGGCGGAAGCGATGGGCCGTCCGATCCCCGATCCGTTCTGGAAACCGGGCGACAGCATGGATATGACGCCGCCGGTGCTGGAAAAACTGCCCTATATCGTGGTGCTGGTGGATGAGTTCGCCGACCTGATGATGGCGGTGGGCAAAAAGGTAGAAGAGCTGATTGCGCGTCTGGCGCAGAAAGCGCGCGCCGCGGGCATCCACCTGGTGCTGGCGACGCAGCGTCCCTCCGTGGATGTGATCACCGGCTTGATCAAGGCCAACATCCCGACGCGTATCGCCTTTACTGTGTCGAGTAAAATCGACTCGCGCACCATCCTCGATCAGGGCGGCGCCGAATCGCTGCTGGGGATGGGCGACATGCTCTATATGCCGCCGAACTCCTCTATGCCGGTGCGCGTGCACGGCGCCTTTGTTCGCGACCAGGAAGTGCATGCGGTGGTGCAGGACTGGAAAGCGCGCGGGCGTCCGCAGTACATTGAAAGCATTACCGCTGGCGAAGAGAGCGAAGGCGGCGGCGGCGGGCTGGAAGGCGACGAAGAGCTGGATCCGCTGTTCGATCAGGCGGTGGCCTTCGTGGTCGACAAGCGTCGCGCCTCGATTTCCGGCGTGCAGCGTCAGTTCCGCATCGGCTACAACCGCGCCGCGCGTATTATTGAGCAGATGGAAGCGCAGGGCATCGTCTCGGAGCCGGGTCACAACGGCAACCGTGAAGTGCTCTCGCCGCCGCCGCACGAGATGTAGCGCGACACGCTTTGCAACAAACAATCATGGGCCAGTTTTCACTGGCCCATTGTTTACGCGCGGTTTGCCCCCTATATCAGATAACGCTTTCGGGTTTTTCTCCTGGCTCAATGCCGGAACGGCGACCAGAATTAAAACGGGTTTCACTGGACAGAGATAAATAAGGAATTGAAGCGGATGAAATTAAACCTAATCGTGCCTGGCCTGTTGGCCGTTTTTGCATCAGCCAGCGTGATGGCGGACGCCTCCAGCGACCTGCAGCAGCGCCTGAATAAAGTGAATAGCTTCCACGCCAGCTTTAGCCAAAAAGTGACCGACAGCAATGGCGCCAACGTGCAGGAAGGCGAGGGCGAACTCTGGGTAAAACGTCCCAGCCTGTTTAACTGGCACATGACCGCCCCGGATGAAAGCGTGATTATCTCCGACGGCAAAAATCTGTGGTTCTACAATCCGTTCGTGGAACAGGCGAGCGCTAGCCTGCTGAAAAACGCCACCAGCAACACCCCGTTTATGCTGATTGCGCGCAACCAGCCGAGCGACTGGCAGCAGTACAACATCAAGCAGCAGGGTGACGCCTTTGAGCTGACGCCCAAAAACAGCGATGGCAATCTCAAGCAGTTCACTATCAACGTGACCTCTGCCGGCGCCATCAATCAGTTCAGCGCCATTGAGCAGGATGGCCAGCGCAGCAGCTATCAGCTGAAGAGCCAGAAGAACGGCGCTATCAGCCCGGATAAATTTACCTTCACGCCGCCGAAAGGGGTGACGGTAGACGACCAGCGTCAGTGAGGTAAGCGTGGGTAATCTGTCTCTGGACTTTTCCTCTGAGGATTTTAAGCCGCTGGCGGCGCGTATGCGCCCCGAAACGCTTAAGCAGTACATTGGCCAGCAGCACCTGCTGGCGCCGGGCAAGCCTTTGCCGCGCGCTATCGAGGCTGGCCATCTTCACTCGATGATCCTCTGGGGACCGCCGGGCACAGGCAAAACCACGCTGGCGGAGATTATCGCGCGCTACGGCAATGCCGACGTCGAGCGTATCTCCGCCGTCACCTCCGGCGTTAAAGAGATCCGCGAGGCGATTGAGCGGGCGCGGCACAGCCGTCAGGTGGGGCGCCGCACTATCCTGTTCGTCGACGAAGTGCACCGCTTCAACAAAAGCCAGCAGGATGCGTTTTTACCGCATATTGAAGACGGCACCATCACCTTTATCGGCGCTACCACCGAGAACCCCTCGTTCGAGCTTAACTCCGCGCTGCTGTCGCGCGCGCGTGTCTACCTGCTGAAGTCGCTCACCACCGAGGATATTGAGCAGGTGCTCGATCAGGCGATGCAGGACAAGACGCGCGGCTACGGCGACAGTGATATTCTGCTGCCCGATAACACGCGCCGCATGATCGCCGAGTTGGTGAGCGGCGATGCGCGTCGCGCGCTGAATACGCTGGAGATGATGGCGGATATGGCGGAGAGCAACGCGCAGGGCAAGCGCGAGCTGACGCCACAGCTGCTGACCGAGGTCTCCGGCGAGCGCGCCGCGCGGTTTGACAATAAGGGCGACCGCTTTTACGACCTGATCTCCGCGCTGCACAAATCGGTGCGCGGCTCCGCCCCGGACGCCGCGCTCTACTGGTACGCGCGAATTATCACCGCCGGCGGCGATCCGCTCTATGTGGCGCGGCGCCTGCTGGCGATTGCCTCAGAGGATGTCGGCAACGCCGATCCGCGCGGTATGCAGGTGGCGATCGCCGCCTGGGACTGCTTTACCCGCGTCGGGCCCGCCGAGGGCGAACGCGCCATCGCGCAGGCGATCGTCTATCTTGCCTGCGCGCCGAAAAGCAACGCCGTCTATACCGCCTTTAAAGCGGCGATGCGCGACGCGCGCGAACATCCCGACTACGACGTGCCGGAGCATCTGCGCAACGCGCCGACCAGACTGATGAAAGAGATGGGACTGGGCAAAGAGTACCGCTACGCCCATGACGAAGATCACGCCTATGCGGCCGGTGAGGTCTATTTTCCGCCGGAAATGGCGCAGACGCGCTACTACCAGCCGACCCAGCGCGGGCTGGAAGGCAAAATTGGTGAAAAGCTCGCCTGGCTGGCTGAACAGGATCAAAATAGCCCGACAAAACGCTACCGCTGAAACAGGCGTTACGGTAAGGTGAGCAAGGATTTCAATGCATTCCCGCGGGAGTGCATCCCTTCATTCTTTCAACCTTTTATTACACAGGATAAGCATGCTCGATCCCAATCTGCTGCGTAATGAGCCAGACGCAGTCGCAGAAAAACTGGCACGCCGAGGATTCAAACTGGATGTGGAAACGCTGCGCTCCCTCGAAGAGCGTCGTAAAGTGCTGCAGGTAGAAACCGAAAACCTGCAGGCAGAGCGCAACTCCCGATCCAAATCCATCGGTCAGGCCAAAGCACGTGGGGAAGACATCGAGCCGCTGCGTCAGGAAGTGAACGCGCTGGGCGAACGCCTGGATGCGGCCAAAGCGGAACTGGACGCCCTGCAAAACGACATTCGCGACTTTACGATGGCGCTGCCTAACCTGCCGGCAGACGACGTGCCGCTGGGCAAAGATGACAGCGAAAACCAGGAAGTCAGCCGCTGGGGCGAGCCGCGCCAGTTTGATTTCCCGGCGAAAGATCACGTCGAACTGGGCGAAATGGCCAAAGGCCTCGACTTTGCCTCCGCCGTGAAGCTGACAGGCTCGCGCTTTGTGGTGATGCAGGGCCAGATCGCCCGTCTGCACCGCGCGCTGAGCCAGTTTATGATCGATCTGCATACCGAACAGCACGGCTATCTGGAAACCTACGTGCCTTATTTGGTTAACCACGCGACCCTGTACGGCACCGGTCAGCTGCCGAAATTTGGCGAAGACCTGTTCCATACCCGTCCGCTGGAAGAGGAGTCAGAGAGCAGCAACTATGCGCTGATCCCGACGGCGGAAGTGCCGCTGACCAATCTGGTGCGCGACGAGATTGTGGAAGAGGAGAGCCTGCCGATCAAACTGACCGCGCATACGCCATGCTTCCGTTCTGAAGCGGGCTCCTACGGACGCGATACGCGCGGCCTGATCCGCATGCATCAGTTCGACAAGGTGGAGATGGTGCAGATCGTCGCGCCGGAAACCTCCATGGACGCGCTGGAAGAGCTGGTTGGCCACGCGGAGAAAGTGCTGCAGCTGCTTAATCTGCCTTACCGCAAGGTGCTGCTCTGCACCGGCGATATGGGCTTTGGCTCCACCAAGACATACGATCTGGAAGTGTGGCTGCCGGCGCAGAACACCTATCGCGAAATCTCTTCCTGCTCCAATATGTGGGATTTCCAGGCGCGCCGCATGCAGGCGCGCTGCCGCAGCAAAACCGACAAGAAGCCGCGTCTGGTGCATACCCTGAACGGCTCAGGTCTGGCGGTTGGCCGTACGCTGGTGGCGGTGCTGGAGAACTATCAGCAGGCTGACGGACGTATTCAGGTGCCAGAAGTGCTGCGCCCTTATATGAACGGCGTCGAGTTTATCGGCTAATTCAGATGCATTAAATCAAACCCGGAGCGATCCGGGTTTTTTTATGCCTGAAACCGGCAACCGGCGAAAAGTTATCAGAAATAAATGTTATCGTCGCTCACTGTGGCGTCGCGCTTAAAAATCCTGTTTTTCATTAAGATAGCGCTAAAGGCCGTCCCGTTTGACACTTCTATAACCTACTGAAGATTAATAAATTAAATTATCTTGCAGCAAAATGTGCTGCGCCTTTTTTTTGTGCTTTTCCTTTATTTTCGCCGGTGGCAAACTGCGCGCAACTTCCTCTCTTCTCTTTGGTTTTATCCCTATGTCAACCTGGTCACGTCCCGTGGTGCTGCTGCTTTGCGGCCTGCTTTTGCTGACGGTCGCAATTGCTGTGCTCAATACGCTGGTTCCGCTGTGGCTGACTCACGACGCGCTGGCTACCTGGCAGGTAGGCGTGGTGAGTTCCTCTTTTTATACCGGCAATCTGGCAGGCACGCTGATGGCGGGCTGGCTGATTAAGCATCACGGTTTCAACCGCAGCTACTATCTGGCGACAGCGATTTTCGCCGCGGCGACCGCCGGTTTGATTATGATGGATGGCTTCTGGGCCTGGTCGATACTGCGTTTTAGCGCCGGGATAGGCTGTGCGTTGATTTGGGTCGTGGTGGAGAGCGCGCTGCTCTGCAGCGGCACGGTACGCAACCGCGGTCAGCTGCTGGCTGCCTATATGATCGTTTACTATCTGGGCACCGTGGCGGGTCAGCTGCTGGTCAGCAAAGTCTCTACCGAGCTGTTTAGCGTTATTCCGTGGCTCACCTCGCTGATGATCTGCGCCATCCTGCCGCTGGTGTTCGTTAAGGTGACCGTCGCCAGCGAAGCGACCGACGCCGCGCCCGGTAAAATCTGGCCGATGCTGCGCCGTCGCAGCTCCAGGCTCGGCATTAACGGCTGTATTATTTCCGGCATCGTGCTGGGATCGCTCTATGGGCTGATGCCGCTTTATCTCTCTCATCAGGGGATGAGCGACGCCAACGTCGGCTACTGGATGGCGCTGCTGGTGAGCGCCGGCATCGTCGGACAGTGGCCGGTTGGCCGTCTCGCCGATCGCTTCGGCCGTTTGCTGGTACTGCGCGTGCAGGTGTTTGTGGTGATTTTGGGCGCGCTGGCTATGCTGACCAACGCCGCAATGGCACCCGCGCTGTTTGTGCTGGGGCTGGCGGGCTTTACGCTCTATCCGGTGGCGATGTCATGGGCATGCGAGACCGTGGCGCATCATGAGCTGGTGGCGATGAATCAGGCGCTGCTGATGAGCTATACGCTGGGCAGTCTGGCGGGTCCGAGCATGACGGCGGTGCTGATGCAGAGCTATTCCGACCGCATTCTGTTTG
>Ga0157362_1000115_pt1 | contig 22779 bp, 20 predicted proteins | sample AttlaeALBM3_FD_111480 | JGI IMG/M metagenome (GOLD analysis project Ga0157362, IMG submission 111480) | Fungus gardens microbial communities from leaf cutter ant in Ribeirão Preto, State of São Paulo, Brazil - Atta laevigata ALBM3 | ecosystem: Host-associated > Fungi > Mycelium > Unclassified ... | reverse complement strand
CCGATCGGGTCGGTGTCGATCTCCTGGAAGTACCTGCTCCAGTCCTCGCCCAACTCGTCGGCCAGCACTGGCTCGAACTCCTCGAACGCGGTCACCGAGACCTTCGCGTGCAGATGCTCGAACTCGGCCATCAGGTACTCCGGACAGATGTCCGGTCGGGTGGAGAGCATCTGGCCGACCTTTATGTACAGCGGGCCCAGGTCCTCCAACGCGTGGCGCACCGCGCGGGCCCGTTGGGTCTGCCGATCCGCGCCCACCCCGTCGGCGGCGACCGAGGTGCGCAAGCCGATCCCGCGTCGCAGCTCCCCACCGACCAGGCCGCCCATCGTGCGTGCCACCAGCAGGGCACGCTCGGTGTTCACGGCCGGCCACCGTCCTCGGGCGCTCGCGGGTCCACCGTCCAGTCGGACGGATCGGGCACAGGCTCTCGTGGCCCCGCCGTGAAGTCCAGCGTCGGCGGCTGCATGCGGCGGCGCCGGGGACGTTCCCACTCGGGTTCGGAACTGCCGAACGCCTCGGCGAAATTCGCCAGCCCACCGAAGGCCGACGGGTCCGTGGGCAGGAGTTTGCCCAGCACGCCCAGCGCACTCATCGGGCCCGGCGCACCGGGCGGGGGACGCGACGGGTCCGGCGCACCGACGATCTTCCGCAGCACCTCGTAGGTGCAGTCGCGGCCACCCTGCTGGGTCGCCGCCTCGAACAGGCCGCCGTCCTGCAGGTACTCCCGAAGCGCGGTGGTGGAGATCGGTCGGCGGGCGGACAGGTCGAACATCGCCCCGTCCTCGCGCACCACGATGCGCTTTCGATCCCGCCTGCGCGAGGAGCGCTGTTCGTCCGCGGCGCCCATCCGAACATTATGCCTGACGAACAGTCAGGTCAGTTCGTCGCGAGCGCCTCAGCGCGGGCGCTGTCCAATTGGTCCACGACCGTTTGCGGCCCGGCCACCGCCTCCAGCCGGACCGGGATGCCGTTGAGCACGGACGTGCCGGAGATCGCTTCCACGCGCGAGGACAAAAAGTTCGACGTCGACCCGCCCGCGCGATTCGCCCGCTGCCACCCACCGGCGTGACCCCAGCCGTGCGGCAGCGCGACAGTTCCGCGGATCATCTCGGTGTTGAGCGTCACCCGGATCTCGATCGTGTCGGCTTCGGAGGGCAGCGTCGCCAGGTCGTCCTCGCCGAGGCCGAGCACCGCAGCGTCCTCGGGGTTGACGTGGAGATGATGCCGACGCTTGTCCGGCATCAGCCGCGGCGAGTTGTGCATCCACGAGTTGTGCGAGTTCATCTCCCGCAGCCCGATCATGCGCAGCGGGAACTCGACGCTCTCCGCGGGCCCGGCTTCGAGTCGTTCCAGCTCGGCGATGAATCGCGGGTCGGCCATCGCGATCTTCTTGTCCCTGGTCTTGATGACCTTGCTGACCGGCTTGATCGGCTGCCGCTCGTGGAAAACCACGCCGCGCGGCGCCTTCTCCCGATACTTCTGCCACGACCAGCCCGACGGGCGCAGCCCGAACAGGTCGCCGCCCTTACCGGTGCGGATGAGCAGGTCGGCCATCTGATGGGGCTTCATGCCCAGGCCCATCTTCGCCAATGCCCGCTCGACGCCGAACATGTGCGCACCACCGAGACCCATCCGTTTGCAGATCTCGTCGAGGACCTGCCACTCCTCGCGGGCCTGCCCGAGCGGCTCGACGACCTTCTCGGTGATCCGAAAGCTCGGCCGCATGTAACGGTTGGCGAACTGGATCGGCGCGTCCTCGCGTTCGTACATGGTGGTCGCCGGCAGCAGGTAGTGCGCGTATTTGTTGGTCTCGTTCATGTACAGATCCATCGCGGCGAAGATCTCCAACGATTCCAGCGCCGCCGCGAGTTTGCGGCCCTGCGGACCGGTGACCGCCGGGTTCGAGCCGAGCATCATGATCCCGCGGATCTGACCCTCACCCGGTGTCAGGATCTCTGTGGGCAGGGCCGAGGACGGCAGGAAACCGTAGGCGTCGGGAAGGTTGTCGACCCGGGTGCGGATCTTGCCGAACGAGGCGAAGTTGAGCTTCTCCGCAAGATAAGCGGTCTCCACCGGCGACCAGGCCCACACCCAGCCGCCCTCCCGCTGCAGATTGCCGGTGACGATGTTGACGAAGTCCTGCAGCACGTTGTTGAGGGTGCCGAACTCCTGCGTACAGGTGCCGGTGCGGCCGTAGACCACGGCCCGCCGCGCCCGGCCGATGGCCCGGGCGATCTCCCGCACGACCTCCGGCGCGATGCCGGTGCGCTCCACGGTTGCCTCCGGCGCGAATCGCTTGACGATCTCTCGCCACACGTCGAACCCGGTCGTCCAGCGGGCCACGAATTCTCTGTCGTACAGGCCTTCGCCGATGAGGACGTGCAGCAGCGAGAGCAGGAACCAGGCGTCCTGGCCGGCACGGATCGGCACGTGTTCGAAGACCTTGGCGGTCTGCGTCTCCCGCGGGTCCACCACGAACACCCGGCCGCCGCGCTCCACCACCCCGGTCATGTGCTCCCGGATGCGCGGATCGTGCACGAAACTCAGCTTGGAGACCCACGGGTTGGCGCCCAGCATCAGCAGCACGTCGGTGCGCGGGATGTCGGGGATCGGCATGTGCGCGCAGTGCCCGTAGAGCATCTTGAACGCCGCGACGCGGGACGCGCCGTCCTCGGAATTGATGCCGTAGAACCACGGCGTACCGATGGCGCACGCGAAGTTCTTCCCCCAGAACGCGGCCGAGTAGGAGAAGTACGGCGGGTTGCCCTCGTGCACCGCCAGCGACTTCGGGCCGTGCTGCCTGCGCAGCTCGGCGAACCGGGCGGCGATGTCGTCCAGCGCCTCGTCCCAGCTGCACGGCTCGAACTCCCCCGGCCCACCGACCCGCTTCATCGGCGTGAGCAACCGGTCGGGGTCGTTGACCACCTCGGTCATCGCGACACCCTTGGTGCAGAAGAACCCCTTGCTGTGCGGGTCGTCCCTGTCGGCGCGCAGCTTGACCAGCTTGCCGTCCTCGACGGTCGCGATCAGCCCGCACATGGGCTCGCAGATCCGGCAGTAGGTGGGTACCTCGACGGTCGACATGCGTCAGTGGCCCTGTGCGAAGTACGCCGCGTAGGTCTCGGTGACCGTGCGGAAGCCGATGGCGCCCTGTTCCGGGGTCAGGCCCTGCTCCGCGGCGCGGGTGGCCGCGGCCTGGAATGCCGAGGAGGCGTTGGCCATGGTGATGCCGGCGTGCGGGAACACGTAGGCGACAGTGTCCGCGAAGATCTGGCCGGTGTTCGCGTCGGAGGACGCGATACCGCCGAGGAACACGATGTCGCCCAGCGTCTTGGCGTCCGCGACCAGGTTGTACTTCTTCAGCAGCGCGATCGCGCCGTCCTTGTCGCCCTTGGCCAGCGCGAGGCCGACCTGGCCGGCCGGGGTGGACGCGGCCGCGGGGTCGACCGCCGGGGCGCAGGAACTGGGGTCGGCCTTGGCCTGGCGCATGGCCGAGGCGAACTGGTGCAGCGAGGTGTCGCCGGGCTGGAGGTAGGGCCCGTTCTGGGTGGCGAAGGCATCTGTGGAAGTAGCGCCCGCGTCCACGAAGGCATTGGCGTAGTCGTTGTAGACCCCGAAGGGCTCGAACAAGGTCCGCGACGCCTGGATGTAGGCCGGGCCGTCCTTGGCCATCTTCTCCGCGAACGTGCCGGATTGGGCGAGGAAGGCCTGTTGCAACGACCCGAAGGGCGGCGGGGCGGGCTGGCCGACGATCGAGGCCACAAGGCCCTCGAACACACCCGGTCCAGCACCGGCCCCGGTCTGGAATCCGTCGAGCAGGTAGGAGAATCCGGTCGCCCGACCCGGGCCGCACTCGTCAGCGGGCGCGGCGGGCCGCGGCACGCTCGGTCGAGCGAAACCACGCATGCCGGCGCCGGAATACGAGGCAGGCAGGGCGGCCTGCGGGTACTGCGCCTGCGTGGTCGAGTTGGTTGCGGCGGCTGCGATGTGCGTCGCCGGGCAGCGCAGTGCCTCGCCGGGGAACCTGGAGTACTGGTGGTTCTTGATGACCACAACGCCGTAGCAGAGCTGCTTGGGCATCGGCTGACCGCGGGTCATGGTGATCGGGAAGGTCATCCCCTGCAGGTTGTCGTTCTTGATCTTGTACAGGCCGTCGGCCACGTCGTTGATCGTGGGGTTGTCCGGCAGGTTCTTGCCCGCCGCGGCGAAGAACTGCCCGAGGATCCAACCGTTGGTGTTGCCACCGGTCGGCGGCGCGCCCGGCGCGTACTGCGCGAATGCCTTGGTGACCTCGGCGATGCCCGGCACCGACGGGTCGGTCCACGGCGCCATCTTCGATGCCACGATGAGGCCGTCGACGTTCGGGTCGGACGGCAGGCTGCTCAGCGCGAGCAGGTCGGCCGTGCCGAAGATCGGGTGGTAGTTCTGCCGTGCGCAGGAGCCGGCGAAGCGACGCAGGCTCGCGGTATCCACGGCGATCATGACCACATCGGCCCCGCCCTGCTTGGCAGCCAGGCATTGTGACGTGTAGTCAGGTTGGGTGAGCGACGGACGGCCGCGAGCCACCAGCTGGAAGCCCACGGTCTTGAGCGCGTCCGGATTGCTCCACCGCTGGTCGAAGTTGTCGCACAGCCCGAAGTCGCTGCAGGCGAACTCGGCAAACTTCACCTTGTGCAGCGGGCGCGCGACATCGCCCAACGCGTAGAGGATCGAGTCGGCATTGGTGTGACCGGACGGGGTCGCGGTCAGCACATACGGGTCGCTGTAGGTGGTGTCCAGACCGCCCTCGGTGCCGAAGGTGAAGATCTTCTTCGAGTCGAGGTACTTGTTGTTGCCGTTGGGTGAGAACCCGAGCGTGCCGTACAGGAACGCGATGGCGCCCTTCCGCTCGACGAACTGCTGCTGCAGCGAGATGTAGCGAGCCGGGTCGCCGCCGTCGTCCCCGACGAGGATCTCCACCGGGTGCCCGTTCACCCCGCCGTGCGCATTGATCCAACTGCCCCACACCCGAATGCCGGTCACCGTGTCCTTGACCAGGCCGCCCACGGGCCCGGAGAAGGTGCCGACCACGCCCAAGCGGATGACCGATTTGGTGGCCGGTCCGGCAGCCCTGGTCGCGGCGGCCGGTGCGGCTCCCACACGTGTGGCGCTACCGGTGGTGGCAGCGGCGGCAGTCGAGCTCTTGGTGGCGGGAGCCCGGGTCTTGGTGCCCGGCGCGGCTGCGGTGGTGGTGCTCGCCGCCGGCGCGGTGCCGGTCGCCGGTTGTGCCGGTGCGGCAGCCTTGGTGCCCGCATCGGCGGCGGGCGCGGCGGGCGCAGCGGCAAGGCTGCCGTCGGCGCCGCCCGCGGCCGCCGCAGTCGGTGCGGACGAGGCGACCTGCCCGACGCCGGCGGCACGTTCGATGGCCTGGTCGCTGACCCTGGTCCCACCGCAGCCCGAGAGCAGGAGCGCCAGGGCGACCGCGCTCGGCAGCGCGGCGCGCCGCGCACTGTTACGAAGCCTGAACACTGAGCGTTCCTCCCTTGGTGGTCCCGGCGTAAGCGGAGAAGATCTCCTCCTCGCCGAATTCGTCGGAGCGTCCGGAGAGCCGGATCGTGCCGCGCGCGATCACCACGACGGTGTCGGCGAGCGCCAGGGCTCGGTGGACGAACTGCTCGACGACGATCAGTGCGACGCCGGTTTTCTTCAGCGTGGCAAGGAATTCGAAGATCTCGTCGACCAGGTTGGGCGCCAGTCCCATGGAGACCTCGTCAAGGAGGACCACCTTGGGCGACTGGATGTACGACCGGGCGACCGCGAGCATTTGTTGCTCGCCACCGCTCATGGTTCCGGCGACCTGCGACAACCGCTGACCCAATCGGGGAAAGGCAGTGGCAGCCCGGTCGATGGCGTCGGCCGCCTTGCGCGGCGGCGCCTGCAGGATGAGGTTCTCCTTCACGGTCAGGCTCGGGAAGATGCCCCGCGGATCGGGGATGTGGCACAGCCCGGCCGCCACCCGTGCGTGGGTGGACTTGCGGGTGACGTCCACGCCGTCGATGAGCACGTGGCCCGCGCTCGGCCGGATGAGGCCCGAGCAGGTCTTGAGGAAGGTGGTCTTGCCTGCACCGTTCGGGCCCAGGACGGCCATGGACGCGCCCGCGGGAAGGGTGAGGCTGAGGTTTCGGACCACGGTCTTCTCGCCGTAGCCGGAGGTGATCCCGCGCAGTTCCAGGATCGGGTTCATCGGTGACCCTCCCCCAGGTCCTCGGTACCCAGATAGGCCTTGCGCACGATTTCGCTGGTGAGCACCTCCGCGGGCACACCCTCGAACAGCAGTTGGCCGAAATCGAGCACGTAGGCGTAGTCGCACAGACCGCTGATCACAGTCATGTCGTGCTCGACGATGAGGATGCCGATGCCGGTGGCCGCGACCACGTCCCGCAGCAGGTCGGTGAACGCCTCGCTCTCGGTGGCGTCCAGACCCGAGGAGGGTTCGTCCAACAGCAGTAGCCGGAAGTCACCGGCCAGCGCCCGGGCGAGCTCCACCAGTCGCCGCTGCCCGGTGGACAACCGTCCGGCGCGGGCATCGGCGTAGGAGCTGATGCCGCAGGCGGCCATCGCCTTCTCGGCCGACGCGGTGACCAGCGCGCGCTCCCCACGCCGGGGCAACAGTTGAGTCAGCGGCGAGGTGCCGGCCAACCGCGCCTCGCGACCCAGTTGGACGTTCTCCCGCACGGTCAGGCTGTCGAACAACTCGATCCGCTGGAAGGTGCGCCCGATCCCCAGGTGCGCGCGCTTGGACTCCGGCGCATGGGTGAGGTCGACGCCGTCGAAACGGATTCGGCCCTCGGTCGGGGTCAGCGCGCCCGAGCAGGCGTTGAACGTCGTCGTCTTGCCCGCGCCGTTGGGCCCGATCAGCCCGGTCACTGATCCGATCGGGGCCGACATCGTCAGGTGATTCACCGCCACGTGCCCGCCGAAGCGGATCACCAGGTCGTCAATGTTCAGCCCACGGACACTCTGACGCTGCGTCATGTCCAACACCTCGGCCGGCGCCGTCATCGCGAACCCCCCGAGATCGCCAATTCCCGGACCGGATCGGCACCCGCCCGCGACGAACTGGCCCGCCGCCACCCCGGGTCCTGACCGCGGCCGGGGATCGGGCCGTGGGTGCCGACCCGGGCCGAGGTGGCCAGCGAGTTCTTGAACCAGGCCACGGCGTCGAAGCCACTGGCGGCGTACAGCGAGGCCAGCAGCGCGAGAATCCCGAAGGCGATCGACTGGTAGTCCGGGTCCAGCTTGGTGGCGTAGGACGGCAGCACCGCCAGCGCGAGCGCGGCGAGGATGGAGGAGCGGATCAGGTTGGCACCGGTGATCGCAATGACCGCGACCCACAGCAGCGACTGCAGCGATCCGAGTCCGCCCGGCCCGGCGGCACCGTTGCCCGCCGAGATGACCCCGCCCGCCACGCCGGCGAAGAACGCCGAGATCGAGAACAGCAGAACCAGGGTGGTGGTGATGCCCGTGCCGTAGGTGGCCAACGCCAACGGAGAATCGGCCAGGGCGCGCAGCAACCGGCCGAGCCGGGAGCGCTGCAACACCACGACCGCGAGGATCACCGCCGTGAGCACAGCCACCGCGACGTAGAAGTACTGCTTGTCATTGGCCACACCCGAACCGGGCAGGTGTGGACGGGGGGCGTCGCGGGTGCCGCCCTGGGGAAACATGAAGTGCTTGCGGTAGATCAGGTTCTCCATCAGCAGGCCGAAGGCGAAGGTGGCCAACGCCAGGTAGATGCCGGACAGCCGGACGGCGGGCAGCGCGACCACCACGCCCAGCGGCACGGTGATCAGGCCGGCGCCGACCAGCGCGACCAACCAGGGCAGGTGCACCTCGGTGGACAACCGGCTGAAGGCCACCGCGCCCACCGCGACGAACGCGGCGTGGCACAGGCTCACCTGGGCCGACATCTTCACCAGCAGGCTGAGGCTGAGGAACATGATCGCCAGACCGACGGCCTGGATGAACACCGGCAGGCGCGCACCCACCAGGGACGGCAGCGCGACCACCAACCCGGCCAGGCCTGCGGCGCCGGCCGCCAGCACCGGCAGCGGCAGTCGGGAGAAGTGTTCCGGCTGGACCCGGCGCACCGGGACCGGCGCGGGCAGCCCGCGCTTGCCGACGATGAGCAGCACCGCGAACAACGCCACGAACGGCACCGAGGCGGGCAGCCCGAGCAACGCCGAGTGCGAGGCCTCCTCCTTCTGCCCGAGCGCCGCGCCGACGCCGATGATCAGGCCACCGACGAAGGTCGCGGGCAGGCTGCGGAACCGACCGATCGCCGCGGCGCCGAAGGCCTGCACGACCAGGTAGGTCAACCGGATCGGGTCGACGCCGACGATCGGTGCGAGCAGGATGCCGGAGATGACCGCGACCGAGCCGCCGATCATCCATGCCATGCGCCGCACGGTGGTGCCGTCCAGGCCGGTGAGCTCCATCAGGTCGGCGTCGTCGACCACACCGCGCATGGCCACACCGATGCGGGTGCGACCCAGCAGCACGGCGAGGCCGGCGGCGATCGCGACACCGATCAGCACGATGATCAGCTGGTTGTAGCCGACGTTGACGCTGATGTTGAAGGTCTTCGTCGACAGGTACGAGTCGACGGTGATCGTCTCCGCCCCGTACCGCTTGTCGGCCACGCCCTGGATGATCAGCAGCATTCCGACGGTTGCCACCACGATCACCGAGGCCGGTGCCCGGGTCAGCCGCCGGGCTATCTGCTCGATGACGATGCCCAGCCCAACGCCGGCTACCAGAATCGCCATCAACGCAGCCACCGGCCAGGGCCAGCCGTGCTTGACCCACAGCTCGTAGAACACGTAGGCGCCGGCGGTGGCCAGCGCGCCGTGGGCGAAGTTGAACACGCCGCTGGTGCGGTAGGTCAGCACCAGGCCGACGCCGGCCAGGCCGTACACGGCACCACTGGTGATGCCGATGACGATGAAGGGCAACCATTCATGCATCAGTTGTCCCCGTCCTCGGCGTGTGCGGTGCGCAGTGCGTCGATGCGGCGACCGATGCGCCGCCGGAAGGCCCACAGGTAGAACCCGCAGCCGCCGGACACCAGCAGGGCACCGCCGATCGCCAGGTTCAGTGGCGTGGTCTGGTCGTCGAAGGCGGCATCACCGCTGACGGCGATCCAGCCGATCAAGACCAGCAGCGCACCGAGCGCGGTCGGGACCGCGGCCACCAGTCGGCTGGGGGCGGCGCCGCCGGGGCGACGACGGGAACTCAGGGCGGCGGTGGACATCAGGTGGTACGGCTCAGCTCGGAGCGGGTCTCCAGTGCACGCACGCGCTCGGCGAGCACCGCGAGGTCGGAGCGATCCACAGCCTGACGCCGCGTCACATCCTCGAGCCGGTCGAGGGTGCGCCACTCGTCGTTCATGTCTGCGGACAGCCACAGTGTGGTGCCGATGATGATCAGTACCAGGCCGCCGATGCAGTCCGAGACCACGTAGGGCACCTGCTTGGCGATGAACGGGGTGCCGGACACGCCGACCCATCCGACGACCACCATGAAGATCCCGCCGAGCACCGCGGCCACGGCCAAGGCACGGTCCCATTGCAACCGACACCACTTCAGGAATTCCATCTCGACCTCTCAGACAGTGCTGATTGTTCGTCTTCCTGCGTCAGACGAAGCGGCGCGCCACGGCGGCCAGCAGCAGGACGGGAACCAGGGCAGCGAGCAACGGGTAGAACGAGACCCGGGTGGTCAACGGCTTGGCCGCAACGGCGCGATCGACGACATCGACGGTGCGCGGTGCGGCCGCGGGTGCAGCCGCCGCGACGTCACCGGCCACGGCCGGCGGTTCGACCGCGGGGGCTGCGGCGGTGGCGCTCGGCGCGGTCGCGATCAGCGGCGGCGCGGCCGGTTCGTTCGGGGCAGCCGCGGCCGGCGCACTGTCCGTGCTCGCGGTCGGGGCCGCGGCTCCGGTCGCGTCGGCCTGGGCGAAGGTGCGCCCGACGATGTAGCTGATCACCGCGACGGCGCTGCCGGTGTTCGGCACCGGGTGGGACAGGCTGATCTCAAGCCCGGAGGACAACACCGAGTCGGCGGTCTGCACCGCGGGCAGGAACTTGATGATCACCCCGGAGGAGGCGAAGGAGTCACCGAGTTGCTTGGCCGGGTCGGCCGGTGCCTTCTCCGTACCGAGCACCAGACCCGTGTCGGTGACCCCGATCAGCTGGTCCCCGACCCGGATCGAGTCGGCCTCGAACGACGAGGTCTTGGTGATCTTGCCGTCCGGAGTGCGGGTGACCTCGGCCCGGGACACCGCGCCGGTCAGCGAGAACGCCCCGAGCGCGAGCCGGGTGCGGGCCTCGCCGACCGAGGTCAGCACCCCGTTGACGGCCCGCACCGAGGAGGTGGAGAACGTCCCGAGTTCATCCCCGGAGGTGCTGGTCTCCCCGGCCTGCGCCTGCGCCGCGGAGCTCGTCTGGTCGGACTGAGCCCGCATCAGATAGCCGGGTTGCTTGACCTGCACCTGCGGGTTCGACGGGTACTGGCTGTTGACGATGAACGGGTAACCCGGCACCGACTTGCCGGACAACGTCGAGACCAGACCGGGGAACGCCACGCCGGTCGCACCCGGGTAGGGCAGCGAGGAGTAGGCGGTGCTCGCGCCCAGACTGTCCAACGTGGCCGAGGTGGTGGGGCCACCGCCGTCGACGAAGTCCTCGATGATCAGGTAGTCGGTGACCGCGATGCGGGCCCGCACCCCGTCCGCGGTGGCCTTGCCCGCGAAGGTGGCGAAGCCGGTGGCCGGCGCGGGTCCGGTGGGGTTGTCCGCGGCGTGCGCCGCGGTTGCGCCCAACGTGCTGACCGCCGGGGTCAGCACGGTGACCATCGCGGTCGCCACCGCGCGCTTCGCGACCGGGTGCCCGGGCCTACGGTGCTTGCCGTTCATCTGCTTCCCTCTCACGATCAGCGCACCTTCGGATGAGTGCCGGCCACGTTCCGGTACTCCGCCCGGACGGCGACCTTGGCCACCTTTCCGTTCGGCAGGCGGGGCAGCGGTTCGGTACGGATCACGACGTAACGCGGAACCTTGTAGGAGGCCAGGCCGGCGTTGCACGCGGCGATCACCGTCTGCGTGTCCACCGGCCCGTCGGGCACCACGATCGCGGCGGGCGTCTCGCCGAACTTCTCGTCCGCCGCGCTGATCACGCACACCTCGACCACGCCGGGGATCGCCGCGATGACGGCCTCGATCTCGCCGGGGGACACGTTGATGCCGCCGGTGATGATCAGGTCCTTGAGCCGGTCCACGAAGCGCAGCCGACCGTCCGCGGTCCGGGCGCCGAGATCGCCGGAGTGCAGCCACCCGCCGCGGATCGCGGTCGCCGTGGTGGCCGGGTCCTGCCAGTAGCCCGGGGTCATGCCGGGGCCGCGCAGCACGATCTCGCCGGCCTCGTCGGCGTCGCACTCGGTGCCGTCGGGGCGCAGCACGCGGAACTCGGTGAAGATCGAGCCGGTGCCGCAGGTGTCCGGGTGACTCGCCGCGTCGCGCACCGGGGTGCCGGTGGCCACCCCGCCGGCCTCGGTCATTCCGTAGATCTGACGCAGGCTCACACCCTTGGCGGCCCAGGCCTGCAGCAGCGGAACTCCGACGGCGGCCCCGCCGGTGAACGCGGAGGACAGCGCGGACAGATCGGCCTCGGCGAAGTTCTCGGCCGCCGCGATCGCCCCGAAGATCAGCGGGACGCCGAACAACGCGGTGATGCGGTGCCGCTCGAGCAGTTCGACCGCGCGAGCCGGGTTCAGCTCACGTTCGATGACCAACTCCCCGCCGAGCACGGTGGTCATCGCCAGGCCCCAGACCAGGCCGGGGGTGAAAGCCAATGGCAGCACCAGCAGGGTGCGGCCGCCCGGGCGCAGACCCTCCTCGGTGAGACTGGCCTCGAACACGATCGACAGCAGGCTGCGGTTGGTGCACACCACGCCCTTGGAGGCGCCGGTGCTGCCGCTGGTGAAGATGATCATCGTCGGGTCGTCGGGCTCGACGTCCACCACGAAGTCGTCCGGCCCACCGGCCCGCAGGTCCGCGATCGTGCCCAGCCCGATGTGCTCGGTGTCGGCGGCCAGGGTGACGACCTCCTTGGCCGCGGCCTCACACGCCGGGTCGACCAGGATCAGCCGGGCCCCGGCATCGGTGGCGACCTTGTGCAACTCGGCGGCCACCATGCGCGCGTTCATCGGGACCAGCACCGCGCCTGCCTTCAGCACCCCGAGCGCGGCGGCGCACCACTCCAGGGAGTTCGGTCCCAGCACACCGACCCGGTCGCCGGGGCGCACGCCGTGCTCGACGAGCAGGCGGCCGACCCGCGAGGTCCAGTCCTGCAGGCCGCGGTAGTCCAGGGTGTCGTCGTCGACGACCAGGGCCGGCGCCTCGCCCTTCGTGCGGGCCCACCAGCGCAGTGCCGAGGTCACCGTGGCGGCCATCAGAAGTCGACCACGCCGCGGATGTTGACGCCGGCGTGCATGTCGGCGTAGCCGGTGTTGATCTCCTCGAGGGAGTAGCGACGGGTGACCAACTCGTCCAGCTGGATCTGGCCGGCCTTGTACATGTCGACGAAGTACGGGATGGCCGCGGCCGGCGACATCATGCCGAACAGCGCGCCCTGCAACCGCTTCTGGAACATGGCCAGCTCGAACAGGTTGATCGGGATCTCGTTGCTGTCGATGTTGGCCATCGCAGTCAGCACGACCGTGCCCGCCTTGCGGATCGCGGCGAAGGCCTCGGCCAGGTGCTCGCCCCGGGCCACCCCGGTGGTGACGATCGCGGAGTCCGCGCCCTGGCCGTTGGTCAGCGACTGCGCCAGGTCCTGCGCCGCGGTCATCGACTCGAACGCGTCGGTGGCGCCGAGCTTGAGCGCGCAGTCCCGCTTGAACGGGGCGGTGTCCACCGCGATGATCCGCGACGCACCGGCGTGCCGGGCGCCCTGCACCGCGTTCATCCCGATGCCGCCGACGCCCATCACGATGACCACGTCACCGGGGCGCACCTGCGCGGCGTTGACCGCGGAACCCCAGCCGGTTGGGACGCCGCACCCGATCAACGCGATGGTCTCCAGCGGCACCGTCGGGTCGACCTTGATGGCGCCCCACTCGGGGAGCACGGAGTACTCGGAGAAGGTGGAGACCAGCGAGGTCTGCGCGACGTCGGTGTCCCCGTGGTGCAGCCGGAAGGTGCCGTCCAGCTGGGTGCCCATCATCATGAACGCGCCGTTGTCGCAGAGGTTCTGCATGCCCGACGCGCACCACCGGCAGTGCCCGCAGCTCGGGATGAAAGCGGCGACCACGTGGTCGCCGACGGCCAGGTCGCGCACGCCCGGGCCGACCGCCTCGACGATGCCCGCGCCCTCGTGCCCGCCGCACAGCGGCAGGTGCGCCATGGGCACGTCGCCCTTGGCGACGTGGTCGTCGGAGTGGCACAGGCCCGCGGTCACGTAGCGGACCAGGACCTCGTGCTCCTTGGGCTCGTCGACGGTGAGCTCGACGATCTCCCACTCGCCCGGGGCCTCGAACAGCACTGCGGCCCTCGACGTGATCGTCACGGGTCAACCTCCGGGGGACGGACAAAACCTACAGGCTTTAGCTTAGGGGATTTGTGACCTATGTCAATACAAGACATCTTGTCCGGACCATTTGTCTGAACAGCTCGTCTGTTGTCAACAAGTAAGCGGACACTTCCTTGCGGCGGCGGGACTTTTCAGGACGCCCCCAGTTCGTTATGGTCACAGAGTCTAAATCAGACACGTTGTCCAAATCAAGGAGTCGTCATGCATCCTCCGGCCGGCGCACCGGTCGACATGGTGGTCGATCCCACCTGGCAATGGATCTTCGGATCACTGCACTTCGGCCTTGCCGCGCTGACGATCTACCTGGCCGCGCGGGCGCCGGTACGTCAGAGGAACTGGGCGGAGCTGCGCTTCCGGATGCTTGTGCTGTTCGGCGGTGCGCTCGGCGCGGTGTTCTTCGAGGGCGCGATCGACCGCGGTGGGCAACTCTGGTACGCCGACATCGGCGCCTGGCATCTGAAGACCCTGTATGGAGTGCAGGTGCCGCTGTGGGTGATGCCCGTGTACCTATGGTTCCTCGGCGGTGGGGCGCTGTTCATCATCCAGCGGATCCGCGCGGGCGCCCGACCGAAGGACTTCATCCTGATCTTCGCCTACATCACCGTGGCGGACTTCGCGCTGGAGATCCCACTGATCAAGACGGCCGGGCTCTACCGGTACTGGGGCGACACACAGCCGTTCTTCCACCACCGGTGGTTCCCGCTACCGCTGTGGTTCGTCACCACGAATCGTTGGTTCGACCTGCTCCCCGCCATGATCATCCTGCTGCTGATGAGCACACGCATCCGACACATCGAGTGGACCATCCCGTTGGTGATGATCGCCGGGTGCTACGTCACCTACGGCTCCGTCACGTGGCCGGTGATCGCGGCTCTGCAGAACAGATGGAGCCAGCCCATCACCTGGATTGCCGGAGGGGTCACCATCCTGCTGGGATTGGGCGCCACGTATCTCGGCGCCCATCTGGCCCCGCGTCTGCGGTACTGCATGGACTGGTACGGCACGTCGGAACCGGTGTCGCTGACCACCGCCTTGCACGGCACCGAGCACCGAACCGCGGCCCCCACCCTGGCATCGAGCAGCGCATGACCGGCGGCGCGCCCGTCGACGTTCTCGTCATCGGCGCGGGCCACAACGGCTTGGTCGCCGCAAACTATCTGGCGGACGCGGGCCGTCGCGTGCTGGTGGTCGAGGCCAACTCGACCATCGGCGGCTTCACCTCCTCCCAACGAGCGATCCCCGGTGCACCAGAGCATCTGAGCCACCCGTACTCGTTCGATCCGTTCTTCTGGGACTCGTTTCCACCCGCCAAGGACCTCGAGTTGCATCGGCACGGGTTGCGCCGGGTCCGCGTGGATCCGGGCCTGGTCTACCTCGACCCGGAGGACGCGTCGCTCGCGTTCTGGGAGGACCCGCGGGCGACCGCGGCCGAGATCGAGCGCTTCTCCCGGGCCGATGCGCGCGCGTACCTGGAGTTCGCCCACCTGCTGCGGGCGTTCAGCGACATCGCGCTCGCCTACTTCGTCGCGAACCCGGCCCGGCTGGACGTGCGGCCGCTGACCCGGGTTGCCCGACAGGCGCTGCGGCATCGGCGCCGGCTGCGGGAGATCGTCGCGCTGACCACCGGCTCGGCGACGGAGGCAATCGCCGAGCGATTCACCCACCCGACCGTGCGCAACGCGCTGCACGCCGTGGCCGGTTCCACCATCCCGAACTCCGCCGATGGCAGCGGCGCGGGGTTTCTCTGGTTGGCCAATCAGCACCGCCACTCGCATCAGCATCCGATCGGCGGCATCCAGGCGCTGCCGGATGCACTCGCCCGCCGGCTGACCGAGGCCGGCGGGGCGATCGAGGCAAACGCCGCGGTCTCGGAAGTCCTGCTGCGCAACGGCAGAGCCGTCGGTGTGCGGCTGACCGATGGACGCGAACTGGAGGCAACCGAGGCGGTGCTGGCCAGTTGCGATCCGACGACCGCACTCGGTCGGCTGCTGCCGGCGGGAACACTGCCCGCACGCCTGAGCGACCGGGTCCGGGCGATCCCGGTGCGCAACGGCGGGTACGGGCAGATGAAGGTCGACCTCGCCTTCGGCGGGCAGCTGAGTCTGGCGCGCTACGAGAAGTGGCGCGACGACGGCGTGAACCTGCGCCGGCCCATGCACGTCTTGGCAACCGAAGCCGGCATCGAACGGGCCTTCGCCCGTTCCGCAGCCGGACTGCTTCCGCACTCCGACGACTTCAGCATGTGGAACGTCATCCCCACCGGGGCCGACCCGTCTCAAGCCCCCGCCGGACAGGACAACTTCTACTGCTACCTCGCGGTCGCGCCCCACACACCGGAAGTCGGATGGGACATACCCGAAGCCGAGGGCGTCACGCTGCGACAGCGAGCAGGCGACGCAGTGGTCGCGAAACTGGCCCGTTTCTACGACGGGGTCGAGGCTTTGGAGATCGGCCGCCGGGTGCTCACCAACGATGACTTCGAGCGTTTGGTCGGTGCGGCCGGCGGCAACATCACCCACGTCGACATGGTGCTCAGTCGCGGCGGCCCCCGACGGCCGGCTCGCGGTCTCGCCGGCTACCGCACGCCGGTCGAGGGCCTGTTCCTCGGTGGCTCGGGCTCGCATCCCAGTGGAGGCATCACCGGTGCGCCCGGCTACCTGGCTGCGCGGGAGATCCTGCGCGGGGCGCGATGACAACAAGGGCCGAGGCGGAGCGCCGTCCTTCGGCGCTCACCTTCTGGTCGGCATTCGGGGCGGCAACGATTGCTCTCGGGCTGTACTGCTGGACTCGATGGTTCGTGCACGGCGAATTTCGACGTCCGGATCCGGGCCCGGACGCCTACCACTACCTCTGGTACTTGCGCGGCTTCGAAATCGCGGCCTCGATCGCGGGCGTGGTCATGCTCTGGCACTGGGTGGTGCGGCCCTGGCGACGGACTCGGCACGTACCGATAGACGGCAAGATCTTGCTGGGCATGATGTTCGCCTACGTCGTGGACCCCACGCTGAACGTCTTCAACTCCGCGTTCGCCATGAACGCGCACTCGGTCAGCTTCGGCTCCTGGGGAAACGGGCTGCCGCTGGGTTGGAGCGCGGACCAGCAGCGGTTCGCCGAGGGCCTGCTGTGGGCACCACAGCTGTACATGTACTTCGGGTTGTTCGCCGCGATGCTCGGCTGCGCGCTGCTGCGACAACTGCGTCGGCGCTGTCCACGGGCCAGCAACGCCACGCTGTACGCGATCGTCTTCGTCGTGTTCATGCCCCTGGACTGCATCGCCGAGGTCGTCTTCCTGGTGCTGCCGCAGCTGTACGTCTTTCCCGGCGTTCCCCACGACTTCAGCCTCTTCCCCGGCCGGATCTACCAGTTCCCGCTCTACCAGTCCCTGTTCGCCGCGGTCTTCGCGATCATGGTCACGTGGTTGCGGGACTCCGTCGACGCTTCCGGGCGGTCGGCCGTGGAGCGCGGAGTCGACCGGCTGCCGATCGCGATGTGGCGCAAGCACGCCATGTCGTTCATGGCGGTCACCGGTTTCTGCGCCGCCTCCGCGCTCGGCTACTTCCTGCCGTACGGGTATGCGTCGATGAGCGCGGACACCTACGTCGAGGTGCCGTCCTATCTCGCCCCGGCTGCCTACTGCGGTGTGGCGGGCAAGCCGGTGTGCGCGTCGGTCTATCTGGACCGGCTGGGACACGGCGGGGCTCCGTAAGGTGACCGGTGTGGAATCGGTCCAGGCGCGTTCCGGGGCGCGGCGGCGTGAGGCGACGCAGGCGGCGATCGTCGCCGCGACGCGTCGACTGCTGTTGGCCGGCGAGCCCTACTCCGCCCTGTCGACCGAGCAGATAGTCAAGGAGGCCGGGGTTTCCCGGGCCACCTTCTACTTGCATTTCGCCGACAAGAAGGAGGTCGTGTACCGCCTGGCCTACGAGTTCGTCGAGCAGCGGTTCGCCGCCGAACCCCTCGTCGACCCGCGCATCGGCCGCGAGGCACTCGAGGCGTTCATCACCGACCTGGTCGACCAGTGGATGGCGGACGGCCCCATTCTCAACGCCATCATCGAACTCGCCCAACAGGACCCCGCCATGCGCGAGACCTGGGCCGACGCGATCGACCAAATGGGCGCAGTGGGCGCCAAGATCATGCAGGCCCGCTGGGCTGACGGACCGTCAACCGACGCAGATCCGGTGGCCATCGGGCGGATGCTTGGGTGGATGTTCGAGCGTTCGGCACAGCAACTCACCTACGACCCCGCACAACGCGACGCGGTGATCCGCGCGGTGGTCGAGGTCGTGTGGAGAGTCTTCGACTATCGTCCGACAACCCGGCGCATGCGGACGAGCAAAGCCGCGGAGGGCACAACGGACCCGGTCAGGTAGGTGGACAGCCGGGAGGTCGAGGTCCCCACGCGGGAGGCGAACTCGGCGCGGGTAAGGCCGGATTCCTCCAGCAGGTCGCGAATCTCGGCCGCCACCACAACTCGTTCGGCTGCCTCCGCCCGACGGCGAGCGCCGGCCAGCAGCTCGGCGAACAGCGGTCCGGTGCCGTAGGGCGGATCGATGGTGATGCCCTCCTCGACACGGCGGGCGAGCGGTCCCCACGGGTCGGCCTCGATCGCGGCGCGCATCCGACGCCAGTGCGACAGCCCGCCGCGTTCCAGGGCCGCCCGCACCGCCTCCGCCGGCCAGGTGTCGACGGGATCGTCGACCGCGGCATCAACATTGCGGAACGCCAATGCCATCAGGACTCCACCACGGCAACCGCGAGCTCTCGGCAAGCCGCGGCCACCGCGGACCAGTCGTGCCAGCGAGGGTCGAGATTCTTGTACCGCGGCAGTTCGCGGGTGACGCTGCGATCGGCGGGCTTTGGTTCCGCAAGTTGGCGCACCACCTGCGAGGCAACGCCGTCGCCGGCGCCGTGTTGGTCCGCGTAGTAGTCGTCGATGCTCGCGAGGACGGCCGCGGACCGCTCCATGCCGATGACCCGCGCCAGCGCCCCCACGTCCAGATAGTCCCGGGTGCGGTTGCGCCGCACGATGAGGAATGCCTTGACCCGCAAGGCTTCCTCGGCGGTGGGCACGGTGACCGTGGCACCGTCGGGCAGCTCGAAATTGATCGTCTCAAGAGGTCGGCGCCGGATCAGCTGTCGCACGCCGGTTTCCACGCCACCGAGTTCGCCCAGGATGATCTTCCCCGGGGTGACCCGGTTGGTGACCCACTCGCCCTCGGACTCCAAGGCCTCCAGCACCACGTCGAAGCGTTCGGCCAGATTTTCCAGCACGTGATCGTGGTCGAAGGAGTCCCGGTGTCCGGCGTGCAGCGCAGCGGCGGAGTCGCCCACCAGCACCGCGTCCGGCACCAACTGCTGCAGCCGCGCCGCCGAACTCAGGACGCGACGCAATGTGCGCGAAATCCGTGGCACCGAGCTATATTATCACATCTGATAATTACGGTCACCGGGTGGCGGAGGACCCGAACAACACCGCGCCCACCTGCGGCGCGGCGGGCCCACCGAGCAGCAGCGACACATTCGCGTCGGGCACCGGGTTCGGGGAGTCGCCGCGGATCTGGCGGACCGCCTCCAGGACCACCCCGATGCCGTGCACGAACCCGTCGGCCAGGTTCCCGCCCGCGGTGTTCACCGGCAGCCGGCCCCCCGGCACGGTGAGGTTCTCGACCGTCATCACGTCGCCGGCAGCCGGGCCGGGTGGCACCAGGCCGACGTCGATCAGCGAGGCCACGGCAGGTCCGGTGAAGTTCTCGTAGACCTGGGTGACGTCGACGTCGGCCGGCCGCAGCCCGGCCTCGCGCCACAGCCGGTCGACCATTGCCGGCGCCAGGCCCGCGGAGGTGTACGGGTCCTGGTTCTCGGTCAGCTCACCCCAGCCGCGCACGAATCCCTGCACGCCGCCGAGGATCCAGGCGGGCTTGCCGCGGGTGTGCCGGGCGCGGTCGGCCGAGACCAACAGGATCGCGCCGGCGCCATCGTTCTCCCGGGAGCAGTCGTACAGACGCAGCGGTTCGGCGATCAATCGGGAGGCGCGGTATGCCTCGGCGTCCAGCGGCGTGCCGTAGGCGACGGCGCGGGGGTTGGACTGCGCGTGGTGGTAGCCGGCCAGCGCGAGCGCCTCCAGCGCCGAGGCCGGCACCTTGTCGTGCTCGAGCATGCGTTGGGTGCGCAGTGCGCACACCTGAACCGGAGTCAGAATGCCGTGCGCGGCGTAGTGGTTGGGGAAATGACCCTCGGCGTAGGGCAGCCGGCCCTCCTCGGCCTGGTTCATCCCGCGGTACACCGCCACACAGGATGCCTGACCGGTCGCTATCGCCGCGGCCGCCTGCAGGATCGCCGGGACCTGCCCGCCGCCGCCTCCACCCCAGGCCAGCGAGGACCAGCGCAGTTCGTGCACGCCGAGCGTGGTCGCGACGTGGGTGCCCTCGGACGGATCGTCACCCCAGGACACGAAGCCGTCGATCTCCCGCGGGTCGATCCCGGCGTCCCGAGCGGCGTCGAGCAGCGCCTCGAGCACCAGGGCCTTGGTGCTGCGCGGCGCCCCGGCGCGCTTGTAGTACGGCGTCTGTCCGACGCCGACGACCGCCACCGCGCCGCGCAGATTCATGCGGGTGCCCAGCGCAGCAGCGGCCAAGTGGTGGCGTCCGGGGCGGGTTCGAACTCACCGCGCACGCGGCCGCCGATCACCGGGTCGTCGGTGCCGGTGTAGAGCCCAAGCACGCGCCGGTCGCCGGCTTGCGGCAGCTCGACGAGCACCGTGGTGTACGGGACTTCGGCGGCCGGGTGGAACTGCTTGTGCGTCCGGGTCCAGGTGTAGACCACGCCGGTCGGTTCGACCGCTTCCCAGCCAGGGTCGAAGGTGTGGCAGTCCGGGCACATCGGTTAGGCGGTCCAGATCCACCGCGCGCATGTGCCGCACCGTTGGATCCGCAGCTCGCCCGCCCGCAGGCCGTCCCAGTACGGGGCGTCCAGCAGCGTGGCCGACGGACCCTCGGCGCCGAAGCGTGGGTGCGGCGTCACAGCAGCGCCACCGGCACGTCGACATGACGGGCCCTCAGGTACTCGCCGAGCGACTTGCCCAACGCGTCCAGCCGCCCGTTGCTGCTGCCGCCGGTGCCGAGGTTGCCGTGCACCATGAAGTGCACTGCGTGCAACTGCGGGAACTCGTGCCGGGACACGGGTAGGCCCGCGCTTTCCGGGAACAGCTGCCGGAACCGGACCTCGGACAGTTCCGCGCGCAGCCAGTCCCACGCCTCGGGCCTCACCCAGATGCCGACGTTGCTGTTGCCGCCCTTGTCGCCGGAGCGGGTGTGCGCGATCCGGCCCAGCGGCACCCGCACGGTCTCGTCCGTCGGCAGCGGCGTCGGAGCGGGGTCGGAGTCGACGACCGGCACCTCGGCGCGGTGGGGCTGCGGTGCCTCGAGGCGGGTGCCGTCGTCGAGCACCGCCACCTCCGACAGCACCGCGCAGGACACCAGGCCGGGCCAGTACGCGACCACCGGGCTGGGCTTGGTGGCCCGCGGGTGGTGTGAGTCGCAGTGGAACCCGGGGATGCTGCTCAGGATCGTGGAGGCCAGCGCGCGGAAGAACCGCTTGGGCGCAAGCGGTTCCGGATCGTCGGCCCGACCCACGAAGCGCAGGGTGACGGTCGCCGCTTCGATGCTCTCCGGGTCGACCCCGGCGGTACCGATGCGGTCCACCCGGTGCAGGCGCACGCCGCTGCCCGCGATCGCGGCGCGGGCCTGCGCCTCGACCAAGTCGGCCTTGGCGTCGACGTCCAGGCCGCACAGGTAGGCCTCGACGGCGTTCTCCCAGCCGTCCACGGCGGTGATCGCCACCTTGGTGGTCGGCGACGGGGCCAGCCCGGTCGCGCCGTGCACCCTGACCCGGTCCGGATCGACGGCCTCGACGCGCACAGTGCGCAGGTCGACGGTGACATCGGGGTTGAGGTACAGCGGGCCCTGGATCTCGTAGAGCAGCTGCGCGGTGACCGTGTCTGTGGTGACCGCGCCGCCGTGGCCGGCGTGTTTGGTGATCACCGCACTGCCGTCGGCGGCGACCTCGGCGATCGGGAAGCCGGGATGGATCATTCCGTCGATCGCGGTGAAACCGGAGAAGTTCCCGCCGGTGGCCTGCGGGCCGCACTCGATGATGTGCCCGGCGACCACCGCGCCGGCCAAGGCATCAAGGTCGCTCGGAGCCCAGCCGTGCCACCAGGCGGCCGCGCCCACCACCAGTGAGGCGTCGGTGACCCGCGGGCAGATCACCACGTCGGCGCCGCCGGCCAGCGCCGCGGCGATGGCCCAGCCGCCGAGGTAGGCGTTGGCCGAACTGGGCGGCAAACCCCAGTCGGACAGGGGTTTTCCGGTGTCCAGGTGGGAGAACTGCTCGCCCGCCGCCGTCAGTTCGTCCAACCGGCCCAGCAGATTGTCGCCCTCGACGTGCGCCACCGACGCGGTCCGGCCGAGCGCCGCCGCGCCGGCCCGCACCTGCGCGGCCAGCCCGGCCGGGTCGAACCCACCCGCATTGACGACCACCTTGATGCCGCGGTCCAGGATGTCGGCGAGGTTCCCCTCGAGCTGGATGGCGAACTCGTCGGACCACAGCCGTGGGTGGCCGGCCGCGGTGCGCTGCACCATCGAGGCCATGGTCACCTCGGCGAGATAGTCGCCGACGATGACGTCCACCGGGTCGCCGTCCAGGATCTCCCGGATCGCGCTGCGCCGGTCCCCGGAGAACCCGGAGCAGTTTCCGATGCGAATGGGGTGTTTGGTCATCGTGGTAGCCATTCCGGTCGGGCCGAGCCCATCGGCAGCAGGCCGTGGCGGTACTCCCCCGGCGTCGCGGACATCCGCACCTGCTCGGTAACCCCCTGGTAGCGGCCCAGCGGGCCGTCGCTGATCAGCAGCTCTGGGTCGGGGTATGCGTGGGTGTCGCCGTGGCCCGCGACCTCGGCGGCGTAGGCCTTGTCGAAGATGCCGAGCGAGAGGATCCAGGCGGCGACCCGGGTGAGCGAGACGTGCACGCGGTAGCTGCCGCCCTCGGTGGCCCGGCGGATCAGCGCCGCGGAGATGCCCGCGGTCACCAGCCACGGCACGATCCAGTCGTTGACCACGGTGACCACCGGGAGCTTCGGCGCCTCGGTGCT
>Ga0157362_1000114_pt1 | contig 22789 bp, 14 predicted proteins | sample AttlaeALBM3_FD_111480 | JGI IMG/M metagenome (GOLD analysis project Ga0157362, IMG submission 111480) | Fungus gardens microbial communities from leaf cutter ant in Ribeirão Preto, State of São Paulo, Brazil - Atta laevigata ALBM3 | ecosystem: Host-associated > Fungi > Mycelium > Unclassified ... | reverse complement strand
GTTTCGATCAAACGCTCTATGTTCTGTGTGATAAATCACATGGAGCGTGATCATGAAGATGGATTTCTCAGCAGCCGATGTCGATCTCGACTTTTCGCTCAAGGGGAAGGTAGCGCTGGTTACGGGTGGCGCATCGGGCATCGGTGCAGCCATTGCAACCGCGTTTATCCGCAAGGGCGCCAGGGTTGCGCTGGTCGATGTCAATCTGGACAACGCAGCGGCCAAAGCTGCCGAGCTGGGTGATGCGGCTGTACCCTTCTCCTGTGATGTCTCCAATCCGGACTCCGTGGCCAAGGCAGTGACGGACGTGCAGGCGGCGTTTGGCCAGCTCGATATTCTGGTCAATTGTGCGGGTGTCGTGTTCCTTGCACCTGCCGAGACGCTCCCGCTGGATTATTGGGACAAGACGATTGCCATCAACCTCAAGGGGAGCTTCCTGGTTACCCAGACTGTCGGTCAGGCGATGATCAAGGCAGGCAAGGGCGGCCGTATCATCAATCTCGCTTCGCAGGCTGGAACAGTCGCGATCGAAGAGCACGTTGCCTACTGCGCCTCGAAATTCGGCGTGATCGGCATGTCCAAGACCTTCGCTGCGGAGTGGGGTAAATACGGCATCACGGTCAATACGCTTTCCCCAACCGTGGTTATGACCGAGCTCGGCAAGAAGGCCTGGGCGGGTGAAAAGGGTGAAGCCGCCATCAAGCGTATCCCAGCCGGGCGCTTTGCCATTCCCGAGGAAATTGCTGCCGCCGCGGTGTTCCTTGCCTCCTCCGGTGCTGCGATGATCAACGGTGCCGATATCCTGATCGACGGCGGCTATACCATTCTCTGAAAAATGACCGAGCGCTGGCGCACTTCATCAAGATGCGCCTGTCGCTCCGTCGCCGGTCATAAGCATGATGCGTCACGCTATGGGGCAGGGCGGGATAGGGTGCCGCTCATCCTTGTCAGTCAGTGGCTCGCCTTGACAACGCGCGGGATGGCGCTGGCGCCGGTACAGACCAGGTGATTGGCCCACCGATGTAGACAGGCCTTTTCGCGAGGCTTTCGGGGTGCGCCAAGGAGCGGGATCTGTGTCCCGAAAACCACAGATTTTCATACTTTGTCAGGAACTCGCCATGCAACGTCATGTTCGGGAATAGTATTATCATTAGATAACAATGCATTAGCTCGGTTGTCATAGAACTGTCATATGGGAGTCATCAAAGCTTCGCAGGTCATGCGTGGAGGCACCGATTAAGGGAGGCTCACACCCACCGCAGCATCGGAAGATGAACCTGATATGACCTCTCTCCCCCGTGCCTGTCGCCTGCTGCTGGCGTCGGTATCTCTGGCCTCTCTGGCTATTGCGACGCCGGTACGCGCAGCCAGTCTCGATCAGATGACCCTGATGGAGAAGCAGATCAAGGCCATGCAGTCCCAGCTGGCCGACATGAAGCGTGAGCATAATCGCGAGATGAAGCGCATTCATGACCAGCTGGCACAACAGAGACAATCAGAGGAAAACGATCCCTACGGTGCACGTAACGGATATCGTGGCATGCCCGCGCACGGCTCGGGCCAAGCTGCGACGGGTGGTTTCTCCACGGCATCGGCTCCGGGGCCGAACAGCAATGTTCTCCTGCCTCCTGTCAATGCCGCAACCCCGTATGGTCAGCTAACCGGCACGCCGACCGGCCGCGTGACCGATCTCTACGGGCCGCTTCATCGTGGTCAGATCCAGATCGGTGGCGTACGTATTACTCTCGGTGGTTATGTCGAGGCCGCGACCATGTTCAGGTCGCGCAACAACGTGTCTGACATCTCATCCAATTTCGGGTCCATTCCTTTCGCGAACAGCCCGAACTACCATATCAACGAGTTCCATGAATCGGCGCGCCAGAGCCGCCTCGCCGCGCTGGTGGAAGGTGACATCACACGCAACCTCCGCGCACAGGCCTATATCGAAACCGATTTCCAGGGCGCTGGTTCATCGTCCAACTCGCGTCAGTCCAACTCCTATGTTCTTCGTGAGCGCGTTTTCTACGGTCAGCTGATCGATGACGCCGACGAACTGACGCTGCTGGGCGGTCAGAACTGGTCGCTTCTCACCATGTTCAACCACGGCATGCGCGCCCGTGACGAGCAGGTGCCGCTGTCGATCGATGCCCAGTACATCCCGGGCTTCAACTGGACGCGTAACACCCAGATCCGACTGGTCAAGGGCTTCGATCACGGCCGCTACAATATGGGCATCTCGGTCGAGAACCCGCAGCAGGTCATCGCGGTTGGCTCAGGCGGTCAGTATCTTCCCGCCGGTGCGACCTCGGGCACCTATCAGAACGCGGGTGTGAACGTGAACAATCCGTCGACCAACTATTCGACGGATGTGGCGCCAGACATCATCGGCAAGCTCGCGGCTGACCCGGGTTGGGGCCATTACGAGCTGACCGGACTGTTGCGCTTCGCTCATAGCCGTGTCTCCTACACCGGCACGGGCCAGAGCAGCACGAAGCTGGCTGGCGGCGGCGGCGGCGGCCTCATCCTGCCAGTCGAGAAGTCGCACAAGGTGTTCTTCCAGGCATCTGGCCTTATTGGCACCGGGATCGGGCGTTACGGCACGTCCAATATTCCTGACGTGACCATTGACTCCAAGGGCCAGGTCAAGCCCATGCCAGCGGCCAACGTGCTGGTCGGCCTTTATGGCAACGCCACCAAGGCATTGCAGCTTTACGCCTATGGCGGCATGGAAATGCTGCGTTCGCGCTCCTATTTCAATGTGGGCGGCAAGCATTACGGTTATGGCAACCCGCTCTACAACGTAGGTGGATGTGATATCGAGGGCGCCGCGTCGAGCGCCTGCCAGACCAGCATCAACCGCGTGGTACAGGGTACGGCCGGCTTCTGGTGGACCTATCTGCATGGCGATTACGGTACGCTGCGTGTCGGTGCCCAGTACTCCTACACCTATGTCACCTCCTTCAGCGGGGTGGGTGGTACGCCGCACACGAACGACAACATGGTGTTTCTCTCGCTGCGTTATCTGCCCTTCCAGTGAGGGCGGGGCCTCGCGAGGATCTTCAACGGAAAAAGCCGGGCGTTTCTGCCCGGCTTTTTTTATGCATCTGTCGATGAACCGATCCGCATGCAGGTCAGAAATCTGCGTTGATGCGCCCGAAATAGTAGCCACCATTGATCGGCACCTGTGCCGAGGCGCTGTCGTAGACGAGTACGCCGTAAGAGGCGAGTTGGGCAGGCACCTTGCGGGGGCGTATGTTGAAGATGTTATTGGCCCCGACAGCGACATGCCAATGCTGATTGAAGCGGTAGCCGATTTCGAGATCGGTCAACCAGCGCGGCGTGTTCTTGAACTGGGCGAAGCATACATTCGAACCGCGCAGCGCCTTGCCATTGATCGGACAAATGGCGCTGGCCGGTGTCCAGTCCTGATAGGTAAGCATCCCGACCGTCTGACCATAGCGCGACTGCCGCAGATTCACGTCCCAGTTGCCAAGCGTATAGTAGGCGTTCAGCACGATCTTGCTGCGGGGTGACTCGCTGGTGAGATAAGCCGTGGTCTGGGCATTGAGCAGAGGCGTGCCGGTGGCTGAAAGACCGTTATGGGTCAGGGTGGTCCGGTTGATGTTGAGGCCCATCGACAGCAGCAGATTGCCGTAGCGATGCATCCTCAGGCGGTAATCAGCCTTGATGTCGATACCCTGGGTGCGTGTGCTTGCCCCATTCGAGAAGTAATAGGCCGAAAACCCCGTCGGGTTCGTCAGGGTCGCCCCACCGGGCAGGGTATAGCCCAGCTGTTCGATGGCGGCGATGGCCTGTGCCCCGACAACGGTGCCACCCTGCACGATACGATCACGCAGGTTGATCTGATAGACATCCGCCTCGACATGGAAATTATCGAGCGGCTCAAGCACGATACCGCCACTGGCATTGGTCGATCTCTCAGGCTTGAGAGCGCTGGCTCCCAGCGTTCTTGCGGCATCTGACGAGACCGGAAGCAGGCCGGACGCCGAGGTCGGCCCCACGCTCAGGGCAGAGTAATGCTGTTCGGCAAGGGTTGGGGCACGAAATCCGTTGCTGATGGTGGCACGCACGGCGATACGTTTGGTGAAATCATAGCGCGCCGAGATCTTGCCGTTCTCGGTGTTGCCAGCATCGGTATAATGTTCGAAGCGTCCGGCCAGATCGATGTCCAGCTTGGGCAGGGGATGAAAGTCATCATCCAGATAGGCGGCCCAGATATCGCGGCTCCAGCTTCCCGCATTCTGTGGCGCGGCACCGGCATAACCCTGCGTGCCGCCTGCTTCGTAGGACGGGGGTTCACCTGCCACAATGTCATACATCTCAAGCCTGTGCTGACCGCCGAAGGCGAGCGTCATGGGCACGGCATTGGCGATGCGGAAGCTGCGCCGGAAGTCGAGATTATTGGTCCACATCGCATTGCGATAGGTTTCGGCCCGCGCACTGGTTGGCGAGTACCCGCAGCCCTGCGACGAATAATAGGCCTTGGCTTTGTTGGTAGTCTGGCATGATGACCCCAGCATACCGGTATTGGCAGTATTTTTGGTGTTGATGTCGTCCTCATCGGCGCCGTATTCGGTGCTCAAATCCCAGTCGAATCCGAAGAAATGACTGCCTCTGATCCCCAGGTTGGCCTGATAGTCGTTTTCTTCGATAACCTCGATCGGCGAAAATCCTGTGGGGTAGAGGGTGGGAGCGGTATTGGGAACGCGGTAATTCTGGATTGATTCAGCGTGACGATGCCCATAGGTAATGAGGCCGTAAAAATCGATGTCGGCTGTGATCGGCTTTCCGAAGTCGATACCAAGATTTTCGCGTGTTTCCTCGGGAGTGCTCAGGATCTTGTTTGAGTTTGTCGGCACCTTGATGGCATTGGGAAGAATACCGTAATAGCCGCTCGTATTGGCCCCCGCTGGCGCATAGGGCAGCAAGCGATGGTCAATCGTATTCGTGTAGAAATGATCCGTGTGATAGATCTGCCCGCTGAGATGCAGATAGCCGTCGCGGCCGAGTTTGGTCCCGCCATCGGCATTGAGCTGGTAGTTCCACCCGCTTCCGGCATAGGCGTTGGCGCCGGTCTGCGCGGCCATATGCAGGCCATGATCCTGTTTCTTGGTGATGATGTTTACCACGCCCGCGATGGCGTCCGATCCGTATTGCGCTGCGGCACCATCCTGTAGCACCTCGATATGATCGATGGCATTGGCCGGGATCATGTTGAGATCGACAGGTGTCGAGCCGAACTGGGGGCCGGGATTCTGGACGACATTGCCCGTGACGTGCCGTCTCTTGCCGTCGACGAGCACCAGAACCTGGTTCGGGTTGAGGCCGCGCATACGGATCGAGCCTGTAAGCGCGGCGGTATCACTCCCGCGTGCCTGAATATTGATGGCCGGATAGACCCGCGTGATGGCGTCTGTCAGGTTCAGCTGACCTGAACGCGCAAGTTCTGCCCCACTGATGACGGTGATGGGGCTCGTGCTATCGCGGGCCTTTCGGTTGACCGCGTGGGTCCCGGTCACAATGACGGATTCTTCTCCCGAGACAGGCCGGGCACGACGTGCAGGCGCTGTGTGGGGTTTGGTATCGGTTTTTTGGGCTGCCTTTGCAGCCTTGGCCCGGCTTTGCGTCGGGTGAGTGGCTTGTGCATGAGCCTGCTGGGCTGACGTGACAGCCGTAATGGCTCCCAGAGAGACGGTCAGCAGGGCGAGTCTTTTTTTCATCGAAGTCCTTCCGATCCGTAAAAGCGCGCTTCCTCATTCTGATATCGAAACGATATAGACGTGAGAAATCGAGCGGGCGCGCCTGTATATCCCCGGCTTTGTCAGGTGATGTGATGGGCAACTGGATAAGGCAGGGAATGAGCCTGGCGGGTATCCTGCCGCATATGTCGCGGCATAGAGCTTCCCGGTTCGACCCATTTCCGTTGATCCATCGAAACGATAAATGTTTTTTTAAAAGAGCGGAAGGGGTGTTTTGATGCGTTTATGCAATAAAATTCATTGGGGGCATTTTGCGTGATCGCAGCTCTAGAAGCCCGATGAGAGCGCCACCACGCCAGCAAAGCCGCCGCCCACGAAATAGGTCGGCGCCTTGCCAGCAATCATGGTGCCATACATGCCGCGTGTGGCACGTCTGTTGAGCGAGACGCTATTAACCCCTGAAAGAAAACCTGACCGGCCGAGATTGATAAGATTAAGCTGGATCTGGGGCGTACGCAGGGCATTGAACTGCCTGAACCTGCAACCGAGAGACAGATTGGCTGTCGCGAAAGCCGGTATTTTCTCGTCGTTCATGAAGGTCGAGTAGGTGGACCCGACATAGCTGCCGTTGAACAGGCCAAAAATCTGCCCGTCATCATAAGATAGTCCAAGTCCGCCGGAGAAAGTGGGGGTTCGTACGGGTGTCTTGCCTTTGGTGGGCAGGTAGTCAGTGCCCGAGCGCAGATTATTATCGACGGTCGCGTGGATATATTGCCCCGCCAGATAAGGGCTGAAATGGTGATAGGGCTTCATACCGAGTTCAAACTGCGCGCCGCGCGCTGTCTGGCCACCGGCGTTGATCGACTCAGTGGTCATGACACCGTTTAGAACGGTCGTGGTCGTAACCTGCCGGTTGGTGAAGTTGTAATTGAAGAGCGCAACCGAGACATTGACCAGCCCGGTATGTCGATAGCCGATCTCCTCACCAATCGAATATTCCGGTCGGATGTCCGAGGCGGCCACACGTGTCTGCTGTCCTGTGGAGAGGCTGAAGCGATCCTGATAGCTCGAAATGCCTGAGGGTGCCCGGAACCCTGTGGTCCCATTGACATAAAGCTGGTCATGATCGCTCAGGCGCCATGAGGCTGTGATCTGGGGCAGGGGGGAAACATAGCTCGCCCCGCTACGATAGCGCGCCCCGGGCAGAAGATTGGTCACGTTGCGCGTCACCATGATCACGCGAAGCCCAGCAGAAACCGTCAATCTGTGATCGAGCAGCGAGAGCCTATCAGTCAGCGAGAGCGCGTTGACCTGCTGCATCAGTCGAGCGTCGTAGGACGAGAGGGGCGAACCATCGGCGGCAAGAATAGGGTAACGGCCTGTCTGGCTCGGCACGCCACCCTGCGCATCAGGCAGGACGTAACGCGAGAGACTGGAAATATCGTAATAGGAATACCAGTAGCCAAGGCTCACGCGGTTGGCCCCTGTGTCGATATGCAGGGCTGTATTCATTCCCGGATGGGACTGCCTGTAAGTGTCTGTCGCTACCGCCGGGATGACGGCCCCCAGTGATGATGAGACCTGAAGCGGCCCGGCAGGCCGGTTGCCCTGATAGCTGCCAAGACGGTTCAGACTGGTTCCGTAACTGTCATACCCCGAGACATAGATAAAATAAGGCGTGATATCGAGCGTGACATGGCGATCAGGGTGGAGTGACAGGGGGGCAGAAACAAAGCTCTGGGCCCGGGCATTCTCCTGAAAGCGATAATAGTTGCTGTCTCCTGCCTTGTAGCTGCCGGTATAGTTGAAATCGGTGCCGTATTGATCCCACTGGGCGAGGGTAGGCGGTCGCAGGTAGAAACCCCTGTCGCGATTGAAGGAAAAAATCAGTGAGGCGCTGTTTCGTGCCCCCCATTCTTTCAGCAGGCGCATATCGGTGTGATAGCGGCGGCCAGCTCCCGAGCCCCGCCACTGATCGGCGCCTCTGTATGAAAACGAGGCAAAACCCTTGATGCCTGTATGGCCGATCCGGCCGCTATCCAGGCGCAGGAATTCACGGTTGAGGTTGAAAGAGCCCCAGGAGCCGCTTGCAAAGCCGCCCGCCTCCTCTGAAGGCTTGCGCATCTTCACAGCGATCTCACCCCCCACCGCGTTGTAAAGCGGCGCGTCTGTACCAGCCGCCCCCTGGGTGAGCGTAATGGATGAGATGTTTTCGTTATCAGCAGTGGCCGAGGTGTAAGGGATCAGAAATAACGGCGGTGCGGCAGGCACATTTTCGAAAAGATAACCGATCTCGGTCTGATCGAGACCGCGCACCGATAGTCCCTGCTGCTCGTCATTCATGCCAAGAGGGTCATTGCCTGAATAAACCACACCCGGAAGGCTAGCAATCATCGCGACAGGAGACAGTGTCGCCGACTGGCGGGCAATGAAATCGCGCGTCAATCCGCTGCGTGAGTGGGGGGCTGTCTGGTTGGGCATCATGCCGCCCCCCGGTGTCGTTCCCGAGGTTCCGTCGGCGTTACTGCGCTGATGACGCACGGTAACCGTTTCATGGCGCTGACCTGCGGCGCGCGTATGGGGGCCGCTATGGCCCGTTCCCGGTTTCCCGACCGTCTCACGTTCTGCGTTCGGTCTTTCGTCCTGGCCCCGGACCGACTCATCTTTTGTCGCGTCAGCCAAAGCAGGATCGGCCAGCGAAACAATGGACCAGAGCAAGGAAGAGGCGAGGAGGCGGGATCGTTTGGACAAGCGATTGTTCCGGGTAGAGCCCTGCCAACGCAGAGGTCAGCATGGGATATCGTGAGAGGCAGATGCGATCGCTTGGTTAAGAAGTCTGACGTTTTGTGTAAAATGATATATTATAACAAAGCATGGATCCGGCGTCGCACGCCCACAGTGACGCCTGCGCAAAATCTCGCTTCGGCACTTCTGACGGAGTGACGAAAACTGATCGAGCTTTACTTGTATTTATGTCGGATAATTTGAACAGATCTAGAAAATATCTCTCGTTATAAATAGTCAATCTTCACAATTCAGTCATACACCCTTATTAACGATCCATGTCAAAACATTGCTGCTATCCATGTGCGAACGATTCTCACTATCATGAGAAGAAGGGTAGTATGCTGAAATTCAAAGCCGCTCGGGTTCGTCGGCCGAAAACGAGGCGGGGCCGGATGTTGGGGGCAAGTCTTGGCCTTGTATCCGCTTTCGCCCCGACGGCCGCCCGTGCCGTCCCGCCGCCTGTGAACCTTGGTAATGCTGCTGAGGCGGGTGATGAGGCTTCGGCAGGGGTGTTCGGTTTCCTTTCCAACTGGCGGCGGAGCTCCAATCTGCTTGGCAATATGTGGGGTCTGCGCCCTGAACTCGGCAAATACGGTGCTGTTCTCGCCATCCAGGAGACATCGGAAGTTTTCGGAAACCCTACGGGCGGCAGTCATCGTGGGGCGGGTTATAACGGGCTCACAGTGGCAGTGCTGCAGGTCGATACGCAGCGCGCCATGGGCTGGTATGGCGGCACGTTTAATGTGAGCATGGAGCAGATCCATGGCCGCAATTACAGCGCCGATAACCTTATGGCCCTGCAAACGGTTAGCGGGATCGAGGCCGACCGGGCCACGCGTCTGTGGGAGCTCTGGTATGACCAGAAGTTTCTCGACCAGCAGAAGCTCGACATCAAGATAGGCCAGCAGAGCCTCGACCAGGAATATATGGTGAGTGCCAACGCGCTCGTGTTTGCCAACACGATGTTCGGCTGGCCCATGCTCCCTTCGGCCGATCTGCCTGGTGGTGGCCCCGCCTATCCGCTTTCAGCGTTGGGTGTGCGAGGCAAATACTGGCTTGCGACACCACTTTATCTGCTTGGCGGTGTGTATAGCGGCAGCCCGACCCGCAGCCGCGATGGCGATCCTCAGATGACCAATCCTTCCGGCACAAGCTTTCCGCTGAACCGCGGTGTGATGGCAATTGCCGAACTGCAATATGTGTATCCCGCTTTGGGGGCCATGGTGTCACCCGACGAGGTTCAGCCCCTCTCTCACGTCTATCGCATAGGCGGGTGGTATGATTCCGAGCCATTTGCCGACCAGTACTGGGACAACACCGGGATACCGCTGGCCTCACCGAACAGCAACGGTACGGCGCTCACCCATCGCGGGGCATTCAGCTTCTACGCCGTGATGGATCAGATGATCTGGCGTAGCCATACCGATCCCAACAGGACCATCAGCCTTTTCGGACGCGCGATGGGGGCCCCGCAATCGGACCGTGTGCCAATCGATTTCAGCCTAAATTTCGGCCTGACATTCAATGACCCACTTCCGTACCGTACAGACGATACCTTCGGTATTGGCATGGGCTACACCCATGTGAGCGGGGCGCTGGCCAATTATGACCGGGCGGTGAGGCGCTATTCAGGTGCCTATTCGCCCAGCCAGGGCGGGGAAACCTATGTCGAGGTGACCTACCAGTACCAGTTTACCGGCTGGATGCAGTGGCAGCCCGATTTTCAATACATCTTCAATCCTGGTGGCGGCATTCCCAATCCGTCCCATCCGGATCGACGGCTTAAAGACGAACTCGTGTTCGGCTTTCGCACCAATATTGCGCTTTGAGGAACATCATGTCGCCCCGTCTGTCCTGCACTGCTCTTGCTCTTCTGGCTCTTGCCTCGGCGCCCTACCATGCCCGCGCCGAGCAGAAGGGCTTTCTGGAAACCCTGCACCGCCATACGACGCTGGCTTCGACAAGCCCCGGGAATGGCGACCTCAACCCCTATGCCGTTGTAGTTGTGCCACAGGATATGGGCGTGCTGAAAAAGGACGAGGTGCTCGTCACCAATTTTAACAACATCAGCAATCTGCAGGGAACAGGCACCACAATTGTCGCCTACTCTCCCATCACCGGCAATGCGCGACTATTTGCGAATCTGCCCAGCAACCTCGCTGCCTGCCCCGGCGGTGTGGGCCTTACAACGGCGCTGACCATTCTCAAATCGGGCTGGATTATCGTCGGCAGTGCCCCCAGCAAGGATGGCACGACCACCACCAAGGGTGATGGATGCCTGATTGTGCTCGATGCCAACGGCAAGTTCGTCGCGACCTGGAAAGGACCGCTGATCAACGCACCCTGGGGGGATATTGCCAGTGTCGATCACGGCGACAAGGCGACACTCTTCATTTCCATGACCGGGTTCGATCTGCCCGGCCCGAATGTCGTGGACCCCAAAACCAATTATCCACCGATCCTGCAGAAAGCGACCGTGCTGCGCCTGGAACTCAGTATCCCGGCAGGTGGGCCACTGGTAATCGATAAGCAGACCGTTGTGGCCAGCGGATTTTCTGCCCGTGCCGATCGCGACAACTTCCTGTTTGGCCCGACTGGTCTGGCACTGGATGACGATGGCACACTCTATGTCACTGATGGCTACGACAACGAGGTAACGGCCATCGATAATGCCCTGACACGGGAGGAACCCGTGATACGCGTCAATGATGCGGTGGGGCGGGTCATCACCAAGGGCGGGTTGCTGAACTGGCCTTTGGCCATGATCTGGGTGCCCGGCCATCATCTGCTGGTTGCCAATGGTCGAAACGGGCAGGTCGTCGAGATCGACCCCGCTACGAAAAAGCAGATCTACGCCCAGTGGGTGGATGCCGATCAGGCCCAGCAGCCCCCAGGCAATGGGGATCTGTTCGGTCTGGCCATGACCCCCGATGGAAAGAGCTTTTATTACGTTGAGGACGACATGAACACGTTGAATGTAAGCCAGCCGTGACCGACGCTAAGTTCTGGCCCGCATTGCGCCGCCGTCGTTTCCTCGCCGGGTCAGTGGCCCTGGGCGGCCTGTCTCCCGCCGTCGCAGGGGCAAAGGCAGCCCATGCAGATCAGGAGCGGGATCGATCGCCTGGTGCGATCGGCCTGTCTCACCAACCCGGCATCGTCACCCCCCAGCAGCCTAATGCCTATTTCATCACGTTCGATGTGACGACAGACAAGCGCGAAGCCCTCGTGAAGATGCTACGCGCTTGGAGTGAGGCTGCCGACAGACTGATGGCAGGCAAGAACATGCCGGGTCTTGTCGATTCAGACGAGACAGATGGCCTCGGTCAACGCGACCTGACGATCACCATTGGCTTTGGGCCAACACTATTTATCAAGGAGGGGAAGGACCGCTTCGGTCTGGCCTCGCATCGCCCTGCGGCGCTGGCCGATCTGCCGCGCTTTACAGGCGATCAACTGGTACCAGCCCGCACCGGTGGCGATCTGTGCGTGCAGTGCTGCGCGGATGACCCCCAGACGACGCTCCACGCCTCGCGCATCCTGACCCGTCTGGCCTATGATATCGCCACGCCGCGCTGGGCGCAGGCAGGATTCCTGCCTAATTTCGGCAAGGGCAAGACACCGCGCAATCTGATGGGCTTCAAGGACGGGACCATCAATCCCGATGCTCAAAACCCGAAGACTGCGGATCGATATATATGGGCTGCTGCCAGCGATCTCCCCTGGATGCAGGGGGGGAGCTATCTCGTTGCGCGTATCATTCGTATTGCCTTGGAGCACTGGGACCGGACACCTGTCGCATTCCAGGAAGAAACGATGGGACGTCAGAAGCTCAGCGGGGCACCCATTGGCGGACACGACGAATTCGAGCCTTTGACCCTTACGCAGAAGGATCATGACGGCAACCCTGTCACTGTCCAGAACTCCCATGCCCGTCTTGCAGCGCCAGAGGAGAATGGCGGCGCGCAAATTCTTCGTCGGGCCTATTCCTACGACAACGGCTTGAGCTACACCGCCGAGCGCTGGCCGCCGTGGCGTCAGGGTATGGAGATGGATGCCGGCCTGTTGTTTCTGAGCTGGCAGCAGGACCCCCGGACAGGTTTCGTCAGGATTTTCGAGAAAATGTCCAAATTCGATATGATTAACCAGTACACAACCCATATCGGGGGCGGGCTATTTGCCTGCCCCGGCAGAAGGGATGGGGAGTTTGTTGGGCAGACCTTGTTTGAGAGCTAATCAAATATATCATCTGGTCTTGAGATACATTATTTGGACGTAATGATTTCGAGGATCTGCTGTCTAGAGATACTTTCTATATTTTGGAGTATTCGAGTCCTGTTTTATAATGCTGGACGTTGGAAGGGCGTCGCGGTATTTCGACCGACAGGCAGCCGCTCTGGGTTACGGGGCGGGCACATACAGGGGCGGGGCCATTTCACCGGCTGGGCGACATTCACGAGGGATCAGAACAGGCGCATCGTTCATGCGCCTGTCTGTTTGCCTTGTCGTCCTCTTCGGGTTCCTTGCCTCGCTTGGCCTGCAGGGTCTGGCCGAGCCGGATGAGACCCCCAGAGCCGAAATAGAGCGACTGATCGGGGTCGATATCGCGCCCGCCATGGTTACGGCCGACCCCATGGGCATGTGTGATTCCGCGTCCATGGCGATGCCCGCATCGCATCACATGCCAAAGGCAGGGCATCATCATCACGATACAGCCTGTGCGCTTTGCCCGCTTCTTCAGTTGGCTGTGTTCATTCTCGGGGTCGCTCTGCTGGCGGCGTTCTCCCGCTCGATCCGGCTCACCCACATCGTTTCTCTGCCCCCTTGCCGCGCGCCGCCCGGATTACGGTGGGTCCTGCCGCCATCCCAGGCACCGCCAGTCGTCCTGATCTGACATCGCGTCCCGTACTCCGGTGCACGTTTCCTTTGGGAGCGAGCGGGGAGGCGGGATTTCGTATCAAGACTCATCAGGATTAATTCCATGACACTGCCCTCTTATGGCAGATCGCACCGTCGCGCCTATCTCGCGTTCGGGTGTACCTCATTGCTTACCCTTATTGCTGCGACCAATGCCCACGCGGCGACCACGCCTCCAGCCACCACCTCGCCCCGCGGCGGGACCAAAGTCGCTGCGAGCGCGCTCGAAACATCGCAACGTCAGACCAGGCCATCCTCCATCAAGCGCATAGCGCCGGATAGGACCGCGAACCAGTCAGATGGTGATGACACCCCGGTCGAATATCTCCGTGTGCAGGGGATACGGCGTGCCGCCATTCATTCACCCGATACAGCATCACTACTCAAAGGCTCGCTGGGCTACACGCAATATGCTGCGGGTGGGGTCTCATCCTTGCCCGTCCTCAACGGTATGGCCGATGACCGCGTCGCGACCATTGTGGATGGCATGCGCATTGCCTCGGCCTGTCCCAATCACATGAACCCGGCGATGTCCTATATTGACCCCGACAGTGTTTCCTCTGCCGAGGCTATTGCCGGTGTCACCCCGGTCAGCCTCGGGGGCGACAGCACCGGCGGCACGGTAAAAATTGAGCGCAAGGACCCGCTTTTTGCTGCTCCCGGCAAGATCCTTGTGACGGGCCATGTGCGGGGTGATTATCGCAGCAATGGCGGCGGCTCGGGGGCTTCGGGCACGGTCACAGTCGCCAACGATCTTCTCAGCCTGCGTTATACCGGCTCCTATAGCCACGCGAGCAATTACCATACTGGGGGTGATGGCAAGCAGGTTCGCTCCACCAGCTATCTCTCCTTCAATCATGCCGTAACGGCTGGCCTCAAGAAGGATAATCACCTGCTCGCCCTGACTTTCGGTCAGCAGGATATCCCGTATGAAGGTTTTCCCAACCAGTATATGGACATGACCAATAACCGCTCGACATTTGTGAATGGCAAATATCGTGGCGAGTATCGATGGGCGACCCTCGACGTGCGCGGCTTCTGGCAGCGCGTCGATCACGTCATGAACATGATGAATGACAAGGGTGGTCATAGCGCCACCAGGGGTATGCCGATGAACACGGATGCCCGGACGGCGGGCTACGCAATTGATCTCACTGTGCCGCTCAGCACGCATCACAACATCAAGCTCGGCAGCAGCTATGACCATAACGGACTGAATGACTGGTGGCCGCCGCTCGTGGGCAGCATGATGATGGGCCCCGGTACGTTTCATAACATCAATAACGGCCATCGTGACCGCCTGGGCCACTACATCGAGTGGAATGCTCAATGGACACGACGCTTCTCGACCCAGCTTGGGCTGCGCAGCGACCTGATCATGATGAACACGGGCAAGGTGGCACCGTATTCCTGGACCGGCATGATGCAGATGGCCGATATCATGGCGGCGCGTAAGTTCAACGCGGCCTCGCGGGGACGGACAGACACCAATTTCGACGTGACCTCCACAGGTCGCTGGCATATTCGTGACGACCTGATGCTTGAGGGCGGTTACGCGCGCAAGACGCGGTCGCCCAACCTGTACGAGCGCTATGCCTGGGGTATGGGCACCATGGCCACACGCATGATCGGCTGGTTTGGCGATGGCAATGGCTATGTCGGCAACCTCAACCTGCGCCCCGAAATTGCAAACACGGCGAGCATGACGCTGACATGGCACGACCCGAAAGGCGAGGGCTGGGAAGTTCGGCTCCAGCCATTCTATACTTACACAGAGGGCTACATTAACGTTGTCCGTCTGGCATCATTCAGTAACGGGCTGTCTAAGCTGCAATTCGTCAATCACAATGCGCAGAGTTACGGCCTTAATGGCTCGGCGCGTTATCGCCTTTGGAATGACGAGCGCTTTGGGCAGGGCAGGATCGTGACAAGCTTCAACTGGGTGCGCGGGCAGGATATGGTCACGCATTCCGGCCTGTATCATCAGATGCCTGCCAATGGCACGATCGGCCTTCGCGAGACCTATCAGAACTGGACCGGACGTGTGGATGTCACGCTGGTGAAGAAAAAATCGACGGTGGACTGGCTGCGTAACGAACCGCGCACACCGGGTTATGCGCTGTTGGGCCTGGGCGGCAGCTATCGCTGGCGCAAGCTTACGCTGGATGCGAGCATCGAGAATGTGCTGAACCAGAAATACTATCTTCCGCTCGGGGGGCTCTCGCTGGGTGACTATCGTCAGACGAATATCCTGTCTCCCCTCGCCGGACTTGGCCGGTCGTTCAATCTCAGCCTGACAGCCGCGTTCTGACGACGACAAGGCGACGCGTTCATTCAGGCGGCGTCGCCTCGCCCGTGCCGGGCCAGCAGGATGTGTCGACCTGATGGGCGATGACAAACAACCCACATGCTGTCTTGCCTAATCTGCCGCCCGCGCCTATCGCCTAGCCCACTGGTCAATGTTCAGCGGACCGCCCGGAGCGGCTGACGTTAAGGGGAGCGCTTTGAGATGGTTGGGGTGACGGATCAGGCCGCGGCAAAATGTGCAGCTCCGGACAGGCTTCCCCGTCATGCCATGATCATTCTGGCTCTGGCTGCCTTTGTGACCTTGCTGACCGAGATCATGCCTGCCGGATTGCTATCGCTGCTCGCAGATGGCCTCCAGATTACCCAGGCGGCAAGCGGGCAGTTCATCACGGCTTTTGCTCTGGGTGCCCTATGCGCTGCTCTTCCTTCAACGGCGCTGACCTACAAGATGCCACGCAAGCGCCTGCTCTTGCTGGGTCTGGTCGGCTTCACCCTGATCAATGCAGCAAACGGCATAATCACCAATCTGGCGCTTGCCCTTACCATTCGTTTTTTCGCCGGATGCTGTGGCGGGCTGATCTGGGCCATGTTCGCGGGTTACGCAACGCGGCTTTCACCACCGGCACAACGGGGCAGGGCAATTGCGCTGGCGGGTTCGGGCGTCACGCTGGCACTCGTGCTTGGTGCGCCGTTGAGCGCGGCAATTGGCCAATGGCTGGGCTGGCGCGGCACCTTTTTATGTCTTGGCGGGTTTTCGGGCCTGCTCGTGATCTGGTCGCTCTTCTTTCTGCCAGATGCACCGGGCAGTCAGGCCGGGAGCCATTTCAGCCTTTCAGGCAGCCTGCGCCAGCATGGTGTGCTTGCCAATCTAACACTGATTTTCAGCTTCGTTGCGGCTCATAGCCTGCTTTACGTTTTCATCGAGCCCCTGCTTGTCCCCTCCGGACTTGGAGCGCGCGTGGATCTCCTTCTGCTGGTCTTTGGCGGAGGCTCGGTTGCCGGTCTCTTTGTCACCGGCATTCTGATCGATCATCATCTCTCGCGGCTGACGATGGCCAGTATTCTCGTATTTATGGCGGCCTGTCTGCTCATGTCACTCGGTCTGACGCACAAGCTTCCGGTCTGCGTTGGCGTTGTCATGTGGGGTATTACCACTGGCGGGTTTGCAGCCCTCACGCAAAGTGCCATGGCGAGCGTCGCGGGACGCTTCATGGATACCGCTCAAGCCATGGCGACAACGGCCTGGAACCTCGCCGTGTCTGCCGGTGGGTTATTGGGGGGCGTGTTGCTGACCCATAGCAGCATCGTCGCGCTGCCTGTCGCCGCGATCCTGCTTTTGCTGCTGGGGCTGGGGGCCTATCAACGCGGACTGCGCCCGCTCATTTGAAAGATAGGCCCTGTCAGGCCGTCAGAGTGTTTTGATGTGCGTTGTGGCAACGCGCAGACGATGTTTTCTGACCGCGCGCACGGTGAACACTGCCAACCCGACGACCACGACAGTTGCTGCGAAGCTCAATGTGAGAGACTGCAAATCGGTCATCGCATAATGTAAATGCGCAGGGCCCCACCATCTTGTCATTTTGACTCTCCGTTATTCTGGGCCGGCGAACCAGCATTTAGCTGGCCCTTTGTGCTCTTGTCAGAAAGCTGATCCGCTCGACACGGGAAGAGTGGGCGTCTTGCAAATTATCGTCAATATTCAACTACAGTCACAATAATCACGATATTGTCTTGTTGATATAGATCAAAACCAAGAAACAAAAAGATATCGAATACAAACCACAACATGTGCGTTTGCAACACAAGAATGATCCGAAGCCAACTGGGCGAAAACGGCACCGGAGAGGGCTTTCTCCTTGGGGGAATTGCCATACGCCGGGTAGCGGTGGCCGGTTTGGTAGTTCTTTCCGAGCCCAAGCGGCCGCCTCACAGGTGAGTTGCTAACAGAAAGCTGTGACACGCTTACATTGCGCGTGCTCAAGCAGTCAGAGACGCTCAATATGCGGAAACTGCGGAGGGATGAGGCGTTCGGGCGCCTCAACGTCATATACGAGCGAGTCGTAATATGGCCCCTGGAACAAAAAAGCCCGCCACGGTCGCGTCAGGCGTGCCGGGCGGGCTTCGGTATAGGTCCGGCTGCAGTCAGGCGCAGCCGGGAGCAGGGCGACTTCAGTTCTTAGGCCAGCCCTGCAGGACCGCGTCCTTCACGGATTGCGGCAGCGGAACATAGTCCAGCTTCACAGCGTCAGGATTGCCGTTCTTGAGCGCATAGCTGAAGAAGTCCTTCACGGCCTTGCCCTGCGCAGCATCCTTCGGGTCAGTCGGAACCAGCACGAAGGTGGCACTCATGATGGGCCAGGCGTTTGCACCAGCGGTGTCGAGCAGATCCACGGCATAACGGTCTGCATGAGCCCAGTCGGCATGAGCCGCAGCGGCAGCGAAAGCAGCGGAATCCGGCTTGATGAAAGCGCCATCATGATCACGAAGCTGCGCCATGTTCAGATGGTTGCGGCTTGCATAGGCGTATTCCACGTAGCCGATACCGCCTTCTGATTCCTTTACGCCAGCGGCAACACCGTCATTGCCGCGCGCACCTGCACCGCCTGCCCAGGCAATTGACGTACCAGCGCCGAATTTCTGCTTCCAGGCGCTGGAAACCTTGGCGAGGTAAGAGGTGAACACGAAGCTGGTGCCCGACGCGTCGGCACGATGGATCGGGGCCACATCCGTGTCCGGCAGCTTGAGGCCCGGGTTGAGTGCCGCAATGCGCGGGTCATTCCAGGTCGAGATCGTGCCGTCATAGAGCCCGGCAATGGCAGGGCCATCCAGCTTCAGCGCGCCGGGCGCAATACCCGGTACGTTCACGATCACGACGATCCCGCCCATGGCCGTCGGGAACTGATAAAGCTTGTTGCTGTCCAGCTTCGCTGCGTCCATCGGCTTGTCAGAAGCGCCGAAATCGACCGTTCGTGCGATCGCCTGGTTCTGGCCGGCACCCGAACCAACGCTCTGATAGTTGACAGAGGTGCCGATCGCCTTTTGTGCAGTCTCACCCCAAGCGCCATAGATCGGAGCCGCAAAGCTCGATCCGGCGCCGGTGATGGTGGCAGCGTGCGACACGCCGCATGACAGGGCCAGAGAGAGCGACAGGGCGCCGAAAATTCGGGAAAGCTGCATTGTTTGACCTCGATAGATCGTGATGACGGCTCGTTCTATCGGCGCGAGAAACAGGAAGATACAGTTATAAAATGATAGTTTTATGAAAGCCTCCAGCGCTCCGGCATGACGCGCGGCATGTCTTGAAACCTGTTGCGCGCTGTGTCTGATGGGAGCCGTGATACCAGCTCTCCGCTGGCGAAATTTGTTTGATCGAAGCGGGATCAGCCAGCTTCGACCCATGCGGATGATCTACACGGCGCTCTGCTCAGTTCAGGGGGAATAGGTCGACCAATGAAGATCGTAGCAGATCGGTCGGGCAGAAGATTACGCCGCGCCCGGTACCTCGTCTCTGATCAGCGCATCGGCGGTCAATGAGGCAGCTACAGCGTCCAGAGCGGGATATGCGCCATCCCCTTATAGGGGAGCGGAGGATGGGCTGACCGGCCATTGTCAGGTTCAGTGTCCATCAGGTCGGCGAGCGTGCTCTTGAGCCTCCGATGGCCCCATCCGTGAGAGAACGAGGCCACGGGGCGCAGCGTCAGAAGCTCACGCCTGTTTCAAGATCGATCAGCAGGGCGTTTTTGTACCGGTTGGTGCCGCCCGGGTGCCAGATATACTGCAGGCCGGGGCGGATGGTGAGCCACGGAGCCGGACGCCAGCCATAGTTGATTTCGCCGGAGTGTTCACCGCTCGGCTTGAGCAACCCGGTATCCTGCGTCTGTACCGCCTGAAGGGCTCCAACATAGGCGCCCAGTTTGGGGTTCACGAAGTTGAACTTGCCACCGATGCTGATCGTATCGTTCGGCCGGTTCCAGAACGTTCCCTTGCGCACGACACCCCAGGTGATGAAATACGGGGCGATTGCCGTGCGTGGGTCACCCCAAGTGAAGGACAGGAAGGCCACGGTCGAGCGCGATGAATCGCTCCTGTCGCGCTGCAGCATCTGGTCGGCCATGAACCATCCGCCGTAACGGCCGCGCACCTTGTCGATGGGCAGATTGCCGAGCACGCTTGTCGGCAGCTCAAAGCCTGCCAGCTGGGCGTAGACGTTCTTGACCTCTGACGTATCCCAGTAACCGCCAATCTTGACGTTGGTCGGCAGACGGCCCTTGGTGTCCGTGCCGCCGAAATGCCACCCCAGCTGGAAGGGCAGGTAGGCGCCGGTCGATCCGTGCAGCCACATTTTCCAGGCATAGCCCGTGTTTGAAATGGTCGGATCGACGTTATAGATGCCAGCCGAAACGAGCATGCGCTGATCACCGAAGGGGAAAAGCTTTACGAACGCGCCGGGATGGGCTGTCGGATAGTAACCATAGCCAGAGTTGCTGGCGAGCGCCTGCGGCATACCGCAGATCGCGTTCGATTCGAACTGGCAATAAAGATTCATGCCCCAATGCATAGTGGACTGACCGAAATCATTTTCGGTGTTGATCCAGCCGATTTCGGTATCGGCGTAGCGGTTCCACTGCATTTCCCATGAGAGCCGCGTAAAACGAATGGTCTCGCCCGAACCGAAGATTTCCTGCGGGCTGTTCAGCGCGGGAAGCTGCTGGCCAATGCCAAGGCCGGCGCGCTCGGTAAGCAGCACATGGAACATACCGTAATTATGCCCTGTGAGCTGGGCAAAATTGACATCGGCCCCGATCGCCACTTCATGAGCATAGCGCACGGTCTGGGCGCGTCCGCCGGTAGGATTACCTGCGCTGTCCTGCAGGTAGTGGCCCTGCGGCGTGATGCCCATGTTCTGCAAGCGGGTACGCAGGCCGCCCCAGTCACCCGTCATTGTGGGCTGCTTCAGCCAGTCTGAAAAACTCGCCGGAAAAAGGGCCTCGTTACCCGGTACCGGCACGAAGGGGTGGCGTACGGTGCCCAGGGAAGGCTGTGTGCGATCATAGGGGCTGCCATAGAGATTGGGCGGGTTATCGGCGCCCTTTCCTGCATGATTCTGGGTTGCCGTCTCCTTGAGCATAGGATCGAGCGTGGCTGCGGTCTGGTCACTCGGGCTTGCTTGCTGGCTCTGACTCTGGGCAGAGGCCGGTGCAATGAGAAGGCAGCTTCCGAGTATCGTCCCGGCAGCCCAAAGTGCCAGACGCCCCGCGGCATTCTTTACAGGCATGATCGCGCGATCTCTCCATACTGACAGGTAACAACCTCACGCGACGCAAAGCTGAGATATGGCCAAGTCCGTGCGTCGTTGCGCCCTCCCTATCAATATTTCATATCATGACAAGGATATTGACGGCCGCAATCTATTTCCCACGTTGTGGGCTCCTGGCCTGTGTTTTTAAGGCAACACCTATATATCGGGTGCGGATTAACAAAATACCGTCGCGGTCGGCATGGCGCGGCGTGCATCGACTGTAAACTCGCGTTGCGTGTCCGCAATGGTACCCCGGCGGCTCAAAGGCGACCCGCCGGGAAGATCGTTTTCCCTTGCCCCGTTGGCAGTCGCTCATCGCATGATCAAAACCAGCTGCGAATACCGACCGTCAGGCGCAGGTTGCCGCCGCTATCGTCTCGCTCCCGCGCAAAACGCCGCGCCTGCTGGAAATAGCCGTCATACGTCATGGCAATATAGGGCGCGAATTTCCGCCATATCTCATATCGCAGCCTCAACCCCGTATCGATATCAGAAATTCCCGCACCGTTACCCCGGGCTGGATCGGCCTTCGAATAAAGGTTCAGCTCAATCTGAGGCTGCAGGATCAGCCGGTTTGTCAGAAGAATGTCGTACGAGCCCTCAAAACGGGCGGCAAAACGTCCCTGATCGCTGACATAGCCGGTAGCCTGCAACTCGAACTGATAAAGCGATAGCCCCTGTATACCGAGCGCCGCCCAGGTTCGCGTGGGACCGCTATCCAGATCGACACGAACACCGCCCTGCACGTCGAAATAGGACGACACAGCGCGGCTATAGAGAAGCTCCTGATCGCCATCCCCCATGCGGCCTTTCGACACGGTGCCCTCGGAACGCAGCCAGAGGCGATTATAGTCGCCGCCAATCCAGGCTTCGCCATCCCACCGGAAGCTCGAATTCTGTCCGGCAAGGCGCCCCTCGAACTCGTCGAGCAGGCCATGGACCCATATCCCCTGATCCATGACAGGCATGACACCGTCGATATAGCTGGGCATCGTCGCACTCGTCTTTGCCTGCGACGCTGACGCTGCATGGCTGCCCGATGAGAGCAAAAGGGTAGCGGCAAGGCTGGTCAGAAAGCTGATGGTGTGTCGGCGCATGTTCATGACACCACCACCGTGCGGAACATGCCGAGATGCATGTGATAGATCAGGTGACAATGTAGCGCCCACATGCCTGGCGTGTCTGCCGTCACAAGATAGCTGAGCTTCGAGCCAGGCTGGGAGAGAATGGTATGCTTGTTGGGCCTGAGCGCCCCCTGACCGTTCTCAAGCTCGCTCCAGAACCCATGCAGGTGAATCGGGTGCTCCATCATTGTGTCGTTGATGAGTGTAATCCGTACACGTTCCCCCAGACCGAGCATGATTGGCGGCGCTTCAGAAAATTTCTTCGCGTCAAATCCCCAGATATAGCGCGTCATATTCCCTGTCAGGTGCAGCACGATTTCCCGGCTTGGAGGGCGTTGGTCTGGGGCAGGGCGCAGGGCACGGAGCATTGCGTAGGTGAGGACTACACGCCCGTTATCCTCCAGTCCGTTCCCCGGTTCTGACAGGCGATTGACAGGGTCCATGGCGACATTCTGGTTTTCCACATTGCGTGGCGGCGGGCCGGGGTCATCAATCTGGATGGGCTGCGCCGTGGTGAGATGCGTGCTTGACGCTGGTTTGTCTTGCGGTTTCATGCCGCTCATGCCGCTCATGCCGCTCATGCCGCTCATGCCGCTCATGCCGCTCATGCCGCTCATGCCGCTCATGCCGCTCATGCC
>Ga0157362_1000113_pt1 | contig 22791 bp, 24 predicted proteins | sample AttlaeALBM3_FD_111480 | JGI IMG/M metagenome (GOLD analysis project Ga0157362, IMG submission 111480) | Fungus gardens microbial communities from leaf cutter ant in Ribeirão Preto, State of São Paulo, Brazil - Atta laevigata ALBM3 | ecosystem: Host-associated > Fungi > Mycelium > Unclassified ... | reverse complement strand
CGTGGACCGTCTTCCGGGGTGTAGAGCTTGGCCCGCGAGCGGCCGATGCCGCCGATGCCCCCCACCCCACCGCCGGCGGCTGCGGCGCGCCGGAAAAGCCACACGCCCAACCCGATTAGCAGCAGCGTGGGACCGAAGCCGACCAGCAGCTTCTGCCAAACCGACGGCCCCTGATACGGCGGGTTCGCGTTGACCTCGACGTGGTGCACCCGCAAGTCGGCCAGCAGCGAGTCCGTCGCGAACGAGGGCCGCTGGGTGGTGAACCGACCGACCTTGTCGGCGGAGTCCTTCCCCGGCGGGTAGGCAACCTTGGTCTTGAACTTGCCCCCGATCTGATCGCCGGTCGAGGTGATCTCGCTGACGTTGTCCGCCGTGACCTGGTCGGTGAAGAAGGTGTAGGAGACCCGGGTCTGCGGGGCCGGACCCATCAACGCCGAGGAGATCAACCAGTTCGCGGCCAGGACCAGGACGAGGAGCCACCACCACCGCCGCGACCCGCCACGGGTCGGCGGCTGCGCAGGCCGGGGCTCGGGCATGCCCTCCACCCGCCACGGCGGCGGGTGCGGCGGCGGGGTCCGGCCCAGGCCCAGGCGGTCGCGGGGGGTGCGCCCCGGACGTCGCGACGAGGCCGTCCCCGCGTTCTTCGGCTGGTCCACCGGCGGTCCCTCCGCTCGACTCGCGACCGCGCCCGGGTTCCGCGTACCCCGACGCCTGCCACGGTACCCGCGGGTCACATCGGGTGCCCGTGCCGGCTGGCCGGGGCCGCCCCGACGTGCGACCGTTGTCGTGTGGGGCAGCCCGGCCGTTCCCCGGAGGCCGCGGCGCGATCGGGGCTCGCGGCGCCGGCGGCGCTCGGCGTGCCCGCCTGGGTGTTGCTCGGATACGGCCTGTTACTGGGGGCCGGGGGCGCCGGCCTGGCCATCGACGACAACTGGAACGCCGCCTGGCGCGGATTGGGTTTCGTGGCCTGCGTGATCGCGGTGGCGTGCCTGGCGGCCGTGCCCGCGAGCCGCGGCCGGTCGAGGCCCCCTCGCCCGGCTGGGGAACCGGCGCGGACGCCGGGGGCGCCCTCGACGCCGGCAGCCCCGCCGGTACCGGTGGCGGCGCCGAGCGCCGAGCCCGCACTCCGGATCGAACTGGCCGACCGTCTGGCCGCGCTGAGCCTGGAGCTGACCCGGGCAGAGCAACGTCTCGCCGACGCCAACGCCCGCGCGGAGGCGGCCCGGCTCGAAGCGGCGTCCATCGACGAACGGATTCGGGCATTGCGCGGCGAAATGGCGGGACTGTCCGCGCAGCAGGCGCGGCCGGGCGGGCGCGACGCATGAACGCCCGGAAACGATCAGGTGGCAGGTACCGGGCCGGAGGACGAAAATGGGGGCATGGGTCCGACCGGAACCGGCACCAACCTGGTGGTGTTGTGCGTCGCGGTGGCACTGACCCTGGTCTGCCTTCGCGAATGGGCGCCGGGGCGATCTGCCGCGCCCGTTGACGGGGTCGGCGCGGCCCGCCGGTCCGGTTCGCAGCGGCCGTTGCGGCTGTTGTTGGCCTGCCAGCTGTCCTGGGTGGTCCTGGTGGTCGTGGTGGCCAACGACTACCAGCAGCGCTACTCCAGCTGGGATGAGCTGTTCGACGGGCACGCCGGCCGGGTGGTGGCCGTGCACGCCAATTACAGCGCGCCCGCGGGAATCGGCGGGGCCCCGGGCTCGCCCGAAGCCGGGCCCGAGAACATCCCCGCTGCGGCCGCGACCTGGAGCACGCTGCCCTGGTCGTCGCCCGCGGAATGGCCGCAGCGCGGAGCGATCGTCAAAACGGAGGTAACCGGGCCCGTCTCGGGCCTGGCCGAGCAAGCCTGGGTGTACCTGCCGCCGGGCTACTTCCACCAGGGCCCCTCGGCTCGGCGGATGCCGCTCATCGAGGTGTTCACGGGGTACCCCGGCACCGTCAAGAACCAGGTGACCAAGCTGCACTATCCAGACCTGCTCCTGTCCGAGATCCAGACGGGTTCGGCCGCCGATGCCGTCCTGGTGATGCTGCAGCCCTCACCGACCTACCCGTGGGACACCGAGTGCTCCGACATTCCGGGCGGCCCGCAGGCCCTGAAATTCTTCACCACCGATGTGCCGGACGCCGTTCGAAAACAGTTCGCCCTGCGACCGCGCGCGTACGGGGCCATCGGGGACTCCACCGGCGGTTATTGCGCCGCAAAGCTCGCGATGCTGGACCCCGCGCGGTTCACCGCCGCGGCGATGCTGTCGGGCTACTACGCCCCAGCCACCGATCCCTCGACCCGCGGCGCGTTTGCCGACCCCGTAGTGGAGCACGAAAACAATTTGCGGTGGCTGCTGCTGAACCGCCCGGCACCGCCGATCTCCCTGCTCCTCGCGACCTCGCCGGCGGAGCACGGCCCCGACGGTTGGGAGACCAATCAACGCCTGCTCCGTGCGGTCCGGCCGCCAATGTCGGCCGAAGCCCTCGTGCTGCCAAACGGCAGGCACAACTTCGACACCTGGAGCCGTGAAATCCCCTACGCGCTCAGCTGGCTGTCCGAGCACCTGGGCGGCCGCGGCGGCACGGGATCGAAGGTTGCCTGACGATCAGTCAGAAAAGGAGTCAGACGATCTCGACCATTACGGTCAGGTCGCCGAAGCCGTCCGGGCCGGGCGCGTTGGTCCGCGGCAGACGGAAGTGTCGACCGGTCCGGGTGCCCGGCGGTACCCGCAGGCGGACGTAGTTGCCGGGTGCGGGCACGGACACCAGGGCGCCGTGCTCGGCCTCGTCGGCGCGGATTGACACGACCAGCACCAGGTCGTTGTCCTGACGTTCAAATCGTGCGGCCAGCGGGGCGATGCCCAGCTCGCGCACCGCGGGCACGCCGTAGGTGTGCGGCACGGTGCTCCACCGGTCCCGCTCTAGCCAGGTGATCTCGCTAATCTCAGCCACCCTCCCACAGGAACTTCATCCTGCGACTTACCCGGGAGGAACGGAATGATGCGGGGAGTGAATCCGGAGCTAACTATTCGGGAATGCCAAGGTACTCCAGTTGCGCCCGCACGGACCACTCCGCGGCGGGCCAAAGTACCGGATCCACGTCGGCATAGACCATCTCCACCACCGCGCGTGCGGAGTCGGCGCCGGCCGCCACCGCGGCCCTGACCTGCTCGAGTCGCTCCCGACGGTGCTTGAGGTAACCGTCGATGGCCGCCTCCGCGTCCGACAGCACCGGGCCGTGGCCGGGATAGACGACTTCCACCCGCTCCCGCGCGAGCGCGTGCAACCGTGTCAGCGAGTCCAAGTAGTCGCCGAGGCGACCATCCGGGTGCGCAACCACTGTGGTTCCCCGGCCAAGTACGGTGTCCCCGGTCAGCACCGCGCGGTCGGCGGGCAACAGGAAGGACACCGAGTCGGAGGTGTGACCGGGCGTGTGCAGCACGCTCAGGTCCAGGCCGTCGACGCGCAGGCGTTCGCCCTCGTGCAGAGCGGCAACGCCCGGACTGCACAGCGCGGGATCGGCGGCCCGCAGCGGCGCCCCGGCGTCCGCGGCGAATCCGGCCGCGCCCTCGACGTGGTCCGGGTGACGATGCGTCACCAGCACCACCGCCACTTCCCGGTCGCCCTCGGTCGCGATGGTCATCACCGCGGCCAGGTGCGCCGGTTCGTCGGGCCCCGGGTCGACCACTACGGCGGCCCGCGCGCCCGGTTCGGCCAGCACCCAGGTATTGGTGCCATCCAGGGTCAGGGGCCCGGGATTGGACGCCAGCACGCACCGCGTCCGGGCGCTGACCGGTCCGCCGAGCCAGGGCGTGGTATTCAACTCCGGCGCGGTTCCTCGGGCGGCACCGGCTGCTCGGGTGCCGGTGGAACGTAGGTCGAGTCGCCGGGCAGGACCAGGTCCGCGTTGTCACCCTCGACGACCACGTGCGGCTGCACCGGCCGAATTTCCCGGCCGTCGGCGGCGCGCAGCGTCTCGGCCACCGTGGTGTACTGGGCGAGCTCGGCGACGGTGATCAGCGTCGGCGGCATCATCCGCATCACGCCGTCCCTCCAACGCTGCACGGCCAGTGCCGGGGGCAGCCACAGAACCTCGTCGGCCTCCTCCCCGAACGCCCTGGTCCGCTGGCCGGCGGGCATGGCCGCGACGAAGAAGCGCGCATCGAACCTGGTGGGTTCCACCGTCGGCGTTATCCACTGCGCCCACGGTCGCAGCAGGTCCGCCCGCACCGACAGGCCCCGCCGGTGCAGGAGATCCGCGAAGCTGAGCTGCCGGTCGACCAGCAACCGCCGATCCGCCTCCCAGTCGGCGCCGCTGGTGTCGGCGACAACGCCGTCCGCGTCGGGCCCGGCCAGCAGAACACCGGATTCCTCGAACGTCTCCCGCACGGCCGCGCACACCAACGCCCGGGCGAGGCTTTCCGACGCACCGAACACCTCGGCCCAGAACGCCGGCGGCGGACCGACCCAACCGATGCTCAGCTCGGTGTCGCGGGGGTCCACGGAGCCGCCCGGGAAGACGTACATCCCGGGACCGAAGGTCATGGTGCGCTGCCTGCGCAGCGTGTACACCTCGGTGCCGGTCGACGTGTCCCGCAGCAGCGCGACGGTTGCGGCGTCCCGCGGCTCGGCCGGCGTGAGCCGGCCCGAGTCGAACTCACGCGCCCGCTCGGCGAAGCCCTGCGGCAGCCGCCTGGTGCCGACCAGTCCCGACAACGACTCCGGCACGACGCCCACCCGGTGATCGTACGTGCCCGGGTCAGCCGACCTCGACGACGATCTCGATCTCAACCGGGGCATCCCGCGGCAGGCTCGTCACCCCGACTGCGGCCCTGGCGTGCGAACCGACCTCACCGAACACTTGCCCGAGCAGTTCGCTCGCGCCGTTCACGACCTCGGGGTGGTCGGTGAACTCGGGGTCGCAGGCCACGTAGCCGACGACTTTCACGATCCGGCTGATCGCGTCCAGTCCCCCGGCCGCGGCCGCGGCCGCGGCCAGGGCGTTGAGTGCGCAACGCCGGGCCAACGCCGTCGCCACTTCGAGTGCCAGACCATCGGGGCCCACCTTCCCGGTGGCCAACAGCTTGCCGTCCGCGGTGGGCAATTGGCCGGACACGAAGATCAGGTTGCCGGAACGGACCGCCGGGGTGTACGCCGCGAGCGGGGCGGCCACGGCGGGCAGCTCCAGGCCCAGTTCGGTCAACCGATCGGAGGCACTCACGCGGGTCGCTTCAAGTAAGCGACGAGCTGCTCGGGGTTGGGGCCGGGGATGACGCTGACCAGCTCCCAGCCGTCCGCACCCCAGGTGTCGAGGATCTGCTTGGTCGCGTGCACGAGCAGCGGCACGGTGGCGTATTCCCAACGCTGCATGGACCGCAGCGTATTAGCACCGTTGTCGAACGCCCGTGGGGCCCCGCCGGTCGGGGTTCGCCACGGCAATACGCTGCCCACGTGGCGGCGCGCGGGTCCCGGTGGGCGGGGGTCGAGCTGCACATCGTCAGCGGCAAGGGCGGTACCGGGAAAACCACGGTGGCCGCCGCGTTGGCGCTGGCGTTGGCGGCCGGAGGTCGCCGGGCGCTGCTGGTCGAGGTCGAGGGCCGCAACGGGATCGCGCAGCTGTTCGACACCGCCCCGCTGCCGTATGCCGAGCGGCGGATCGCCATCGCCCCGGACGGGGGCGAGGTCTACGCGCTTCCGATCGATCCGGAGGAGGCGCTGCTGGAGTACCTCGAAATGTTCTACCACCTGGGCCGGGCCGGTCGCGGGCTGCGCAGGCTGGGGTTCGTCGATTTCGTGACGACGATCGCGCCCGGCCTGCGCGATGTGCTGTTGACCGGCAAGGCCTACGAGGCGGTCGGGCCCCGGCGCGGCGGCCGACCGACCTACGACGCCGTGGTCATGGACGCCCCGCCGACCGGCCGGATCGCGCACTTTCTGAACGTCAACACCGAGGTGGCCGGGTTGGCCCGGGGCGGGCCGGTGCACAAGCAGGCCGAGTCGATCATGCGGCTGCTGCGCTCGGCCCGCACCGCGGTCCATTTCGTAACGGTGCTGGAGGAGATGCCGGTCCAGGAGACCGTGGACGGCGTCGCCGATGTGGCGGCGATCGGGTTGCCGCTCGGCGCGGTGATCCTGAATATGGTGCGGCGCCCGGTGCTGTCCGAGGCGGAGCTGGTCGCCGCCCGGGCCGGGGAGTTGGACCGGGCAGCGGTCGCGACCGCGCTGCGCGGGGTCGGTCTGTCCGAACGGGCCCCGGTGCTCGACGGCCTGCTCGATCAGGCGGCCGAGCACGCCGCGCGCGTCGAGCTGGAGTCGGCGGAACGGGCCGAGCTGGCCGCCACCGGTCGGCCGCTGTACGAGCTGCCCGCGCTGCCGAGCGGGGTCGATCTGGGCGGTCTGTACCTGCTGGCCGAGGAATTGCGCGAGCAGTGGACCGGGGCATGAGCGACGGGCGCCGAACCTCCGGAGGCGTCGGGCGTCCGCCCGAACGGCTGGACGTCGACGCCCTGCTCGACGATCCGGGGGTGCGCGTCGTGGTCTGCTGCGGATCGGGGGGCGTGGGCAAGACGACCACGGCCGCGGCGCTGGGGCTGCGGGCGGCGGAGCGCGGGCGGGATGTGGTGGTGCTGACGATCGACCCGGCCCGCAGGCTGGCCCAGTCCATGGGTTTGACCCACCTGGACAACACCCCCCGCCCGGTGCTCGGCATCGAGGGGACGGGCGGGGGATCGCTGGCGGCGATGATGCTGGACATGAAGAGCACCTTCGACGAGGTCGTGCTCGCCCACGCCGAGCCCGCCCGGGCGAGGGCGATCCTGGCCAACCCCTTCTACCAGTCGCTGTCCTCGTCCATGGCCGGGACGCAGGAGTACATGGCGATGGAGAAGCTCGGGCAGCTGCGTCGTGCTCACCCCTACGACCTGATCGTGGTGGACACCCCGCCGAGCCGCTCGGCGCTGGACTTCCTGGACGCCCCGAGGCGGCTCGGTTCCTTCCTCGACGGCCGGGTGATCAGGCTGCTGGCCGCGCCCGCCCGGGTCGGTGGCAGGGCCTACCTGAAGGTGGTCACGGCCGGCTTCGGGGTGGTGGCGAACGTCCTGACCCGAGTGCTGGGGGCGCAGTTGCTCAAGGATGTGCAGTCCTTCATCGCGGCGTTGGACACCATGTTCGGCGGTTTCCGCGAGCGGGCGGATGAGACCTACCGGCTGCTGAAGGCGCCCGAGACGCGGTTCCTGGTGGTGGCCGCCCCCGAGCCGGACGCGCTGCGGGAGGCGTCCTATTTCGTCGAGCGGCTGCGGGAGGAGCACATGCCGCTGGCCGGCCTGGTCCTCAACCGCGTGCACCGCTCGGCGGCGGCCTCGCTCTCGCCGGAGCGGGCGCTGGCCGCGGCCGAGGACCTGGACGCCGGTCCCGAGGCGCCGGGGACCGCGTTGGCCGCGGCGCTGCTGCGGCTGCACGCCGAGCGCATGCACATCATCGAGCGCGAGGAGAGCCTGACCGAGCGCTTCACCGCGGCCCATCCCTCGACCCCGATCGCCGAGGTGGGCGCACAACGCCGGGACGTCCACGACATGGACAGCCTGCGTGCGGTCGGTGCGGAGATGGCTAAGGGTTGATCGAAGCGGCGCGCCCGGTCGGTGGGGTTCCACCGGCCGGGCGCGCCGTCGTTTGAACTCAGATGGCCTCGGGCAATGCCTTCGGTTCGGCCAGGTGCTCGTCCCGGGCGGCCTCCAGCAGCCCCCGCCAGGAGGTTACGTTCGGGCGACGACGGAGCAGAGCTCTACGTTCACGCTCGGTCATCCCGCCCCACACACCGAACTCGACCCGGTGGTCGAGCGCGTCGGCCAGGCACTCGGTGCGGACCGGGCAGCCCATGCACACAGCCTTGGCCCGGTTCTGCGCCGCCCCCTGCACGAACAGGTCATCGGGTGCCGACTTGCGGCACCTGGCGCGGGAGGCCCACTCACTGTCCCACATCTACGCGCGTCCTTCCCCCAGGCGAGACGGCCCGGACGCACCCGGACCGATGGCGCCGAACGTGAACGTATTTAGCGGTGTCGGTTTCCGACAGGGCCCGTTGGGACCAATCCCGGGTAGTCCTTTGGGGCCAGCCGCTGACGTCTCGTTCGTGCCGGGTTGGACGCGGGCTGCCGCTGCTTGGTTCCCCTTGCACGGCCCGCCCCCCGAATGTCCGCCCTCAAACGATCGCGGATGGTCGGCGCCGGGTTGACGGAGTTGATCCGTGTGGGCGAGGGATCCCGGGCAGAATGGTGATCACCAATTGGTATGCGCATTGGGATAGTCATGGTCACCGTTGCGTGAAGGACTCCGATCTTCGGCGCCATCGGTCGTAGCATTTCCGACCATGAGAAAACCGTGGGGGCGGAGCAAGGCGGCGGGGGCCCAACCAAAGGTGATCACGCCTGCGTTGGGCACCTACGGCGCTCCGGTGAAGCAGACGAATCGGCGCGGGTACGCCGCCGGGTTCGTCGGAGTATGTGCGCTCTCGGGCGTGATGGTGGCCGCTATTGCGCTGCCGGTGGTCGGTACCGGCGCGATCTCCGCGAACCATCTGGCCCACGACTTCCAGGCGCTGCCGTCCGACCTATCCACCCGTCCACCCGCGCAGGCCTCGGTGATCCTGGCCTCCGACGGGACCCGAATTGGCACGTTCTACGACGAAAACCGGGTGGACGTGCCGCTCGACCACATCGCGCCGATCATGAAGCAGGCCATTCTCGCGATTGAGGACTACCGCTTCTACCAGCACGGCGGCATTGACATGAAGGGCACCGTGCGGGCCTTCGTGAAAAACCAGTCCAGTGGCAGCGGCCAGGGCGGTTCCACGTTGACCCAGCAATACGTCAAGAATCTGCTAATTCAGCTTTCCGACGGCGACCCGGACAAGATCGCCGCCGCACACGCGCACACGATCAAGCGGAAGCTGCGGGAGCTGAAGTACGCGCTCGAGATCGAGAAGAAGATGTCCAAGGACCAAATTTTGGACAATTATCTCAACATCTCGTATTTCGGCGCCGGCTCATACGGGGTCGAGGAGGCCTCGCGCCGTTACTTCTCGAAGAGCTCGAACAACCTGACGCTGACCGAAGCCGCCATGATCGCCGGCATCGTGCGAAGCCCAACCAAGTACGACGCGATCGCGCACCCCGATGCCGCCCGGCAGCGCCGCGACGTGGTGCTGGCCCGCATGCGGGACCTGCACTACATCAGCGAGCAGCAGTACGAGCAGGGGCGCACCACGGACCTCGGGCTGCGCCCGTCGCCGACGTCGAACGGGTGCACCAGCTCACCGGTGCCGTTCTTCTGTGACTACGTCACCCACGTGATCCTCAACGACCCGGTGTTCGGCAAGACCGAGCAGGAGCGCGCGGACATGCTCTCGCGCGGCGGGCTGACGATCCGGACCACGCTGGACCTGCAGGCGCAGCGAGCGGCCGAGCGGGCGATCCGGGACAAGGTGTCCCCCACCGACAAGGTCGCGGCGGCGCTGGCCTCGGTGGAGCCGGGCACCGGGAAGATTCGGGCGATGGCGGTGAGCCGTGAGTACGGCACCGGGACCGGCAAGACCGTGGTCAACTACGCCACCGACTACGCGTACGGCGGCTCCCGTGGTTTCCAGGACGGCTCGACGCACAAGGTGTTCACCACCGCGGCGGCGCTGGAGGCCGGGTACGGCAGTGAGTACAAGCTCGACGCCCCTTACTCGATCGGCGGCTTTCACGCCCAAATGAACTGTGAGGGCAAGCGGGTGCCGGCCGACGGTTGGAGCCCGAAGAACTTCACCGACGATCAGACCAACGGCGTGTTCGGCGTGATCACCATGCGGGAGGGACTGCGCCGCTCGGTGAACACCTTCTACGCGCAGATGGAGCAACTGGTAGGGCTGTGCAATGTGGTCTCGATGGCGACCGCCGCGGGTGTGCATCGGGCCGACGGCAAGCCGCAGCACGAGTTCCTGCCCTACACCCTCGGGATCAACGAGGTCTCGCCGCTGGACATCGCCGACTCGTACGCCACGTTCGCGGCGCGCGGCGTGCACTGCGACCCGATCGCGATCGACTCGATGATCGGCCGCGACGGCAAGCCGCTGCCGGTCCCGTCGGCCAACTGCAAGCAGACCATCAAGCCGGAGATCGCCGACGCCACCGTCGACATCATGCGCAGCGTGATGGAGAAGGGCGGATACGGCGAGAAGATGGAGCTCAACGACTCGCGGCAGGCCGGCGGAAAGACCGGTACCACCAACAACAACGTCGCGGTCTGGTTCTCCGGGATCACTCCCCAGCTGGCCACCTCGGTGTGGCTGGGCAACCCGGACGACTACAGCTTCAAGATGGGCGACATGACCATCGGCGGCACCTTCTACCACCTCGTGCTGGGTTCATTGCTGCCCGGCCCGATCTGGAAGGAGATGATGGACGGCGCGCTGGCGGGCAAGCCGAAGCTGACGTTCCACCCGGCCAACCCGGCGATCCTCGCGGGCACGCAGGGTTCGGGCGTGAGCGGTCAGGGCAAGATGACCTACACGTACGACCCGACCGTGCAGCCGAAGATCGGCGACCCGGCCAAGCCCTGATCGACGAGCCTTGTGGGGCGCCGGCCGCGCCGCCGCTTCCGGGGGGCAGGCCACCCACTGGCGGGAATTGATCCGCTGGGGCGCACTCGGCGGACCATCCCCGACCGAATGTCTGGGAGAATGAGGCCGTGAGCTCGAGCGACAGTGGCGGCGCCGTTCCCCCCTGGCCGGCCGCGCTGAGTGGATTGGCCGCGCTTGGCGTCGGGGTGATTGCCTATGGCGCCGGTTACGAGGCGCGGGCGTTCACGTTGCGCCGGGTCACGGTTCCGGTGCTTCCCGCCGGGCAAGCACCGCTTCGTGTGCTGCAGATCTCCGATTTGCACCTGACGCCGAATCAGGACCGGAAGAAGGCGTGGGTCCGGTCGTTGGCCGCGCTGGAGCCGGACCTGATCGTTGACACCGGCGACAACCTCGCCCACCTGGAGTCGGTGCCGCATGTGCTGGAGGCGCTCGACCCACTGCTCGAGCGGCCGGGAGTCTTCGTGTTCGGGTCGAACGACTACTGGTCGCCCCGGTTCGGCAATCCCGCGGCGTATCTGCTGCGCCGCCAGTCGCGGGTGCTCCCCCGCCCGCCGGATCTGCCGTCGGGCGAGCTGCACGATGCGCTGGTGGCCCGCGGCTGGGAATACCTGGGCAATGCGCAGTCCCGTCTGAAGCTCGACGGACGGGTCATCGATCTGGTCGGGGTCGACGACCCGCATGTCAACCGGGACCGCTATGCCGCCGTTGCGGGCCCCACCGACGCTGCCGTGGATCTGTCGATCGGGGTGCTGCACGCGCCGTACCGGCGGGTGCTCGACGCCATGGCCGCCGATGGGCACGGCCTGATCATCGCCGGCCACACCCACGGTGGTCAGCTGCGACTGCCGTTCTACGGCGCCCTGGTGACCAACTGCGACCTCAGCCGCAAGCGCGCCCGCGGCCTGAGCCGGTACCCGGATTGGCGGACGCCCGGCGCCCCCTGGCTGCAGGTCTCCGCCGGGCTTGGTACCTCGCCGTATTTCCCGATCCGGCTCTGCTGCCGTCCCGAGGCCACGCTCCTCACCCTGACGGCCGTCGACTCCTGAGGCACGCACAAACCCGTTCCGGCCCGCGCCGGGTGCCCCGATACACTCGGGCGCGCGAATATTCGGGGTGTAGCGCAGCTTGGTAGCGCGCTTCGTTCGGGACGAAGAGGTCGTGGGTTCAAATCCCGCCACCCCGACGACGAGGAACGAGTGATCGAGCTTGCTCGATCACTCGTGCCGAGGAGGAAGGGGTAGTAGCCGCCGCAGGCGGCGAATACCCCGACAACGAGGAAGGGGTAGTAGCCGCCGCAGGCGGCGAATACCCCGATCATCTCCGTCCTCAGAACGACGCCGGGCGTCCCTTGAGCTGTGCCCAGTAGCGGCGGTGGGCATGGCGGGCGTTCTCGCTAGTCATCCACCGCGGTAGTTCGGTGTCGAGCGGGTCGGCAAGTGCGGCTATGTCGCGCAGCGCTGCGGCTTGGGTCGCGCGTTTGGTGAAGGCGTACTGCTCCAGGCAGTCCTCGGGCGTCTGCTCCGCTACCGCGACGGCGCGGTCCAGCAACTTGTTGGCCGGGACCAGTTCGTTGACCATGCCGAGCCCGAAGGCCTGCGCGCTGGTGAAGACCTCGCCGAACAGCGATGTCCGCGCGGCGACCGGCTCGCCCCAGGCGTAGGCCAGCATGCGGACGTAGACGGCGGGCATGGGGATGCCGATCGGTACCTCGTTCAGGCCGAACGTCGCGCCCTCCGGGACACAGACGCGGTAGTCGCAGACCGCCGCGGTGATCAGGCCGCCGGCGAAGGCGTGGCCGTTCACGGCGGCCACGGTAGGGCGCGAGTAGGTGAACAGGCGCATGTTCGTGGCTCGGTAGTCGGCGAACCAGGACCGCACGGCGGCGGGGTCGCCCGCGAACAATCGGAAATGCTCGTCGAGGTCCAGGCCCGCCGAGAAGCGGGTGCTCAGCCCGGTCAGCACGACAGGGCAGTCCGGGTGTTCGGCCTCGAGCCGGTCGAACGCGTCGTGCAGGTCCGCGAAGAACTCCCGGTTCTGTGCGTTGACCTTGTTGGTGTTCAACGTGACCACCGCAACCCGGCCACGCCGTTCGATCTCCCACGTCATGGATCCGACCTCCAGTGCTGGGTCAGTAGCGGGGTGAGGCGGGGCGTGATCCGGCGGCGAACGCCGCCAGTCGCGCCCGAACGTCATCCTGGTCGGCGCCCGAGCGACCGAGTTCCGCTTCGGCAGCCAGGCCCTGGGCGAGCGTTCGGCCGGGCGAGGCCAACACGGCCGCGCGGTCTGTACGCAGGCTCGTCTGCGGGTAGCCGGCCATTTCCCGAGCCAGGGTCAGGGCCCGGTCCAGTGCCGCACCGGCCGGCACGATCTCCTGCACGAACCCGATGGACTTCGCGTGCTCGGCGTTGATCCGGATCCCGGTTTCCATCAGCCACAGGGCATTCCCCGTCCCCATGACGGCCGGTAGTCGATGGGTTCCGCCGTCGAAGAAGGGCACGCCCCAGCGTCGGTTGAGGGCCCCGAACTCCGACTGCGCTCCGGCGATCCGGAAGTCGCACCATGCCGCCAGTTCCATCCCACCGGCGAAGCAGTACCCGTCGATGGCGGCGATGGTCGGCTTGCCGGGGTCGAGCGCGGCGAAGCCCATCGGCCCGGCGTCGATCGATCGCTGGTGGCTCATGAGCTCATCGACGCGCTTGAGGTCGGCACCGGCACAGAACGCGATGTCGCCGCCACCGGTGATGATCAGGACCCGGGCATCACTGTCGGCGCCGAACTTGTCGATCTCGGTGGCCAGCTGCACAGCGGTGGCCGCATCGACGGCGTTGCGTGCTTCGGGCCGATCCAGCGTGAGGACGGTGACCGGTCCGGTTCGTTCGACTCGGATGGCCATCTCAGAGGGCCGTCTCGTGCTTGCCGGCGCGGCCGGTGTCGGTTTTGTCGTAGAAGCGCTGCAGCCGTGAACTCACGGTCGGGTTCGCGTACATGGCGTAGCCGTAGAGCGCCTCCACCATCAGCTGGTCGTCCAGCGGTCGGCCGACGACGTCGAGGATCGTCTCCTTGGCCGAGGCCACCGCGCGCCGGTCGTTGCGCAGGATGCGGGCGACGGTGTCCTCGGCCGCGGCCATCAACTCGCCGGCGGGCACGACTCGGGAGACCAGACCTCGGGCCAGGGCCGCCGGGGCCTCCAGCGGCTCGCCGGTCAGCACCATCTCCAGTGCCAGGCCGACCCCGCAGGTGTTGACCAGCCGGACGATGCCACCGTCGGAGTGGTGGAAGCCGCGCCGGATCTCGAAGGATCCGAAGCGCGCGTGTTCGGAGGCGATGCGGATGTCGCAGGCCAGCGCCATCTCGAACCCGGCGGCCAAGGCCCAACCGTTGACCGCCGCCACGATCGGCTTGTAGATGCGGTGCAACCCTCGGGTGATGCCGCCGAATCCGTCGTGGAGCTTGTCCCTGGGGAAGGACGCGTTGGCCTCGTGCCAGGCCGGTATCACTGTTTTCAGGTCGGCCCCGGCGCAGAAGGCCGCCTCACCTGCCCCGGTGAGGATCGCCGCGCCCAGCGCGTCGTCGTCGCGGAAGTCCTGCCAGATCTCCCGCAGGAGCTCATGGGTCTCCTGGTCGATGGCGTTCATCGCGTCCGGTCGGTTCAGGGTGACGTAGGCGACCTCGCCCTTCTTCTCGTAGATCACCTTGGGCATCGGGGTTCCCTCCCGGGAGAGCATCGAGGCAGGACTGGATCGATCGTCATGTTTGATGAGGATGGAGGGACACCGGCGCGGAGGCAGTTGTCTCCGCCGCCGGTGATGCTCGCGCCCGGGCTCACCGAAATCGAAGTCATCGGTCGCGGCGACCTGGTGCACGGCGGTAGCCGGTCGAGGGCGTTTCGCGCTTCGGGACGATCCAGCCTGAGGACGGTGACCCCGGCCTGGGTGCCCGAGGGCGGGCTAGCCGAGCTCGGCCAACCGCTGCTGCAGGTCATTCGGCAATTGGTCGAACCAAGCTTGCTCCTGCCCCGGGTTGGGAACCACCCGGCCGTACTCGGCGATGTTCGGTCCAGGAATGTCGCAGATGTAGACCCACACGTGTTCTGTGGACAGGCCCGCAATCGCGCCTACTTCCTGGGTGATACGTCGGAGCAACTCACGCTTCTGCTCCTCTGTACGACCGGCACGTATGTCGGCCCGAATCCACATGTGTCCCGCGGGCTCAGGCTGTCCAGCCAGGAACAGGGAATTGGCTTGGAGGTCGGCGAACAGGACCTGCACGAAGTACCGGGGTGCCACGGCGACCTCGTGATGGATCTCCGTCAACGCGGTCGCGATCTTCGCCCGAGCCTCCGCCGAGGCAATGCCCGGTTCAGACCAACAGGTATAGGTCGGCATGCCCTCACCATCCTTGAGTGTTCACTAGATCGATCGGTATATTATGTAGATCGATCTAGTAGGTCAATCGAAGGACGGATCGCGTGGACGAGAAGTTGCCCACCCGGGAGCGGATCCTCCAAGCAAGCGAGAGTCTGTTCCGGCGGCAGGGAGCGGCCGCCACAGGCCTGAAGGAACTCGTACGGGAGAGTCGGGCCCCCTGGGGATCGCTGTACCACTACTTCCCGCAAGGGAAGGACCAACTGATCGCAGAGTCGCTGCGGCGGACCGGCGAGCGGTACGCCGAGTTGATGACGCGCGCGCTTGCCGGCGCCGACTCGCCGTCGGCCGGGGTGGTCAGATACTTCACCGCCGCCGCCGACAACCTCGTGGCCTCCGGCTTCGCCGAGGGATGCCCGATCGGCACCGTCGCACTGGAGTCGGCGAGCTCCAACGAGCAGATCCGACAGGTCTGCGCCGACGTCTTCCAGACATGGCGCCACGCCGTCGCCGACGGGCTCGCCGCCTCCGAGATCCCCGAGGAGCGAGCGGCCGACCTCGCGGACCAGTTCCTGGTCGGCCTGGAGGGCGGACTCGTTCTCAGCCGCGCGCGTCACGATGCGGCGCCACTGCGACGGGCCGGCGAGATTGTCGCCGCGGCCATCGACGCGGAGCACGCCCGACGCCCCGGCCGACCACGTAAAGGCACCTCACGGGCTCGCCCCGGGGCCTGAGCCCGGATCAGGTGGCGGGGCTGCGAGACCCGTCAAATTCGCCGCAGGAGGCTCGACATCGGCGAGGACGCCATCGACGACCAGCACGTCGAGGTCGGCGTGATTACGGCGTTTGCGCCCGGGGTCAGCTCGCGTGCGCAGCCTTCCCAGCAGCGGTGCGGAATTCCGACGGCAGCGCGCCGTAACGGGCCCGGAAGACCCGGTTGAGATGGGAGAGGTCGCTGAAGCCCCAGTGGGTGGCGATGTCGGTGAGGGTGCGGCGCCCGCCCGCGGCGAGGTCGCGCGCGCAGGCCTCCAGCCGCAGCGACATCACTGTCTGCGCGAAGGTGTGGTCGGTGTGTTGATAGAGGCTGTGCAGCTTGCGCACCGAGATGCCCACCTGCCGGGCCACGTGCGCCACAGTGAGATCCGAGCGGTGCAAGTTCGCCGTGACGTAGCGCTGGATGACTGCGCGCAGCGCGGCGTCGGTGTCCCGGCCGGACTCCACGTGGCCGTCGACGGCCGCGGCCAGCAGGGTGACCAGGGCGGTCTCCGCAGCGTGCGCGGCGACGGCATCCAGCGTTTCGACGGTGTTCCAGATGCCCGTCATCGTCGACGCGACCACGCCCGCGATGCCACCGGCAGCGCTGTCGTGGGTCACCGCGGTGAAATTGCCCGGGTCGCCCAGCAACGGCATCAACCGGGACCGCGGCAACCGGAAGGACAGCGCCCGCCACTCACCGTTCTCGGCGTCGCCGAGATGGGTCAACCGGTACGGCTGCGCGGTGTCGAACATGGCGAATCCGCCGGGCTGCAGGCGACAGGTCCGCTCACCCTGGACGGCGTGGCAAGTGCCGCGCACCTGCAGGGAGATGAAGACATCCTCGGAGATCTGGCGGCGGACCTCTGCCGGACCGTGGATCATCGACTGGCTCGGCGAGCGGACGACGGCGCAGTTGGTGGACAGAAGCTTGGCGAAACGCAGGGAGCTGTCGAAACCCCGATCGGGCGGAGCGCCGCCGCGATGCTCCGGTTCACGTTCGATGCGTAGCGGCGTGCACACCTCGAGGATCACTTCGCGCCAGTAGCTGAACTGGTCGGAGAGCGGCCTGTCCGTCGTCGTCAGGTAAGGCATCGCAACCTCCCGCCCGGTCGGGTGCTGTCAGAGTAGTCGTGCCCGTTCGCGGTGCAGACTCGTACCACTCGCGACGCAGAATCATTCGAGCCATCACCGCCGATCGTCCCGACACTGGCCAGGTGACCACAAGTTTCGAGTTGACCGACCGCCAACGTGACCTGCGGATGAAAGCCCGCGCCTTCGCCCGCGACGTCCTACGGGACGCCGGGACCACCGCTGAGAAGTTGCCCACCGCCGAAGAACGGTTCCTCGCCACCAAGCCCGCGTACGAACGGCTGGTTGCCGACGGATTCCTGCGCGCCTGCATACCCACTCCCGACGGCGGCGACAGCGAGAGCCTCATCGACATGGCCGTGTTGATGGAAGAGCTGTACTGCGAGAACCCCAGCCTGGCGCTGACCCTGTTGTCCACCGTGCTCGGCTTCCAACCGGTGCTGGTGGGTGGCACGCCGGACCAGCGCAAGCGTCTCCTCACGCCGTTCCTGGAGACGAGCGGCGCGCCGTTGGCCGCGTTCTGCTCCAGCGAACCCGGCGGCAGCGCGAACCCCGCCTCGCCGCCGCCCGGTGAGGGCGTGCGCACCCGGGCGGTGCGGGCGAATGGCCAGTGGGTGATCAACGGCCGCAAGAAATGGGTGTCATCCGCGACCGGCTGGCAGCGCGACGGCGCCGACCTGCTGTGCATCGTCGCCCGCACCGATCCGGACGCCCAACCGGGGCTGGGCATCTCGATGATCGCGGTCGAGAAGCCGACCGCGGGGGTGAAGCTGGACCGGGTCATCGAATCGCCCGGCCACCGCTCGCACCTGCTGCCGGAGTTCTCCTTCCATGACCTCGCGGCGCCGGAGGACAACCTGCTCGGTGAGGAGGGCGGCGGGCTGAAACTGGCCGGTGCCAGCTTCACCGGCGCCGCCGCACTGATCGGCATCCTGGGCGTTGCGCTGATGCGCGCCGCTTTCGACCACACCCTGCGCTTCGCCCGTACCGAACACCGCGGCGGCACTGTGCCGATCATCGCCCACCAGGCCGTGGGCTATGCGCTGGCCGACGCCAAGATGAACATCGAGGCGGTGCGGTCGCTGGCGCTGCGCGCCTGCCACGCTGTCGACGCCGGGTCTCCGGCCGCCTCCGAGCTGGCCAACTACTCGAAGATCTTCGGCTCGGAGACCGCGGTGCGGGTGATCACCGACCTGATGCGGGTGGTCGGCGTGGACAGCTACGACGACGTGGACCCGCTCAACGGGTTGCTGCAGGACGCCCTGGTGCTACCCATCTTCGCCGGCGGCAACATGGGCGTGCGGCGCAAGGCGCTGCACGTGCTGCTGCAGAACCCCGACTACGACCCGCTGACCGCAGCCGAGTGAGAAAGGGAATTCTGACGTGACGTCAAAGGCCGTGATCGTGACCGGGGCCTCCAGCGGGATCGGCCTCGCGCTGGCCGAGTCCTACCTCAAGCGCGGGGACAACGTGGTGGGCAACGCACGCACCATGGCCCGGCTGGAGGAGGCTGCGGCCTCGCTGGGCAACCCGGAGAACTTCCTGCTGGTCGACGGCGACATCGGCAAGCCGGAGACCGCAACCAAGCTCTTCGAGGCGGCCACAGCGGCATTCGGCACGGTCGACATCCTGATCAACAACGCGGGCATCTTCATCTCGAAACCGATCACCGACTTCACAATCGAGGACGTCGACTCGATCGTCGACACCAACCTGCGCGGGTTCTTCTATCCGGCGCAGGCCGCGGCCAAGCACATGGCCGCCAACGGATCGGGTCACATCATCGCGATCAGCGCCACCATTGCCATGCAGCCCAACGCGAAACTGCCCTGCTCCATGACCGCGATGCTCAAGGGCGGGCTCAACCACATCGTGCGCGCCCTGGCCATTGAGCTGGCGCCGGTCGGCATCCAGGTGAACTCCGTCGCCCCTGGCATCATCGACACCCCTCTGTTCTCCCGCGATGAGGAGCTCTGGACGTTCCTGCGCACGCTCGCGCCCAACGGCAAGACCGGCGTGACGCAGGACGTGGTGAACGCCGTGCAGTATCTGACCGACTCCACCTACGTCACCGGCGCGATCATGACCGTGGACGGGGGGTCCACTGCGGGGACCTGGTAAAGCCGGCAGGCGCCGGCGACGGCCTTGGAAGCCCCTTGCGGGGGCGCGGACCGCAGCGGCCCGGGGTCGCGTTCATGACCGGCCCCGAGGCCAGGAAGGTGTTCACGGACGCCGGCTTCGGCGTTCCGTGACCTTTCCCGGGCCGCCTGGACCGGCGCTGCCCGGGATGCCGCGGCCGTATGGGCCCTGCGGACCCGCCTTGTCCGGTGATGCCTACGGGGACCGATCGGGCCGACCCCGCCAGGAGGGTGCGCATGACCGACATCGGGGTAAGGGACAAGGGCGCCCGCGTCGCGATCGTTACCGGCGGCTCCGGGGGGATCGGCCGGCCGACCGCGGAACGCCTGGCCCGGGACGGCATGACCGTCGTCATCACCTACGCCGGCAACCAACAACCAGCCGATGACGCGGTCGCCGCCGTCGTCGCCGGCGGCGGTGCGGCCACCGCGATCCAGGCCGACGTGGCCGACGAGGCCCACGTCGCCGCCCTTTTCGACACAACGCAGCGTCTGTACGGCGGCGTCGACGTCGTGGTCCACACCGCCGGGATCATGCTGCTCTCCCCCCTCGCCGAACTCGACCTCGGCGCGCTCGACCAGATGGTCCGCGTCAACCTGCGCGGAACCTTCGTCGTGGGACGAGAGGCGGCGCGCCGGGTCAGACCGGGAGGCGTGATCATCAACTTCTCATCCTCGGTCGTGAAGATCGCCCTCCCCACTTACTCCGCCTACGCCGCGACCAAGGGCGGGATCGACGCCATCACCCTCATCCTCGCGAAGGAGCTCCGCGGCCGCGACATAACGGTCAACGCGGTCGCCCCGGGCCCAACCGCGACACCGCTTTTCCTGCACGGCAAGGACCGGAACACCATCGACCACCTCTCGCAAATGGCACCGCTGGAAAGGCTCGGGACACCCGAGGACATCGCCGAGGTTGTCGCCTTCCTCGCAGGCCCCGCCCGATGGGTGAACGGTCAGATCCTCTACGCGAACGGCGGAGTCATCTGAGTTCGACTTGAACAGACAACGCGCCGAGCCCACCCGAGGCGCCGCCTGCCCCGCCTCGGCGGGCGAACACAGACTGACCGACCGTCACATCCCAACTCGGTCAAGGCTTGATCCCGAGGAAGATGTGGTAGCCACACAGCCCTTGCCTGACGGCAAGATACTGATTTCGGGCGGCGATGACGTTGCCATGCGCGGCCTTGCTTCGTAGGCGGAGCGCGTAGAGCAGGTAATCCAGGAAGCGCAGATGCGCCAGGCGGAACAAGCGCCTCGACGACGGCAGCACGTTATCGGTGGCATCCTGTTCACGAGCGACCTGGAAGCCGGCGGCCCGAATATCGCTCCTGAACTGCTCCACAGTATCGATGGAGGGAACAGCCCAACCTTCCAACCAGGATCGCATGAGGGCGGCTTCGTCCCCCGACAGCTCGTTCTTGATCGCAAAGCCGTCTGCGATGATGAGCCGACCGCCCGACCGCAGAATTCGGTGGGCCTCGCGGAGAAAGTCCATCTTCTTCTCGGCGTGACATACGCTCTCAACAGCCCACACAACATCGAACGACGCGGCGGGAAGGCCGGTCGCCACGAAGTCCCGCAACTCGAAGTCGACCAGATCGGAAACCTTCGCTCTTGCCGCATTCCGCTTGGCCGTCCGGACCTGAGACTCGCTGAGCGTGATTCCGAGAACACGACAACCGATCTTCCGGCCAAGGTAGATCGCGCTGCCGCCGACGCCGCAGCCCGCGTCCAGGACACAATCCGATCGCCCGATGCGCGCCCACTCGGCAAGTATCTGGTTTTCCCGTTGCAGTGCAGCGGCAAGCGTCTTCGTGGATGAGTCCCAGTAGCCGAAGTGCATCGCCATCTGAGAGCCCAAGTGCCAAACGAGCCGATAGTCCAGCTCGGCCGCGTTGTAATACGTGACGATCGAATGCGTCAACCCGGAGCCGGAGCCCCTTGCGGTCAACGGCGCAGTCGCGGGATCCGGGTCCGACACGTGAACCTCCCAGCAGGCCCGGACCTCGACCGAACCTTCCCGAGGTCAGTCCCATCGTGCGAATGCTGCCGAGCTGTAGGTGGCGGACACGGCTTTCAGGTGGTTCGGTTCCCCCGCACGTCGAATGAGGCGGTGAACTTCCCCACTGTGAGCTGGATCTTGGCGTAGTTGAACTCGTACGAGTCGAGGGCACGCCCCTTGTCGGTGCCCCCGACGTTGAGCTTGGTGATCCGCACATCGGTCAGCAGCAGGGTCAGGAAGACCACGCGCGCCCCGGTTCTATCGGTCTTGACCTCGGACAACTTGACGGTCTTGATGACCTTGTTGGTGTCGAAGTCGTTCATCAACTGCGGGGTTGCTGTGGAGGACTCCGCCGAGTCCTTCAGTGGCCCGAAGGTGGACCGACCGGTGGGTTGCCCGGTCGCGGAATCGAATGGTTGGGAGGCCTCGAACGACCAGGAGTCCAGCACGATCTGGTTGGCGAACACCCTTTGCGTGGCCGATCCCGTGACGCCATCCGCGGCGAGGAAGTAGGCGGCGTTCCCGGTGGCTGGGGCGGCCACCGAGGCCGCCCCCTCGGCGCGCACCAGCGCGGCCAGTTGCGTGGAACCGAGACCACCGCCCGACCCGGAGCCGGACACCACCGCCGCAGTCGCCACCGACGCGAGGACCGCGGTCACCCCGGTTGACGCCGTCCGCCGCCAGATGCCCGCCGGAAGAACCATCAGACTCCTCGCCCCAAATCTTCGACCCGCCGAGAATCGGCCGCACTTTCGCGCGGGAAGAGTAGCAAGCGCAATCCCGGTCACCGGACAACCCGCTCCGTCAGGGCGGTCACGAGGCGGTGCCAGCCTCGCCCTCCACGGGCGTGGACACGGTGACCGGCGAGGGCCTGGCCGACGTGATGGCCGGTGCCGACGTCGTCGTCGACGTCTCCAACGCACCGGTGTGGGACGACGATGCGGTACGGGAGTTCTTCACCGTCTCGACGCGCAACCTGCTGGCGGCCGAGCGCGAAACCGGCGTCGGCCACCACGTCGCACTGACGATCGTCGGGGCCGACCTCCTGCCCGACAGCGGCTACCTGCGCGCCAAGCTCGTCCAGGAGGCGGAGATAAACACCGGGGGCATCCCGCACACCATCCTGCGCGCCACGCAATTCTTCGAGTTCCTCCCCCAGATCGCCGAGGCCGGCGCCGAGGGAGAGGGCGTGCGGCTCTCGACCGGGCTGATGCAACTCGTCGCCGCCGACGACGTCGCCGCGACCGTGGCCGAGCTGGCGACCGGAGCCCCGGTCAATGGCCGCATCGAACTCGGCGGGCCGGAGGTGGCGGGCATCGATGCCTGGGCGCGACGCCTGTTCGCCGCCACCGGGGACCAGCGGACTGTCGTATCCGACCCGCACGCCCGCTACTTCGGCACCGAGCTCAAGGCCGGTGAGCTGACACCCGGTGAAAACGCCCGCATCGGTGCAACCGACTTCGACACTTGGCTGCGTTGATGACCCACCCCAACTACCACAGGGATGTCCCGGGCCAGTCAGACTCCCGGCGGCCCGGTGGGCCGGTCAGCGACCACGGCGGACAACTGTCGGCACATAACTGACGCAGCCTCAGCTCAGTCCGGGGGTGGGGTAGGCTCGCGGGCATGATCGATCACGTGGGTCTCCAAGCGGCCGACATCGACACCTCGGTCACCTTCTACCTCGACGTGTTCTCGCCGATCGGTATCCGCGAGATCATGCGGTTCACCTCCGAGGCGGGTACCTTCGTCGGGCTCGGAGGCCCGGCCGGCAAACCCGTCTCCTGGCCCGGCCCGCCGACGGTGCCCGAGACCCGGGAGGTGCATGTGGCG
>Ga0157362_1000112_pt1:12500-22804 | contig 22804 bp, 12 predicted proteins | sample AttlaeALBM3_FD_111480 | JGI IMG/M metagenome (GOLD analysis project Ga0157362, IMG submission 111480) | Fungus gardens microbial communities from leaf cutter ant in Ribeirão Preto, State of São Paulo, Brazil - Atta laevigata ALBM3 | ecosystem: Host-associated > Fungi > Mycelium >... | reverse complement strand
CCGTTGGTCAACAACCAACCAAAGCTCTATCTAATTCTTCACGACTCGTACAGGAAGGAATCTCTTTCTGTCTGTAGGGAATCATTTTCTCTCAATCCATCAATATGTTTGAAAAATTTCCACCTTTTGTAAAAATTTTGAAAAGTGTCATTTTCTGGTTACCAATTCCAATTGCTCTTTGTGGGGTATTCCTCACTTGTGATGTATTCCTCAGAAGGAGCTATTGTGATGCAGCGGAACCATGGCAATTAGGATCTCAAGACGCAGCAACACCTATGATGCAAGGAATAATCGACTTACATCATGATATCTTTTTCTTCCTCATTCTTATTTTGGTTTTCGTATCACGGATCTTGGTTCGCGCTTTATGGCATTTCCACTATCAAAAAAATCCAATCCCGCAAAGGATTGTTCATGGAACTACTATCGAGATTCTTCGGACCATATTTCCTAGTATCATCCCGATGTTCATTGCTATACCATCATTTGCTCTTTTATACTCAATGGACGAGGTAGTAGTAGATCCAGCCATTACTATCAAAGCTATTGGACATCAATGGTATCGGACTTATGAGTATTCAGACTATAACAGTTCCGATGAGCAGTCACTCACTTTTGACAGTTATACGATTCCAGAAGATGATCTAGAATTGGGGCAATCACGTTTATTAGAAGTGGACAATAGAGTGGTTGTACCAGCCAAAACTCATCTACGTATTCTTGTAACATCTGCTGATGTACCTCATAGTTGGGCTGTACCTTCCTTAGGTGTCAAATGTGATGCTGTACCTGGTCGTTTAAATCAGATCTCTATTTCGGTACAACGAGAAGGAGTTTACTATGGTCAGTGCAGTGAGATTTGTGGAACTAATCATGCCTTTACGCGTGCGCCCGGAAACATAGGCCGACTGCTGAGCCCACTCTGGCTCAGCCGCACCACCCCCGGTGCGAGCCACCCGAGAAGAGCAAGCTATTACAGCCAGCGGCTGGAGCTGTAGGGAGCCGAGGAGCAAGCCAGTAGATAAGATAGAAGAAGGGGCCAGGCTCCCGGTGGAGCAGAGGAGACGGTTAGGATAACGAACTTGAAACGCGGAGCCCGAGCGGCCGGCAAGCGAGTGGTTAGTGGCCAATAGCGCCCTAGTTGATGGCATTCCTTTCTGCGGCTGGCACTCGAGGAACCACGGGGCACTCCATACAGAGCAAGCAAGTCTTAGGGATGAGACGCCCGCGCAAGGACCTCAATTCTCATTAGGAGGTCGAACCAAGGACCTATGGAAGTCGGGGCTACCCCGTCCCCATGGGCAAGGCAACAGTGTCCTGAGGGAGGAGTTTAGAGGCCTTATAGTAGCACGGACTTCTTTTTCTTTCTAGGTCATGCGAAGGGGGCCAGTCCAAGATCGTACTGTTCCTCTACAAAAACAACAGACGCTCTCAACGGCTAGGCGCCACTCTCTTTCTGAGTTATTCCAGCTTCTTCATGATTTCGTGCCGCGGTGAACAAACAAAACCAAAAAAAAGAGGGCCGTCTCATCGGGAGGAGAAGGACCTGCAACGGCAGAGACTACTAACCCTCTTCTTGTTCCTAGCCGTCTGTTACGAATCTGGGAAGCCTGGAATCCTCAATATGAGGGATTCCTCAAAATAGAGAAGGGCGGGCAGGGCTTCCGCAAGAGCCTCCCCCCTCTTCCCGGTCAAGATAGATGGGAAGGAGCCCCATCAAGTAAAGGCCATAACCATTCTCTTTATTTTTTTTATGTATGTACACCTTTGTTTCAGGGTGGGGCCGCCCTTCCTTCAGCTGGTTTTGGCTTGCCCCTTGTATAGGTTGGAGCTATGAAGCTTACCAACAAGAACTATTAGAGAAAGGGGAAAGGGCTTTTTCAGCTTGCTGCTCGCTTTCTCGCTTCCGAGAGGCGAAGGGAGCCTGACTTACGGTTTCCAAGCCTGGCGCGAAGCGAAGGGATTGGATTTCACCTATGATCAGATCAGTGGGCAACCATAGTTTACTTTTTTCGTGGGTTGACTTGAAGAATTTGGAAGTAGGCCTCGCTTTTCGGAGCTGCTCCCAGCTCAAACTATGGTGGAAGAGGTGCCGTGAAGATCTAGGAGTGTGAGCAGTACGAGCTGAAAGGCTCCCATACTGTTTGGAGGGCAGGGGGCATAGATGCCAAACAAACCTGACCCCTATCTATCGTCGTCGAAGCTGTTCCTAGGAAAGATTATGGTTCTCGGGTATCCAATCAATTAATCCCCCAATCCGGGGAAGCTTAAGTAGACATGAAAGAATAGGATGAGGGAAAGGGGGGGAGCCACTAAATTGAAGGCTTCACTCGCTCGCTCTAACGCTCGTTTAGGAGACAGCGAGTGGAGTGCATAAGCCCCTTTAGAGATAGGGGGGAGTACTACACGAGCTCGTAAGTCAAGTACGGAACGAGCCTTGTCTACGAAGCAGAGCGACCTCGGCTTGCTTGCTTCTGGCGAAGCTTCTAGAACTAGATAATAAGCATTCTTCGATAGTAAAAAGACTACTTATTAGGCCGACCACTACATACATAGGAGCGATAGCGAAGCCAAGCCGTATAAAGGCGAGCAGCCCTTATAGCAGCAATAGCAAACGGCCTACTTATAGCCTTTTCCCATTTTTTTCCCAGAATCTTTTTGATATTCTTGTTTGCTGCTTCTATTGCTCCGTTCGTCTTAGGTCTCCTGGGGGCAGGCAATGAGTGATCTTGAATTGTTGGCAAACTCTGTCCATCATGGCACTGTCCAGGTTCGGCGCATTATCTGTGATGATTTCGTGAGGAACCCCATATCGACAGATTCTGTTGGGATTGAAAAATTGCACTACTCTAGCTTCTGGAACAGTTCTGTAGGATGCTGCCTCGATCCAAAAGGTGAAATAAGAAATGACTACCAGGATAAACTGATGTCCATGTTCAGCTGGAGGAGTTATGGGGATGTGATGAAACTCAATACTGTCGAACATCTGGCTCAAGTGGACCAGGTGACGGTGATAAGGAAGAAGTTTTTCGTCTCGGGTCTGCCAATCCCCTTTAACCTGGTGTATGATCAAGTCCGAATCCCCGAATACTAAAAGGTCTTCAATCTTTATGCTCAAGGCCCCCCTTAATCCTAGGATACAAGCTTCATATTTAACCATCTTGTTTGTACATTCGAATCTTAGCTTGGTAACGACGGGATATTGTGCCCCTGTTTCGGATACCAGTACCGCGCCAACTCCTGCTCCTTTAGCATTGGAGGCTCCAAAAAAGTACATAAAAAAGCCAGGATACCATCTGCAGTCATCTTCTTTCATGGCAAATAGTATTCCCTCATCTGGAACTTTGTATTTACTGGTGAATACTCATCCAGAGATTGATCAGCTAGCCTATCTGCTTTAATTCAATCACTAAAACCTCGCCTTCTGAGTGACATAAAATATGTCATATTCTTACCGAACAGAATCATCTGCCATTTAGCCAATCTGTCACTCGTCACGGGCTTTTCGAAGATGTACTTTTTGGGATTCATTCTGGAAATCAGGAGAGTTTTCTAGTACTGCATGTAATGGCGCATCTTGGTTGTGACCCATACCAAACCAGCACATGTTCTTTCCAGGAAGGAGTATCTGGTCTCGCGTAGGGATGAAACTTCTTTGAACGATAATATATTATGGCCTGTTCTTTGCGGCCACTCTTATCATCTTGCCCCAGCTCCCATGGAGGTCTCCTTCATGGATAGATAAAGAAGTAGTGGCCGGCCTGGTTCCGGCGGTACGATGGGTTTAAAAGATCTTTTTTGATCTTTTGGAAGGCTTCATCACATTCTGGAGTCCATTCCATGGATGTATTCTTGCGTAGCAGCTTGAAGAGAGGTTCGCAGGTATGAGTGAGCTGGGCGATGAATCTGCTGATGTAGTTGAGCCGCCCAAAGAATGATTGGACTTGCCTGAGATTCTGGGGAGGAGGCATCTCTACAATTGCTTTGATCTTTGCTGGATCGATCTCAATTCCTCGTCTGCTTACTATGAAGCCCAGAAGCTTGCCTGAAGTAAGTCCAAAGCCTAATTATAAGCTCGGTTAAGCCTACGCTTGTATTTCCTGAGTCGGTTAAAAACTCTTGCAAGATTCACCAGATGGTCTTCGTTATTTCGAGATTTGACAATCATATCATCTACATAAACTTCCATCTCAAAGTGTACCATGTTATGGAAGAGCGTGATCATGGCCCTTTGGTAGGTTGCCCCAGCATTCTTGAGTCCAAAGGGCATGACTCGATAGCAGAAGGTACCCCATGGTGTAGTGAACGCTGTCTTTTCCCGATCTTCTTCATCAAGCAAAATTTTGTTGTATCCTGAGAATCCATCCATGAAGGAGAACATTTCATGGCCCGCGACATTGTCGACCAGAATGTCGATGTGTGGCAAGGGGAAATCGTCTTTGGGACTGGCCCGATTTAGGTCTCGGTAGTCCAACCCTTACCCGGCCATCTTTCTTGGGCACCGGTACAACATTAGAGAGCCAGATTGGATAAGTGCTGACGACGATGAATTTGGCCTTTTTTTGTTTGATGATTTTCACTTTTAGACTCCATTCTGGACGACTTCTTCGGACTTTTTTCTTTACTGGTGAGAATTCTGGCATGACTGGCAACTTGTGCACCACAATCTTGGTGTCTAATCCGGGCATATCCTCATTTGACCAGGCGAAGACATCTTGATATTCTGTGAGGAATCTGATCAGATCCTTTTTCGGTGAAGAGCTTCATCCTGCCCTTGTCACTCTCGGTGGTTTGCCTCGGTTCCCACAGGTCTCAGTTTGTTCAATGTTTGGTAAAGATCTAGTCTGGAACCTCTCAACTTCCTCAAGAATTTCAGCAGGTGGTTCATTAGCTCCTTTGGTCTTGTCAACCTCAATTCCCATTGCATCTTCATAGACAGAAATAAGAAGATGTCTATTAGAGGCATATCAAATACCTTTTCCAGGAGACGACTTAAGATACCGCAGAATTCTTTTTTCAGCTTCGAGATGAGGGATACGTATAGAGTACATAAATTGACTAAGGACACCAACTGCATATGCAAGAGCAGGTTGCACGAAAGGAACTGACATCTCATCTCATCTAATAAGGAATAGGAACCGAATCCGCTCTTCTATGTGCTAGATGTCTGCATTTCCGCTGCTAAAGGAAGCAGGGGAAGTACAGGAAGCATCGAATGCAGAAGACGATCTTTTCATCAATAAATTTCACCTATAAGCTTTCTCTTTGGGCATTCAAAGAAGAGTTTTAGCGGGTGGCATATGGAAGCAAGAATCCCATCTGTCCTGTCTAGAGGAATAGGAGGCCTTTGCCCTTGCCGCCCTTTTTGCCTTTAATAAGGGCTTTGGCTTCCAAAGTTTCGCTACGCACCTCAGTCCTTACTCTTTCGATCTCGGGTTTCCGGTGTATGTAGCCAATTCCCGGCTTTCCGGTCTTCCTAGCCTTCTGCTTTCAGACTTCGACGCTGTAAACTAACTCCTTACCTTCTTGCCTGACTAACTATAGCGCTAGCTGCACCAACTGAACGAACCAATTGCTTTTAAAATGACTTTGCCGTTCATTATTAAAGGAATCCTAAGGTAACTCTGCAACCTTCACAGGGAGGACAGGAAGAGACCGATCCTCATCACTTGTGATCTCGCAAGGATAGAAGGTCTTAGGCAGAAAGAATTCCCTAAACAGAGTCAGTATAAAGATAGAGCTCCAGTAAAGGAACCAACCTTCAAATGGCCAAGCCCCTTTCGCCGCCCTATCCGGATCCTTGGGGTTTAACCCCTTGAGAACCGCGCAATCCCATAAAGCGATCGCAAACAGCTCCCAAATCATCCGATGGAAGGGAGTCCGGCCCACTAAGGCCTTATCACCTTTCACCGGAGATGAAGACCGGAAAGGACGCCAATTCAGGCCACCTCCATAGGGATGGAAGGCAGTTCTGGCACATACCTTAAAAAAAGGTCCTTCGCTAGGATACCGTACTTCTCCAAAACACTCTCGACATCTTGTTTGGTTGGTAAAGGGGATGTTTACCCAGGCGCCGTAGTCTTGCCTAACCGTTCGCTCGTAGATGCCTCATCGTTTTCAACATGTATGTTTCCTTTGCTGATCTGGTCTTGAATAGTTTGTTTGAGTTGAGTGTTAGTGCCATGCCCCCCAATTCCATGGTACTTCACAAGGAGTCATTCGTATTGCACTATCTCAGTTTAGGCCGAAGAAGGAAGGTTTAGTTTTCGCGCCCGTTCTACTCGCCCTTTCCGTCCAAAAAAGACGGATTCGAAGGTTTTTCCCAAGTTAGAGAACTTTCCCCGCTGTCCTTCTTTCAGCCGGTCCTAACTTCCTTCTCTTCTGGTTAATCCTATAAATCGGTAATCGGATCGGAAACAGGTAAGAGGCTTTATCAAGGTGAAATTCCTTGATTCCTACCTGGACCCGCATTGGATTAATTCCTCCAATCCTTCCTCCAAAAGGAAAGCAAAAGCTAGTCTTCGCCCGGAGAATTGATTGAAGCCTCCTACTTCCATTCCAATAAGGAATGCAAGCAAGGAATCCAATCCAGGAAAGTCATCAGTCCCACATCGGATAGACCTTTCCAGCTCTGATTCACTTGCGAAAAGCGAAAAGAGGGGATTCGATAGCAGTAGCTGGGGAATCTCATGGAAAAGCTTCCACCAGGAGCTTGCATTCGCTGCATCAATGAATGTGCTTGCGTACTCTTCAATTCCTGTGGGAAGTGGGACTAAGAGAATTCAACGAATCGTCTCTTGCACGAAGACTTTCGAAATCTCTCTAGGGAATCCATATAATATATGGTTGTTGCTTATTATCCTACTTTCGTACCTTTCACCTTTCCTTTTGCCCTTGGTAAGACAGCATCTCTCGGTATGTGTGTGCTTTACCCAGAGGTGCTGGTTCGAGTCCAGCTCGTGACAAGGCCTTAGTCGTATAGTATAGAAGGCAAGGCGCACTCAATCTATCTATCCTGTCTGATTGAGAAAGTCTTTAGTTCCGGAGTTCCGACCTATACCTATAAAGGACTGAAACCGCTAGAAAAAGAGGAAAAGGGTTTCAATCGAACAAAGTGATAGGAGCCGATGGCCTGACAGCAAGCGGCACTCACCGAAGTCTGATTCTCTTCTTTTTCTACCCTTAGATTGATCTCTTAGAAAGGACCTTGGGCAACGACATACCCGGCATACTAAGATGAATCATCTAAGTTCCCCGCCGTCTTGATTGATGAGCTCGAACAGCCGGTTGATGGCAATGAATGGGTGAAGCAGGGAAGGCTCTGACTTTGAAGCCCGGGCTCAGGCAATAAAGAGAAAGAGGCGAGAAAGAAAGTCACGACTGTCTGGTCTGTCCGTTCCTCAAAGCAAGACCCTATGATGACTCACTTGAGGTTGAACCTGATCTGAGATCTCTCCCGTCTTCCAAAACCAAGCAATGAAGCCAACTCTAACCTTCGATTGATAGATGAAGAGCCCCGCCAAACCAATGAAAGTTGAGAACGATTTGGCATCTTGAAAGGCAGCTAAGAGCGCATCTGGTCTTCACGCAAAGAACGAGGGGTTTAGGGCTCATCTCATATGTCCGATTCAGGCATCCATCTATCTTATTTTATTGACGCAATTAAAAGATCAGGATTTGTCCCAACCTGTCTTTTATTCCATGATCGATAGCAGCTCGACTTACGGCACTTTTTCCATCAACCAAGCCAACCATCCGGTCTTTTAAAGTCGAATCTTTCCCTCATGCTCTTAGCCACTCAACTATCAGGTCCAATAGCGAGAGTATAAACCCTTCGATTATTTAGAACTGGGACAAGATCTTATATCTCTCGGTAGCCCCATGTCTTAGATATCCCACCCAGTTAAATAAAGAAGACCGTATAAGAGAGAGGATCGGGCAATGAGTGGAGTTCTCTCCCCAGCTAGACCAGAGTCAGAGGAGCGTCAAGCCACTGTACCGATAGGTGCAGGAGCGTAGGCACTCGAACACATGAGAGGAGCGAACCCAAAAGCAAAGTCCAATAACGAGAACCGTGCGCGCAATGTATTGAACTGAATAAAGCTGAGCTTAGGTAGGCTACAGCCACTCTCAAACCGTGAGCTCATAAGCCGTTGGTTCCACTCTCTCATATACGTCATTTTACGATCTTGATGTGACGGCTGGGTCTTGTGACCTAGCTACCGAACTGACTTAATGAAATGGTAGACGTGGCCAAAGGGGGGTCGAACGGCAACGAGAACTCACACCTTTCTTCTAGGAAGCCATGCTGAAAGGGGGGAAGCCCAGTATAGTAGTAATCCAATGAGAACGCGACAAATCCAATTCAAAGAAAAGTGTAAGTCACATTGATTCGGTCTTCGGGCTCACCTGATCTTCTTGGGAACGGAGCGTACCCTACGAAGAAGGGAAGAGAGTAGCCTGGGACAAGATATCTGATTTACGCAACGCCAAGCCGACCTTCCGCTTCCGGAATGGATTTCTTTGGGACAAGAAAAGAGTTGGGATTTTTCTTTCCAAGCCGTTGCCCTTGTCAGAGAGATTCCTTCATTTAATGGAATAGAAAGACGCCTTCGCGTACCAAAAGGGAAAGGAAAGGCAGGGCATACTCTTCCTTTAAAGTCCTTTTGACGGCAATGAAGCGAAACAGCTCAACCAAAGCGGAGAGGAGATGTTGGGCAAGAAAGGAAGTCTTTCCTTCAGCCATCAAGCCTTCAATCAAGCATAACTGATCCTCTCTCTTGAGGAGAGATCGGAGTAGAGAGTGTATCCATGACCCACCTTGACTTCAAGAAGACAGCTGTCCTTTTGGAAAGACATACCGGGCATACTCATCTGACTACTAGCTTGGGCTAGCAGGACTGGGATAAAAGCCTTATCGAGTGACTCGCCTACGCCGACTGGGTTAGGATTAGGTATCACATTGGAGATTTGAATCTCTTTCTTGTAAACAAAGCAGCATTTCATTTCTTCTTTTCCAGGAGTGAAGCTACTGTCCCAATAGGTGAATGATCTAACCCTCTGACAGAGGAACCAGCTCTGACATAAGCGATTGGAAGATCTGATCTTTCTTTGAAGACCGGTCCGATTGAAGTTGAAGTAAAATAAAGAAGTCGAGGTTATGAAAGAAAGAAATCAATCATTGTCTTGTCAGCTTAAGGTCAACTTTCTTATTTTCTTTTAATAAGATGATTGGGCCCTACAGTGGTATAACCGGGTGAACCTCTCTCCTATAGGCCACTCAAACATAGAGAGATTAGGGACCGAATGGCCAGCCCTCCCTATTATATCTTAGTTTCTATGGGCCGGTGTCGGTGTCAGCCAAGGAAAGGGACCCTATGAGATGAGTTCTTTTCGATTAGGACACGCAGCCACAACAGGGAAGCAGTCAGGAATGCAGCAGGAGTGGAAAGGGATAACATTCGATCATCGGGCTCGGGAAAGGATCTACCTCTATGCTATGAATGAACAAATCCACGAGCTCTATCGATTATAAAACAACTTTCGTGCAGGGGTCAGTGTAGCTACTGATTCCATTGACTGAAGGATTGCTATTGCTGACATCTTCTGTGATGGAAGCCAAGGGAAATGCCACCAAGAGAAGAGGGGAGGACGCAGCTTCACCGACTAGGCGAAAGTAGCATTCAGGCATCGTTAGAGGAACTACCCCTCTTTTCCTCACCTTCTTAGTCGTTAGTCGAGTGAATTCCGTTACCTTTCCCTTCTTTTCCTTGACCCTTCCCGTCGCTCTGAGTTCCAATGGAAGTTGACGTTTCTGGAAGTTATGTTCTAGCCAGTTAAGCTTTAGCAATCTGAAGCCCTTTTTTTAAGAAAAAAGACTTTCTTGTCTAGACTCAGTTTTTGTCCCCCTAGAACCAGTTGCAGTACCTGCCCCTTAGATGGTAAGCAATACAGTTTGAAACCTCTTTCCAGCTGGACTCGTGGCTACCTTTTCTTTTATACCATTCCTTCGCTCTATGTCTCTTCCTCGTCGTCGTTTTAGGAAGAAGTGAAGTTAGGAGTGCTGTTAGTGGGTTTATGAGAGTGAGAGTTACCGCTAGCTGGCCCCTGAAGTGAAGGTTCTGACTGATGACTGCATTGATTTCGCTTGCTTCTCTGGCGAGTTCCTTTTCCCTTGCTACGAAAGACCAGCTAGTCTTGATATGAGTATCCATACGAAAGAAGGGTCCATAGGATCGAATCCAATTCACTTTCTTCTCTCAGTCATGCCTTGCATTTCGAGTTCTTAAACAAGCTCAATTTCA
>Ga0157362_1000112_pt1:0-7500 | contig 22804 bp, 12 predicted proteins | sample AttlaeALBM3_FD_111480 | JGI IMG/M metagenome (GOLD analysis project Ga0157362, IMG submission 111480) | Fungus gardens microbial communities from leaf cutter ant in Ribeirão Preto, State of São Paulo, Brazil - Atta laevigata ALBM3 | ecosystem: Host-associated > Fungi > Mycelium >... | reverse complement strand
AACACCGGATACTATAACGGTAAGAGCTCCTTCTGGAACAACTTCCATTAGAATTCAATCTCTGACATTAAGTCAGTTGCTTGCCTTGTAGATGTGTCAAACAATTGATTATCCCTCTGCTTTGGAACTTCAAACAAAGGCTTTTCTCTTATAGTGAGGACTTCATTAGCCCTCGAAGTGCTAGGGTCCTGGGGAGGGGCCCTAGTTGTTGTGCTTATTCGCTTCCCCTCTTGGCCATTCCCTTGGCCAGCATTCGCGGTCACTCTCTGACCCGCTTTGTGGGAAATTTCTTCCAATTGCCTTGTCCAAGCTGATGGAAGATGCTTACTATTCTTGTGTCTAGGCTTCGGCCTTACCCACCCTTTCGTTTTCCCCCCTTCTTCGCCAACCTTGCCTTCTCTTCTTGTCAACTCCTAACATCCGCTCTTCAGATGGTGAAACGGACATTTCCCAATCTGTTGACTGCTTGTGTTAAGCAAATGAGTTGACTGCGGATTCTGCTTTCAAAGCCTTTCTACCTCCCCCGCCTTCACGCCCAGGTAAAAGCCTTACCTATATTCCTTACTTTTCGCTTTCTTATCCTAGTTAACACACTGCATTTGACACTCTCTAGGAGAGAAGGGGGAGAGTGATTCAATACCAAGACGCTAACTGTCACTATTGACGGCGGAAGGTGGGAATCGAGCATTACTGGCAGTAAAGGCGCTCTCGGAGTATCACCATGATTTGGTTGGGGTAAGGAGATCAATAGCTATGTGCTATGGAAGCGGGGAGGAACTGATTGTCTAATAGTTGTTTAGTAGATTAGTAGTTTTTCTTAGATAGATTAGTTGGCCTGCTGAAGACACACCGAATCGAAAAACAGATGGTTTGATAGTTGCACATTCGCTTAGTGACTGATCCAGTGCTGGGAAGGAGAACCCTATTTGATACTAAGACTCAAGCACTAAAAAAGGCACACTTTTTTAGTTCTTGTTTTGTGATGTGATGATAGATATCCCATTACCTATTATATAAGGGTGGGCAACGAAACAAACAGGTTTTTTCCACTACTAGAGACTGTTTCCTATAACCAAACCTACTACTTTAACTAGTACCTTTTCTAGTACCAGCACGGGGAAACCCTGTACCTCAAACTAGTTCCTATTACCTGGCTAAAGCCCTAATATCCCGTTACTGTACAGGAGCGGAAACGAGAAAAGAAAAGCAGGTTTTAGATACTATACTAAAGAGACTCTAGTCCGAGACTTGAAACTATCAACCATGAGATCCTTACTAGAGCTCATGACGTAACTAGAACATAGCACGAAAAGATGGATACGTATAGAGACCGAATCGGATGGATAGGAGCTTGATTGTAGGGGATGCTGGGGCGGGTCAAAAGCGGAGAATTCTCTCTATCCAAGTGCAGCTACTGTTTGTGAAGCACCCTCCCGGAGTTCTGGTGAAAGCTATCCTTCTAGGGACCTCTCTTCTCTACCAACTTATGATGCTAGGTAAAAAAGCCACTAAACAGATCTTCATCATATCTATCAACAAATCCATTCGGTAGAAATGCAGTGAGGCGATCGACCAAAGACCCAGCTTATGAACCGGAAGGACAAGTTATGCTTCTCCGGCTGTTGCTGAACCTTTTAGTTAGATCTAATGAAAGACCGGTGGCATACAGGCTTCCTCTTTTGACTTTTTCCCCGTCAAAACAAAAAAAATAAGCCTTTGGGGACTTTCCCCGCGCCTAGAATAGGAATCGTTTCAGATAAACCAGCACCCCTTCCCTCCCGCGAAATTCCCTGAATGGTTGTTGTCTCTATTCCCCCCCGGCTGGGGAAGAAAGGCTTGTTCAATGCCCACTTGGTTCAGAGTTGTCGAAATCAAAGTCTGACTAACCGATTGAAGAGTTCGTTCTTCCTTCCCTCCTTCAGCCCGGAGAGAAGTATAAATCAGACTCTCCAGATGGCCGGGTGCGGTGGGCAATCGATCGATTTCTGGGCAATCAATCCCTCAGGGTGGCGGGCACTCGAGATCCACTTGTCAATATATAAATCATCTGGTCTTTCATCATCTGTCGGCGGCTAATAAGATGTTAATGAATTACGGTCGGCAATTCCGCTTCCTCTTCCGCTTGGTTTGGTAGAGACAAGAACCTCTTCCTTTCGTACGTAGACTAGACTTCGTATATCTCCTATCCCTAAAGAGGTCCTCTTTTGCATGATTCGGCGGATTCGATTACAGCAGATGTAGGTAGTACTATATCTTCGGGATCTTCGGGCATTGTTACATCTGACGATGCCCTTGCTTGATATGGAAGACTTGACCACCGCTTTTATGTATTTGATACAGACAGCCCTCTAGGGTCGCAGGTCGCTATGTAATTTATCAATATCTTTCCGGGATCGAGACTTTGTTGATCGGATAGGAGATGAACTAGGTTCTGTAGTAGATTAGAGAGATGGTAAGGAGGGTTCACCTAATAGGGCATCTGGGAGATCGGCTTGTGAAACAGGGGTCTCAAATCAAGTAGATGTTTAAGCAGCAGCGGTTTCTACTCTTTCAAATGGGAAAGGAAATGTTGTTTAACCGAAAGCAGCCTGGGTAACCTACCCCTCTCAAGCGGGGAATAATGGCTACATTTCCGAGCCAGACGATAGGGCTTAAGCAGATGTGGCAGTTCAGCCAACAAAAGCAGCTCTAAAGCAAAACGGCTTTTTCAAAGCATCACGTGTGGCGTTGTTCCGATCAAAGGTCACAGGTGTAAACCACCCAACGGATGCCACAGTCTCACTTCCCACAGACCTCGTCCTTGAGGATACCAACCGCTCCTTGATCCCTGGATCAAAGACCTTGTGTGCAGAACACTTTGACCACAGTCCTGCTGACCCAGCTGCTAGTCCCAAGCCTTATTAGAGACCAGGTGAGGCTCCTCCCACCGCTACTGGTGCTAGAACATCAGTTGACTTTGAAGCTTCGATCGTAGGATCGTTTTAACCATTTTATGTTATTTCTTGATCGAAATGAAAATCCCCACCTACTGGTTCTCAATCTTATTAAGCATTAACAAATGGGACAGATCTGGCAGTTAAAACATTGGTACAGGCCCCACTTTCTCCTTACTCCACTCGATCGGGACAAAGAGCAGGTACTAGTAATTAACCTACTTACCGCCCTGCTGATTCGAAAGAACTCCGCGACACGAACTTTGGGGAAAGAAGGGAAGGATTGATTGCCCCAGAAAGACTGGAGTACAACGTAACCAAAGTAGGACTATCCCAGCGGACTTGAAAGTTCTTCTATTACGATCTTTCCTATGAAGGTGGGAATGAAAGGAATGCACCAGCTTCTGCCGATCCTCTCCCGATAGAAAATAGCACTTATTCTCCCTTTTATGGAGAGTCTAGAAGATGCGGAAAGAAGAGTTAGTTATCAACCGCCCGGGATCACCCTATTTGAAAGAGTTTCAAAGGCGTCGAAGGAGTTATCCCAAGGGGCAATCAGTAAACTCTTATCTGAAAGACTTTGCTTTTAAGCTTAAGAGAAGGCCCAAAAAAGCCCCTTCCTTTCCCGCCTAACCCTAATGCCCTTACTCCAAGAGCGAGTAGCCCTTTATGAAATAGCAGCGGAGGCGTGAGCAGCAAAAGCCTCTTCTACTGTTCCTGACCCTCACCCGAGAGAGGGGAGGAGCTTCCTTGAGTTGAGAGATGGGTTAACAATGCTAATGGTTTTGTCTACCCTTTCTTCTGATTGATATCCGGGAGTCACTGAACTTAGAATAGTGAATCCAGTTCAAGCAGAATCATAAGAAGAAGCCCTTGTTGGAGTTGTAGGAAGAAGTGCTGCAAGAATGGCTATTTCCGCTCTTGGAGGAGCGATATTTTACTACTAAAAGACAAGGCAGATAATGGATTAAAGAATGTTCATTTTCTAAGTAAGAAAGCCTAAAATAAGAAGAACGAAGAAGGGCTTCCACTACACGGTCAGTAATAGAAGAAGGAGCAAAGAGTCTGCTGTAGCTTGGCCCCTCCTTATGCTAAGTCAGATCCAAAGTGCAGTGCCATTCAATGATTTAGCTGTAGATGCGGAATCATTAGTAAGGGCATGGCTTAAGACAGCTCTTGACCGAGGGTATGACATCGCTCTTCATCTTTCTTTGGGTATGACATCGCTCTTCATCTTTCTTTGTCGGAATTGGCTTTGAAGGAAAGGACTTCTTTATTCTAACATAACTCTTTCCAGATGCCAAGAATCTCACTCCTTTCAGAGCTGTAGGAGTGCCGCAACCATTCTTTCTGAGTGATTCCCCGGTAGCAAAGGAAGTAGCAGCAGTGCTATATAGAACTGCTTTTCTTAAGTAAGGAATTGATAGAGATAATTGACCTAGCTAGCTATAGTCCGTCTCTTCGAACTGTCTAGATTCACTCTTAGAACTGTCTAGATTCAGTTGGTCTTCTGTCTCCTGACGACCGTGTATTCTATCGGCCATCTATCTTCCTCCGATCGGCGACATTTTTGCTTGCCTATCATTATGTCTGGGCTACTCCTCTTCCGACGAGTTCCATTTCTAGGGCGGGACAATTCTTCTAGCAGATCACTCTTCCGCTTACCACCGAAAGTCACGAATATAAGGAAATGCCATGCTTCCAGCTAAGAAATGAAAGTCATCGGGACCCGACGACATCCGCGCCTCTTGCAATGGATGAAAGGTATCCGAATCAAAATGGAATTCAAAATACGTGGGTTCCTCCAATTCATATCTTTTTTTTTTTCTCTGGGAAAACCTTCCAAAAAATGAAAGATCAGTTACATCCCAGCTTATTCTATTAAAGAAAGACCGGTGACATCCGGAAAGTTCCCCTTATCTTGATTCCTTCTATTTTATTTAAGGGCAATAAAGCTGACTCTGACTATTGACGGTGAAAGAGATTTCATATAAAGAGGGAAAAGAGTTCCATTCCATTAGTTCAGTTCCAGACCGATAGCATCTCTGCCAACTCCTATTCTCTAGGCCGATGCCTGACTATTATCTTATCTTTAGGCTTATGATAGCATCCGCTTGGGGAAGGGAAGACCATCAGGAAACAGACGATGAAGCTACATCAATCAATAATTACCGCAGCGTCTGAGTCAGCGGCATGAGTTTTCTCCTCTGCAGCAGGCGGTTGGGCAAGAAAAAGGGGTTGAACACCGGAAACCAGTTCCACGGCTAAAGTAGTATATACTCAAGCATAAGCCGATGAAGCAACAGGAGTTTTCTCATCTACTGACTCGACGGCAGCAGATCCTTCGACAGCAGAAGATAGCATAAGATGAAGATTACACGATAGAAGATGCCGATCGGGAGACAGATCCGCCCTATTCGTCAATGGGGGTATTCTCTGAGTAAGGGTCTTCCCCGGCTAAAGAGGTCTTCTCTGTCTTATTTGCAAATGTTTACTACTCGATTCATTGATTACTTAATGTCTTGACTGCCCACAGACTGAGTTCCAAGTCCATAAATAAGGATAAATTGCCATCTACGCGCTTACTTCCAATTCTGGTCTAGTTCGCCGCTTCGAGGCTATGATTCCTCTTTGCTGAACATCAAAAGATGTGGTATCTTACTTATTACTGATATTTTTTTTTTATTAAAAGCCTACCCCCCCAAGCTATGAAAGAAGTGGAAGGAGCACAGCCGATTCGGAAACATTATCCGATTCATCAGAAACCGACTAAGCAACAACAACCGGTTCAGCGGTTAGACTAGATTCTACTTCTAGAATCGATTACCCATACCGATTGGAGACATCAACAAGAGACAACCTCTGATGTTGTGACCTATTTATAGATAAACCTTTCCCGGGAAAGAAGGAAAGATCCGTTAATTTCCCGTCTCCCCTTATAATCTGTTGGATTCTCTTCCTATTGGCATTATAGAACACTATCCGTGATAACTAACTACACTATTGGATTTGTGCTCGCTATCTATCTTATATTTATATCTACCCCAAGCTGCGGAAACTTATCGAAGGTATCTACTCTAACACCCTCCGGCTAAGCAACCCGAGTGGTATCCTCTACTGATCCGGTAAAATAAGTTGTCTCCTCTACAGCAGACTCGGCGGCGCCAAACTCTTAGGATTAGGAGACATCATCTGGTTCCGTGGCGGAAGTCTTATCAGATACTTTACTTCAGGAGTTAGGGCGAAGTTCCTAAAAAGGAAGAAAAAAGAGAAGGAATCTTTTTCATAAAGAGCCGGTATTAAGAGAGACAAGCTTACCCTTGATTCCCAAAAGGGTAAAAGCCCTTCAAAGCAAAGTAAAGAAAGGCTGGTGCCACGGACTCAGATCTTAAACTAAAGGAATGAGTTCCAGAGCGGATTGCTACTCTTCTAGTTCAGTGAAAGAAGAGGTGAGTGTAGCTGAATAAAAACCTAAAGGTACCATAGCCTATTTGAAGTCAAAAGACGGGGGTTATTCAACTCAATTATAACTTTAGTGGGTAAGGCCTTCACTTAAAGAGAAGGAATTCTAGGTCAGTGCCATCCCCGCTTCGCTTATTTTCTTTAAGAAAGAAGAAAAGAAAGACCAGTAGTACCGCCTCTGCTTCCTTCCCTAGAACCTGAATAGGAATCTTTCAATCTAACTAACCGGGGAAGACCTGGAACTGACTATTGGCAGTTAAAGAAAGAACTTTTCTATAAAGAAGTGGCGTCAATTCATTGAATCAAGGTTTGGGTATTCTTCGGCAACGGGTACTCTTTGTCGATTCTATTTCTGTCTATTGGTGAGTCTCATGTGGTACCAACCCATGGATCCATTATAAGACTCCAAATTGAACTATTCTTTTCGTTATAACTCCTATTCCTACTTCTTCTAGCTTTTTCACCTGCCTGCGGCACCCTTACACTTATTCTTCAAGTTCGAGCTCTTACTCATTCAGACAGGATCTTACCCCCCGAGCAGGTTTTTTTACCTTTGGGGTCTTTTGCTCGGGCTTTTTTACTCTTGAAAACAGCTACCATCCAACATATAAATGGGCATTTGTGCCGTAAGGCCCGGGATAAGACAGCGAGGTCTTCGTCTTCTTCGTGAGCTGAACTGTGAGCCTATCTATTGAATTGAGGAAAAACCACTTCTCATTCAGGAGCGAGAAAGGAAAGATGAATTAAGCGGTCATCGAGATCTTTACAAAAAGTAAAAGCATGAAAAGAAATTCAAAGCCATGAACAAAGGGGATTGACTGAGAAGTAGAGCTAAGCGATCTATTGAATGAAGGGCAGGAATGAATGGACTGATTGATTGCCCCAGCTCGGGGGAAGATCAGTCTTGAATAAAAGAAGAGCTATCATCGTGGACAGATAGACTACTTACCAGAAGAAAAAAGAAAGGAATTCCTTGCTCTACTATCAGTGTATGGACAGCTATCTCTCGAGCACAGGTTTAGGTTCGGCCTCAATGGGAAAATAAAATGGAGCACCTAACAACGTATCTTCACAGACCAAGAACTACGAGATCGCCCCTTTCATT
>Ga0157362_1000111_pt1 | contig 22823 bp, 19 predicted proteins | sample AttlaeALBM3_FD_111480 | JGI IMG/M metagenome (GOLD analysis project Ga0157362, IMG submission 111480) | Fungus gardens microbial communities from leaf cutter ant in Ribeirão Preto, State of São Paulo, Brazil - Atta laevigata ALBM3 | ecosystem: Host-associated > Fungi > Mycelium > Unclassified ... | reverse complement strand
CGAGCACGGCACGATCTTCCGCATCTTCTTCGCTCGAGGCTTCGCCTGTCCCCATCATGGCTTTTCCCATCTCTTCCATCACGGCTTTGACGTCCGCGAAATCGAGATTGATGAGGCCTGGGGAGACCATAAGGTCCGTAATGCCCCGAACGCCCATGTTCAGGACATTGTCCGCCATCCGGAAGGCTTCGCGGAACGTCGTGTTCTGTGTTGCCGAATTGAACAGGTTCTGGTTCGGGATCACGATTAGCGTATCGACGTGCTTCTGCAGCTCGGCAATACCGTTCTCTGCAGCAGTCGTGCGACGGCGGCCTTCAAAATTAAAGGGCTTGGAAACAACGCCAACCGTCAGGACGCCGCGCTCACGCGCCATGCGCGCGATAACCGGAGCTGCACCCGTACCCGTGCCGCCGCCCATGCCAGCCGTGATGAAGACCAGATTCGCTCCTTCGAGCTGACGGTCGATTTCCTGAGCCGCTTCTTCAGCAGCTTCGCGACCGATTTCCGGTTTTGCGCCTGCACCCAGACCGCGCGTCAGATGCGGGCCAAGCTGGACGCGTCGTTCGGCCTTGGAGTGGGCGAGCTGCTGGGCGTCAGTGTTGGCAACGACAAATTCCACGCCCTTGAGTTCAGACGCGATCATGTTGTCGACGGCATTCGTGCCGCCGCCGCCGACACCGATCACGGTAATCCGTGGCGCCAGCTCAACGTGGGAATTGGGAGTAGGAGTAAGGTTCAGCGTCATGATCTGGTCCGGAACTTCATGAAAGCGACAGGTGTGGGCGTTGTGATCTGTAGTAGACTACACATTGTTGCGTATGAAGCCTACGAGACGTTTAACAAGTCCGCGAGGTTTGGGTTCCGGAACGGAAATATCTCCGAAATCCCGATCCGCACCCGCTGCCCAGGCCAGAAGCCCCGCAGCGGTTGAAAATCCTGCCGAAGCCGCGGCTGTCTCGGGCAGGCCGTAAATGTTCTGGGGTTTTCCCATTCGGACAGGTCGGCCCAGAATACGCGTTGCGACGGGCACGATTCCCTCAAGAAGCGATGCGCCACCTGTCAGCACGACCCGACCATTGGCTAGTCGACCCAGTCCCGCATTATCGAGCGATTGCCGCACGAGTTCGAGCGTCTCCTCAATCCGGGGTTGGATAACGGAAATGACTTTGGAGCGCTGAAGGCGGACCAGGCGGTCGCTGTTTTCACCGATCAGCGGCACCGACAGGATTTCGCGCTGGTCGTCCGAACCCATCTGGGCGGCACCATACATCGTCTTGAGGCGTTCAGCTGTTTCCAGAGACGTCGAGAGCACACCGGCAATGTCTCGCGTGACATGCAGGCCGCCGACGCGGATCTGGGCTGTGTGGAGCAGTTTGCCTTCACAGAAAACGGCCAGAGACGTGGTGCCGCCCCCCATCTCCACGACGGTCACGCCCAGTTCGCGCTCTTCGGCGGCCAGGACTGAAACGCCAGAGGCAAAGGGGCTCGCGACCAACCCGTCCAGCTTCAGTTCGGCGTGTTGCAGAACGGCATCCAGAGTGCGCAAGGCGCTGGAATTCATGTCTACGACATGCATCCGGGTGGCCAGTTCTTCACACTGATGCCCGATCGGGTCCGCGATTCCGGGGATAGAATCCACAACATATCCGATGGGAAGCGTATGGATGACTTCGCGGCCTTCCATCCAGGCACGGGCCTGTCCTTCAGCTATCAGGCGCTGCACGTCACCGGCAGTGACTTCGCGGCCGCCGATGGGAATCTGTGCGTCAACCAGACGGCTCAGCGGGCGGCCGCAGGACAGGTTGACGACGAGTGAGTCCATGCGCCGCTCTGCAGCTTCCTCGGCCTGTCCGACCGTGGCCCGGATCGCGGCTTCGGCCTCGCGTATATCAACGATGGAACCTGAACGGATGCCGTGGGAACGGCGCCATCCATGACCCAGAACCTGAATGGAGCCATCCGGCTCGCCCTTGCCGATCAGGCAGGTCATTTTCGTCGTGCCGATGTCTAGCGCGCCGAAGATGCCCGGACGCCAGCTGACGTTTCGCTGGGTGTCCTCGGGAGGAAGTAGAAGGATGTCCCGCGGGACGCGGTTGACGCTGACGTCACGTTCGCCGCCGACGGGAATGAGGGACCGGCCCCTCAGACCGCCCCGGCGCCGGAATGCCGGAAGATCTGACATGGAGTTGTGGTCGTTCATGGCTGCTTCGTGCTGTCTGCTGGTGGTGTCGGTGAGGATGGGTCAGGCTTTGTGTCATCCGGAGGTGGAGCCGCCTGAGGCGGCTGGTGGACAACCATCCGGTCCGGAAGACGCAGGTCGATCGACTGGACCGGCCGCTCCAGTAGACGCATGCTCTGCTGATAGTGGGCAAGACGGGTGAACGCCGCGGCTTCCTCGCCCTCAGGCAGCATTACGGTCGTGCCGTCCTTGAGCGTGGCATTCCAGCGCCGGTTGCCCACGCGTATCAGGGCCGTGACCTGGCTTTTGACCAGAGGTTCCTTGTTCAGAGCATCAATCACGCTTGCGGCCGCTGTATTCGCACCTTCACCCACTACGAGCGGTAGTTGCAGAAAAGCCTGCGCATTTTTTCCGGTCAGGCCCTGATCGGAGACTTCTTCTCCCGCCCGGTTAATGAGCATGAAATGTCCACGGTCTTGCCAGACGGCGATCGGCGTGCGCTCCACCAGTGTGATGATGATGGTATCCGGCATGTGCCGTTCGACCGTTGCGTGGTCTATGAAGGGCAACTCATCCAGCCGCTGCCGCGCGGCCTCAACGGAAAATCCGAAAATGGGACGACCGACGGATGTGCCCAGCGCTTCCTGGATCGAGGCTTCGCTGGTCATGCCGCGACCGTTGATGACGATGTGGCGGATGGGCAGTGGCTCCATTTCGACCAGCCGAGCCCTAAGCGGGGCGAAGCGCTCTTCGGAGGCTGCGTCATACAGAAGGCGAATGCCCGCCCCGGCAATTCCCATCACAACCAGAAATACGATCGCAGGCCGGACGAGCCGCCGCTGCCGGCGCCAGAATAGCTTTGCCCGTGACGGACGGTCTTCCTGAGGCGGCAGGGTCCCGGAAAAACGCTCCCGGACAAAATCGTCTCTCTGAAAGGACGGATCCTCCCGCATTAGCGCGCCAGTGCCTCCCGGACCATCCAGTCACACAGTTCCGGATAGGAAATCCCGCAATAGGCGGCTTGTTCTGGCAACAGGGATGTTGGTGTCATGCCAGGCTGTGTGTTGACCTCAAGGATGACCAGCGTGTCGGTGTTCTCGTCATAACGAAAATCCGTGCGGCTGGCTCCCTGGCAGCCCAGTGTCTGGTGAGCGCGCAGAGCGTAATCAAGGGCCCGGTCTGTTACCGCCTGTGGAAGTTCCGCAGGGACCACGTGACGCGAGCCGCCAGCCTTGTATTTGGCCTCGAAATCATAAAATGCAGCTGTTTCGCTGGGCAGGATGTCCGTAACGGCCAGAGCCCGGTCTCCCATGACGCCTACGGTCAGCTCGCGGCCGGGAATGAAGCTCTCGACCAGTGCCTCTTTTCCGAAGCGCCAGGTCCGCGCGATTTCGGTGCGACGGTTGTCTCCCGTCCGCACGATTTCGACACCGACGGAGGAGCCTTCGGCGACCGGCTTAATGACGTAAGGTGTGGGGAGAGGATCGGCTTCCGCCAGGTCTTCAACCGTCACGACACGCCCCTGTGCGACGGGTAGACCAGCGGCAGCAAGCAGGATACGGGTTGCGCCCTTGTCCATTGCCACCGCTGAAGCTCGTATGCCGGAATGAGTATAAGGTAGACCAAGCCATTCCAGAACGCCCTGAATGGCACCGTCTTCGCCACGGGGGCCGTGCAGGGCGTTGAAAACGACGTCCGGTGCGGCGGCTTTCAGGCTGGCGATGGTCGTTGCGATATCCGGTCCGACATCGATCGGGGTGACGTCATGTCCCTTTTCGCGTAGAGCCTCGATCGCGGCCTTGCCGCTGACGAGACTGACAGGCCGCTCACTGGATGTTCCCCCCAACAGGACTGCGACCTTCATACCGTCTGTTCTCCTTCGGATTTGCGCCCGATACGTTTGATTTCCCAATGCAGGTCCACGCCGCTCTGTGCCAGCACTTTTTCGCGCACGGTTTCGCCTAGCGCTTCCAGATCCACGCTGCTGGCCTGTCCCAGATTGAGCAGGAAATTGCAGTGTTTTTCGCTGACCTGCGCATCTCCGATTTGAAGACCACGGCATCCGGCTTCGTCAATGAGTTGCCAGGCCTTGTGGCCTTCGGGGTTACGGAAGGTGGAGCCTCCAGTTCGTGCCCGCACGGGCTGCGAGGCCTCGCGCGAGGCCCGAATATCCGCGATACGGCTGCGGATGGCGTCTGCGTTGTCAGGTGTGCCGCGCAGGCTGGCGCGGATGACTACGCTGCCTTCGGGAAGCTCTGAATGACGATAGGCAAAGCCGAGGTCGTCATGGGACAGGCGACGGAATTCGCCTTCAGCCGTCAGGATCTCCGCCCATTCGAGAATGGCGTTGATATCCGATCCGTAAGCACCAGCGTTCATGCGAACGGCGCCGCCGATCGATCCCGGAATGCCTGCCAGGAACTCCAGCCCTGCCAAACCGGCAGAGGCAGCATGTTCGGCCACGGTGATGTCGAGCGCGGCCGCACCCACGATCAGGCTGTTGTCCTGAACGGAGATGTCCGCAAAGCCGCGGGCCAGACGGATGACCGTGCCGGTAATGCCGCCATCGCGGATGATGACGTTCGAGCACGCACCCAGAACCGTAACCGGCATGGTGGCCGGTTTTTCGCGCAGGAAAAGGGTCAAGTCGTCCTGGTCTTCGGGAACGAACAGCCAGTCCGCCGGGCCGCCCACACGGAACCATGCGCGGGGACCGAGCGGTGCGTTCTGGGTCAGTCTGCCGCGCAGTCCCGTGACGAGAAAATCGTTGCTGCTTGTCATGCCGCGCCTTCAGTTGCGGTCTGGCTGTTTAGGGCTTCGAGCTGGGCAGGGAGTGCCTGCGCCCACTGGGTGATGGTGCCTGCGCCGAGACAGACGACGTAATCGCCTGGTTTGGCGATAGCGTTGATCATTTCCGCCAGATGGGCCGGATCGGAGAGCGGTACAGCGGAGCGGTGGCCGCGGTCGCGCAGACCTTCAACGAGCGCATCGCGGCCCGCACCCTCTATCGGCGTCTCGCCCGCGGCATAGACGTCGGCCACGATGACCGTGTCTGCATCGTTCATGCAGGTGCAGAATTCGTTGAACAGGACCTTCAGGCGTGAATAGCGGTGTGGCTGCATGACGGCGATGACGTTGCGCGCACCGGCCTGACGGGCGGCCTTGAGCACGGCGGCGATTTCAACGGGGTGATGGCCATAATCGTCGATGATGGAAATACCGTTATATTCACCTGTGCGGGTAAAGCGACGCTTGACACCCTTGAAGGTCGTCAGCGCGGACGCGATCACGGAATCACTGATTTCCATTTCAAGCGCGACGGCGATGGCTGCGAGTGAATTCAGGACGTTGTGGTGTCCGAGCATCGGCAGGCGGAACGGCCCGGCACGGCGCGAGCGGTTGCGCTGGCGATTGGTAACCACGACCTCGAATGTCGCGCCGCGCTTGTCCATCACGACCTTTTCGGCGCGGATATCGGCCTGTGGGCTGAAGCCGTAGGTTATGACGCGATGATCGGACAGGCGGGGGATCATCTGCTGCACTTGCGGGTGATCCACGCATAGGACCGCGAAGCCGTAGAACGGGATGTTCGAGACGAACTGGTCGTAGCCAGCCTGCATGGCCTCTTCCGTGCCCCAGTGATCCAGATGCTCCGGATCCATGTTCGTCACCACAGCAATGACCGCTGGCAGGCGCAGGAAGGAGCCATCACTCTCATCGGCTTCCACGACCATCCAGTCGCCTGAGCCCATGCGCGTGTTGGTGCCGTAAGCTTCGATAATGCCGCCATTGATGACGGTCGGGTCCAGACGCGCATGTTCCAGAACGCAGGCCACGAGGCTGGTCGTGGTCGTCTTGCCGTGTGTGCCGCCAATGGCGACAGACCAGCGCAGGCGCATCAGTTCGGCCAGCATCTCCGCCCGCCGTACGACCGGGATGAGCTTGGCGCGGGCGGCCACGACTTCCGGGTTGTCTTTTTTTACGGCCGTGGAGGTCACGACAACCTGTGCATCGCCCAAATTGGCGGCGTCGTGGCCGATATGAACGATAATGCCGGACTGGCGTAGGCGCTGCACATTGGCACCTTCAGCGATATCCGAACCCTGCACCTTGTAGCCAAGCATGTGCAGGACTTCGGCGATGCCAGACATGCCGATGCCGCCGATACCGACGAAGTGAATGGTTCCGATGTTCAGGGGCAAGGCGCGCATGGGGTAGGTACTCTTGGGCAGGAACAAAAAACAGGAATCAGGACCGCAGGGCGGATTCAATCAGATCAGCGACTTTTGCGGCAGCATGAGGGCGCGCACACAGATGAGCGGCTTTTGCTGCATTTTCGAGCTTTTCAGGACGGGAAAACAGGTCTGTCAGCAGAGCCGTCAGGGCTGCGGGCCTGAAATCGGGCTGTCGGATCATCCAGGCCGCACCGGCATCGACGAGTGCTTGACCATTCGCGCCCTGTTCATCGGAGGCTGCAATGGGCAACGGCACCAGAATTGATGGCAGACTGGCCATGGCCAGTTCCGCAACCGAAGAGCCTCCTGCGCGACCGATCACGAGATGGGCGTTTTTCAGGCAGGCCGGAACATCCGTGAAGAAGGGGGCTGCTTCAACCTCGATCCCCGCATTTTCGTAGATAGCGCGGACAGGCTCCAGATCATCGGCTTTGATCTGCTGTGTGACTTTCAGGCGTTTGCGGAATTCTTCGGGAAGGGCGGCCAGCGCCTGTGGCACGATATCAGAGAACACGCGTGCGCCCAGAGAGCCACCCCAGACCAGAAGGTTAATCCTGTCTTCGGGCTGAGCATAGACATGACCGAAAAGCGCCTCGATGCCTTCACGGACGGGCATGCCGGTCAGGGTTGTCCGGGCATTTTCAGGAAGACCGGCGACTTTCACGTAGGATGTAGCGATCAGGGGAGAAAAGCGAGACAGGAAGGCGTTAGCCTGCCCGAGCACGGCGTTGCCTTCATGGATGACCATCTGCGGGCGCTTTGCGGAAGACAGAAGGCGTGACGCAGTCAGAGGCGGGATGGACGGATAGCCGCCGAAACCAACAACCGCCGCGGCATCAAGCGAAGCGAGGATACGGCGGGCTTCTATCATGCCGCGCAGTAGGGCCAATACGCCACGGAGTTTCCCACCGAGCCCCTTGCCAGCAACACCCGCGCCGTCCAGCACATATTGCGGACGGTCTTTGAACAGGCCAGTCTCGCGGCGTCCATGCCGGGCATCCGTCATTAGGACAAGGTTGTGACCCCGTTCCGCAAGTACGGTTGCAACGGCTTCGGCCGGGAAGAAATGTCCGCCCGTGCCACCGGCGGCGATAACGATGGGGCGGCTCACGGCGTATTCCTCTCAAACAGTGGTCCCTGGCCATAGGGCGCAGAGGTTCTCTGACCAATCCGGCTCTGACCGACATGATGACGTGTTAGGGCCAGAACCATACCCATGGTCAGGGCCACCGACATTGCCGAACTGCCGCCATAGGAAATGAAGGGCAGGGTCATGCCCTTTGTCGGGATCAGATGCAATGTTGAACCCATGTTGACGAAGGCCTGAAGTCCAAATCCCGTCACCAGTCCGGCGGCGGACACGATGACGAACGGATCATCCTCATGCATCAGCTTGAGCAGTGTGCGCAGAACGATAATTCCGAACAGCAGGATGATGCCGATGCACAGGATCAGGCCGTATTCCTCTCCAGCGACCGCAAAGACGAAATCGGCATGGGCATCGGGCAGCAGATCCTTCACGCGGCCTTCGCCGGGTCCGCGACCCAGCAGGCCACCATTTCCGAACGCCCGCAGCGCGGTATCGATTTGGTAGTGGTCACCGACATCAGGATGCAGGAAGCGCTGCACTCGGGACTGCACGTGTGGAAAAACGATATAGGCGACTGCAAAGGCTCCCGCCATACCGGCGACGCAGAGGCCGACCCAGTAGAGCTTGAGACCATCCACGAAAAGTTGGGTCATGAAGACCATCGTGATGACGGACAGCATTCCGATGTCGGGCTGGGATTTTAGCAGGAGCAGAATAATCCCGAAGCACAGGAAGGCAATTAGCATGCCAGGGAAGGCGATATTACCCCACATCACGACGGAACGGCGCGCCGAGAGTAGCCAACCGGTCACGACCGCAAAACAGGGCTTGAGGAATTCCGAGGGCTGGACCGACATCATTGGCAGCGCAATCCAGCGGCGCGCGCCCTTGATTTCCATGCCGTGCACCAGCGTCATGGCCGTGGCGCCGAGCGCTATGATGCCGCCGATAATCGCGAGTTTCTTGATGGTTTGTCGGGACAGGTAGGACGTTCCAAGCACGATCGCTCCAGCGAGCGCCAAAAAGATCACCTGCTTGAGAATGAACATGTTGCGCGAGGCGCCGATACGTGAGGCCACCGCAGGACTGGCTGCCAGCATCAGCACATAGCCCAGGCCGATCAGCAGGCCGACACAGGCCAGAGTCACACGGTCCAGGTTACGCCACCAGCGGGCAACTGCAGAAGTATCGACACGGGACAGTCCCGACATGGCGTCAATCCTCCTGTTTCTGCGTGGGGTTGGTGCCCGAATGACCTGATTTCACAATATTATCGCAAATTTTAAGGAAGTGTGAACCTCGATCCTCGAAACTGCGAAATTGATCAAAACTTGCACAGGCGGGTGACAGCAGGACGACGGGAATATCTGCGTCAAGAGCGGCTTGGAAGGCGGCTGAAACAGCCTTTTCCAGTGTTCCGCACTGCTGGAAGGGCATGCCATGCCTTTTCAGCGTGGTGCCGAGAACATCCGCGTCCTGTCCAATCAGAAAGGCCTGTGCGATGTGATCGAAAAAGGGCGCGAGACTTTCAATACCACCGGCTTTTGCTACGCCGCCTGCAATCCACATGACTTTGTCATAGGCGGCGAGAGCCTTGGATACGGCCTCGGCATTCGTGGCCTTGCTATCATTGATGAAAGAGACGCCGTCGCATTCCGCGACTTTCTGTAGGCGATGCTCCAGGCCGGGGAAGGATTTTAGACCCGTCCGGATTGTCGTATCGTCGAGGCCGAGATGGCGTGCAATGGCTAGGGCCGCGCCGACATTTTGGGCATTGTGCCGTCCAGGAAGGGCAGGTCCGTCGTAAGAAGGAAGGGCATCTGCGTCCAGTTCAATGACCTGTACGCCGCGCGATGCGACTTGTGAGGCAATAGCGCGGCACCACTCATCATCTATGCCGATCACGGCCAGATCGTCCGTGCTCATATTGTCGAAGATATGGGCCTTGGCAGCGGCATAGCCTGCCATGTCGCCGTGACGGTCCAGATGGTCGGGGGTCAGGTTCAGCAGACAGGCAGCGTTTGCGTGGAAGTGATCCAGCCGTTCGAGCATGTAGGAAGACATTTCGATGACGTAGACGCCATTATCGGGCAGAAGCGGCAATGCCAGTGATGCCGTGCCGAGGTTACCACCTGCCGCACAGGGGCGTCCGGCCGTTGTGAAAAGATGGGCGATTAGAGCCGTCGTCGTCGATTTTCCGTTTGTTCCCGTGACGGCGACAAACGCGGCTTGCGAGCCGGATTTGCGAGCGGCGCGATACAGGATCTCGGCATCGGACAAAATCTGAACCCCTTGTTCCCGGGCAAGGTCTGCGACGGGATGGGCTTTGGGCAGCAGATGGGGAATGCCTGGGGACAGGATGAGGGCCGTCATGCCGGACAGATCGGTCAGGGGGGCGACTGTCAGGTTCGGCTGCGCGGGAAGATCGGCATTGTGATCATCCCAGGCCTGTACCTGTGCGCCCATCCCGAGTAGCGCCTGCACAACGGCTGCGCCATTGCGACCCAGGCCGCAGACTGCATAGCGCTCGCCTGCGAGGAGGTTGGACGGAAAGCCGCTCATCGCAGTTTCAGCGTCGCCAGACCGCACAGGCCCAGTACGATGGAGACGATCCAGAACCGGATCACGATTTTTGGTTCCTGCCAGCCTTTTTTCTCGAAGTGGTGGTGCAACGGCGCCATCAGGAACACGCGCCGTCCGGTCCGTTTGAACCAGAAAATCTGAATAACAACCGATAGGGTTTCAGCTACGAAAACCCCCCCCACGATGCACAGCACGAGTTCATGTTTAGTGGCGACCGCCACGGCTCCGAGAGCGCCGCCGAGCGAGAGGGAGCCAGTATCGCCCATGAAGACGGCGGCCGGTGGGGCGTTGAACCACAGGAATCCGAGGCCTGCGCCGATCAATGCTGCGCAGAAGACTGCGAGTTCACCCGTACCTGGAACCGGATGGAGCTGTAGGTAGTCGGCGAAGACGTGGTTGCCGACCAGATAGGAAATCAAAGCGAAGACCAGTGCTGCGATTACGACCGGGACGATGGCCAGACCGTCAAGACCATCCGTGAAGTTCACAGCGTTACCGAAGCCTGTGATGGTGATCATCGCAAAGATCGGAAAAGCGTAACCTAGCGGAAGAAGCACATCCTTGATGAACGGAAAGGCCACCATGTTGCGCAGTTCTGGCGGTGTCAGGGACTGGAGCCAGATGCCGGCGATCAGCGATGCCAGGAACTCGCAGCCGAGCCGGGTGCGCTTGGAGACGCCGGTCGTGTTGCGTTTGGAGAGCTTCAGGTAGTCATCGGCAAAGCCGACCGCCCCGAAGGCGGCCGTCGTCAGCATGACTGCCCATACGAAGCCATTTGTCAGATCGGCCCAGAGCAGTGTGGCGGAGAACAGCGCGATCAGGATCAGCATGCCGCCCATCGTGGGCGTGCCAGCCTTTTCCAGAATATGCCGCTCGGGGCCGACAGTGCGAATTGGCTGGCCTTCGCGCTGGATGCGCTTGAGCTGAGCGATGAACGGATTGCCCAGTGCCAACGAGATGACCAGCGCTGTCAGGCAGGCGCAGCCCGAGCGGAACGTCAGGTAATGGAACAGGTTGAAGAACCCGCCATGGGACGTGTCATGGGCGGCGATGAGATTGAAAAGCATCAGACAGAAACCGGGCTGGAAGCGTTGTCGAGGGCTGAGATCACGTCACGCATCCGGCTGCCGAAGCTACCTTTCACGAGCAGGAGATCACCAGGGTGAAGGGCTTTGAGCAGGAGAGGTGCCAAAGAGGCGGCATCGGCGGCGTATCCTCCCTGAAGCTCGGACGGAAGCGCGTTATAAAGCGCGCGCATATGGGGCCCGCAGCAGAAGGTTATGGCTTTGGCGGCCTGAACAGCGTCTGCCAGAGAGCGGTGTTCGGCATCGGCGAAGATGCCGAGTTCGCGGATGTCTCCGAGGGCCGCAATGTGTCGCTGGGCTGGGAGCAGCGCGAGGGTCGCCAGAGCAGCGCGGACGCTAGGCGTAGAGGCGTTATAGCTTTCGTCCAGAAGGCGCACGTCGTTCAGGATCGTGCGTATCTGTCCGCGTCCGGCCCCTGGCACGAAGTTCTGCAGCGAGCTGGCCGCGACGGCGATGTCTTCACCCAGAGCTACAACCGCGCCGAGGGCTAGGGCCGCATTGCGGGCGAGATGCTCTCCCGGTGCCGTCAGCGTCACGCTCTGGATTCCAGATGGCAGATGCAGCATAAAATGGCTGCCTTCTGCCGTGCAGTGCAGATTTTTAATTCGAAGTTCTGCCGTCTCGGAGCAGCCCGAACGCCACAGGGTACATCCTCCAGGAAGTGTTGCCTGGAAGTGCTCCTGACCGGCTGCATCGTCAGGGACAATAGCGATCCCCTTGTCCGTAAGTGCGCCGAGCAGGTCGGATTTTTCCCGGGCAATTGCCTCGATGCTGCCCATATGGCCGAGATGTGCCGTGCCGATCGTGGTGATGATCGCAACATTGGGTCGGACCTGAGTGGCGAGGGGGGCAATTTCTCCGACGTGGTTCATGCCGATTTCGCTGATGCAGAACCGGGCGTCCTGCGGCAGTCGGGCCAGTGTTAGAGGCACGCCCCAGTGATTGTTGTAGGAGGCGACGGCGGCGTGCGTCGGGCCGATGGCGGCCAGCGCGACTTTTAACATGTCCTTGGTTGTCGTCTTGCCGACACTTCCGGTGATGGCAACGACTTTTCCGTGAAAACGCGCGCGCGCATAACGGCCCAGATCCACCAGGGCAGTCATGGTGTCAGGAACGATCAGAAGGCGCGGATCGTCCAGACCCGCCGTGTCATGCACGAGCGCGCAGGCCGCACCCTTGTCCAAAGCCTGCCGCACATGGGTATGGCCGTCGCTCGTCTCGCCACGCAGGGCGATGAACAGGTCCCCCGGGGCTAGTGTTCGGGTGTCGATCGAGATGCCGGTGACCTGAACATCGGCATTCAGTGTTCCGCCTGTCGCGGCCTGAAGGTCCGCACTGTTCCACAGAACGCTCATGCTGCACCTGCCAGTTCACGAATAATGAGACGGTCATCGAAGGGCAGGATTTCTGTACCGACGATCTGACCCTGCTCATGTCCCTTGCCGGCCACGACAAGAATATCGCCGGGCATCAGAGCCTCTAAACCTGCTGCGATGGCGCTGCGGCGATCCGCAATTTCAAGCGCATCCGGGCAGGCCGTGAGGATTTCGGAGCGGATGGAGGCGGGCTCTTCCGTGCGGGGGTTATCGTCCGTCACAATCGCCAGATCTGCCATCCGCGCGGCAACTGCCCCCATGAGCGGGCGTTTGCCGCGGTCACGGTCGCCGCCCGCACCGAAGACCACGACCAGACGTCCTGCCGTATGCGGACGTAGGCTGGACAAAACGCATTCGAGGGCATCGGGGGTGTGAGCATAATCGACATAGGCGGCAGCCCCATTGGGCAATGCAGCAGCCCGCTCACACCGTCCGTGAACGCCTGTCAGGCGAGGCAAAAGGGCCACAACCTGCCGAGCGTCGGTTTCATCTTCCCAGCACATGGCAGCCGCCAGCATCACGTTGTCGGCTTGAAAGCGGCCTGGTAGAGCAAGGGGAATTTCCGGCAGTTCCTCGCCGTATAGGGCGAGACGCAAAATCTGACCTGCCGGCGTGGGACGGGCTTCGATCAGCCGTAGTGCAGTGCCATTACGCCCGACTCTGCGGAGTTTCAGGTTTCGGTGGGCTGCAATGTTCTGAAGAGCCGCAAACGTCTCGCCGTCCATGTCTGCATTGACTGCCGCGATACCCTCCTGGGGCAGCACTTCGTCAAATAGGCGCAATTTTGCCGCGCGATAGGCTTCCAGCGTCAGATGATAATCGAGATGGTCGCGCGTCAGATTGGAGAAGCCAGCTGCTGTTAACGCTACACCATCCAGTCGGTGCTGTTCCAGTCCATGCGAGGAAGCCTCGAGGGCGACATGCTCTACGCCGTTGCGGGCCAGCGCGGCCAGGGTCTGAGACAGAGATACGGGGTCCGGCGTCGTCAGGCTGGGGGGAGCAGAGATATCCGTATCGGAAATGAGACCCAGAGTCCCAAGGCTTGCCGCTCGATTGCCCTGAAGTATCCAGAGCTGGCGAAGGAAATCGGCCGTGCTACTTTTACCGTTCGTACCCGTGATCGCCGCGATACAGGAGGGGGGCGGACCGGCAAGCGCGGACGCCATGCAGGCGAGTAGATGCTTGGCATCGGGCCGTACGATCACAGGAACTGCGCTATTCGGGGGCGTGGTTTCCTGATCCACGATTACTGCTGCGACCCCCTTCGAGACGGCCTGCGGGATGAAGGCGCTTCCGTCCTGTTTTGCGCCGCGTAGGGCAAAGAAGAGCGTCCCCGGCCCGGCCCGGCGGCTGTCGGCGGTCACGGTCAGAATTTCAGGGTCGTCTGCCAGGGATTGCGACGTGTTACAAAGGGCGAGGAGCTGGGAGAGGCGCATCAAACGGTTCAGTGCTGTATTCTGGAGGGCAAGAGCTTGGAGGTGCGAGCCTGATTGCGCGGATCGCCCGGATCGTTGCCGGGGCCAAGGGCGCGGTATCCGGGGGGAACGGGTGGGTTCATCGGAATGGCCAGAGACGCGTCGATCGCATCCTTGTTCGCCAGATCTGGGAACTGGTTCAGGATCGGGCCGACACGCGAGATGATTTTCTTGACGGTCGGTGCGGCGTTCCAGGCAGCCGTTGTCCAGCCATGCGTCGCGGCCGTGCCCTGCGGACTGTCGAGCATCACATAGACGGCGTAATGCGGGTTGTTCATCGGGAACACGCTGGTGAAGGCTGAGACGTTCACGTGTTTCAGATAGCCGCCATGCGCGCCGATTTTTTCTGCCGTGCCGGTTTTGCCGCCGACATAATAGCCCGGCACTTCGGCGGACTTGCCGCTGCCCATCGTAACGTCGAGGCGCAGCAGTTTACGTAGGAGCACTGAGGTCTGCTCGGACAGGACACGTGTACCCACAGGCGTTTCGGCACCGATCTCGTCGCTATCCGCACCCGGCCGATACGCTACAGGCCGGACTTGGGACGCATCGGCGTCCGGTGCTGGCTTGCTGTCGTCCTCGGTATCGCGTGCCACGAGAGTTGGCTTGAGCAGGATACCGCCGTTTACGGTTGCCGCCGTGCCGCGCACGATGGCCAACGGCGGTTCGGCAACACCGTGACCAAACCCGACCGTCATGACCGTGGAAATGCCCCAGTTGCGTGATGCAGGAACGAGCGGGCGACCAGCTTCGGGCAGTTCGACCGGAACACGATTGAAAAAGCCCATGTTCCGTAGCCAGTCCTGCTGACGTGTTGCGCCGACATCAAGCGCTATATGCGCTGCTGCCGGATTGGACGAGAACGCCAGAACACCGGGTAGGGAGAGCCATGGGGCGAAATGGTCGGTTTTCATGTCGCGGATGGTGAAGCGACCGACCTTGATGGGTATGGTCGAGAAGCGGTCCCACAGATGGATGATTCCGAGTTGCAGGCCCATCGCTGCCGTTTGAAGTTTGAACGTCGAGCCGGGTTCATACATGCCGGTGACGGCGCGGTTGAAGCGGGCATCATTAGGGGCGTGACCGAAATCGTTGGCGTCGTAATCGGGCAGGCTAACCATGGCCAGGATTTCGCCCGTGCGGACGTCCATGACGATGGCGCTTGCGCCAATAGCCGAGAACTCGTCCTTTGCGGCCTGAAGTTCGTCATGCGCCACAGTCTGCACGCGCACGTCCAGCGACAGGCGCAAAGGTGTGCGGTCGGAGTTCAGGCGCTTGTCAAAATACCGCTCCACGCCTGCAATGCCGTGATCGTCGATATCGACGCTGCCCATGATCTGCGCGGCCGTGCGGCCTAGCGGATAATGGCGGCGTTCGCCTGCTTCGAAATAAATGCCCGGAATACCCAGATTATTGATGGCAATTTCTTGAACGGGTGAAATGTCTCGCGCCAGATAGACGAACTGCTTTTTCAGCGATAGGCGCCGGATCGTTTCGTCCCGGTTGAGCTGCGGCAGGATCTTGCGGAGCTTGTCGGCGGCATCAGCCGGATCAATCAGCTCCATCGGATTGGCATAGACCTGTGCGACAGGCAACGAGAGCGCCAAAGCCTGACCCGTTCGGTCGGTAATGGTCGCGCGCTTGACGGTGGGCAGGACGAAATCCCCCGACATTTCCCCGCGCGGATCACTCTTGGGGATTTCCGGAACCTGAGGTGCGATCTGACGCTTTTCCGGCTCCATCGGCATCAGGACGGTGGCAACGGTTGCCTTGAGCGCCACGGCGCCATAAATCGCGAGAAACCCCATCCCGACGCCGAGCAGACGTCCGTGCATTTGGTCAAGATTCAGCCTGCGGAACCCCCGCGGCGTGCGATCCTGCCGGAAACGCCCTGACGGCACATCCGGACGGTCGGGGCGCTGTGAACCGGAAGAAGGTGGCACGTCCTGGGGCATCGTGCGGGGGTGCGTCCTGTTGAAGGGCTCGCCCTAAGCTATCCGAAAATACTGAACGAGCGGTTAACGATGAGAAGGCTTTCAGTTAGCCAACGGCACCGGCGCGGGCAATGCGTCATTCGCATTGCCCAGAGCGGAAAGTTGTGTGTGACGCATGCGGGGGCGTTCTTCGGCCAGACGGGTCGAGGTTGCGTTGTGGCTGACATGCACGGTCTGGGGGTGCCATGCTGCAACCATGAGCGGAGCAGGATGGCTTTCACGATAGTTGACCAGCCGGACGCTGGGTGTGCTGTCGGCATGAGCGTGTAGCGGCGCCGAAACCGTGTGCTGCGTAGCAGACGCGATCTGCATATCCGCGCTTCGAGCATGGGAGATATGCACAGGGACGGCGGCCAGCTTCGGTGTCGCGGCGGGATGCGACGCCATGGCTACAGCCACCGGACGCGGAGTCGGCGTGGGGGCAGGAGCATGCACGACAACAGACTGCGGAGTGGGCAGGGGCAGGTGAGCGGCTTCGGCAGCGCGGTTCACGACCTCATGCAGTTCCTCTCGCGGATCGACCGGTTGCGCCTTCGAGCCCGGAGCAGGAAGGCGTTCTTCGAGCGAGGCCATACGGATGAACTGGTCCGGCTCCATTGGATGCAGGGCGGGAACGAAGCGGGCCGCTAGGGTTTTTAGGCGGTCAGGCTGATTCAGCAGGGCCCATTCCGTGCGTAGCATGGCGGTCTGGCCGCGCACGCGTTGTGTTTCCTGCACGATCTTGGTGATTTTCTGGTCCAGAACCGTGGTCTCATGCTTCTTGGTATAGAGAAACAGACCAGATCCTGCGGCGAGGACAGCGCAGGCGACGGTGAAGGGCCGGATCATGATGGCATTCCTGAGACGGGCATCGTGGGGGCGGGGTTGCGAACCAATGCGCGCAGGCGGGCACTGCGGGCGCGGGGGTTTTCCCGGGATTCCTCATCCGTGGCGGAGAGGGGACGGGAATAAAGAAGGGAAAAGGCTGGTGCTTCCTGGCGGAGTGGCGCCGGTTCGTAACGGGAAGGATTCCCCGTACGGCCTGCAAGAACGGCCATGGCACGTTTCGCCAGGCGATCTTCCAAAGAATGGAATGTTACGACCACGAAAATTCCGCCGGGAGCCAGAAGACGCGGTGCGGCTTCCAGAGCCCGCTCCAGTTCGCCAAGCTCGTCGTTTACGGCAATCCGTAACCCCTGAAAGCTGCGGGTGGCTGGATCGATATTGGCGCGATCGCGGGGAACACAGCAGCGGATGATGTGCGCGAGTTGGCCGGTCGTCGTGATCGGGGCCTCGGTGCGGGCGGCCACGATGGCGCGTGCAATGCGGCGGGAAAGTTTTTCCTCGCCGTAGCGGTAAAGGATGTCCGCGAGCTCGGCTTCCTTGTATGTATTGACCAGATCCGCCGCCGAGGGGCCATCCGAGCCCATCCGCATGTCCAGCGGGCCGTCATTGCGGAACGAAAAACCTCGCTCGGCCTGATCGATCTGGAAGGATGAGACGCCCAGATCCAGCACGATGCCGTCGAACGGACCTTCTGCCCTAACCAGGGTTTCCATCTCGCCGAACGTACCCTGATGCATTCGCAGTCGCCCGTTGGCCTGAATGGCCATGGCGTTTCCGCGCTCAATGGCGGCCGGGTCGCGGTCGATGGCATCGAGCGTGCAGTCGGCTGCATTCAGGATGGCGCGGGCATAGCCGCCACCACCGAACGTGCCGTCCAGATAGCGTCCGCCAGCGCGCGGGGAGAGCGCTTCGAGAACCTCGTGCAGCATGACCGGAACGTGACCGGAATGGACCAGGGTGATCGCGTTCATTCCGTTGCTCCCGCTGTGTTGCCGGTGACAGGTGCGCCGGCGGAGCGGCGGCTGGTTGCGAGGGTTCGGGCGCGGCTGCGGGCAGCTTGACGCCGCTCTGCTGCTGCTTCGGGGTTCCAGATCTGGAATGTGCGACCAAGTCCCATGAAAGAGACTTCGTCGATCAGGGCTGCGTGGGTGCGCAGGTTTTCGGGAAGAATGATGCGGCCTTCCCTGTCGCTGTCCAGCGGATAGGCGTCCGCATAGAGGCTGGCGGCCAGATCTTCATGATCTTCCGAAAAGGGGTCGTACTCGTCGAGCGGTGTCGCAAGGGATGCGAAAGCGCCGACCGTCCAGCCTTCGACGCAGGGATGGAGATGAGACGGCCGAAGGATGACCAGTGGATCTCCCGGCTGTGCCTGTGATTTCAGGGCGGCGCGGAAAGATGCGGGAATGGAAACACGACCTTTGGCATCGAAACGGTTCTGATGCGTGCCGAGGAACATGCTCATAAATGATGTGCCTCCTTCCTGCGTCAGAACCGGTCATGCGGTTTCTGGTTATTTGGCTTGGTCTTTACTGGGATATCATGGGATTTCATGGGACGTCAAACAGATATCGTCTGAAAACCGCAGAAAACTGCGACATTTTCAAAATCTAAAATGTGACAAAATTTTTTGCTTTTTATTAGGAATTATCAGGGATAATCGCGCAGGCGGATCTATACCTGCCGTTATTTGTTCCTGTTTTGTTCTTCTTGGGAGATAGGAACAATTACTAGAGAGAACGGATTTTTTCCAAAGGGTGCCAGACGGCCTGTAAGCCGGGTTCTGTCCGCCCTAAGGCGGGACGATCATTCCTCTGGGACCTGCATTGCTGCAGGCCTCACGCAACCAACCCGAACGACGGGGCGAGAAACCCCCGGTCTCCTTGCGGAAACCTGCCGTTCCTATTCGGTCTTGCTCCCGGTAGGGTTTACCATGACCATCGCCGTTGCCGGAGATGCGGTGCGCTCTTGCCGCACCGTTTCGCCCTTACCCGCAACATGTTCCCATGCGAATGAACGCTTGGGGTACAGTCCGGCGGGCGGTCTGTTTTCTGTGGCACTGTCCCTGGGGTCGCCCCCGCCGGCAATTAACCGGTACCGTCTTCCCATGGAGCCCGGACTTTCCTCCCTGTATGCGATCCTCATCGCATACACAGCGATCGTCCAGCCGTCTGGCGGCGCAGACACTGCTCCGGGATGCCTGCGGGGTCAAGGGCAGACTTTTGGGTATGATCCCGGCATAATGGTTAAATGCGCCCAACCCTGACATTACGGATCTTCTTGTCCTGGCTGGCCTGGCAGAGTCGCAGACGTGGTGTTACGCCGCGTATGATCGCTCTGGACGAGATCCCGCCCATTCCCGCCGCGCTACCAGCCGCGCCAATCCTGAAGCAGATCCGGCGTGTCACAGGGCGGCCGAGTTTTCCTGTGGCTTTATCTTCCCTGCGGATCCGTCGATGGCGTGAAATCCGTGTCCCTGGAGCCGATGGCTTCCGCACTGCTCGCCTTTACCGACCGCGCGGAAAGGTCCGGGGTATTGTTCTCTTTCTGCATGGTGGCGGATTCGTTCATTGCGACCTGGTGTCCCATCATGGGATCTGCTGCCGTCTTGCGGCCGCGTCCGGCGCGATGTTGGTTTCGCTGGATTACCGCCTTGCTCCCGAGCACCGCTTTCCGGCAGGGCTGGAGGACGCCAAAGCCGTGCTCGCCTGGATTTATCGGACCGTTGGACAGGATGTGCCGGTTGCGGTTGCGGGAGATAGTGCAGGGGGCAATATATCTGCGGCGCTCACGCAATGGGTGCGAGAGGAGGGATTGCGTCCGCTCAGCGCGCAGCTTCTTTATTACCCGGCCCTGAGCGGGCCGTTCGTTCCGCCTTCACGGCAGATCTATGCCGAGGGTTACATGTTGAGTGTGGAACTTCTGTACTGGTATTGCGGCCAGACGTTGCGCAGCCCCGAACAGCTTTTCGATCCGGCATTTTCGCCACTCCTGACGGATAATTTCCAGAGCCTTCCGTCGGCCATGATCGTGACCGCGGGTTTTGATCCGCTCAGGGGAGAGGGAGAACTCTATGCTCGGTGTCTCGATGAGGCAGGAGTGTCAGTTCGGCTGAAGAATTTTCCGCGCATGATTCATGGTTTCCTGAACGGTTACGTGCTGTTCAGAGATGGTCGTCAGGCATTGCGGGAAGGGGGAATGTTCCTGCGGGCGGTTTTCGCGCAGAAAAAAGGCGGAGCCTGTTAACAGGCTCCGCCTTTTTGAAGTGTCTTAAAGAGGCAGGTCGTGGAATGAGCCGGGCGTTCCCGCATCTGTCTGCACGGTTCGCTCGGAGCGGTCGATCTTCAGGCTGAACAGCTTGTCGGCCGAAGGTTTCGTTCCGGGGCAGCCGTTGCCGTGCCTTCCCAGGACATCCATCGTCGGCGTATTGTCTGCCGCGTTTCCGTTGACTACGAAAACGAGGCAGTTGCGCGGTAGGTCCGTCAGGTTGTCTCTCACGACTGCCAGGCGCAGATGCTCCACCAGAGCCGTGTTATCAAACCAACTCAGTTTGCTGAACGTGATCTTGTCATAGGACATGTCCAGCAGGCCGCTCCGGACTGCGATGAACATCAGCAGAAAGGCTGGGATGACGACCAGTAGCCGCCGCAAAAGGAGCTGTTTGAAGCTGCGGGGCTGTCGGCGTGCGCCCCGGCCTGGAGTGCGGCCCAGGCGGGGCGTTGCGCTTTTATCGTCACTCAAATGTGGTTACTCCGACGCTTCATGCCAGGTGTCGCCATGACTGGCGAGCAGTTGTGTCGCCTGTTCTGGTCCATAGGAACCCGCACTGTAGGTCTGCATGGGCGTCTTGTCATGCTTCCAGGCCTCAAGGATGGGTTCCGCCCAGTGCCATGCGGCCTCGACTTCGTCGCGGCGGATGAACAGAACCGGGTCGCCTCGCACGGCATCGAGAAGAAGCCGTTCATAGGAATCCGGGAAGGGCAGGCCGCCTTCCATACGGATGGAAGTATCAAGATTCGCCGGCTGCAGGTTGAAGACATCCAGTGCAGGGTTCTTGACGTTCAGGCGCAGGTCCAAGCCTTCGTTGGGCTGGATGCGCAGCACCAACCTGTTTCTGGCCGGGGTGGTGCCGAACATGGTGGTCGCCGACGGGCGGAACGTCACGACGATCTCGCTGACCTTCTTGCCGGAACGCTTGGCCGTACGGATGTAGAAGGGCACCTTCTTCCAGCGCGGCGTGTCCACCCAGGCGCGGATGGCGGCATAGGTTTCCGTCGCGCTGGGCTTGCCGAGTTCTTCAAGATAACCCGGAACATTCTTGCCATCGACCATGCCTGCCGTGTACTGCGCACGCACCGTCTCGGTGGCGGCTGTGGCATCCGTGATGGGGCGAAGGGCCTTCAGGACGGCCAGCTTGGCGTTGCGGACGGCATCGGCCTCAAGGGAATCGGGGGCTTCCATCGCAACCAGACATAGCACCTGAAGCAGGTGGTTCTGGATCATGTCGCGAAGCGCGCCGGAGGTATCGTAATAGGCTGCTCGATTTTCGACCCCCACGGTCTCGACCGCCGTGATTTGCACGCTCTCAATGTATTCGCCGGACCAGGCGGCGTTCATGAGCGGGTTTGCAAAACGCAGGGCGAGAACGTTCTGGACCGTCTCTTTCCCGAGATAATGATCGATCCGGTAGATCTGCTTTTCTGGGAAATACTGGCCCACACCGTCATTGATGGCGGTCGCGGTCGCCATATCCGTTCCGATAGGCTTTTCAAGCACTACCCGCGAATTGGCCGTGATCAGCCCATATCGGTGCAGGTTTTCGCAGATGCTGCCGTAAAGCTGCGGCGCGGTTGCGAAATAAAAGACCCGCACCCGGTCAGGCTGCGCCTTGGTGAAGAGGGAAGTCAGGCTATCCCACTGTTCACTCTGGCGGCTGCTGTCGAGGGGCACGTAATTGAGAAGGGCAAGGAAACGCTCGACCAGCTCAGGGCTTAGGATGTCTGAGGGAAGAAACCGCTCAAGGGCGTCTCGGGCCCGCGCGACATAGGCCTCCCGGTCCAGTTCGGTCCGGGAGGCTCCGATGATGCGCGCATCATCCGGAATCTGGCCCATCCGAAGACGGTTATAGAGCGCGGGCAGCAGCTTGCGCATCGTGAGATCGCCGGTGGCGCCGAAGATGACATAGTCGAAAGGCTCGACCTGCTGGAAATGTTCCATGGAAGACTCTCTGACCTCTCGAACCCGCAGATCGGGAAAAAAAGGGTTAGGGTTCAGGCCTTTTCAGGCACCGTCTAGTTCCCTGTCAGGGCCCTTCCTGTCAAGGGATGGAGCCTGCACGTCCTCGGGAGGAAAGCGTCGTCATCTTCACGCGTTCATGAAATGTGCACATAATTCCGTTGACCGTCCGGCCCTCATCACGATAAGCCGCGCGGCGGATGCTGTTTTCGTACAGCGTCGGAAAATACAGCCAAGACTTACGCCTCAGGAAGGAAACCGGATATGGATGCAGAAAGCAAAAGCGAAGGCGCTGCCACGGGCGGGATCGCTGCGGACCGTCTGCGCTCCATCATCGAGCGCGTCGAGCGTCTGGAAGAGGAGCGCAAGGCTCTGGCTGGGGACATCAAGGATATTTTTTCCGAAGCCAAGTCTGCCGGATTTGACGTAAAAGTCATCAAGCAGATCATCCGTCTGCGCAAGCAGGAGCCGGCCGAGATCGAGGAGCAGGAAACCCTGCTCGATATCTATCGCCGTGCCCTTGGTATGTAATTCCGGTCTCCGGATACCCGAACGCGCCACCTTCAGACTGGGCCAGGCCTCCTTATGATGTCTGATTTTTCATGGTTGCCGGGCTGGGCCTTCGGGTGCCTGGTCGTAGTGTCCGCCCTGTTTGTGCTGGCGCTGCTCTGCATGCCCTTCGCCGTCTTCGGCACTAAGCCGCGGTTGCAGGAGTTGGAGTTTCAGATCGCGGAGCTGCGGGCAGAACT
>Ga0157362_1000109_pt1 | contig 23036 bp, 7 predicted proteins | sample AttlaeALBM3_FD_111480 | JGI IMG/M metagenome (GOLD analysis project Ga0157362, IMG submission 111480) | Fungus gardens microbial communities from leaf cutter ant in Ribeirão Preto, State of São Paulo, Brazil - Atta laevigata ALBM3 | ecosystem: Host-associated > Fungi > Mycelium > Unclassified ... | reverse complement strand
TCGTTTTTTTTTTCTTTTTTTTTTTTTTTTTTTTTTTTTTTTTTTTTTTTTTTTTTTTTTTTTTTTTTTTTAAGTACCTCTGGTTTGGTTGCATGCAAGAGCGCATTGCGACTCGCAACGAGCATTAAAGGGGATGAAGTGGAGCCGCGCGTGACACAGATTTAGATAAAACGCGCGCTACAAGACGCACTGTGTACATGCACGCACACAAGCGTAGTGGATGTGTGCAAGTCGGGCTTAAGCGTGGAATTATAGAATTAGAATCGGCAATCGGGATATCCCTTTATCGTGTGGCAGCACTATATGCGGATCCCGAGCACGCGAGGGGATATCTTTCTCTCTCCCTTCGATCCCGCCCTCTTCACCCTAGTCAGTTCCCGGTCTGTCTCGGAGACAGAGACAGAAGAGCAGAACGAGGAGACGGGCTTGAACTCGGCCGAACGTGGTCCGTGTTTCGGGTGTTCCGAGGAATAAATCCTCTCATGCTCTCGATGTACACGCGGCGACGACGGTGACGGTCGCCAGCTACGCCAGTTAACGCGTACACCCACGGGATTTCCATAATTTGAATTGTAAAAGTATTCGCGGACGCCAATTGCAGCCTCCGAATTTATGCAGCCCACCCTCGCCTCGGCCCGACTACCCAGGACGATAACGCGCGGCTGTCCCTTAAGGCGGACTTTACACACGGGAAATATCGACGTAACGCGCACTCGTCTCGCGAATTTAAACTTGAATGCAACTCCTCGAATTAAGCTCTTTTACAGCGAAGCGATATTCTCGCAGGCCGCTCGTCAAGAGTCAAGAGTTAATTACGCGGAACGGACTCGAGACTCGAGTCGAAGCTTACTGGAGTAATTGCGCGCGGTAGAAAAGTTTCACGGTGGGCGATCCGCATAATCGTCGCGAACATAGAAATGTTTCGCATTGCTTAATTTATACATATTATACAATACCTCTCGAAATTAAGAGAACAATTAATTCATTCATTAATTTCTCTGAGGCCCGATTCACCAATGTAAGATTAACTTTAATCTTGATTTAACTTTACTATACTTGGTTTAACTTAATTTACTATTTATCTTTTTTTTAATTCTAAGAATTAGAAAAAGATAAGGAATAAATTGACTGATACATTGATGGAACTATAAGACCTAAGTTATGCGTATATGTGGCGCGGTTGGAAATGATTAGAGTACGTTTTCAATTGGAAACATACTGCATTTCACTCCTTACATTCCCAAAAACGGAACGTAAATTATAGTGCGTCTTCTCGAAATGAAAATTTATGTGAACCATCCGCAAGAGAGGACCCTTTTCGAACCCGCAGTTCACATAAAAAGATCGAGACTCTATAAAAAATGATGTCGGTCCGCTACGACGCGACGTGACGATGCGGGAGTGACAGCGAAGAACCAGAAGATGCGGGTCGCGCGATGAGCACGCTTGCCTTTTACATTGCTGTCTGCTTGAGGGACAGGTGAGAACTTAGGGTCGGAACAAAATGAAATACAGAAATGAAATTCAGGAACGAGGGAGGAAATGTAATTTTATCAACGCGCGCGCAATAAGCTAATGGTTTAGAAAAGCAAAGATAAACTGACTCTTTTTAACAAATAAATCAATTCTAAATTGATTGAAGAATTCACAAAAGGTGCCTGGAAAATACCTATTTCGTAACTTGATTGTTACGTTGTCCGTGCCTTCTAATTCTGTATCTCATTTCGTCTTCGGTCGCGCGCGAGCAAGCGCATCGCTTTCATACGCGCTGATCATGCACGTGAATTACGCCGCGTGAATCATGGTTTCGACGCGTATAATGAGCCAGTGTCCGCCGGGCAAAACGAGTTAATTAATCCTCCAGAGACGGCGCGCGTCATGCGTCGTTCGATAATTACGCATGCATTCACGATCTCGTGCATCGTGATCAGATCATATCGCACCGCGAATCTCCTCATGGGAATCAAAGAAGAATACATTCATAATGCATTTATGTTAAAAACAAAATTTGGATAACGTACAAGTAATTATACTGAAAAAAAGGAGAATTTATTTTATTTTAAAAAATAATATTTGCAAGATTTTTTATCATATACATTATTAATACACTCTAAAAGATAGATGTGGATTTAATATTATAGGTGTTAAATACAATTCTCATGTTAGTATTGATATAAATATGATGTGGATTTAATATATAGTTTGTAATCATGAATCGCTGAATTCACATCATGTTAGTGTTTATATTAATACCAACATGGTGAGAATTATATAAACACCGCATGATGGCGGTAATATAAATACCAAAAAAATTATTTATAATATCAGTTAAGAGAAATAATTCTATTTTCAGACACAAAGTGGATATTTTCAGTCTCTATGCTTAATGTTTTAATGTGCTTAATGTCTTAGTGCTTAATAATACCAATGCAAATTTTTTCAAATACATTTTTCCAGTTTTATAAACTGCATGGCGATTCAATTTGTCAGACTTGAAATGCAAAATGAGAGAAACTGAAATATCAACATTTCAAATTAGATTGATTGTCAATTTTAATAATAATGGCTAATAAGCAAATAAATATCTTAAAAACCTACGTGAATAATTTATATTATTTGTATTATTATATATCATATAATATAATTATATTGTGTTTATATTTTGTTTACAATGTTTATTTTTATGAAAGTTATAAGCAATTGAATTAAGTTTGGTATAACATAGTTTCATAGAAATAAACATTTGTAAACAATTTTTTTCAATCGATACGACAGACATTAAGGAATATAATGGTAATAATAAGCAAATATTCGTATATCTATATTAATAAAAAGGTTGTGAGCAGTGGAAGAATAATTGGAATAAAGTCAGATATACTGTATCTACTAAAAAGGCGTTTAAGGATTCCACATCCATATTTTTTTATAATATATGTATGTGTGCGTGTGTCTTCTCCTAAAACATTGAGTCCATTCGATTTACATGTATTCTATCATTGTTTGCAGAATGCAAAGTCTTTAATCAAGAAGTCAACGGAGAACACTCTAGATCCTTTGGGGAGACTCACGGTAAAAAGGAATTCTATCTAATCGAGCTCATTAGTGGCACTGCCGGCTGGTAGCTGCCAAGGTGTGGGAAATAGAGTTCTACAAGCTGAGCTCCCTTCGAACGAAAGAGTGGCAGGAAATTCAATTCAGCCGAAGGCCTTGGGGAAATTCGTTTATCGTAAGAAATGTTAATTTAGTACTACGTCCGCGGTGTCAGAAAAAATTCTCTGATATTCACACAACGACACCGGAACCTGCCAATTGAATCAGAGATTGCAGAGCGCAGTGCAATAAGCCACCAGAGCTTTTACGCGTCAGAATGGCACTGGTTATGGGGTTCAATAATGTAGTCATAAATTACGGCTAGGAAAAAAGATTAATTATATCTTATCGACTTACATTATTCATCATTTTGAAGTTTTAATTTATCTAAAATTTTAATTTAAAATTAATTTAATTTAAAATTAATTAAAAATGTTTGATTAAAAAAAATGTTAATAAATTAAATTGTCGAATAAATTGAATTAAAAATGAATTAAATTAAGATAGGATTTTTTTCTGGAACATTTATTTTGTGCATATAAATGTGTTTGCGGATAATTTTTGTTACATTAGAACCTACAAAAAGCTTATGCAAAACCTCGCAAACACTTTAACCCATGTGTAATTAATAAGGGTAGAAACGTTGATGGGAACTCGGCGCCTAACCCTTCTCGTAATATTATCGTCTAAGCGAAATACGAGCGGTGTTAAAGGTTAACGCGTAGTGCTCGGTGCTCAGCATCGTCCGCGTCGCCGCGCGTCGAGTCGCAGAGAGGCAATTACCCTCGTCTAATTCTAGTCGAGTCGAGAGAGTATTCGCCCGGTAACGAACCTGTCGCATTTCTCGTTCCCAGTCACCCCCAGAATTGCCTTATCCTTTTTCTTTCTTTTTTTTCTCGATCACAACGTGCCTTTCCTATGATATAGAGATCACAAGAGAAAGAGAGAGAGAGAGAGAGAGAGAGAGAGAGAGAGAGAGAGAGAGAGATGTGCCGAGTAATTATCCTCAAAACGGAAGGACGGACCCTAATCCCTTGGTGTTCTCCTCTCGACATCGGCTGGTGGTCCCCATGCCAGCGCGCGCACATTAACAGCATGTGTGCCGAGTGCATGCGACGTGATTGATTCGCTCGGCGTGTGGCTAACTCAAATCAGTCGCGGTACCCATGAGAGTCACGCTTCTCTTGCTCGTACTCTCGCGATACCATATGTACCGCGATCCGGATACTTGTCGGCTTACATCAACGCTTGCGAAGAAAAGTCCCTTTTCGAGCATCTTCTCAAAAAATCGGACCATCGCGGCACGTCGCTGTGAGTTCTTCGAATCGCAGACTCGACAAAGAGACATTTTGTAATGATTTGAAGAGAATGATTTGAAGAGAAAAAGATAAATAGAATCGAATCGAGAGAGAGAGAGAGAGAGAATTCTCTGTGGTTGCAGTTGCCGCTTAAAACGTTGCGATTAATGGATTTCTTTGGTGACCGTTCAATCGTGCTAGAATAAAACTGTACTAATATCGACCATCTAGTTTGTTTTTATTGAGACCACATCGAGAAATTGAATGGATAGGGACTGCGCGTACATTTATTTGCTGAACAAAAATAAAAGTTTAATACAATTATTTATATATATATTAAAAACTGGATTGTCTACATTTGTGACACTGAGTTAGAAAATATATATTTGTGCTTCTCCAAATTGGACTAATAAATAGATATTATTAATCAGCAAGTTGACTGTTTTATGAGTTGCATATGATCTCAGAGCACGTGTGCGATCCCGTCATTTCTCCAGTTGGCAAAGAAGATTCTCCCCAGTGTATGTCAGAAATATAAAGCTCCGAGAAAAATATGGCATGTGGCCCTCGGAGTGTAAGGTCTCTTTGTACAAGCAAACATTTCATATGTATCTACCCAGAATTCTCGAATAATCGTATGACTTCGTCAGAGAGCCTACATATTCGATCGGTCGAAATACATTCGTGTAGAGAGCGATATTTAATTTACGACATCGTTCCTGTTTACCGATTTGTATCGAAATACAATGAAATCTGGAAAATATATCATATTTATCGTACGTTTCTATCTTGTTTATTGGCAATATCAAAAAAGCAATTTACCGAGCCGCAGAATTGAAGAGCCGGACGAGAGACCTCTCGTTTGCGTTTATAAAACTTCGAGAGTTGTCTATTGGCCACACGTTATTAACGCGAAGAATTTTATGAAGGCCATTCCATAAAACGCGGTCATCTATATGCGATCGGGATATACGCGATATTGGATGCTTGTATCGGGCATGCTACATGTGCCCAATTCGTATACTAGCTAAGTTGAGTAGCCACAGTCGCGTAATGCCAAAGCGTGTGGGTGACGCTTGTGTTACTCCTGCTTTTGCAAAACGCCGACGCGACGTCTCTCTGGCGTTTGTCAAGCTCATGACACTCGGAATCGCGAGTTCTCTTTGTACAAACAAGCGTCTCAAGTTAGTGACTGCACAACGTTTACTCGACATCTTTGAACTCTCCCCGATTCTCCGCGGAACTTTCACAAGCGTAATTGAACGCTTAATTAATTAACGCCGTTTCCTAATAAGCAACATCGACTGTTAACCTTATCGGAAGATCAGAGATAATTAGTACCTACCATCAAATTCGTGGAAACACTTTGGAGATATATAAATAATTAACACACTAATTCCCCTCACGAATGTGCCTTCTTAATTGTTGTCTATGATGTGCCCTAAATTTAACCGATGTTTATCTCTTCCAAAAACGTAAATAGGAACGTAAAATAATTGCTAATGTTGAATGCAGTTATAAAATCTTTACAAAAAAATATGGTTAGGAGCTGATGGTAAAATCGTTTTTTTTTTATGTTTCTGAAATTTTTTGTTACTAAATAAGTTATTGCGGATTAAATAAAGGAAGAAATTGATCAATAGTAATTGTTGGTCAATTGTAATTTGGGGGGTGCATCTTTATATGTATACCTATAACAGTATGATTCGAACTTATATAAGTCAAAATATTTCTTTATTTAATAACGCGATAACTCAGTAACAAAAAAATCTCAGAAACATAAAAAAAAACAATTTTATAAAGAAAACTTTAAACAACTTTCACATCGAAAATATTTGAATGTTTTTTTTTTTAGACACACGCTAGACTCACAAAGTAAGAAAAAAATTTCTTATTTTGTCTAGCTCGTAATTTTCTATATGTAAAAATTGTCAAATTCAAAATACATAGTGATCTTTCGAAAGTAGAAATTTTGAGTTTAAAACTCTTTTTTTAATTGAAATTATATATTTTTAATGAAGTTATATTTTTAATGAAGTTACACTTGTTTGAATTTTGAAGTTTGTACGAATTTTTATTCTACCAATATACTTAATATACTTAATAAATATACTTACCAATATACTTACCAATATAATAAAAATAATGAAACAACGTAGAATATTAAAAATAGTAATAATCAAATATTACGTGTGATATATATATAATAATAGTAAATTATTACAATATATTCATTGTATAATCAACGGTCCGACAATACTCGGGTTAGCGGCAATGTTGCGAGACAATTAATTGCTGCTGAAAAGACAATGCAAAATTTATAATTACAATTAAGTAGCAAAATAGCAGCAAAACCGATAAGAGTATCTACGCGGAGCAACATTCTACGTTTAATTAAACCGCGCGACTATCAAGATAGCATCTTTCTGTTTTGTAACGATTTTCTGATTTTGCCCTAGCTAAGATAAAGCAGCATGTGTTGTCCGCTGTGCGTAATGATCGGAAGAAAGTCCGTTCTCGTTAAGTCGTAATGTTTCTGGTTCTTATGCTTCCACTGTGCCCTTTTGTCTTTCTTTCGTTAATTACCTTTCGTCACAATTTAATTTGCCATTCGCCCTTCGTGACTCTGATAAGCTCGCCTCGGAAATCAGACGCACGAAACGCATTCCGCAAGTTACTGACTTGAGAAAAATAGACTTTGAGAAAAGGAATGTATAGCGAGCTCGTTTTAATTCTTTACTGAATATTTATATTTTAATGAAATATGTTACAAATGTCATAAATCGCAGTTTTTTTGGGATTAATATCTTTTTTAAGTGGCTAAAATTTAAAAACAATACAAAGAGCATACATTACTACGCAAGGTCTCTGTGCGAAACAATATATAGATTTATATAAAAAAAACAATTTCAAAATATATTATAAACGTTTCGGTTAATTAGATCCACCATCTTCACACATATAAATAAATTAATTTAACAAGATGTATCGCAATTAAATTGATAGATTAATTCAAACAATTAGATTGACAGATTAATTAAAAAATATTATCGCAATTAGATTGACGTCTATCCGAATCTATTTATTGTTTCACACATATGATCTTGCATAGTAGTGTATGCTCTTTGTAATATTGTTTTTAATATTTTTCTCTATAGATTAATTTGTTCTACTTACGATTAGAATTCAATTAATAAAAATTCTCGTAATTTATTTTTTGTACAGTATTTTATAGATAATAAGTATAATTATTATTTTAATGTAAACTTTCATACACAAAATGATAGAGAATTAAATATAGAAAAATGAGAGAAACAAAAGTCGAAATGAAAACTTATTTTACAGCAAACAAAAATTCGAAAATGAAAAGCTGAGGTAATCACTTAATCATCATAAATTCACGAAATTACTATAAAACAATCAATAAAACATGAAGAAACAATAATAATTTGAAATATTTTATAATAAAATTATTTAATTTGCTAATATAGATGTATATCTATCAATTTATAAATATATTAGGTGTGGGAAAAAGTTCGTGGCGTTTTTCCCATTACATCTAATGAAAAACGCCACGAACTTTTTCCCATATTACCTAATAAAATATAAAATATATTAAAATCGATAAATTAATAAACAGACAAGGTTTGCCATCTGTTTCAAATTGGCTCAAACTGAATCACAATTATATGAAGTGATCATATCCAAGCTGTCAAGTTCGCTTTCTTCATTATCAGCAGCTGGACTTTCAACGATGATTCCGTAAGCTTACCCTACTGTTGATAATCTATCGACTTACCTATTGAATTACCGACAATTTATACATACACAATAACATTTTATATGATAATATTTATTAAATTTATTATGTCATATTCTTGTGCAGCATTCGATTCAATATTTTTAAATATTTTTTTTAAATATTGTTATAAACTATTGAAAATTTCTTATCGTTATAACTTGAAATCACTTGATAACCATACACTCTTTATCAGAAAGCTTAGGAACATTAAGAAGTCATAAGGATATCCTTTGGATGTTTTTAAAATGTCGCTTGGAGATCTACACTATATAAAAAAATAATTTAAATAGTCAATAAAATATAACGAAATAATAATAATTTAAAATATCTTTGTGATAAAATTAAAATAAATTTAAAAAAAAAATTTACTCTAATAAATCTATAATTTTAATAAATATAATAAAATATATTAAAATATAATATATTGACGTAGACAATAATAAATTAATAACAGTACAAATTCTTGAGAAACATAAAGAAAAAAAGCAAAATAGGTTTGAAAAAGAAATAACGGAAAACGACTCGGAAGAAAACTCGAAGGACAAAGAGAAACAGTACACAAACATGTCTTGCGCTTCTTGGCACGTGCTTTTGAAAATAGTAGAAGAGGATTAAGTAGAGCACAGATCCGTGAGAAAATCGGTGCCGCCGCAAAGGAATACGAACAAGATATTTTAATTAACGGAGAGTCTATCGTCAACCCAGTCAGCATGAAACAGATGACGATTTTTTTTCTTTAACCGAAGTTCAGTACACCGTAGCGAGAAAGGGAACTTAGGAAATCAGCGTTACGGAGTAAAAGCAGCGGAGCATGAAAGGGGGTCCTACGATACAGGATGTACTCCTACCTTCCGTGTCTCTTAAGACTTTACTGCCAACCTACCGGAATATTGTCTATTCGTGGAAAGATTCGTCGACAGTGTCGTTTGAAACAATAGCAACTAACGCATAAGTACGTGTGAACTGTGAGATTAGACGCAGATGCGCTTTCGGAGAAACTAATCATCGCTTTGTGACCGCCGAGAGAGATCGCGCGGGAAAGTTAGAGAAATAAAAATAATTGCTTATTATTATCATGATAATGTACTACACGATAATGAGACTTTCCGAAACGCCTTTTACATTTAATAAGATCTAAGATTTACAAGATAAATAAGAGTTGCGTTCGTCGGAGGCAGAAAAACAAACAAAGAATTGAATAGAATTAAGCGATTGCAATAGATTCGGCAAGAATTTATAATGTTTTTTTTATTATTATTAAGACTTATATAATAGCTTTTTTATAATTTTATCTTTATGCAACAAATCAATTCTGTTATTTCTGAATTGTATTATAAATAAAGAAATCGTGCGTTGCACGCTGATTCAGGACGCAATTCTTTATATATGTATTTCTCATATTTTATATTCTACGCATTCTTTGTCCGAAAATTAACTATTAAAATATCTCACAGAGTTTAACTCTGTAATTAGTATTATACAATTATATCATCCGTTATAAATAAAGTTTATTAAATATTTATTTCTTTCAAAAAAATTATTATTAGTTTTTAAATTCATGTTGTCGTAATCACGACTGAGAAGAAGATTGCAAAATTTAGCACTCTAAGCAGTTAAATATTGACTTCTGCTCTTGCATTTTTCGGAAAAGATCTTTTTTAATTTCAAACAATTTCTAATGATCATTTTTTTAATCTCTCGCAAATATTTTTTATTCTTCTGACCAAACTGCTTGTCCATGATGATGTCCAATATTTGTTGTACTTTTCTACGATGATCCGTGATTTGCTGAAGTGAGAAGTCCTCTGACAGCGATATGGTCATTGATGCGTTATCAGCAGCCAACGAAATCCAATGCCGTATATACGCGTGCAGCCAAAGCAGCCTTTCTTTGAACGACACGGTTTCCTGAACTATGTTGCCGGAAACGGTAAATTATTTCCTTTTAAATCACGAAGGCGAGAAGATACTAACGCCGAGGATCAGGGACGGATAACTTGAAAATGTATACATCAACGCCTACTTAGTTGCATTTACAATCGCGTTATACATTTTTTTAAAGTATCAAATGAGATTTCATTTGTGCGTTACAATTGGTCGTAAAATCCTCAAAGCAACACTCAATTCAATATGCATTTATTTTGACAGGTTTAACTCGAGATAACATTGTCGATCGCTTATTATATCGTTAAACAAATTTATGCCATTGTAAATACATGATAAAATGGTTATACATGATAAAATGTTTTTTAGAAATAGAATAAAACAGATAACAGTTTTACTATATATCTTGACGAAAATTTTTTTTTTTTTTTTTTACATAAAGGATATTTATAGTAAAGTCATTCTTATTTCAAGACTGATATTTATAGTAAAGTCATTCTTATTTCAAGACTATCCTAAGTAATTAATATTTTAAGACACTAATATAACCCTCTGATTGGTTCGTGACTTCTTAAGATTGTACTTAAGACAATCTTGAATATAAGATCTGATTATGAATACCGAAGAGTATTATTTATTTAAAAAATATATCTAATATTACATTATTAACATATTTTTATTAAGCAATCATAAAAATAGTGCGAAATTTAATTCTATTCGCTATAACATGCTCCAATTATCTTCCTCCAATATACATTCATTCGCTGTGATAGCAAAAACTCTTTGACTATTATAAAACGTAGTAACTATTGTCTAACTTAAAACATCCTTTTAAGTGAACAGACTTAGCTTTTAATTTTACCTTACGTATATTACAACTTTTGTATTAATAAAAGAACATACATTTATTTGTTATCATTATATTTAACAATGAATATAATGATTCACATTTTCTATAAAAATTACCGGAGAGGAAAGAATAAATTCATTGCAAGTTAAAATCTTTATAACTTTAGGTTGTTTCAGTGAATCGTGCGACTCTAGATTTTATCATAAGTCTCCAAACATATATGTATAGAAACAATCTGTAAATTTTTTTTCTAATTTTTATTCTAATATTTTAAAAATAAGTATAATTAAACATCCATAATAATAATAATATCCATAGCTAGCTGCAACTAGAAAAAAGTGTGTTATGATATATTTATTTGTATGCGATATTTTCACATCATTGTACTTATTGTCAGTGTATTGTTCCTGTGACAGAACGTATAGTGTGACGTTTAAAGGTTAAGATAGTCAGTGAGAAATAGAGAAAAACTCGTGACAATTTTTCCAAATCCGCCCCTGGAAAGAAGTAGCCGTGATCGAGGCACGAGCTATCGCGTGCGTCGGTTCGATTCCTCCGGGTAGCTACGCGTGAAGCAGAAAAAGTGGAAGAACGAGAGAAAGACATTCAAAAAGAGTGAAAGAGAGAAAGAGAAGAAGAGGAGAGCAGAAAGGGATCGCGCAGAGATGTGGAAAGAAACAATGACTCGCGGTACTGGCGTTTACAGAGTATAGCGAGTATATCGGTGGGGCGAGCACGTAATTAGTCATAGTGCGATGCGCTAACAGCGGCACTCTGCAAGAGTGAGCCTCGCTCGTTCTCGTTCATGCCGCGCGCGATGCTCTCGTCAGGGCAAATCTCAAGAGCACTCAGCTTAATCTTCTACCGGGTGATGCGCAAAATTTGCGATTCATCGCTCAAACGGTAGCATCATTCAGTTTATAAAAGATATCGCACGCGTCACTCTTCATTACTATTTTTGATTGAATCGCAGTTGATGAGACTTATCTCTTTTACGCAAATATATTTTATAAAATCTCTCTAAAGATATGTTATTAATTTAATTTTATAATATAAACTAATTTTATAAGCTTCAATTACTGAATATATTTATATATATATATATAAATAATAATATATATATATATAAATAATAATTGAAATTTATAAAATTAATACTTAATCTTTAGAGTTTCGTATTAAATGAAGCTAATTTTATTCTCGTCAATTTTATCAATTTCTAATAGGCTTGTTAGATAACTTCTTTGCTACTTATGTTCCACGATTTTATGTACCTACTTTAGACACGTTAATCAAAGCCGCATTGAGATTTTCAGACGTGTCGAGCGCGCATGAACGCTATTATTCTTTAGAAATATCTTATTTTTATCAGTCGCTCAATGAGCGATGTAACGCGTATAACGGGCCCGGGACACTTGCACACAAAAGTCCTGTCCTATCTGAGTCGATCTACGACCGCAAATAACGGATCATCGTATATCTCGTAATTAAGCTAGTATAAGCGAAGCTCACGAATCATCGCCCTCGAGTTATTGCTTAATTAGTTCGACCTCAACCATCGTAATGCGAGAGACTGGCTTTCCTAATCTGTCAGTACAAAATTATATGCAACCATCTGTTGTGGATTGCAACAGATGATTTATCGGCTCGTAATATTATAAACGGCAACGCTAACTTCTTAGTCGCCGCCACATTTACCTTATAATTTATATATATAATTTATTTGCTGTATTTAACAGTAAAACTTGAACAAAATATGATTCGTAATATTCAAGGGATGCTGGCGTCGCCTGTAATACCAAGGAAATGTGCATTTCATACTTTTCTGTTTTTTTTCCATTTTTCTTATACAAAAAAAGAAAAATGTTTTTTCCGGATAAAAAAACACAAAGAACTATGGGGAATAACAAATCTGAAAAACAAAAAAACTGTAAACTATAGTTTCCTGTTATCACGTAGATTATTTCTTCACAATATAAATGATTCCAAGTGTATTCCAAACAAAAAGTAGTTTCTCACATTTTAATAATGTATAAGAATATAATGAGACCTTAAAAATATATATAATTTTGAAACTTATAAAAAAAGTAAATGGAAAAGTATTATCTCATTGTACATAACCTAACATTCAAGCAATATATAGAATATCTTAGATAATACAAGTCCAAAATAGGGACATGGGACGTCTTAAAGATATCTGAAAAAAAGTCTTTTAGACAAATTTTAAGAAATTGTCAAAGATCTCTAAAAGATGATCTTTAAGACATTTTATATCTCGATTTTAAACTTTGTGTCTGGCAAAGCAAGAAAGATATGTAATGTTTTACTTCGAAATTAAGAATTTCTTTTATCAATATCAAGTTCGGCCATCGCTCCAGCACTTCCTATAACATCAGATTAAAAATAAAGACAGGTATTTCTTGTTTCCCTCATACTTCGGAGACACCCTGTAGATATGCACCTGCGGCGAGAACGCTACCACCTCAGCGTGGCGCGGGCGAGACGGGCAAGAAGGGTTGCAAAGTCTTCCAGCGGAGCGATGCCGCGCGGCTTCGAAGTAAAGGGGGACGAGCACCTCTCTCGCGGAGAAAAGGAGAGACGCGAAAAGCGGCAGAGCGAAGCCGCAGGCGGCCAGCCGTGTCTCCGGCAGCGAAGAACGAAGTCGGTCGTCGGCAGGTAGACAGGCTCTCTTGCCAATCCGCCGCATCGCGTCGCGTCGCGTCGCGACGTTTCTACTTCTGTGCGCGTTTCACGCGCAACTCTGACCGTCCGTTGCTCTGCAACTCGGCTCGGCACGATACAACACGACACGACACAGCGTGCAGGTACCATTGCGCAGGTACCACTTATCTGTCGTGCACACATCACACGCGATGTATGTTCTAACGTTCAGCGAACAACCCACCAAGCCGCGCGGACGCTGTGGTACGCTGACCTTTTTGTCGGCGCGGCGCGGCGCGGCGCGGCGAATAGAAGCTGCGGACGCGTGGAAAAATCGCGTGCGCGCTTCGTTGCCCGCGCTACGAAGTACGAATGCTGAACGGAGCGAAACGCAGCCGCAAACGAGCGAGCGTATATGTGGTTACTGGTTACTACATACACGAATCATGCGCGGATGGATAATCAAACGCGCGTCGATCGTTGTCGTTACGCGCGACGAGACGGTCGCGTTCCATGTTACGCTGCTACGCGTGAGCGTTTTTCGTCGGATCCTCGTCACAGGTAATCGCTCATCGCATCGCCTTTTACCGCGTAGCGAGATACGCGCATAGCGGTTTCCGCTAGGTCTCTCTCGCGATGATTCGCCACGATGGCTCGCGGTTCCGCGCACTGAATTAGAAAATACTTAGGTTCCGCGGACTCCCATTAACGTGTGCACACCGCTTTTTTTTCCACGACTTAAATTCGCCATTGCCGGTTAATAAACTGACGTGATATTAAACGAGAATGCGCGACCGCGTCTTCCTTGGCGCTCGCACGCCAACCACGTCGACCGAATCTTTCTTCATGTAAATTGTCTTACAATGTTGATCGTATGTAATTATAGGATATTGCACTCGTAGAATGAACACTGATGCAGCTCAGGAAAAACACCGGTGCTCTGAACTGGAAGAAAATAATGGAGAGCACGATCATTGTGCACATATTATAACCGCACGGATTACATGTGAAGAGAGAAAGATGCCTTATATATTTTAGAACTAAATATGTATAATGTTATGGAAATATTCACATGACACTGATATATATCTCCAGTATACGAAAACAAGGATCTTGACACAAGTGGAATTTGATCGAGGTAAAATCGAAACTATTCGGGCATTAAAATCTCCTTCATGCGCGAATTGCATGTTCGCACTGACATGACACTTACGGCATCTATCGCTTTGAAAATTATTGCTACGCAATAGCGCTCTGAAATCTAAGAACGTACGATATCGTGATACAAAAGTTGTGATCAAAGTCTCACTATTACTACTACTGAAGCGTTTGGACCGATTAGAAGAAAGAATTTTACAAATTAACCAATTAAAAAACGCTTCAAAGTATTTGTAACATCGCGTTGACCATACCCAAAGTCCTTCTTTAACCCCCGCCATCGAGGGAAAAAGCAATTTAAGAGAGGCCAGTCGAACTGGCTTTTTAGATTAGTTCAACGCAGTTATAAGTATTATCGGCATGTATCTCTAGAATCATCAATTGAAAAGTTTGAGAAAGAGAGAGAGAGAGAGAGAGAGAGAGAGAGAGAGAGAGAAGGGGGAGAGAGGGAGAGGGGAGGGAGAGGCGGGAGGAGCTCGTTTATTAATAAGATTAAGATATGCCGCGACTTAAAGCGTTATTTAAAAGAGGCGGTACTGGTGATTATTAAAGCGCGAATAGACAAAAAAGTCGACGATGTTAAAAACGAGGGGAAAAGCACTAATTGAAAAACACCTTCGAGACTGGATTTTACGAGAATGAGATATCGGAATGTTGTACGATAAAGATTTATTATAATTAATGTAATCAACATTACATTAATTATAATAAATCTTTTTCGATTCCTTTTTTATTGTTTATTGTACATAAAATTGTATGTAATATATAATATTTACTTTGCAAATTTTTTTTCAAAAAAGTTTTTTTATAAAATATATAATTTCAGCAGAGGAATCTACGGATGGATTTGGTGTCAAAATAAAACGATTTCTCCCGCTTATCTTCCCCACCTCAATCTGCAGCTGCAGACTTCACCTGCGAAACAGTTTGTTGCCTTCGAACCACCGGCACTGTAAGCCATAACTGTTGAAGCGAGCCGAGCAGCGCGCCATCATCCAACACCTGTTACACAAAGGTTCTTGTTGAGTTAGTTATACCAACTATCGAATGACGACACACAAAATATTGACATCAAAATATACTATGCATAATTCTTTATAATTATTTCGATGATATTAATAAAGTCAATATAAAATAAAAAAATACATGATCTTGTTTTAAGTAAACATATCTTATTGCTATTTCGAAAATAATAAATTCTTGCTTTATATATCGTAAATTTAGAAAGAAAGATTTCAAGAAAAATTCAGAAAAAAGGAATTTATTAACATATTATAATAAAATAGAAATCTTGTAACAATATAATTTACTAATATAATTAATAAGGAAAAGGTTAAGGAATTTTCACGTAATATATTAATTTAAAATAAAAGGCCATCCACCAAAGTTGCGATAACTTCGTGATGGTGTATGGTATGTTTATCGCGTGTATTCGAAAGGGGGACAGAATACAGCGCGCGTAGGGTCAGGGCCAGGAACCAGCACACGATAGCCGACTTCCGTCAGCCCGTAGAGTCGACAAAGAGGAATCCATAATGCGGCGGAAATGTTATTTTCACAGGGGTGAGCCACGGTGGTAACCGTCATGTAGGTGCTCATACTAAAAAAAATATTCCGCGAAGAAGAACTCGAAGAGAAGCATCACTCATTTATTTATTCTGTTAAGTAAAAAAGAGATAAGTATCATTACAATTTACAGCATTTAAAATCATTTCAAGTCTATCATACAACGCTATTATAGGCTTGCATTTCATCGCTGCATTAGACTGCTAAATAAAGTGCTCACACGTGCTAAAACGTTTAGGATCTAGAACGTTTATCATCGTACTAATTTGACAGTGCGGCCTTAGAATTTTTATTTGGCGATAAAAGACGGCGATTAAAGGAACCGAGGTCACAATTTTACATGACTTCGTAACGTTACAAGTTTCAGGATGTTTTCGGTAATATACGCTGTGTAGTGTTAGATGCGAGATAGCGAGATGCGATCTTGCTCTTCTCGTGTGAGTCAGAAAAACCAGTTTTTCATGTGATATCTGTCAGGGATAACGAGTGAAGTGACATGAACTCGCAAAGACAAGTTGTGTCTCCGCTTTTCTTCCTTTTCGTACATTATTTTTGTCGTACACAGCAATAGATCTTAATACATACTTTACTGACCGTATAATGTCTCAGTTTTACCTAAAAAGACACGTACTAATAGCATTTTTAATCGGTAGCGGCTTTGTACCGATCTAGATCTTGGATTAATGATGTTGCATGCTCTACTATTGGTAAGAACATATAACGTCAGCCTATAGTAGAGCATATGATATCATTAATTCAATTCAGATCAGTTAACTCGCTACGGTCGAAACGCTATAAGTCTATTCCTATTGTTTTTCAAAACAAAAAATTGTGGTGCTGTGTATCAGTCGCAACCATAAGAAGAGCCAAATTATTTTGCAGCCGATATCCTAGCGACACATCACATAATCCATAGGTAGGAAGAAGGGGGAGGGGGAGAAAATTTACGTTTTTTGTCACCTTCTATGAATACTATCAGTACCCACATGATGGTCTTAGTGGTTAACACAGTGCGGGACATGGATAAAAGCAGGCGGATCAGCCGAGTTTGTTATAACGGTGCTCATCATAAACATGATCCAGGTGACGTCGTAAAAACTTTTCTCAAAGCATCTATCACATCAGAGAAACCTGTAGCGGAGACATTTATGTCACATATATATTCACTATACATTTATTTTGTGAATACATATATCTGACGTCTAATTGATTATATGTCTAAAACTATTCGCTAAATTACCTGAGATCAATAGACCGACTCATAGTCGATTCTTATATCTGAAACTATCTTGAGTACAATTTTAAGATGTCATGACCCAATCAGATAGTCATATTAGCATCTTAAGATATTACTTAAGACAGTCTTAAAATAAATACTATGAATACTGGCATTAATCTCTTTTATATACATTTAATAAGGACGACTCGCATTGAAATTGTCTTACATCAAGCATCTCTTTCACATGTATTTACACATGTTATTCGACTTTTATAAACATTGCTACTAAGCACGAAGCTTTCGTATTTCAGAATTTTCTTCTTCACTCTTGTAGATGAAATCAATTTATTATGAAAAGCGTCTACCAAGTATTCCACTGTCGTAATCTCTATCGATGAGATTCCAAGTTTTATTCCATCGAAATTTATTTATAACGTCGCCAAAAGTCGCATCATCATTAAGAAGCATACGGTCACTCAGGACCGGTGGTCCGCCGATTACGGCTCGCACCTGTCGAAGCCTGGCGGTAACTTGCCGCCTCGTGCATTATGCTTCCTGCTTTGGCATATCGCCAAAGCCGCTTCGTTGGCGGTAGAACTAGTTCCGTATTTATCCCGAATGTTCATCGCATATCTAACAAAGTTAGATAGCGACTAAATGTTTCTGTCTAATTCGAATTGCTACTTATCATTATTTAATACGAATCAAACGAATATTGTTCGAAATCGCAATCGTTAAGTGACAGAATAGACAAGAACTCTTGTCTGCGATGAAATGACTGATAATTTTATACAGATTTTATTTATTTTATAGATCTACTATTTTCCTCAAAATAAAAGACATTTCTATACTCTAAAAAATATGGAACATCATAGTGTCAAATTACACAATAATTTGATGCTCACTGTATTGATGTAAACATGATATGGATTAAAGAGTTGATATAAACATGGTATGGATTAAATACCAGAATAATTTTAATACAGTACAGATCATTTCAATAATATTGCAAACGTTGCAACAATGTAAGTATGGAACAGTTTGCATGAATTGGAAACTGTAAAAATTTACACGAATTATTAGGCACTAGAAAAATATTATTATGCTCATTTCTACCAATATAAATTAACTTTAATCTTGGTTTAACTTACTTTTATCTTTTTCTAATTCTAAAAAATTAGAAAAGAAAATAAAAGATAAATCAAATCGAGATTAATCTATATCGAGATTAATCAAATATGATTTCCCTTTTCATTCATTTGTGTCAAAATTTCTTGATTTTTTTCGCTTAATATTGTAATATAATACTGCTCTGTGTTACTCTTTTGATTGCCTCTATCTTTTGGTTGTATCTACATGACACGGGATGTCTGGCCTTGGTTGGTACCCAAAAGTAAACGAGTGCGCAAATAACATCTAAAACTACATTCATCCAAGATAAAGCGTTGTGAGAGAGGTCGTTAAGCAGGCGAAATCCGAGTACCAAGCGGATGGTCCACTCTCCTGATCTCGGAGTCTTGCGTGGGCGATATACTCGAAGCGCCTTATGGTATTAAGAAGGAAACGAATGTATGGTAGGGACTTTAACGCTTGCTGCTAACGACGCTGATCTTAGGTCATGGTCAAAAGTAGCCTTATGATTGCGATGGCTTCAACGAAGGTACCTTAGAAAGGAACGTTTGAACGTGGCGCATACATTGCTCACCAACAATTCGTGTAGAATTCACGTGGGCGGTATTGTTGGATTGTTCTCATGGAAACGTGGCAAACGCGATAATGATCCGTAAAGTCCCTTACGGCAATAACGAATGCGAATGAACAGAAATAACGCACGTTTCGAATAGGATCAGCTAAAACATCTATACATCTAGCTATAGATTTTTACAAACTCAGAAAATTGCTAAGCCTCGAAATAGTAATAAATCATATTAAGAAAATACAAAAGGTAATACGTAACGAAACGCAGATTGAAATATAAAAAAATGCTTTGATGAAATATGGAAGACAAGACGTACGTAGTTAGAAGTTCTCTTGAGCTTTGTATTGATTGTAAAATTAATTACATTTGTTGCATTATCGAAAATGTGAATACTTCTCAATGTGCTTATAAATTTTTTCACATGTAACTTCCGCGTCTCGTTTGGCTTCTTCTCAACGATTTCTTCTCAATCTCGAAGAAAAGTTGAGGGTAGCATTCCTCGATGAAGAGACGACCGACCGCACTACCAACACGATGCGACGGTGCATGCTCGCGCGTCTAGATTTAAGCGCCGCGGTTAGAACGGGGCGCCAAAGGAATTCGCGTCCCAACCATCTGTTCTCCAGCAGCGGCAGACTCTAGTAGTTAGATGCTCCCTCTTTCTCGTCCACGGGATCAGCGTTACGGTGCTGAATGTCCGGTTAATGCACCTGCGTAGTCCACAGCTCGCGAGCGGAACACCGTGAAGCGAAGCAGGAGGCCTCGCGCGAAGAAAGGAAGAAGGGAGAACGGAACGCGCGGCAGAGACAATCACGACAACTCTGTCGGTGTCGGACAGCTACCGATGACGAGACTCGACGAGAGGAAGAGATCGACGCGACGATGCGGACGATGCAGGCGCGGCGGCGGGATCAGGAAGACGGATGATGAAGAAGTCGACCACGTAGATCGATCACCATGAACGATTCTACAAAGTGGGAGGAACGCAGAAACCTAGCCGCGGAACACGATTCGCAAATATTAGCAATTTTTTTTTACTATCGTGAAACTGATTGTCTTGGTTCGACTGATCTTTGTTTACGATTGATTGATCTCGTCTTGTTAGTCTCAATCTTCTATGTTTAGCATATAAATTTATAGCAGTGAAATTTTAATGAACAAATAGATTGATGATGGATAAAATGATTTCTACTTACTCGCGATGTTGAAAACAATTATAAGCAAGATGTAGCATAAAATATTTTTTGTACAACATAAATATATTTTTTATATTTATTTTTTATTTCATATCGGCATCGAAGTCATCGAAATTAAATAAACTTTCAATTTTAGCTAGCGTATTCTCTAAAATCTACCATATATTAAATCTTAATGAATGATTGTTTGAATAATAAATATTTACTAAATGTAAACATATATTTATTTGGTACAAAGATCATTAATTTAATTTAACTATTACTTTTTTAAGTAAATATTAATTAAGTAAATATTCATTTACCGTGAGTAAATGTTTAGTTAGTACTATTGAAAATGTGATTTAATACATTTTTTTGTGTAGCGATATCTCACATTATATTAAATAATAGATAAAAGATATATAAAAGATAGAATAAAAATAAAGGGAAATTTTAATCAAGATCTTAGAAGAATGGTAAGGAATTTTAGTGAATCTGAAAATCGCGACGTGAAGCAAAGAGCATTTGATATCTTCTTTTCGCTCGCAATCAGAAAGAGAAAGATAGAGGCTTTTTAATTTTTCTCTTTCTATCTTCCTTGCTATTTTTCCCCTCTCATCCCACCTTTCTCTTCAATGCTCCTCATATACCAATTCATAAAATCCCTGAAGCGAGCTTAAGCGCTCCACTAACTCTACCGACGAGTCGCTGACCTCAGGACTCAGCCGTGCGCATCAGCTGCATTTCTCCTCTTGCACATAGACTAGTTGCGCTGTGCGATGGTCACGGTAATTCAGAAGTACCATGGTGTACCAATAGACGCTAGACGAGGAGACGCTCTCGAAGGATATGAGAAGAAAGAAAACATTGATGCGAAATACACTACTCAAATACAATAAGAATATTATCAAATACTTGGTAAAATCAGAAGCAGCATGTATTTATTGCACTTAAATGAATTGTAGTATCAGGAAGATTGTAAGGTATTACAGAAATGTGAGAGAGAGAAATGTCATAAGTCAAAAAAGTTTTTATTTATGGCAGCTTGTTCATTTCTGTATCAGGCAAGAATTTTTCAAACTATCCTCGTATACAACCTTATATTAATTATAATTGCTAACTAATTACAATTGCGTATTATTTCGAATGTTTAGAGAACTACACAAAAGACTATCGCTAAAATTACGTCTACTTTTATTATCCACTTAATACACAAAACTGTCATATGAAATATATTGTATAATTTTTAAATTGAAGAATTTTGTTGTATTCTTTGTTAATATTATCTTCTATAATGATTGTTCGGAAAACATTTGCGATTATTTGCTGTACTTTTTATGTTATAGTGTTTATATTATCCTTAGAACATTGCGTCATCAAGGAATTTAAATTACAGCAGTTACTGAAATGTTATTGTCGGTATAAATATAGCAAAACTCATAAAAAATGGACTGGCCGTGTTTTGATTTAGTTCAACTGAAGAATGGAGAAGAATGGAGACAGTCACATTAACGATATTTAACGATGATCCTTTTGAATGAAATAATAATCACTATGTTCGTGAGATACATAACATAACGATACATAAACGATAGCAACTGAGCATTTGTCCCTTCGCCAAATAGATATGCTAATTAGATGATTGTGCTTAGAATAAGAAAGAAAAAAAAAAGAAAAGATTACCCATTGTAATTCGTGTTCATTATATATAGTTCTGATATAATTCGTAGAGGTTCTTGACTCGCAGAAGCTGCCGTGAAAATTCTATCAAAGTCTATCTTGCTCTACACTAGGATACGGTCACGGGCCCCACTCCGATGCAACTACACGTGAAAAGTCACGCTCTGCTGGATTCAGGTATAGTTAGTATCCGATATACCGGGTGGTCAGTTTCGTTGACTTGACGGCCGAGCGTCTTTTACCCAATTACGCCTGATCAAGCACTTTGACCAAGAATTCGAGATCCGTTTCGCTTCGGAATGTATCGTCGAGCATTTTTCTCATATGTTTGTTTGCTCCTAAAAGATTGCAATACATAGAGATAGTGATGTGTAATAAAAAGGATGTGCTCTCTTCTCAGAGCGATGTCACCGACAACTATTGTTCATTTCCTGCGAGTCTTGATTTGTAGAAAAAAATAAGTCCGTCTCTGCCGCAATCGCGGTCGGGAATTTTATTGCCCGTGCAAACATAAACTTGCGCAGCGTGAACGTTATTAAATAAACCATGAAAACTTATTCCCACGACGCATACATATAATCAGCGTGTAACCACGTATTATGATTTGATGCGCGTATAAAATCATCATTTGCCAGTAATATTAATATAACTGTGAACGGCATTAAACTCTATCCGGCTGCCTTTGGAATCGAGAGTCATCCCTATTTCTTTCCTAAACACGTTTGAAAAAGCATCCTACCCAGAACAACTTTATATGTACATCTAGGAATGGCGCGTGTCCTGTTTGAAGAAAACCATTATCATTATTGAGACAATGCTTGTTCCGCGTCGTTGTTATAGACGCGCGATTGTTATAGCTCAATCGAGAGTCAACGTACTCCTCTCTGAGTACGTTGTATAAGTCCAAATCGTTACTTTATGATACTTTATTAATTGCGGGCAGGACTTCCACTC